>Ga0209810_1001321_pt1 | contig 38763 bp, 34 predicted proteins | sample Coa_R1_7_FD_187159 | JGI IMG/M metagenome (GOLD analysis project Ga0209810, IMG submission 187159) | Surface soil microbial communities from Centralia Pennsylvania, which are recovering from an underground coalmine fire - Coalmine... | ecosystem: Environmental > Terrestrial > Soil > Unclassified... | reverse complement strand
ACCGCTGGATATCCAGATGCAGCAGGCGATTGATCTCAGCATCTGAAAGGCCGCCCTTGCGCAGCATATTCAGATCGCTGCTGATGGTCTCATAAATATCTTGCGCGGATTCAGGCAGGCTATCGAGGCTGAGACCGGTGGGCGTAAAGATGTGGGTGGCCTCCAGCAGGTGTTGCAAAGGTTCCAGGCGGCGGCGCAATTCGGGCGTCCGCAGCAGGCCGCGCCGCACATGGTCGGGCAAAATATCGAGGTGGACGCGCAATTCAGGCAGGTTGCCGGTGCGATATTCAAGGTAGGCACGGGCGCAGACCAGCTGGACATCGGTGCGCAACTGACCGATGTTGCCGGGACATTCGTAAAGCAACAGCGCGCGCAACGCCTGCGGCGCGACATGGATATGCGCGCCGATGCTGCTGCACTCGGTGGTGAAGAAGGCGCGTAGCAATTCGTATCGTTCCGTCAGCGTGCGTTCGTGCAGACCCGGCAACGTGATCGTCATAGGAACGCGGCGGCGAAACGTCGGCAGCAGCGTTGTATTGGGGTCTTCCGTTGTCGCGGCCAGCAGGAGCAGGGAACAGTGACGCTCTTTGACATCGCCCAGGCGGCGGAAACGCTCGCGGTCCATCAGGTAGAACAACATCTCCTGGCCTTCCGGCGGCAGGCGATGCACCTCATCCAGAAACAGGATGCCTCGATGCGCCTGCTCAACCAGCCCCTCACGGTCGCGATCAGCGCCGGTGTAGGCACCGCGCACCACGCCGAAGAGATGGGCCATGAGCAACTGAGGATTGCCCGCGTAATCGGCGCAGTTGAAACTGATAAAGGGCGCGTCCGGGGGCAGCGCGTTCAATTCCAGTGCGAAGGCATGCATCAGGCGCGCGAAGGTGGTCTTACCAACGCCGCTGGGGCCATAAAGCAGCGTATGCAGACCGCGCGGCGGGTAGAGCATGGCCGCTTTCGCCTGCTGAATGGCAACCTTCAGTCCTTCACTGCCGCCGATCAGCGTCTCAAAACTCGTCACGACTGCGCCGACATGCATGGAAGCGGCCACTGCCGGCGGTTGCCCCGGCTCCTCACTCTCCAGCGGCGTTGGCAGTGTCGGCGGCATCCCCTGTTGCCAGCCTCGCCCGTTGCCGTTCGCCTTCAGCGGCCCCGTGCCAGCCCCCGGAGATTTGACGACAAAAAGAACGGGGCGGCCAGGTATACGTTCAACCCGGCCTTCTTGCACCAGCAGATTGAGATCGCGGCTGGCATTCGTGCGATCAACTCCTGCCAGCTTGCCAACTTCTTCCGCGCTGAAGCCAGCATGACGCCGCAGCACACCGCCTTGCGGCGGTCGCTGCTTCTGTAAGCTTTGCAGTGCCTCAAATACCCGCTCTTTACGGAGCAAGCGTTCACTCCTTCTCGTGCAGGCGTTCCGGGATACAATTTTAACCTGCTCGTACCTGCCAGTGTAGCATAACTCATCATTGAGGAACAAGGGGGAGATGCTGTTCCTTCGCCATTGAAGCCACGTCTCTACCGCTCTTATCTTATTATACTACGTTCGATTGCAGTGTAATTTCACATCCTCTCTCACCCATCTGTGAGGCCACAACCTTCAGGAAGAAGAGGGAGCATTCGGTTGCTCTTCTGGGAACTGCTCAGGGTGGTGTTTCTTCTTGAGTACGCGCGAAGCATCTGAGGCTGAAACGGATCGGAATGGTTGCCTCAAGATGCTTCGCGCGCGCTCAACATGACATCCGAGAGGACGTTGGTAATGGCATTGCCACTTTCGCGTGGCTGATAGCAGCCATGCGGCAGGCGAGCTATTTTCTCAGTTCGCGAACGAACTGGCTGAAAACATGGATGTGGTGGTCAATGTCCTGCTGCGTGTGCTGGATGGAAACGGTCCACTGGTCATCGAAGCCCGGCGGGAAGAGGATGCCGCGATTCGCCAGAAAGAGCCAGTAGGCATAGGAGAGGCGCATATCGATATCCCACCAGGCGCGATAATTGTATGCGCGTTCGTAGCGGAACATGGCACAGCCTTTCGCGCCGATCTGCGCCACGTGCATGGGCATGCCGAACTCGTCGATGATACCAATGTAGGCTTGTGCCAGTTGCTTTGAAAGGTCGATGGCGTGGTTGTGCGCTTCCTGCGTGAAAATCTGCGTGAGCGTCACCAGCCCGGCGCGCATGGACATCGGGTTGCCGTTGAAGGTGCCGAGGTGCAGCACCTCCTCGTGGTTAATATGGCGCATGACCTCCTCGCGCCCGCCAAAAGCGCCGATCGGCATGCCGCCGCCGATGGACTTGGCGAGGCAGATCAAATCCGGTTCGACCGGGTAGAGTTCCGTGATGCCGCCGGGAGCAACGGTGACGCCCGTCTTCACTTCGTCGAAGATGAGCAGCACCTCATGTTTGCGCGTCACATCCCGAATGGCCTGCAAATAGCCATCCTGCGGCAAAATGATGCCTACGTTCATCAAGACGGCCTCGGTGATGACTGCCGCCACCTCGCCTTCATGTTCGCTTAAAATACGGTCCAGCGCCTCCGCATCGTTGAAGGGCGCAATGATGGTGTTGCCTTTGAGATCGGCGGGAATGCCCTTCGAGGCCGGAACTGTGTTGGGATGCTCCAACGGGCCAGCCGCCTCACGCGAGGGTTTGGTACTCATCAACAGCGTGTCATGGTGGCCATGATAGGAGCCTTCGATCTTTACCACTTTATCGCGGCCAGTATGCGCGCGAGCCACACGCAGAGCATCCATCGTCGCCTCGGTACCAGAGTTGCAGAAGCGTACCAGTTCGATTGGCGCGAAACGGCGCTTCATCTCTTCCGCCAGGAAAACGGTATCAGGACAGGGCAACGAGTAGAGGCTGCCCTTACCAAGCTGGTCGCGCAGGGCCTCAACCAGCACGGGGTGCGCGTGGCCGACGAGCAGGCTACCGAAACCCAGGTGAAAATCGGCGTACTCATTGCCATCATAGTCCCAGATATGGCTCCCCTGCCCGCGACTGATAAACAGCGGATAGGGTGGCACGGCCTGGAACGAACTGGACACTCCCATCGGCAGCGAAGAGAGCGCCCGCTGGTGAATCTCGTAGGAGCGGGGAGTGCGTCTTCTGAATTCCGCTTCCTCACGGGCAACAATCTCTTCTACCACTGCACGGTCAAGTGTAACTGGTTCTCGAAGCATAAAACATCCTTTCCTGAGAGAGGAAATACGCGCCCGCCCGTATTTCGTCAAAACTGATCAACGGATAGACAATAACATCTCTCAATGCGCTTCCATGCTTCCCACGACTCGCATGAAAGAAAACCGCATCTCTTCCTTATTGTACCCTATCGCTGAGAAATTAGCAATTCGTCTCCCTATTTTGTGCGATTATTCATGATTTCTTATGAATATGCCACGAATTTCGCAAGATATAACGGCATCCATTACAAGCCGTCACGAACGTGTCTATAATCACCACGAATATGTCATGCTGAGCGCAGCGAAGCATCTGAGGGTCAACCTGGCTCACGCAGATGCTTCCCCTTCGCTTCACTCAGGGCTAAAGGCTTGTTGCCGCTCAGCATGACATATTCGTTCCGTGAGTTTACCGTGAGTTTGCGGTGAGTTTCCAGATTGTCTATTTGCAGCGTATCGCTCTTGCCGTTCCTGATCGTGTATCTACATGACCTGCGTTCAGATTCGCTATCCATGCCACATATAACATAGGAAGCAAGACAAAGATGGGGCAGGATGTATTGTCGCGCGACAATACATCCTGCCCTGTCTTTGGCTGTAAGCAACTGTTGCTAGCCCTGGGCCTGTCCCGGCGCCACACCGGTAGGGGCAGCAGAAGTTGGGCGAGGCGGTAGCGGCTTGCGCGTGATGCGGGTAAAGATGCCGCCAACGATGATGAGATAAGTTATATAGAGGAAGGCTTGCAACACAGTGGGGGCCTCTGCATAGCCCAGGAAAGTATGGAGCAGATCGCCGACGGTGCTATCTTCACTCAGCAGATGACCGGTATTCCACAGCGTTGCCGTGCCAATAGGGAGCCAGCCCAGTTGTTGCAGGTTCTGCACAGCATCACCAAGCAGCCCGGCGGCAAAGAAGATCAGCACAATGCCCATGACGCGGAAAAACACGCGATAATCGAGCCGGTAGCCCAGACGGTAAATGAAGAAACAGAGGATGAGGGCCGCCAGCAAACCAAGCGCGGCGCCGAGCAAGAGCAGCAGGCCATTCGTCTGAAAGGCGACGGCCAGCGTGAAAATGGCGGTTTCCAGACCCTCGCGACCAACCGTGCTAAAAGCAAGCAGGCCAAGCGCAAAACCGGAACCGGCAACGCTCGCTTTCGCCGTAATTTCCTTCTTCAACAGCCGACTATGCTTCTGCATCCAGAAGGTCATCGTCGTGAGCAGGACAACCGCCACCAGATAGGTGATCGTCTCGAAGATGGTTTGAAATGTTGAGCCATCATACGTGCGAATGGTTAGATAAATAGCAAGCCCACCGAGCAGCGAAGCAAGCACCGCCAACCCTACCCCCGTCCACACCGATCGCGCCTGATGCATCTGCCCAAGCTGGCGTAAGACCGCGAAGAGGATACTGATAATAAGGCTGGCTTCCAGTCCTTCCCGCAAGAACAAGACAAATATTGCTAACATCTCAATAGACCCTCTAGTAGCGAGCCAGGCAATCCCTCCTCGCCCATACACTTTTGACATGAATTCCGACTAACCTACTAAGATATTAGCATACCCTAATATGAGTCGTCAAGAGAGATTATAGCAAAAAAGCCTTAGAATAACCAGAAGTAAGGTCAGTAGGTCAGTAGGCCTGCGAGCCAGCAAGCCGGGCAGATGGCCAACCCAGGCCACCCACCGCCATAGGCCACCTCTTGCGGGTGGCCTGGGACGGACGGGTGGCCTATGGCGGTGGATGGCCTGGGGCTAGTCTGGGACGGACGGCTAGCCTGCTGACTCGTCTGCTAGCCTGCTGGCCGACCTGTGTGATCCGTTTATCCCTCTGAAGTATCAGCCCTCCAGGAGCGCAGCAGGGCAAAAAGATCAGGTTGGTCAGAGGTGATGGAATCGACGCCGGCATTGACAAAACGTTGCATGGCTTCAAGCGTATTGACGGTCCAGAGACCCAGCTTGAACCCGTTCTCGTGTACCGAGTGCAGCAGCGTATCGGTAAAGAGGGTACGATCCAGGTTCATCCACTCGCAGCCCAGAGCCATCACCTGCTGCACCAACGCCTCAAGGGCGTCCTTTTCGCCATAGTTCCACATACTCCCATCAACGAGCGCGCCCGTGCGTATGCGCGGCTCAAGCTCCTTCACACGAGGCAACTGCGGCCAATCAAAGGAGATGACAAGTACGTGGTCAATCATGCCGGTGGCACGCACCTCCTGCACCACCGCTTCGGCGATACCGGGATAGCTGCCATGCACGCCGTCTCTCTTGCTGCGCTTGATCTCGATATAGACATCCAGATGCCCCTTCATCAATTCAAGCACCTCGCGCAGTGTTGGAATCTGCTGTGGCTCTGGCCAGCCGCCGGGAAAATGCGCAGCCGCGTTCAGGGTGCGCAGATAAGCAAAATCGAGATCAAGGATATTGCCGGTACCATCGGTGAGCCTGCCCACCGTATTATCATGAAAGACTATCAGGTGTCCATCGCAACTCATCTGCACATCCAGTTCAACCGCATCGACGGGCAACGTCAGCGCATTACGAAAGGCCGCCATTGTATTTTCCGGCGCCAGCGCCGCCCCTCCACGATGGGCCACCCGCTCCACATAATGCGTGTTCGTATCCATACTGATGTCCTCTCAACTCCCTTCCCATGCATGCTATTGTTGTTGACGATTCTGTTGTATAGTATAGCAACAGAAAGCAATTTTGAAAGTGAGGGAATTTCCTGATGGCATTGAGACTCGGTTTAACAGGCGAATCGACGACGATGGTGACACATGAGAATACGGCGGCAGCGGTAGGCGCGAGCGGCGTTGAGGTCTTCAGCACGCCCATGATGATTGCCTTGATGGAGAACGCATCGTGGCATGCCGTTGCAAACGAACTGGACGAGGGGTATGTCACCGTTGGCACGCTGGTCAACGTGCGCCATCTGGGAGCCACCCCCATCGGCCAGCGCGTGCGCGCCACCGCCGAACTGGCCGAGATCGATGGACGCCGCCTGGTCTTCAACGTCGCGGCCTACGACGAGCAGAAAAAGATCGGCGAGGGCCAGCACGAACGCTTCATCGTCAACCTGGAACGATTTTTGCAGCGTATCGGGCAAACGGAATAACGGAATAAGAAAGCCTTGCTATTTGTTATCACCTTTGCTACAATAGGCGTGTAAGTGGAGTCTATCCCTCCGCTTGCGAGGCAATGCAACAAGGGGATGTCGGGTTTCGACAGACAGGCAAATTGTAGAATTGCAGGCCGAGGTGTCGGTACGCACTCTCGTTAAACAACCGACAAAACAATAACTGCCAAACCGGCAAACACTCTCGCTCTCGCTGCCTAAGAATCAGTGAAGCGCGTCCGCCTGGCCTTCTCCCGTAGGGTCAGATCCGGGCGTCGACAATACGGGATGCCGTGACGAGGACCGCCCTCTAGTCGTCACCTAAGCCCAGAGGGCCAGCGCCAGAGCATCCGGTTGATGGGAGGCCCTGGCGAAAAGCAAAACATCGACTAAGCCTGTAGTACATTCTACGATGGGTTTGTCTGGACGGGGAGTTCAACTCTCCCCCATCTCCACCAGTAAAACCGCTTGAGAAATGGCTTCTCAGGCGGTTTTGTTTTGCTCTCAATTGCTCTCAAACTCTGCCTTACAGCTTAATAGACAGCTTACCACCTCTGTACAGTCCATACTCAATGTGCCTGTTCGTCGTCCTGGTCATCAGGCTTGAACACGTCGTCCCACTTGTCCATAGCCTCTTTCTGCATAGCAGGAAGCACATCTGTGTAGATATCAGCCGTTATTGAGTAGCTGCTATGCCCCAATATCTCCTGTATCACTTTCAACGGGACCCCCATACTCAACAGCAAGGTAGCCGCGCTGTGCCTCAAGCCGTGAAGGGTTATATGCGGCAGGCCAGCCTCTGCGATCACCTTTTTCATCAGCTTCTCAAGGTAACGAGGGTTAAAGTAACCCCCGTTTAAATCGGTGAACACCAGGCCGCGATCTTCCCACGCGCTCCCCACTTTCAGACGCGCCTCCAATTGCTCGACACGGTGCTGTTTGAGCATGTCTACCACGAAGGAGGGCAGCAGCACGACCCGCCTGCCTGCCGCCGTCTTCTGTTCATTTTCTACGTACCCATGTCTGGGAATATAATCCACTGTTCGCTGTATCGTAACGGTCTGGTGCTCCAGATCAACGTCAGTCCATCGCAGCGCCAGCATCTCTCCACGCCGCAGACCCGTCGTTAAAGCCAGCGTCAGCAACATCTCTAACCTGTGGCCGCGCACACTCTCCAAAAGCCTGTGCGCTTGCTGCATTGTCAAGGACTGCTTTTCAGGCTTCACCAGGCGCGGAGGCGACACGACATCGCAGACATTGCGCGAGACGAGTCTCCAAAGCACTGCATTATCCAACGCTTTATGAAGAACACCGTGGATATTATGGATGGTTTTTGAAGATAACCCATCCTTCTCTTTCTGATTGTACAGCGACTTCACGTGTTGAGGCGTCAGCTTATCCAGCTTCAGATGTCCCAACGCCGGAATAATGTAGCCATAAACGAGCTTGCGGTACTTCACATAGGTACTTACCTTAAGGCTCGGCTTGTGAACCTCTTCCAGCCAGTACTCTAAGTACTGCTTTACTGTCTGTTGCGGCCCGGTCGCAAGCGTTCCCTCTTCCAACTCACGCTGAGCTTTCCTCAACTTCTCAACCGCCTCTTTTCGCGTTTTCAGGTAATACTGCTTGCGTTTGCCATCGCCTAACTCAATCTGAGCTACCCAACGCCCATCTTTACGCTGAAACACCGAACCTTCACCACGATCGCGCCTTCGTGATCTTGCCATCTTCACACCTCTTACGAAAAGAAATGGCCCACCGTTCTGCTAAACACAGCTACGCACTTTCTTGTTGCTTCAACCACTCTCGGAGCGAGTCCGGGTGTACACGCCGCACACTCCCAAGCGTGATCGTCGGTAAACCCTTGCGGTAGATCAGGTTATAGACCGTCGCTCGACACACCCCTAAAGTGACAGCCACGTCCGGGATAGTAAGAAGCAACGGTTGCGCAGTCAGTACTTGCTTTCGTCGTGACATACATATCTCCCTTTCCAGGCCTCCAATGGCTTACCAACACAGTTACGAACCCTGTTTGCCGCAGTTGCGCTAATAGCCTTGCCATTAGAAAGCCGTACATGCTACAAGCATATATTTAAGACAAAGGGATATGCTCTTAGCATATCCCTGAACGCCTTCGCCTACCTGACATGCTAGCTAATCTCTCTCAGATTCCAATAGCAAGCTATGAAAAATCCCATGAAGCAGCCTTTAAGGGCATTTTCATGGGATAGATCAGAACGAGTTTGAGAAAAAAAGAGGAAAGCCGCTTGCCTCTTTACTCGCAGTAGCCACAACTACCGTAGCGATCTTCACAGAAGACGCATAATGAACGACCGCACCAACAGCCGCAAGAAGGTGCAACTCCGCCTCGCAAATCGGCTTCACCTTCTCCCACATCAGCTTACGTCATTTCCTCCCTGCACTTTTTTATGGCAGCATCGAGGGAGTAGCTCGCCCAGGCATCGCCTCCCTCTTCGTAGTGCCACCAGTGGACGACGCGGTTTGCCATGTAGTATTGTGGAACATAGAGTCGTTCATCCGTTGCAACAACCTGGTAGACCTTGATACGGTGCCAGTCGTCTACCTTGAGAAACTCCACAACATGCGGGTGGACTTTCTCCCACTCTGCGCCCATCGTCGTTTCTTGTTTCATCGCACGTCTCCTTCATCTGTCGTCGTATTTGCAGCGATTGCACTCACTATGAATGTTGTGCCATCTCTGCCTGATAACATCAACAGTCATCACAGAGACAGGTAGAGCAATCGCCACAGTACATACCGTGCAGGTCTTCCGAGCCGGACAAGACCACCGTCAACGGATTACCCTCGTGGTCTGTGTATTGCTCATAACCAGGCGTGGCATCAATCACCGCCATCACCGCTTGCTCTCCATAGCGACGCCTGGCGCAAGAAACACAGTACATATCCGCATCAGCGATCACAGCTACGACCCCAGGCCACAACCCGTACTTTTCTGCCATTGCATCACCTTCTTTCGCCAGTAAAGGCCCACAGGTTCAATACCCAGGCCGAAAAGCCCGCGCTACATGTTGCCAGCAGATCACCTCAAAGGTATTGGCAAGCAAACCCGAGACGAGCACCGCCACCGGCGAACCCCGTTGAAACCGGGCAGAAGGCATATCCATCCAAGTCTCAAACATCTCTCTCATCCAGTCCTTGAGCAGATCAGCACAGGCGTACACGCTCGGAGACAGATGCACCAGGACGGAGAACTGCTGTTGCCACTCTGGATAACCTACCATGCACTGATAGAGCGTCAAGGTAAAGAGATTGTCGCTACTGACGTTTTCTCCGACCAGCAAGCGCACGAGAATATCCCAATCGGCATAGGCCAGCGCCGAGCCAACCAGATCAGAAGCCAGCAAGCGCATGGCATCATCCTGTAACCAGTCGCGGCCAGCATAGCCGGTGAACCAATTTTCCAGCGCCATCTTCACCCACATCTGGACACGCCAGCCTGCTGCTCTCTCATCAGCGACATCAGCCACCAACCCCACGATCTCCTGCATCAGCGCCTGCTCATTGCTCAAGTGCAGATGCACTAGCCAGGTGAATTTATTTTCCCAACCGTTGTATTCGCTCAGTTGCAATAATCACCTCCTAACCAGCCCATCGACGTTCGCCACGTTGATAGGCCCAAATGCTAATCACACGCCCCGACATATGCCGCTGCCCCTCACGAAGATCGATCAATGCCTCTAACAAAGCCTGACGCCGACGCCGCTTATACTCCTTGATGTCCTGGGTGAACTCCTCTCGCTGCACCAATGTCCACGACGACCGCCTTATCGGTTGTCCTTGCGCCTCTTCTGGCTTGTCAGAAGTCGCCTCTTGCCAGCTTTCAGGAGAATTAGCAAACGCAGCATCGTTTTCCGCTTGCGACTCTTCTGTCACCGCCTGCTGTTCTGTCTGTTCCATCGCGTCCTGTTCCAGTTCAGAGAACAGACGCGCCCGCAGCGCTGCCACCGATTCGGGGAAAAAATGCCGGGAGTAGCGAATGCGGCGAGCTTTGCTGACCAGTTCCACGGTATAGGTTTGCCGTTCCTCAACCACATGCCCCTCGTCATCAACGGTAAGACCGACTCGTTCCCGCTCTTCAGTGCGCACGCCCTTTTCGCTTCTCGTCAAACTTTTAGTGAGGTACTTGGTCACATAGCCGATCACCTGCGGCTTGCGAATGCCTTCCACATCGACAATGTAGGCGATGCCATGTCGCGCCGAGCGCCAACCCTCTTTGAGGATGTCGTGAGGAATATACGTCGCCCCCTTGACCAGCAGGTGCCAGTGAAAGCCATTCTCTTCAAAGTCGCTATGCCGTTCCAGCACCGCAAAGTATTCCACCGGATACGCCTCACGCGCCCCGATATGATTCGGTCCCCGACCTTTTGAGCCACGACGCAGGTATTGCAGGAAGGTTGTCAGCGCACGAGCCGCTTCCTCGACCGTATGACCCGCTTTCGTCAGCGTAATGAACAAGGTTGGTTCAGCCGCCTTGACCAGTTGCCGCCACTGATCCACTTTGCGTGGCCCACAGTAAAGACAATCCCATCGATCGCAGCGTGCGCGAACCGTTTCCCCTGTCTCTTGATCGATGAAGACGTGGCGTAGCGCCCAGGGGTCGGGACAGAAAAGGAGAGTTTCTAGGCCATGCTTTTCTGCAAGATTGGCTTGCTCGTGTAGTGAAGGAAGAGAGAGATGCGGCATCATCGCTGTGCTTTCCGAACATGTCATGTTCCACCATCCTTTTTTCAATGTGACCAATGGCTAAGAAGAAATAGACAAAAAGTCCAAAGGATATTTACAAATCGACGCCAACGAATACAATTGAAAAAAGCAAAACGCTTCCTCTAATATGAGGGGTGTTAATGCCATCAATTTGAGGAAAACAGGGAACAAGTATGGCAACGATCTTCATGGATGAAAGCGGATATACCGGTGATGACTTACTGAATACAGACCAGCCTTTTTTTACATTGGCTACATTCTCTTGCTCTGAACAAAAATGCCAGGAATATAGAACTGCATTTTTTAACAAAGTCGAGGGAGCAGAATTAAAGCACTTTAAGCTGATGAGAAACCGACTAGGCAGGGATATGATACTGGAGTTCTTAAAAGAGATTTCACAAACACCCGAATTGGTAAAAATACATGTCGTAAATAAACGTTATGAGCTTGTCAGGAAAATTGTCGATCTTATAGTAAAACCTGCAATGAGGGAGTCTGGCAACGATCTACGAATAAAAGGCGAAGACATTTCACTCACCTACTCTATGTACACTATGTTACCTCAACTAGCTGGACAAGGTTTCTTTGAAGATTTGTTGAGGCACTTCCAAACTATGATGGTTCGCCTGAATCACGATTCCTACCACGAATTCTTTGATCCACTCTTCGATGGGAGATATCCGCAACTTAGAGACAAGAAAGAGCAAGAGAGATTAGATCAGCTTCTTGAATTTATTAAAAGAGGCCATACAGCCATAGGATATGACCTTGTAGACCAACATGAACAGGTAGCTCATTCAATGGGAATATCTCATAGCCGACCACTTGACCCAGCACTCTCTGCTACTTTCAGTCTCTTGGGGAGCTGGAAGAAAGAGATAGCAGGTGAAATTGTCCTAATTCATGATACATCATCTCGAATGGCAGAGACCATTAACCTATTACAGTCGTTTATTCACCCATTTCCGCCCTCAGAACTTTCGCAAATGGGAAGTATTGTTGGAGAGATTTATGCTCAGGATTCTAACAATTGTCTAGGACTTCAGTTCGCAGATATACTAGCTGGGGCTACTTCAAAATGGCTCAAATGGATGGCTAAAGGAAGAAAGATTGATGATAGATATGGTAGAAACTTAGATACTATTATTCCCCTCTTCCAACCATCCTCAAATATCATAGAACCGACACCCGGAAATTTTGAAAAAATTGCTACGACGGAAGAAGATGTGCAAAAGTTCGATGATTTCATTGAAAAATTGACAGCATTCCATAGAATGCGAAGGTATGGCTATTTTCGCATCTTTTCTCCAGAAGAACTATCTAAAATGGGTAAAGCGAATGATAAACCAGACCTTCCAAGCAGTGAGCAGCATAATTCAGCATAATCGTCCTTTAGGGTCACTCAATGCGAGTTGTAAAGTACTTGTGTGACTTATGCTTATAAGGGTCAAGGGAAAGGCCCGGCGGTTTGTACGTCGTCCGGCGGGGCCCCTCCCCCACCGGCGCGTACAAACCGCCGCCGCCGAGACGACAAGGGGCCAGCCAGCGCGCGAGCGGCACAGAAAAGAGCAACAGGACAGACAACCGCGAGAGAAAAACCGAGAGATGGGGGTGGGCAGGGGTAGGTGAAGCAAGCAGCAGCCCCGGAACTGGTCACTGGTACGCCCCACCCCCACAGGGAACGTGAGCAGCCGGGAAGGCTACCAGTTGCCGCGCAGGACACGTTGCCACATCTCTTGCGCCGAGCAGCCATAATAAAGGCAGAGGAAATCAAACAGATTGCCCGCACGGCCCCAGGTGTAGCAGTACCAGTGCGGGTCAGCGCCGCCGAAGACCTGGAAGCTGGGGCGCAGATCACCGCGAGCGTGATGCTCTTTGAAAGGACAGCGCCCGACGCCGCACCGATCTAGCTGAACGTAACGACTAATCACCGCCACGATATCTTGCGCGCGACACCATTGCCGTATCGTCAGGTCATACTCAGGTGTTCGACTCGCCCCGCAAATGGGCAGAATCCGCCCCTCATTTTCCGTTGCTTGCGCTAATGGCAAGCTATCAACCGGCACCGTCACCCGCTCGACATGCGCCAGCGCCCACAGGCAGCAGTCAGCGACCGTTTCCCCTACCGGCACCAGCTCACCCACCTCATTGCATGTCAAGAAGGGATACCAGCCGCCGCTTTTGCGATGCACGCCCAATGGCAAGCGCACCAGCGCCCCCACGCCATCAAGGGCAAGGCTATCTTGCTTCGGGTACAACTCGACACCATACGCTTGCGCATACGGCAGCAGCCAGGCACGCACCAGCGAGGCAGGCGTCGGCTCTCGCAGGTGCAGCCAGAGATGACCGCCGCGCCGACTGGCCTCTACCAGCGTTGGCATGCCCTGCTCTCGCAGGAGCGCGGCCAGCGAGAGCAGGACGTGCAGACCGTTATCGCTATCGGCATCGAAGACGGCGAAGGCGCAGGTGCTTTGCCGGTCAAGCAGGTAGGTGCCGAGCGTGTAACGCCCCATCAGGTGCGCAGCCAGACGTTCCAGTGTGAGCAGCCCTCTGGCATGCCGGTAGGAACCATCGGCCTGCTGGACAGCGTAGGCGTCCCAACAGTGGACGAACAGCGAGGCGTAGGCTTGCACGACCTCTTGTGTGATGGCGTACATGCCTACGAGACTTCCTGTTCATAGCCTGAGAGCAATGGCTTGCCCTGGAACTGCTTGTAGGCAGCAAGCTGTTCGAGGTAGTCGCGCTCGGAGTTGTAGAGGCCTTCGCCAATCTCGTGGCCCCAGGCGGCTTGCGGCAGGGGATAGGAGGCCAGATCAGGAGCCGAGAGGGCCAGTTCCTGACCAATGGCTTGCCATACGGCTTGCACGCGCTGGCTGTAGCCTTGCATGCGCCCCTCGAACTCTTGTCGCAGGGTCTCATGTTCGGCTTGCAGGGCTTGCAGATCGTCGGCATAGCGGCCAACCACCTGTTGCCAGGTCAGATTCAGGTCCTGCTCTAACGTCGCTCGTACCTGCTGCGTGCGCTCTTCCAACGTGGTGTCAAAGTAGCACTCGATGTAGCGACTCAGCACGCTTTGCAGTTCGCCGGGGTAGAGCGCCTCAAGGGCGTCAAGCTCGACGGCCCCTTCGCCGTAGCGATCTTCAAAGCCTTGCCGCCGCCGCTCGGTCTCTTTGATCGGAGTGCGGGGCAGACCGTAGTGACGCACCTGCTCGAGGGTGAGAACGACCGGGAAGACGCGCACATCGACGGAGAGGCCCAGGGTACGCACAAAGTATTCGATTTTGCGCGAGACGGCCACCGGCATCGATTGCCCGGCAGGGTCGAAATCGGAGACGTAGAAGATGCGCGCCGGTTTCCTGGCTTGCTGTAAGCGGAAGGCTAAGGCCAGCGTGGCCGTGATCGACAGTTCGCCCAGGCCCGTTTGCAGGTTGGCCCCGTAGTGCTGGCAGAGGGGAGCCAGCACATCATTCATGGTCGATTTCTCACACCAGATTTCCAGGTGATAGCCCTGTTGCGGTTTATAGCCACTGATCCGGTAGGAGGGCAGCGTTGGAAAGTCGGGAAAGCTCAGATCAGACTGCCACAGATTGCGACTGACGGAGACTTCCGGTTCGTAGACGCTGCTCGTGGCAAAGACCACCGGGTCGGGGTTGCGCCGGTCATCAAAGGCCGCCGGGTCGACCAGCCGCAGGTAGCGCGCCGCTTTGGAGGCCAGGTTGAGGATGTTCCAGCACTCTTCCGTATTCTCATACGGCTTGCCATTGGGCAAGGCGATGGGAGGGCGCTGGCTGATAATCTGGTAATGGACGCGGCGGATATGCACGTGGCCGCTATAGCCGAAGGCGTGCCACAACTGCGCGAACCATTCGGCCAGCGCCCAATCCGAAGGCGTGCCGGTATAAAACGGGTCATTTTGCGGAGCCAGGGCGATCAGGTCAGTGACGCGCTGCCCACTGGCTTTTGCCATCTGTTTAATCTGTTCATAATCCATGCCTGTTCACCTCATGCAGACAAAGAGAGCCTGCCTTGCCCCCAGACAAGACAGGCCCGAGCAACGAAGAAACCACCTCACTGGCTAGTGCGGGTGACGCTGGAAGTGTCGCCATTGATGCCGGTTGGCAAACTGGACGCTTTGCCCACTGGCGAGTGCCTGGCGAATGGCCTCCGCCTCGGCTTTGCGCAAGCGCCGCCCGGCAGGCACTACGAGGAGCGCCCCTGCACCGGAGCGAAAGGGACTGCCACCCCTGCTTTATTCGTCGTCCCCATTGCTGCCGGAGCCGGAGTCTGTGCTTGATAGCCTTGCGGATAGCTTGCCAATGGAGGAGGAGCACTCACCGGAGCCGCGCCAGCCGTGGGCATGGTATTCCACTTGGGTTGCCCTTTACCCGCAGCAGGCCCGGAGAACAAGGGACTGGCAGGAACGCCCGGCGGGGAAGCCGGACGAGGAGCGAAACCCGCACCGTGTTTGGAACGTTCCAAATCCATATCGACGACGGCCAGCAGCACCGAGACCAGCGGGATAATCGCCAGCACCACATAGGTCAGGCCGGTCAACACCGTGCGCTGGACGAGCGGAACAGCAGAGAGCCAGGTCGCATGCTGGATGACCGCCGCCGCCAGGGCATAGTTACAGAAGACCTCGACCAGTTCGACCACCAGGCAAATGGGAGCATAGGCCCAGATGCGTTCTTTGTTCATCAGCCGCAACGCCAGGCCGCGACTGACGAAGTAGCCCAGCACGCCGAAGCCAATAGCGATTATCCAGGTGATGGCCGACTGCAGGTAGTCTACCCCATCCAGAGGGGCGAAGAACCAGCGAATGGCATGAGCCGAGGCCAGCGAGAAGCCCAGAGAGACCACGCGCAGCACCAGGTGTTCAAAGCGGCGCACCCACACCTGCTGACCGCTCAACCCGCCAAACAGTTGCATGCATCACCCCCTTGCGATTACGCCGCCGCCGCGACGGCAGCCAACTGGCAGACCAGGGTCAGGAAGGAGCCTTTGCCCTTGATCCGGCGCACCTGAAGGGCGATGTGCGTCATCTTGGGCGGCAATTCGGCCTGCAATTGCTGCGCCACCTGCGCCAGCACGTCGGCAGGCTGGCCCTGTTTCTTGAGGTCGCGCAGCTGATCGAGGGAAGGAATGCCCTCACTGAGCTGGCACTCGTACTTTTCGTCGGTCTCGCTATCCAGCACCGTCAATCGCACCGAGTAGCCCGGTTTGGGCTGGCCGGTCATCTGGTCATAAAAGGTGCTTTCCACCACCTGACTGTTCAAGACCAATCCTTGCAGTAACATCGTTTCATCCCTTTCTTGCTTGTGCTTGTACACACACGTTGACAACAATGCATCAAAAAGAGGCCCATCAGAACACGCAGATCGCTAGTCGTCTTCCTCTTCCAGACAGGAGCCATCCAACCAGTAGGGCGTAAAAGTCTGCGACGTGGTGGGAATGCCGTAAGGACGAGTCGGAGCAAGAGCCTCGGCCTCACAGGGCCTGACATCCTCACGGCCCCCGTAAATGAAGTCGTGACGCACCCCTGAGGCCCGTTGAAAGCCCGCTGCGCGCACAAAGGCCAGATCAGCACTCACCAACCCTGGACGCCGACGACCGCACGTTAACACCTCATCCGGCCTCATCTGCAACGCCGCCTGTACGTAGGAGCGAAACAGACGGCGTTGCTCGGTCGCTGGAAGCGGTTGGCCGCGCGTATTGCGAAAGTCTTGCGGGGTCAGGTATTGCACATCTAACGGGTGCAATAGCGGCAGCCCTTGCCGCGCCCGCCAGCGCGCACTGAAAGCCGCCCAGCTGGCAAGACCGGCCAGACGCTGGTGCGCAAATTCGGCATTGTAACGTCGGAAATTGCAGTGACTCGGATTCATGGCCGCAGCACCTCAGCCACTTCCAGGGGATGGGCCAGAGCATCGCTGGCGATCCAGTGCAAGTCCTGCACCAGTTCGGCCAGTTGTGCATCACCCACGATGCAGGCCGCTTCATAGAGCGGAACCGTCAACGCCACCACCTGTGACCACTCCCCTGCCTCAAGAGCTACATTGATGGTGTCAATCAACCCATCCAGGTCAACATGCGTTGGTGAAGACATCAGCAGCTTCCCCTCTCTCAGCGCAGTCATTCCCCGGCTGCATAAGCCCCCTGGCCTCTTCACAGAGCAGGGAGGGCAGCTCAGACGGAGCCGAGGCAACACAGTGCCGACAGACGCCGATATAACCACAGCCACAGAGGCAAACGAAGTAGCCAGCCCCCACACGTTCAATGCAATGCCGTGTGTAGGCCAGCCGCAGACGCAGTTCCGCAGAAAGCATGGTGTTCCCTTTCTCTCTCAGCGAAAGCGAGGCCATCCCGATCAGTAGCCAGACACGGGAAACGGGCTACGCGGTCTCATCAGGCGGACGCGAGTCATCAAAGACCAGCCCCCACTCCTGACAGAGCCGCGCCACCTGTTTGCGAACGTCCTGAGCCTGCCGCAAGAGCCGTTGCTGCTGTTGTTGGGCATGAGCGTAGAGCGGCTGATAGAGGGCCGCTTTCTCCGTCAGGCCGAACTCGCGCAGCCAGGAGATGCTGTGTTGCCAGTGCCAGCACGCCTGATTGATCGCCCGTTGCATGCTCTCAAACCACGCGACGGCGGCAGCGGTCAGTTCTTCGACACCCGAACACAGCGACCATAGCCCTTGCTGATAGCTGTAGCGCCACTCCTGTTCCTGGCAGACGGCTTCAATGGCATGGGTGAGGGCATACAGTTCCGCTTTCACCGTTGCCTGTGCGACAAAGGCCAGCCAGGGGGCAAGCACCTCCTGAAACGAAGGTTGCGCTTGCTCAAAAGGCATGGCCCCATCAATGGTTTGGACCATCTTTCCCCCTTCTTAAAACCCATGCTGCAAGGTGTTCAGGGCCGTCGGGCCGAGGACAACCAGCCAGGTCACGAACATCACCGCCGCAATCAGCAGCCAGATCACCGTTTTCTTGCCCATATCGCACTCCTTTCGCACGTATGGCTTGCCAATAAAAAAGGACACCCAACACGTGAGTATCCCAACCAGCAACACTTGAACAAACTACGAGGTCGCGTCACGCTAATGCGGCATGCTTATCAGGTACAGGAAGCCGATCAGACAGGCCAGACCGATGAGCCAGCCCAGACAGCACAGTTTCCCACGCAGACGAAAGAGCAGCAGGAACACAACCAGGGCAACCATAAACAATACCGGAGCAAACCTCATCTCATTACTCCTTTTCTCTAAGCTGCCTCATGGCTAGCTAACGCGATGTGCAACTTTTTTTCGGCGCGCTTGAAAAGTGAACCTGAAAGTAACCGAAGAAGTCATGCAAGAAAGCTAATTGGCTTCGCAAGCGTCGACGCAAAAGAAAGTTGCACATCGCGTTAGCTATCAGACAACTTGGTATATCTCGAAACGCTGGCATTCGGTGCGCATCAAGGCACGAGCCAGTTTCGTCGGTCGATTTTTGCGCACGACCTCAACGGTTTCGCAAACACCATTGAGCAGGTAGTACACAATCTGCCAGGTATGTAGCATCTCATCACCCCCTCAAACGTGGCAGAAAAAAAGGATACTCGTTTGAGTATCCCAACGTTGCAGCATGAAAGAGCCAGACTCAACTCGCTTGAAGCAAGACACGACGCAAGCGGGTGCGAGCGCGGCGATCAAGCTCCTGAACTCTGTTCAGTCCCATGCCGAGCAAACGCGCTGTCTCTTGCTGTGTGTATGCCCGACCATCGCCAAAGCCGTAGCGCGTCAGAATCACAGTACGTTCACGCTCGGTTAAGCATTCCAGCATCTCTTCCAGCGTCGACAGGTCATCATCTACAGTGGTAGCAGTATCTTCAATGGCCTCCGCGAGCGTCATACCCTCATCGTCATCAATGGGAGTATCCAGGCTCATCACCTGCTGTTGCTCTTGCAACACCAGCAATTCCAACACGTTGCCCTCAGTCGTTCCCATCTCAGCCGCCGTTTCACAGATCGTCGGTTCGCGACCGAGCAAACTATACAACGCATCATTGACAGCTTTCATTTGCTTGAGAGCGCGAGCCTTATGCCAGGGCAGCCTGATTGTACCTTCATAGCGCCAGCGGGCAGTCAGCATGGAAATGCGTATCCACGCGAAGGCAAAGGTACCGAACGAAGTCTCTTCCCTGCGTCCATCGTACTTTGCCAGTGCCTGAAGGAGTGCGACATTGCCCTCTTGCACGAGGTCGAGAAGCTCCAACGTCTTACAATTTCGCACAAATCGTTTTGCCAGAGCGAGGACAAGCGGTTGATAGCCAGCGACCAGGCGATCACGGGCTTGCTGGCTATCAATTCCCTGTTCCATGCAGAGAAATAGCTGTGTTTCCTCTTCACCTGTCAACTGTGGCGTCCGCCGTACCTCGCTCATGAACTGCTCGAAAGCTCCCAACGGGACATCCTGCATCTGTTCCATAAATCCATCTCCCTTTGTTCACCTGAACGCTTCAGCTTCCTCAGACATTGCCACCACAAAACAGCACTCTATTGGCTCCTGATGTGCTATAATGTCTCGGCGATCTACTTTAATTATTGTTCAGAAAGATGGGAATAACTGAGACACAACGGGACAAAATGGGACAAACCGTTAGCGGCAAACAGGGCCACTTGCAACAAAATGGGAAAGACGCATGAGAGATTTTGGCATCTTCCTCTCTAACTTACGGAGCAGCGCCGGACTCTCTTTAGAAGAGCTATCCAGGCTGGTTGACAGCAGTAAGAGCGCGCTTTCACGACTGGAAAACAACGAAGTACCGCAGCCCTTCAAAGGGTCTGTACGCAAGTTGATTATTGCCCTGGCAGAGATTCTCTGTACATCGAAGGCGGAAACGAAGCACTACCTTGAATTAGCAGGCATGAACCAGGCACTTCTGACAGAGACCGAGAAAATCCAACTCGGCTTTACCCCGGCCATTCCCGCCAGTTCGGCTGAAGAAGTCATCACACTTGAACGGCTAGAGAGCATCTATACCCAGTTGCTTCAGCAATTAGAAGCGCGGGAAACGGCATTAGGTATCAGCAACTCACCGCCGAACTTGAAACTGAAGATTCAGGAATACGCCAATCTACTTCAGGAAATCCAGAAAAGACTTGACAAGATTTACAACAGGCAGGTAACATCAGAACTTGACGAAGCCCCAGAGGTACAAATCTACCATGCAGAGGCGTTAGAAGGGAAAATTGTCGTGGGATATCAATATGGTGAAAATCTGAATAAGGTGCTGAGTAGCTACAATCTCTACTCACTCGCATCACCGAATGCACGCTGGTTAATGCAGCTTGCCGACATAGAACGTTTCGCCGTTGACGATTGCATCATTCTCACCAACAGTCATGATTTTGAGGGATGGGATCGTCACGAAATCAAGACGACCATTCTCAGCACATCATTACCCGTTCCAGAAGACCTGGAAAAGCTCAGACTGGAAAAACTTCCAGGCATTGAGAAGGATTACTTCAACTCGTCCCACTACCGACTCTCATCCTATACGCCATCCTTCAGCGATCTTGACCGCCTGGAAGTCGTGTTAGCCCCTTTAAGCTTTCACGACTACTACAGCCTGATACCCTACCTTGATGAGCCATTATTGACGACGATAGACGGTACAAAAGTCTCCATTCGCCAGAAATACGGCAACACTGCGCTCACCTATAGCTCAACAGATCGTGGAACATCCCTCATCCCGGCACCGATCAGCATTCAATGCATCGTTGTGACCAGAGACAACCAGATTTTACTCATGCGCCGATCTTCATCCGTTGCTTTCTACCCCAATCACTGGTCAGCATCCTTTGAGGAAACGATGAACGCGCCCGGTACCGACCGCAAAGGCAATCCTTCACGTTCGGCTGATTCCGACTTCTTTGCTGGAGCCATCCGGGGCTTAGATGAAGAGTTTGCCCTTTCTCCTGATGCAGTTGAGAGCATCAAAGTGCTATCCCTCAACATCGAATACCTTACCCTGTCGGTTGATGTCATCACAGCCATCAAACTCAATCTGGATGCTGAAGAGATCAGGCAAAGCTGGCTCCTGAAAGCCTGGGATAGAGACGAAGCCTCAAAATTCGGCCTCTTATCTACCGACCTGAACGCCGTCGTAAACAAGCTCTTCAGCAGAACGCTCTGGCACCCAACTGCCAGAATGCGCCTCATCCAGTTCCTTTTCCACACTTACGGCGTTGATGAAGTTGCAAAAGAGATCAAAGCGAAGAAGGATGCTTTACAGGTCTAAGTGGTGCATCAGACAGCAAAATATTCTGAATCAGAGAACCCTTTTTCGTCTACCTAACAGACTCTGTCAAGGAACCATTCCAGTACTCTTACAAAAAGAGGGAGCAATACTTCAACATCCTCTTTTGATCCAACAGTACTATGAGCACCTACATTTCCAGAAGTACGAAGAGTGGTCAAATAAATAGAAATTATGGGAGGGAAAACAGCATCTCTATCTAGCCTTTGAAGCATATTATGAAGAGTTGCCGCAGGAGAATGAGGATATTTTTGCTGGTAGATATATGAAATAGATTGCTCTATGATGACACGCAACTTTGTTAGCAGACTATTTGGATCCGTTTGTAGTAAATTTACGATTTTCTGCCCTTCGTCTACGGTTGCGATATTAAGTCTTTGCAAAGCACCCCAATCAATTTGACGAACGAGTATGGTAAATTGATTATCTGTTCCTAAATCACCCTGAATAAATGCCATCAGACGTGAGCGCCAAGCCAGATAAACTGGTGAGTATCGAACGATGTTAGAATACAAATTACTTGCCTCCCATTGGAGTAAATCTTGTCTCGTTGGATATCTTTTATGTAAAAGGTCGAGAGTATAACGTAAAGCTTGTTCTTTCTCCTCAAGATTTTTGAGTCTTTTCAATTGAGCAAACCCAAAAGAGAGAGCCATTTTCTTCGATAAATGCTCTGTAGAAGGTGTTGAATAGGACCAATTCAAGTGCAGAGAAATATTGGCTAACTCTCTCAATATCTCAATACAGGTACCAATTCTAGCTTTTACTGAGAAATGATTAAAAAGACTAAAGTCACCGGAATCAAAGCTTAATTGACCAAGTTGAAAAGGGAAAGCTTTCGCTAGCTCTATTTGATCTATAAGAGCTTCGTTTATAAGTAATTCTGTAATATCTTGAGATAATAATCTTCGCGAAGAAAGTACGCTCAGTTCGCGCAAGGTTATCCCTTCAGGCTCTAGGTGTAATACCCTGTGAAACTCAGTAAAAGTGGGCAAAAAAGAAATATCACCAGTAAGAGCTGTTTCGGTAGGGAAGCTCGAAACACAATCTATTCTTGTTCCCAATTCAATATTCCCATACTTTCTGAGTGCCGCTGCACAAAGTATTCTAGCAAGTGAAGGCGGATATATCGGATTACCTATCTCCGTTGATATATATTCCGCCGGTTTTGAGTGGGGACCCACAAGGTCAGGATTTTTCGTACTCGCGAGAGCAAAGAGCAGGTCGTAGGAAGTCGGAAAAAGAATTACATATTCAAAGAATTCAGTGAGCAACCAAATTAACTCATCTTCGGTTCGAGAAAGTGCTACTCTTATCAACTCATCAAATTGCTGCCTGTCTCTAATTGATAACCAGAATGTTTCTTTAGTCTGCAACTTAGTGAGAGGTTCTAAACCAGATTGCTGTAGGACAGACATAATAGAGTGAATATCCTTTGCCGGATCGTTGATTCTTAACCGTTCTAACGGGACAACTTCAAAGATGATAAACGTAATATCCAGGTCTTTTATTGCTTTAGCTTCCATTTCGTCTTATAAGACTCCTTTTCCAACAGAAGCCACTTCACTAACAGCTTGTCATTTACCATCTAACAACAACTTCTATTATACACATCAATTCTATATGCTACAAGGAGAAGCTTCCTGAACGTTATACACCGCATAACAGAAACTTCTATTATATACATCAATGCCTTAGACCCACTTGGAAAGCAGACCAAAGTCCCTCACCTTCTAATCATGTTAACAGCAATTTGACAGCAAAATCGGCAGTTTTTAGGTAGTTTGTCAAGAGTTGTGTAAAATGTCGGCGTCTGGTTGCTTGGACGATGGAGAAGGCATCTTCAGTTTGTGGAAGTGCAAGCTGCGAATGACGGCATAAAACAGTAACACGCCACTGTCCTCGGTGCGAAAGGCCACCGCCATCTTATGAGAGCGGCGTTTGACTTCGCCGAAGAGACGCTCGATGACATTATTGGTGCGGATCGTTTGCCAATGCTCCTTCGGAAAAGCATAAAAGGTCAGGCACGCTTCCAGGTCTCGTTGCAAGCAGTCGATGGCGGTGGGATAAACCTTCTGGTACCTCTCGACGAAGGCCGCTACCGCTTGATCCGCGGCTTGTCGATCGTTTTGATAGAACAGCGCTTTCAGTGCCGGTTCGACCTGCTCGCGCTGCTTATGGGGAAGGTAGCCCAACACATTCTCCATCTTGTGAACCACACAGCGCTGCCGTGCCGAGCTGGGAAATTTGCAGCTGAGGGCATTGAGCATGGCCTGGTTGCCATCACTGACCCACAAATCGATCTGCTTCACGCCGCGTTGCTGGAGATCCTCCAGCAGGTCTTCCCATGCCAACTGATTTTCGCGGTCCCCGATGCGGAAGGCCAGGACATCCCGCTCTCCACTCTCGGCAATGCCCACAACGGCCAGAATCGGCATCTTGCAGCCTTCGTCCTGGTAGATCACCGTAAAGTACGTCCCATCGGCAAAGGCATAGACATAGCGGGAAGCCAGCGGGCGCGTCTTCCACTGCGCGTACTCTGCTTCGAGCGTATGGAACACGCGCGAGACCGTTGAGGCGCTGGGCTTCGTTCCATTCAAGGTTTCCATCACCTCCCCAACGCGGCTCATGCTCACTCCTCCCACGAACATCTCGCCAATCGCTTGATCGACCTCCTTCCGGCACCGATGATAGCGCTCAAACACCTGCGTCTGAAAGCCCCCTCGTGTGCGCGGAACCGGCAGGTCTTCGATGTGACCGACGCTGGTATCCAGACTTCTCGTGTACGAGCCGTTACGGTAATCCCGCCGCTGCGCGCTGCGTTCATAGCGCACTGCTCCAATAAAGGCATCGACCTGCGCTTCCAGCACGCTTAACAGCGCCGTTCGCACCGCCTGCTGCAAGGTCTCGCGCAGCATCGCGTCAAATGTCTCTTGACTTTTCATCCAGTCTTGCGTATTGTTCTCTTGGTGAGCCATTGGTATCCTCCTGGTTCTTTGACTGATAACTGAGTACCAGTCTTAGGAGACCAGACTCCGCTTTTACACACAACTCAGGATACTACCAGTTTTTAGCGGTTGAAAGCGAAAATCAGCGCACTACAACAACCACCGAAAACTGAGAGCAAAACTGTTTGACTCTCGTCAACAGCATTGGACAAAAATGGACAAAATTTATGTTGTTCCTGCTCTATAGGCCCATGAAGCCCCCTCTGGACAGGACTGAAAGGGGGCCAGGCGAGGTTCAAATCTTCCAGCCATCTCATAATGAGCAAAGAGACAGATTATCCTGATGAAGCAGCTTCGACAAGCCCGGAACCAGCCCCATGTAGTGAGAGGAAACAGGTTTTTCTTCTCTCGATCATAACACAGCAGCCAGCCACGCACGTCAGAGAGCTATACCAGCATTGTAAGATCAATCTCGCTAATAATGCCGTGGACAAAATCCATTTCTGATGTTTGTGGGATTCTCAATTTTGCTCATCTTATACAATGTATGTATAATCTCATCACAGGTAGGTGTTATATGAAAAAGCAACTTATCCTCTCGGCACTCATTGGTGGAATCATCGGCTCTATTGCTGTGATGATCGTACTGCTTGCTCTCAATCAATCTGTCCCTCTAAAGGCACAAGACTTGCTCTCCTTTATCATCCTGGTGGTTTCGATGGTGATTGCTGCCTTTACCATTCTTGGAGCCTCTAGCCTGTTCACGTCATGGAACGATATCGATGAGCGGTCAGAGAAGGTGTTCACAAAGTATCAAGATCGGGCAGAGAGGAATATCGAAAAGTATGGCACCCAGACAAAGCAAGAAATTATCCAGGAAGTAAATGAACGCCAGGCGACTCTCTCCCAGATGACACGTCAATACACAGACCACATTGCCCAAGCTGCGAAGAAAGGAGTGAAGAGGCAGCAACGGACATTGCTTTTGTCTCTTACTATTATCGTCGCACTGATGGCTGTACAGTATCTGCGGGAAAAGTTTGACTCAAGAAAAAAGCAGTAACTGCACCTTGTTTGAGTCTATCCATTTCTCCGTGATAAATGACAAGCTATTCACTGCTAGCCGACAGCATCCAGAAGATTGGATACCTCTGTCTTTTGCCATCAGACAGCTTAGATTCACCCCTTCCGCTCTTTTTTATACAGCTTCATTGACAGCTTAACTGGCAGACAAACATTACTTCCCATAGACACACTTAGACAAAAAAGCCGCTTCTCAGGCGCAACGAGCCGATCATCCGAGACACCAAGCATGCCAAAAAAGCCCTTCTGAGGGGTTCAACTCTCCCCCATCTCCACCACCATAACGAGGTCTGAAGCCGCTTCAGACCTCGTTTCTTTACAGTTTAACCCTCCCAAATCCACAGCTTGAGAGCAAAAGTGAGAGCAAAACAGCATTTGAGAGCAAAACGTTATTCTCCCGGCAGGTCAGCTTCATCCTCACCCTGCCCAAACACATGCTCCCACTTCTCAACGGCCTGCCCCTGCATAGAGGGCAGCAAGTGACCATACACCCGCAAAGTGATGGCAATATCGCTATGCCCTAACAATTCCGGTAGAACCCCACTAACTGGTGGTCGCTCCCAAAGCGAGCTTGCGGGGGCGTCCGCGTGGACGTTTGGGCTGGGTTGAGTCAGCAAGAGCAACTTGGCGTGTTCGCCTGCGTCGTTTCGGTTCGACCCAAGGGGGAGGAGCGACTTTGTAGCTCAACAGCTCAAAGACACTCCAGATATGATCGGTCAATCCTGCCGCCATGGCCGGGGTGCAGGGCTCAGTGGCGTGCCGTTTGCCGCTGCTGGCATCGCGCCGCGAACTGAGTTCGTAATGAGGCCAGCAAAAGTTGTAGGTACTTCCAGGCAGATACATGCCGCTCTCAAAAGCCTGCAGTTTGCTGGAGGCATGACGACCTTTGCGCGTTAAAGCCGCCAGGCGCTCACGCATGGTGGCATTGAACCGTTCAATGAAGGACGTATTGAGCATGCTTCCTCCTTTTGAGGCTGCCAGAAGCTGCAAGGCCCGATGCATCGAGCCATGGGTGATCTGACGCAGGACTTCTTTGAGCCGCTTGTTGACGGTATGCTTGATGACGGTGCCAATGTGCAAATCGGGCCAGACTTCCAACGCACACCTTCCCTTGCCTGCCGTTCGTTTGACTTTCTCTCGAAAGGCCCGGCGAATACTGTTGGGATACGCCGCCCAGCCATCGGTGCAGACCAGCAGCGGGACCAGCTTCTGACAACAGCGCGCGACCTGCTGCAATAAGGCATCGGCCAGAGCGCTGTCTCGGCTCGGGCGGAGCACTCCTGCCAGCCACAAGCGCGTGGAAACCATCATGGCCAGGCCCATCCAGACAATGCTGCCTCGCGCTTTGACGCGAATTTCGTCCGCTTGAACATGCACCAGATCCAACTGAGCTTGCTCGACGATGGCCTGATGCACCCGTTGCCCCTGCTCTCCAGCTCGATCCCGCCAGTTGGCGACGGTGCATTCATCCAGTCCGGAGGCATGGACAATGGCTTGCACCGGACAGCCATAGGCTAAGAGTGTCACCACCAGCACGATCATCTCCGTTGGCTTGCGCAAGTCGGCAAACATGGTGCCCTCCTTCGCACTAAACGTTTTGCCGCAGCTCTTGCATCGGTAGCGAGGTCGTTGCCGTCCGTGAATCACGATATTGCCCTGCCCGACTTGTCCTCTTGCTTTACAGTGCAGGTTCGGGCAAAATACCTGCGAGGGATTCATCTGCTCTGTGAACTTTTCCCTATGCACAGCTTACAGATGAATCTTCCTCTTTCAAGCCTTTTAGGACTTCTTTCCACCAGTTAGTGGGGCTCTACCGTTCTTCTCCTTGAAGAGGTAGAAATGATCACCAGGAAGAAAATGAGACGAAAATTTCTGGATTGTCTGGCTTTTCCATGCAAGGAGTTCTTCAGAACTGACCCTCTGATCTGCTACTCCCCCGAAAACGCTAATAGGGCAATTCAAAGGAACTCCTGGTTGATAAGTATATGTCTCTGCTAGAGAGAAATCAGCACGTAAAATAGGAAGAAACATGGCAAGCAGAGGCTTGTCTCTCAGCACTACTTCCGGTGTTCCTCCCAAACGGCGTAGTTCGCTAACTAACTCCTCTTCCAGTAAGTTATGTAAGATTGGTCCGCGATCAGGAAGTTGAGGCGCACGAAAACTCGAGGCAATAAAGTGGATGGGCAAACCCACGCCAAGTTTGTGCAACTGGCGTACCAATTCAAAACCAATCAACGCCCCTACACTATGACCTAGAACAAGAAATGGTCTATCGAGCAGAGGAATAATTGAGGTGCTCAATTCTTCGATCAAGGGAGCCAGTTGATGAACGAGAGGCTCTTGGTGTCTATTTTCCCACGAGATGCGCAACGAGTACTAGCCAGTAGCGAAGAAGGGCAGAAATATGCCTCCTTACAAGGGAAGAAAGAACCATTCCCAGTCATGTAAGGAGGACTCGTGAATAGTATCGTTCATTCTGCGGTCACTATCCAAACCTCTTCGGAGTCGATTCCCTCAACCCCCAGTTGGTTCGGCGAAGTCACTGTCATTGTCCACTTCTTAAAGCAGCAAGGCGTGCTGGCAGCCATCGAAGAGCAAGTGCGCTTTGCCCGCCGCCGCGTGGGCCACTATGACACCATCGACTTTGTGGCCGTGCTGTTGGGCTATGCCATGAGCGGCGAGCGCACCCTCGAAACGTTCTATGAGCGCCTGCAGCCCTTTGCCAGCCCCTTCATGGCCCTGTTCGACCGTGAGCGCCTGCCTCATCGCTCCACGCTCTCCCGCTTTCTCTCGGCTTTGGACCAAGCCCCTGTCGAGGCCCTGCGCACGCTCTTTCTGCACGATGTGCTGGCTCGTCCCCTGCAGCAAGAGGAGCCGCCGGCTGGGCTGTGGGACCGAGCGGGAACGCCCTAGCTGGTCTTCGATGTGGATGGCACGCGGCAAGCGGCTCGCCAACGCGCTTTAGCCGCCACCGCTGATCTTCCTGCTGCCCGCCGTCGGCTTGAGCAGGTCTGTGCCCCCGGCTATGTGGGACGCAAACGCGGAGAGGCGGCGCCTCCGGGCGCCATCGTGCTGCAAGCCCACAGCCATCAATGGCTGGGTACATTCTCGGGGGCAGGCAACGGCGACTATCGCGCCGAACTGCAGCGGGCGGCAGAAGCCATCCGTGCCTATCTCAAAGCGCACTCCCTTCCGCTCAGTCAGGCGCTGCTGCGGCTGGATGGCCACTATGGCAATGGGGCCATGGTTGTCGATGTAGCCGGACTGGGCTACGTGATGCGCGGCAAGGACTATGCTCTGCTTGATTTGCCCCAGGTTCAGGCTCGGCTGGCCTTGCCCCCCGATGAGCAGACGACCCATCCCGAAACGGGAACCTGCCGCGCCCTTTTTGACTGCCCGGACCTGCTTCTGAGCCCGATAGGTCCGCGCGTGCGGGTCATTGTCGCCACCCATCCCGCCACCGAAAGCCCGGCTAGGGTTGGCGCCATGCGGGGAGAGACCGTCTACGAACTCTTCTACACCGCCTTGCCGGTTGGGGCCTTCACCGCCTCCGATGTCGTAGCCCTCTACCTGCATCGCGGGGCCTTCGAGCCCGTGCTTGCCGATGAAGATCAGGAGCAAGACCCCGACCGCTGGTGTTCACACACCCCTTGTGGCCAGGAGTTCTGGCAAATCCTTTCGCAGTGGGTCTGGAATCTGCGCCTACCATTGGGCCATGCCCTGCATCCTGAGCCGGTGCGCACCACCGAATTTGCTCCGGCCCACCTGCCGCAGGCTGAGCCTGTCATCGAGCCAGCCCCCATCTGCCAGCCCAGTCCTCCCATGGAATACGGGCCGCCGAAGTTCGCCCGTCCTTCGTTTACCGGAGGCTTTCCTGGTTCTGCTTTTGTGCTGCAAGCCGATGGAACCCTACGTTGCCCGGCCGATCATCCCCTCTATCCCCAGGAGCGCCGTCCGGAGCGCGATGGCTCCCTGCGGGCGCTGTATGCCGCCCGTATTGGTCATGGTCGCCCTTGTCCACTGCGTGCGCAGTGTCAAGAATCGGTGACGACCCTCAAAGCCCGACGGGTCAGCGCCGTCTATTGGCCTCTCTCTTCCCCAGTGACGCTCTCTGAACCCTCCTCACCTCCCCCAAGGATGCCTTCTACGGCATCGTTTCCTCACCCGGTCCTTTGGAAAGACTGGCCGCGTTGCTTGCATCGGCGGGAGGTGGTCAAGAGGCTTTCGCACCAGCGCGTCGAGATCCGCACGGTTGAGCCTTCTCCACCCTCTCCGCCTCCAGCAGTTCAACCTTTGACGCGAGCGCAGCGGGCTCACTACCGTCTCTGTTGGAGAGAGCGCTTGGCTCGCAATGCACGATCAAGAGCCTCGCCTTCTGTCTGCATCAGGCTCTTTGGCATCCCAACGGCCTTTGCTCAGGCCATTGGACTTTCGGGGCCTTGACATCCCTCTGCAGAAGTATACCCGTTGTGATCCCTCCCCCGATTCGGCCTTCCGAACCGTTCACCGTCTCATGCTCTCTTTTCTTCCCGTCCCCTGCTTCTTTCCCTTTTTTCGCTTCTGAGGCCTCTTTTGACCACTACTGCCACTCTCTCAAGCAGACTTGCGGCGATTTTGATCTCAGCCATCGCTCGTCCTTATGCTGTCAGGCCGCCCGAGCTGGTCCATCCGCTCTCCTCAACTCGTTGCGCATCTCGTGGGGATTGTAAACCCAAGAGAGCATGTATACGGGCCTTCTTCTTGTCTGTCTGGCAGGTCTCATGTCTTCTCGCAGCGACATCTTCCCTTGAAGAAAAGTCCAAGCTTGCGCGGCCCAAGCAGGGAGGCATGTTCTCTGTCTGGTGCTAGTATAGACAAGATTCCGCACAGGGTGGTAGAATAATCATCTAAAATGCTTGTCTGATTCTGCACATCTTCCAGATGGGCAAGGCAGAAACCGGGAAAGAGGTTGTCATGAATGGGATGATCCACCAGCTCGCAGAACGCGAGAGCGTGCTGGTGCAAGCCTACCGCGAGGAACTAGTGGAGCGGATCGGGCGAGTCATCAGCTTCGATGGGACCGTCCAGCCGCTCCCAGGGCTGCACCTGTACCGCAACTCCGTGCCGATGGAGCGGGTGTATGGCGTGGTCGAGCCGTCCCTGTGCGTAGTTGCCCAGGGGAGCAAGGAGTTCCTGCTGGGCGAGAGCCACTACCGCTACGACCCCTTCCACTATCTGCTGGTGACGGTCGATCTGCCCAATATCGGTCAGGTCCTCTCCGCCTCGAAGGAGCGGCCCTTCCTCAGCCTCCGCCTGGAACTTGCCCCCACCCTTGTCAGTTCGGTCATGCTTGAGGCCGGTCACGCCGAGCCTCGAGATCCTCCTGATGTGAGGGCCATCGACGTCAGCCCGTTGCATGGAAACCTGCTGGATGCCTGCGTGCGGCTCACCAGGCTCCTGGATGCCCCTGCCGAAGCAGGGGTCCTCCTGCCTTTGATCACGCGGGAAATTCTCTACCGACTTCTGATGGGAGAACAGGGTGGCCGGCTCCGTCACCTTGCTCTTCAGGGGGGCTATACCCCCTCCATCGCCAGAGCCGTCAAGCGACTCCGCCAAGACTTCGACCAGCCGGTTCCCATCGAGCAGCTCGCACGAGAACTGGGCATGAGCGTGTCGGGGTTGCATCACCACTTCAAAGCCGTCACGGGGATGAGCCCCTTGCAATACCAGAAGCGGCTGCGGCTCCAGGAGGCCCGGCGTCTGATGCTGAGCGAAGACCTCGACGCGGCCAGTGCCGCCTATCGCGTGGGCTACCAGGACGCCTCCCACTTCAATCGCGAGTATAAAAGGCTCTTCGGCGTCCCCCCGATGCGCGATGTGCAACGGCTGCGGGAAGAGGCCTCCGCTTTCCCTGGCCAATAAGAAAGACGGGCACATCCAGCACATCTGCCTTACTCAACAGACCACTACCCCCTGAGGTGCTGACAGTATTGGTCTGGTTCTCTTCATCGGCACATCCTGAAAAGCCAAAGAAAAAAAGAGTGTACAAACGATGCCCGTATTGCCCGCTACTCTGCCCCTGCTGACAGCTTACGTAGCGTTACCCCTTCACGCTGGTTCAAGCATACTCCCACGAGGCTGTCGGCGAGAACGACATCACTGAACATCTTTTGAACATCTGCTGAACATCTGCTGAACATTTCCCCAAAAGGCGTCTCTCACGACATCACCGTCGGAGGAAGGGGAGCGATGCGTACCTCGCGTTCTCCAGGACTCCTGCCTTCCCACAACACCCGTCTGATGAGCTGTTCACCTTCGGCAAGCTCAGGGAGTACCTGTCGCCAGATCGGGCCGTAGGGGCCGCTTGCTTGCAGATGGGCTGCCGTCGTCACCAGGACGCGCAACCGCACTCCTGAGAGCATCTCACAACAGGCGCGTCGGACTCGTTCCTCTTGCCCGCAGTGGGGGACAATGAAGAGCAGGCGCGGCAAGGCCGTCAACCCTTCGGCGGCCCACGCGCGGGAAAACCAGTAGTCGCGGTAGGCAGCCATCTTGCGCGAGAGGTCGCGCCGATTCATGCTGCCCGTGTCATATTCGAGCCACAGACGCAGGCGACGAGCGTCCCCCTCTCCTGCGCGCAGCGCCACCTCTAGTTCCGCATCGGGGCGCAGGTTGCGTTGCACCCCATGATACCGGTAGGTGCGCTCGGCCCCTCGTCCGCATTCCCACCACAGGACGCCCAACGCGCCCTGGCTGGCCTGAGCCGCGCGGTGGAAGGCGGCGATCACACCATAGACGCCTGCCTGGTGCGCGCCCTGTCTGCTCATCATCCAGTGCATGCGCTTTGCCTGTCGCCGGAGATGGCGGAGCGAGACCTCATGCACGGCCGCAAGCTGCCCCAGGCCGCTCTCGGTGAGCCGCCAGCGCCAATGCGCCTGCTGTCCCTGTGCCACCAGGTCTCGCTCGGCGAGGCGCTGTCGGGCCAATTCGCGTAAGAGCCGTTCCACAGAGGCCGGAGCCAGTGGTTCTCCATCGGGGATGCGGGGCAGTACCGCAGCCAGTTCCTCTGCCGTCATCTGTGGCGTTCGCGCAAGCTGTGTCAGTCCTTCCTGTTGACGCTGCGACAGGACAGGCGAAGGCCAGGCCATGTCGCGTGAGGCTTGCTGCTCTCCCTTCTTTCCCCTGCCAGCCCGTGCAACAGGCCTCTCTCTTTCTGCCGTGACTTCATTCATCTGGCTGCATGCTTGCAAGAGGTTCTGCACGGCTCCCAGATGCGCTAGCACTTCCTCTGGCAATATGTTGGGAGCCAGCGAGGCAACATGGGTGCCCAGGCTGATGTGCGCGCCCGTTGCCAGCTCGCGCCATCCCCACTGCCAGGGATTCTCCTGCTCGCTCATGATGACCATCGCTCCCGCCAACGGGTGGGTTTGCTCGCAGCAGGCGGCCTGACGGGCGGCTCGACGCCAGACCTCCGCCTGTCGCTCGCTCTCCACCAGCACCAGCAGAGGGGCAAAGGACGCGCTGTCTGGTGCCCCCTCGTGTTCCAGCAACGTGCGAGAAGACTTCACGGAGAACAGTTCCTTCAAAGTGTGTCTCACTCAGGACAGCTGCCTCTAAGTGAGTACCTATAAGATGGGCTTGTTGAAAATGGGCATTGCTCAGATAGGCTCCTTCCAGATGCGCATGACTGAGATCTGCCCTCTCAAAGTGTGTGCTGTTGAGGTCTGCATCTTGTAAGTGAGCTTTTGTGAGATCAACGCATTCCAAGGAGGCAGAACGAAGGTCTACTCTCTCAAAATGAGCGTAATGGAGATCTGCACCTTCTAGATGTGTCAGACGCATATCTGCTCGTTCTAAGTGAATAGCAGCAGCTTCACACTGTTCAGTGCTTGCCTGCAACCATTCATTGCGATGAAGTCCTCCACATAGACGTGCTAATGGCAATCCTTTGAGGTCCACATGCTCTAAGCGAGTACCTCGTAAATCCAACCCTTTGCGCTCTCTCTGGCTTTCATCTTCCCAATCCACTGGCCCGCGTCCATTTTCATGGGTTGCCCGAAGCCATTCAACATCGGCACGGCTCAGCTTCAAGTCCTTGAAGGGATAGATGCCACGCTCGATATCGGGGACAATAGCTCGCCGTTCTGCAAGATATCGTTGCCGTTTCGCATCAATCTCTGGTTCGGTACGCCAGGGCTGGCCCATCTTTTGCCAGTAATCGCGCCAGCCATCACGATCATCTCTATGAGGTCGTGATGGCTGAGATTGGCTCTGATGCGCTTTCTGAGTATTAGTGGGTTTGCGCTGGAATATGGTTGTAAAAAGCGCATGAAAAGTTGCTCGTTTTTGCAGCATACATGGCCTCGTTCTCTTCTCTACTATGTTTGCTACGTTATGTTATGCCTTGACTAAGCTTTTCAATATTGATGCCTATCTGCCATCTGGTTTTGTACGACCTTTCATGCGTTGCTGGCTTCGTTGGAGCCGCTCTTCGACTGTTGGCTTTGTATCTGGAAGTGTTCCCACTGGCTGAGTGGGATCGGGAGCCGAGTGTAACGAGAAGTCACCATAACCGAGCAGGCTGCCCAGTACCTGGATGGCGTGGCGGCGATTGAGAAGGCCCTTGCGCATTGGTTCCTGGGCTTCGAAGGTCAGCAGGCAGTCGAGGCAGGCGGTTTCGCAGCATTCGTCGTGTTCGGGGTTGACGTACATTGTTTTGTATGCCTCCTCTAACCAGCTGCGGCCAGGTGCCATGAGTTCGCGCACGTGACCGGCTCCCCCTGGCACGTTGTCGTATAATACGGCTCCTAATCCTCGCCCCTGTATGCCCGCTGGCGTGACGAGCGCGCCCAGTTCGCGCCCGTCCAATTCCAGGAGTTTCGCGCCGCTGATCTGCAGTGCCTGCGTCAGTGTCCAGAGAAGGGTGAGGTTATCGGCTTCATGTCCCAGACAGTCAGAGAAATCCAGCATCAGAGCATCGGTTGTTTGCCTGGCGGCCAGGGCGCGATTGCGCAGGATCTGTGGTACCTCGTTGTTTTTCCAGCAGGTAAGTGTCTCTTTTGTGACTGTGAGAGGTGCATGCCACTTGAAGTATCGTGGCAGCTTCTCCTGTCCGTCACCGACTTTCTCTTCGCTCTCGGCATAGCCGCACTTCAGACAGATGGCGAAGCCTTTGCCGTATTCTCCCTCGTTATAGACCAGCAATTCGCCATCCTCACGATAGAGAGCGCGCAGCCCCGCGATACCCGCATAATTGTTCTGTTCAGCGATATCTGCGCCTTCACGTTGCGCGAAGGTGACGGTTTGCTGCTCGGTGCGACCAACGCGCTCGACATCTGTACTGAAGCGAGGCGGGTCCCAGGCCGCGCTGCTGAAACCGTGCATAGGCAGCAGAAAATTCTTTGGCGTACTTGCCGCTTCCTCACCGCAGATGGGGCAGAAACCGAGCGATCCAGCGGCGATTTTGTAGTAGAAGTGTCCGTTGTTACACGTGGTATACTGTCCACCCAGGCCCAGGTAGTTGTCGATATTAGCTCCCGTCCAGTGTTTGAGCAGGCCATGAGAGGTGATCAATTTGCCACCAACCAGCAATTGCGAGCCAGGAACATATTCGCCTATTGCCAGCAAGCCGCTGCGCTCCAGACGAAACTGATCTTCCTCGCGATACTTCTTGCCCCCTTTTGTTTCATCTGGCACAATCACACGCAGGCGTTGATTGCCAATGGGGAAACCGTAGCGCGGTAGAAATTGCCTGTCCGCCAGCGCCTCGATAACGGTTGTTTCATAAAGCGCCCGCATCTGATAGCGCAAGGCATTCGCCTGTGCAGTTGCATGCGGGATTGTGTTAGTATCGACAAAGAGCCAGGTACGCAGCATGGCGTCATATTCTTCACGCCAGTCTGCAACGGCGTTGGCAAAGCTATCGATGACAGTGTTGAAAAAGGCGCTCCAATCGTCGAGGACGGAGATTGCGCCCGTTCGCTGGAGCAGGCGCTGGAGGGCGGAACGATACTCGTTCTCACCCCAGTCCCGTATCCAGTACAGGTATGAAAGGAAGTGGCCTTCCAGCCCACGTTCATGATAGGCCGAACTCCACCAGGGGGCATTCTGGGGAATATGCCAGTCCATTTCAGGAGTCTGGAGCGGCGGTTTGGGAGTATTGCGTTCCCAGTACAGGGGGAGCTGCACGCCGCAGAAATCGCCCATATTGCCGAATGCGCGCATCGCCCCCACGTGCATATCAGGTGGGTAGATGATACGGAAAAAGTTGCCGAGCAGGAAGGAGTGAATGTGCCGGATAGCGATACGTCGGCGGTCCAGAAACACGTTTGGACTGCGCAAGGGGCGTTTGAGGTATTCATCGAAATGCAGGAATACCTCGCGATCAAAGGGGCCAGGATGACAGAACGTGACCACGATAGAGGAACCGTCGGCGCGACGTCCGGCGCGGCCTGCACGCTGCAAGTAATTGGCTTTGCCAGGTGGCACATTGCTCATCAGCACGGCACTCAGACCGCCGATGTCGATACCTAATTCCATTGTGGTGGTCGAACTGAGAATATTGCGAATGCCGGCCTTGAACAGGTCTTGCAGGCGGCGATTCTCCTTGGCCGAGAGTTGCGCGCTATGCTCTTCCGCCCACAGGCCAATACGGAAGATGGGCGACGAAGCAAATTCGCGGCGCTGGCGCATGACCTTCGGGTCCCGGTCAAGTATTTCCCCGTCCACACGCTCCAGATCAGTACCACCCGTTTCGGGCGCGCATCCCAGGACCTCTCGCGGCCAGATATGCCGGGTAATCGGGCTGCGATAGAGGGCCATTGGCTGGCGCAAACCCAGTTCCGGGAACTTGAGCCGGATACTCCACGCCATCCCCTGCGCGGCAGATTGCTGCTGCGCTTCCAACCCTGGCAGCGTATTTCCGGCGTGCTGTTGAAACTGGTGGAAGGCCTCGCGCAACATCATTACTGCGAAATCTTCCGCTTCCGCCTCACTCAGGCCGCACTTACGCAGTACGTTGGCAGCAAAGCGACGACGAATCTGGCGCGCCTCCGCTCCAACAAAGCGTATCAGGCGATTACCTGCTTCGATGTTTTCAGTCGCCCATCTTCCAATGAGATTGCTGTACTGATAAGCGCGGTCTTCGTCTTCGCTGCCCAGCGTGATCACGCCATCGGTGCGCAGGGTATCGCACAGAGCAGCCAGAAACGCCGACCAGTAGCCCTGTATATTTTCCCTCGCTCTCTCCGTAGGCAGCCGTCCCAGGAACTCATCTGGCACTGCCAGTGCGTCCAGCCCTGGATAGGTGACTTCTGCCAGCCCCAGCGTTTCCAGCGAGTTTTGACGACGGGTGGTGCGCGCAAATTCGTTCGCCAGCAGCATTTTCAGACGCTCACGCACTCGCTTCGCGTTGTCGGACCACCATCTTTGTGCGTTTCCTAACCAGCCCGTCCTCTCATGCTTCGATGCTGTCTCCATATCGATCAATTGCTGCACGAGCGTGACGTTGCCCAGCATATCTGTCCAATCCTTCATCGTGCCGCCGACCTGAGCGCCGATCAGTCCCTGCAGTTCCTCGTTCAGTTGTTTCTGTTTGCGCTGCTGCTGGGCAAGGGTAAGACCCCCGCGTTTTAGCTCGCTCTCCAATCGCCGAATCTCATCCCGGTAATCCTCGATCACTGCCTCATCGACAACGGGAAACTCTCGCAGGCATTGCACGATGGCCGCACGGATAAGCTGGATTTCGTGCTGGCGTGTCAGGTGCGGTCCCAGGCGGGCTGCCGCCTGTCTGCTATCGCTGAATACGAGCATACGTCTGCCTCGCGCCGGGAGCCAGATATTATAGGGGGCTGGATATTCGGGCAACTCCGACAGGACACTCTCTGCCAGGATCGAAAGCGTCAGAGAAACGGATTGGGCAAAAGGTTGCCAGTCATCGGCTTCTGCTTCACAGTGCGGGCATTTTTCGATAGCATAGAGGGTAAGCGGAGCAGCATTATCCCTCATGCCCCTGCGTCCTGTTTGTGTATTGAGAACGACAGGCTCTCCCTCGGTTGCCGGGTCAAGTGTCAGGAGCAAGTAGGCAACATGCTTGGCTGCGTAACCGGTGGGAACCGGTTTGAGGCAGTTTTCTTTGTTATCCTGTACACCGGCGACGGCCCAGCTACCACAATTAGCGCAGCGATAGAGGGAAAGGGTCGCGCTGCCGCAATAGAGACAATGATCGTGCATTCCTTCAGCGACGCAGCCCAACCCATGCAATTTGTAGATCTCTGGACCGCTACAGGCTGCATTCAGGCAGACGACCAGCCCATCGCTGGGACGCGCCAGCAGATGAATCCGGCTGGGGATGAGCGGGTATGCGTGTACATCGGTACGGGCTGAGGCTCCCATTTGCAAGAGGAACATGGTTGCGCGCATGCTCTCTTCATCCTTCTGACCCAGGAGCTGGTGCGCCAGGTCGCGCAGCGAGAGATACTTCTGCCGCCAGAGGATGTCCTCGAGTTTATGGATCAAGGGTGAATGCCCCAGTGTCGCATGGAGCAAATGGGCCGGAATATCCCTGTCGTTTTGCCTTGCCTGGCGTACCACCCGCTGATCGACCAGCAAGGGCAGATTTTCAGCGAGGTTTTCGCAGCTTGCTGTGTCTCGCACCAGATGTGGCTGGCATTGTTCGTCAAGTTGAATGGTGGCGCTCTCCAGCCAGCGCCGCTTTGCCAGTTCGGCTGCTGTTGGCTCGACTGTGGGTGCAGCCTCTGCTGGCAGTTCAATACGCTCGCTTTGCCCGCGAATGACCTCGATCAGGGACTGGTCTTTGGAGAACAACTGTGCTGCGAACGCTTCCAGGGGCCTATTTTCTCCGATGGTAGCCGAGGTGGCGATTTGAAGAACCTGTTCGGAAGCCAGTTCACAGCGTTCCAGCAGGCGGCGTAGGAGCAGGGTAATTTCTGCCGCCAGTGTTCCCGTATACAGGTGAGCCTCGTCCAGCACAACTGCGCGCAGGGCCTTACCGAAAAAGACAGCGTCCTGTGGGCGGCAGAGCATGTATTCGAGCATGGAGTAGTTGGTAATCAGGATGTCAGGCACCGGGCCACGCGCTTCGTCATCGTGGATTTTACGTCCGCTATGCGTTTCCAGCCCCCGCGCTTCAGCACGTGTGCGCATCCGGCAGGGTTCCCATGTCTGCATTCCTTCCAAGTCGGCCTGTCTTTTATCTTCGGGCGTCTCACCTGTAAAATGGAACAGTGTGAGCCAATCCTGCCCCTTGAGCCAGTCGTAGAGGCGGTCAACGGCTCTCCGCCCTTGAGGGGGAAATTCGGGGGAAAACCGAGAGGGAAAGAGGCGTCCTTCGTTCTACCTGAGAAGAAATCCACCAATCAGGTGACGGAGGACAGCCCTTGTCAAATCAGCATAACAC
>Ga0209810_1001319_pt1 | contig 38805 bp, 46 predicted proteins | sample Coa_R1_7_FD_187159 | JGI IMG/M metagenome (GOLD analysis project Ga0209810, IMG submission 187159) | Surface soil microbial communities from Centralia Pennsylvania, which are recovering from an underground coalmine fire - Coalmine... | ecosystem: Environmental > Terrestrial > Soil > Unclassified... | reverse complement strand
GCCACTGCCCTCACAGAAGCTGGACCAGTCAACGAGCTGCGCTGCGACGTTGCAGCGACCCCCGCCGACAGGTCCACGACCAGAGAGGACCCTCACACCGACTGGACCGAAGCCAGGGGGCCGGTCACCGGGTAAAGACGGGGGAAGGTGTGTTCGCCCGTGAAGGCGCCGAATCGTCGTGCCAGTTCATCCTGTTCGATCCCGGTACGGGCCGAGGCACGGGCGAGGAGCCGCGAGAACGCCTCGTCTGGGTGCGCGTCGACCATCGAGTAGGTCTTATGTCCGAAGACCTCCGCGGCTGCTTGAGGGCCGCCCAGGTCGTGTAGGAAGTCATGGAAGCTGGCGAAGATGATCCCGTGCACCGCTACGCTCTCTCAAGCGGCAGGACGAACTCGAAGCATGCGCCATGCGTGTCCAGCGGCCGGTACAACAGCTCGCCGCCGTGTGCGCGCGCATAGGACTGAGCGATCGCGAGCCCGAGACCGGAGCCGCCCGTCTGAGCGGTCGGCGCGCGGGCGAAGCGCTCGAAGAGCGTCGGCTTGAACTCGTCGGGAATTCCCGGGCCGTGGTCGGTTACGCGAAGGCGAAAGTGGCGATCCCGTTGTTCGGCTGCGACGCCGAACGGGGGGGCGCCGTGCCGCAGCGCGTTCGCGACGAGATTCCCGACGATGCGGTCGAGCACGGTCGCGTCGGTCTCGACCTCGAGGTCGGCGGGAATCGAGATCTCGATCTCGGCGGCGGCGCCCTCTGCCACGAGCAAGACGGACTTCTCGACTGCCCGCCGGATTACGAGCGGCTGCGGAGAGACAGTGTGGGCCGAAGCGTCGAGCCGGGAGAGGTCGAGCAGTTGTTCCGCGAGCGTTCGCAGCCGTGATGCCTGCAGGAAGGCGTCGGAACGCAACTGGACGACCTGCTCTCCGGAGAGTTCGTCGCCGCGATGGTGGACAGTGGCGAGCATGCCGTAGACGGCCATGATCGGCGTTCGCAGCTCGTGGGCAGCGAACGCGACGAAGCGAGCCCGCGCCTCGTCGAGCCGGTGCAGCTCCTCCGCGACGAGTCCCTTTTCGAGAAACGTCGCAGCGGCGCACCCACCGTCTCGAGCACGTCGACTTCTGTCGCGTCCAGCGCGAAGGGCACGCCCGCCCGGTCGCCGCTCAGGAAACCGAGGCAGCGGCCCGCGCTCATCAACGGGAGGACGAACCCCGAGCGCACGTCGAATCGCTCGACGATGTCGGCCGGGACCGACGGCTCCCGGCGCGCGTCTGTGACGAAGGCGAGTCTCAGCGTCCGGTGGGCCTCTGCGAGCAGAGGGCGGTCGTTGAGCGTCAGGCGCAGCGATAGCGCGTCGTCGTCCCGGCCGGCGAAGGCGAAAGGCACGACCGTCTGCCCGTCGGGAAGCAGCCGGGTGACAGCGATGCGGTCGAAGCCGAACCCGCCTTCGATTTCCTCGCAGATACGCCGAAACATCTCGCGCACGGCCCGTTCGCCCTGGCCAGCGCGCGCAATCGCGCGTAAGACTGCCAGCGCCCCGGAGAGGTCACGCACGATCGCGAAGTCTAGGCGCTTGGCGTCGCGGGGCCGCTGCGGTCGCGCGGCTATCGCTATAGCGTGATACCGGTGGTCAGCGAACGCCATTCTTGCACGGTCGTGGTCTGCGACGACCAGGCGGGCTTCCGCCAACTTGTCGCCGTCGTCCTCGGGCTCGAGCCGGGGATCGAGGTCATCGGCGAGGGCGGCGACGGCCGGGAGGCGATCACGCTCGCGAAGAAGCTCCAACCCGATGTCCTCGTACTGGACATCGCGATGCCGGAGATGGACGGATTGGAAGCGTTGCCGCGCGTTCTGGAGGTATCGCCGGCGACACAGGTCGTGATGCTGACGGGCCTGACGGCGGGGAGCATCCGCGAGCGCGCGCTCACCGCCGGCGCGAGCGCCTTCATCGAGAAGGGCATCGACATCGACGAGCTCGGCGACCGAATCGCCGCGATCTGCCGGGCCGGGAAGTTACCCTCGCCCGGCTAAGCGCGACGAAGATTCGGGGCGTCCTCGACCAGCTCGGCGAGGATCCGCTTCGACGAGTCCAACGCTTGGTCGAGAGAGGAAACGGCGGACTCCCGCTCATCGAGTTGCAGGTGCATCTTCGCGACCACGAGCGCCTGCACGACGTCGTCATTGAGTTCGGTCGCGCGCCGCGCCTGCCGGCGGGCGGCCAGCCGCAGCTCGAGCTCGTCCACGACGAGCGCCGCGAGATCATCGAGCACCCGCGCCTGCAGGTCAGTCAGCTCGCGCGGCCGCTTATCGATCACGCAGAGCGTCCCGAGGTTGTACCCGTCCTGCGTGCGCAACGGACTGCCGGCGTAGAAACGCAGGCCAAACTCACCCGCCACCAACGGATTGGCGAGCGTCCGCGGATCGACCTTCGCGTCTTTGACCACCCAGATCTCCTCACCGAGGATCGCCGACGCACACAGACCCGGGGCGCGATCGATCTCGTTCACGCCCTCGAGCCCGTGCGTCGACTTGAACCAGATCCGGTCGTAATCGATCAGGCTCACGATCGAGATCGGCATCTCTAGCATCTCGCTCGCGAGCCGCGTGATCCGGTCGAACGCACCGTCCCGTGGCGTGTCGAGAACGTCGAAGCGGCGGAGCGCTTCGAGGCGCTCCGACTCATTCGCGGGAATCAACGCGCTCTCCACACCCCTCGCGATCCCCTTCCTCGTCTTGTCGCTTGCAGCCGAGCCGCAGCTGCCACGATTCCCGGAGCGGCCGTCGTCAGTCCTAAAACTTTACCCCTAACGACCTGTCGTCGTTTCATGCCGGTCGAGCGAACCCTGATCGACGCCGGCGAAACCGCCGCCGTTCGCGAGACACGCTCCTTCCAGCGAGCGATGGAAACCCGCTTGGTCACCACCATCGAGGAACTGAGCTGCCGCAAGATGCGAGCCTTCCTATCAACGGTCAGCCTCAACCCCGACATCTCGGTCGAAGTCTTCGTCCTCGAACGGGACGGCACCGAGGTCGCCCCCGAAGGCCTCGCCTAGCGTAACCAGCACCCCACCGGGTCCGGATCGGCTGCGCCTCGTGGCGTTCCCGGCCAGATCCCGCAGCCGGAGTGACGGAGTTCTTGCTTGGCGCGCCGCGCGAGCAAGAGCTCGCGGACGCGATCGACGCGTTCGTGTACAGCGCTCCGAACCAATCGGGCGTGATGTCGCTCGCATTGAAGTTGCCGCCGATCGTGTTGCTCTTCTCGGCCCAGCCGCCCCCACCTCCTCCGCTCAGGGTGACGTTCTGGCCGACCGTGATCCCGTTGAGGAGGGCGAGGAACGCGTCCGTCGCGGTGACATTTCCGCCAACGGAGATGACGGATGTCCCATCCGGCTCAAACCCGCATGAGTCTCGCTGGTGAGCGTCGTTCGGCTGGCATCCCAAGCCGAGGACCGAGCCTGCGCCCGCGGTGACGTTGTGCCCGATCGTGATAGTCGATGCCACGTCCTGCTGGCGTAGCTCCCCGACCGAGCGCCCTCTACCCGAACTCCGACGACACATCGCCCGCGAGTGGCCTCGCGCTCGAACGCTTCCCGGTCGCCGACCAGCACGGCAATCTGAACTACAACCGCACATTCACGGGCTCTTTTGCAGCGCGCTTAGTTGAACCCACCGTCTCTGATCAGGAGGCTGTGGAGTCGGCGGAGTGCATGGGAGGTCTGGCTCTGGACGGTGCCGATCGGTAAGCCGAGATGGGCTGCGATTTCCTGCTGGGTGTAGCCGCCGTAGTAGCCGAGTTCGAGCACGGTGCGATCCGTCGCCGAAAGCGACGCGAGCGCGGTTTGCGCCATCCGCCGCTCGGTGTCGAGCTTCGCGGCGTCGGAAGCCGAGGGGCCGCTCCAGCTGAACGGGAGCGCGCCGTCGCCCTCGTCCCGAACGTCACTCCGCCCATTGCGCCGGACGAGGTCGACCGCGCGTCGGTGAGTGAGCATTAGGAGCCAGCTGCGCGCAGATCCGCGCTGGTCGTTGAAGCTGCCGGCGGTACGCCATACCGAGAGGAAGGCTTCTTGGACTGTGTTTTCGGCGAGCTTGCGATCGCGCACGATTCGCAGGGCCAGCCCGTATGCCGCGTGGCCGAAGCGGTCGTACAGCTCGCCGAGCGCGGCCTCCTCGCGCTCGGCGATCGCAGCGATCAATTCGCTGTCGCTGTAGCTCGTGAGCCCGCCAGCAGGAAGCGCCGGGACGGAGATCCGCAACCCGCGTGCAAGTCCGCTCCGACGTACGTCCCTGTTCACCGTCGCCATCCGTTCAACCCGCAAGGTCGTGGACTCCCGCCGCGGTCTTCTGCTTGACCGCGAACTCTGCTGGCCCGAACGGCTTTGGGGCGGATGGCCGCGAGGCAGCCTTGTTGGGCCTCGCCTTTCGCTGGGCGCGCCGATGTGCTTCGACGTTCGCTCCGCTCGGCAGGTTATCCGATCACGAACACCTGGCGCAGGCGAGTCCGCTTGTTCGGCGTGTTGCCCAGATCTCCGGCGCGGCTGGGTTCTCAGCCGCGGGATTGGATGCAGAAGATCTTATTGACGCTCTTTAGATGGTTGCGGGCGTCCCGGGCTTATCTGCTGCCTGCTGGTTGGAGGTCGAGTAGCGAGCGTGTCTGCCAGCGGCGTTCGAAGGCGACCGAGAGCCAGATCGAGGCTTCGAAGAGGAGCATCAGGGGCACCATTTCGAATGCGGTGGTGACGGGGTCGACGCCGGGTAGGGCGACGGCGAGTGCTGCCATCGTGACGTAGCCGATGCGGCGGTTGCGGCGGAGCTTGGCGGCGGAGGTGATACCGAGCCGCACGAGGGCGAGGACGAAGATCGGCAGCTCGAACACGAGCCCAACCGCGAGTAGGGAGAGGATTGCGAAGGAGTAGTAGCTGGAGGCGCGGATTTGGATGTTGTAGACGTGCGCGTCGTAGTTGGTGAGGAAGTGCACTGCGGCCGGCAGGGCGACTCTGTAGCCGAAGCCGACGCCGACGGCGAAGAGGAGGGTGGCGAAACTGACGAAGCCGAGTAGCGCTCGCTCGGTGCCTTTTCTGAAGGCTGGGGCGAGGTAGGCCCAGATCTGCCAGAGGATGACCGGCAGTGCGAGCGCGAAGCCGGCGTAGAGGCTGACTTTGAGCGAGGTCATGAGCGGTTCGGTGATTCCGAAGGTGACCGGCTTGTGTCGGTCGGCCGGTAGCGGCTGGTTGAGCCAGTCGAGTAGCTGGTGGTGGAAGCCGTAGGCGACCGCGAACCCGGCCGCGAGCGCGACCAGGATCACGATCAGCCGGGTGCGGAGCTCGCCGAGGTGATCGACGAGCTCCGCAGTCTCTTCGTGGCCGAGACGCCGCGGTAGCCGCATCTGTTATGCCACCCTCTCGCGCTCATGCTCGGCGGCGACGCTGGCCAGCGGCCGCTCGACCGCGGGCTGGACTTCGCCTGTTGCGGTGACGACGGCGACGATTTCTTCCTCGTGCTCCTCTGCTGGTACGACGAGTGGGTCGAGTTCGTGCGCGTGGTCGCCGCTGACGGAGTCTTTGAACTCGCGCAGACCGCGGCCCATCGCGCGTCCCATCTCCGGCAACCGCTTGGGACCGAAGATCACGAGGACGACGAGCGCGAGCAGGAGAAGCTCCGGCAGTCCGATGAATCCAGGCATGTGCTTCCTCTTTTCTTGGTGTGTTCGGCTTCGGACAGGGCGGGCCCTCAGATGAGGGCTCCGCCCTGGCCTCGGGCGGAGCGCTAGACGATGAAGCCGGTGGCCTTGACGGCGGCGAGGATCTGCTTCTTCGTTTTGCCAGCCTGGAAGGCGGTAGGCGCCCCAGGCTTGTTGTTCAGGTCGCGGATCCAGCCTGCGTGCCGTGCCTCGATCGGCAGAATCGAACCGGCCGCAAGGAGGATCTTCTTCGACTTGATGTGGCCGACCTGGCCGAGATAGGCGGCGACGCCCGTGTCCTCAAGAACCTGCGCGGTCGCCTGGAACTTGGCCATGTCGGTGGTGGTGCCCTTGAAGTCGAACTTCGGCTTCTTCACCGCTGCATGCCCAAGCGCGCCCTTGAGGAAGGCAACATGGGCCTGCTCGTGACGGGCGACGATGCTGGCAAAGGTGCCGACCTTGCCCGAGAAGTTGCCCTTCTTGACCGCCTCGCGGTAGAAGGCAGCCTCCAAGTACTCGAGCGTGAGGGCGAAGTTGAGAATCGCGATATCGCTCTTCGCGACGCCGGCGCTAGCAATCGACGGCAACACCCCGAAAAACGCACTCCCGCCTACGAGCGTGCCGGCACCCACACCGGCCTTGCGGAGAAACGACGCACGCGTGTCCCCGTCGACTTTCTCGGCCGCTTCGCGAACGGCACCATCGATATCGAGCTCTTCCAAACGAGGAAGACCAGACATAGAACCCCCCATTTTCTGCGGCGGCTGGAAGGAAATGAACTAACGGTCGTACGCCGTCCGCAGCCATCATTCGCCGCCCGCCGTGATCCGGTTCATTCTCGACCTGCGCAAGGTGGGGATCGTCTGCCTTGCCGACAAGCCCTCGATGATCGCCGCGGCTATGAGGCTGCTCGGAGCCGAGACAGGCTCCAATCTCCCGCTGGGTGTGGCCGCCGTCCCATCCGAACTCGCGCATATAGGGACTCGTCGAACGCGACGCGAGTGCCGTCTGCACCCGGCGCCGCTCACCCGAAGGCCGAAGGACTGGCGATATCTCAGTTGCTGGTCCGAGATCGGCAAGTCGCGCTGACTGTTGCGTCGAGCGTGCAGTTGGGCCGACGGGCCGAATTCGGCCTTTTAGAACCGGATCGGGCCTCGCCGGCGCGACCGTAGTCTCAGGTGCGCGCCATCCTGGCGGCCCCTAAGAGTCATGCTGCTGGGGCAGTGGTCTTTCGCTGGCCTTCGCCTGTTTCGCGGCGTGTCTCGAACCGCTTTCGACCTGCGGGCGAATGGGCTGTACCGGCTTCCTTTGCGTCGACCCAGTTTCGGTTGCCGGCGTGGTGGAGGGGTGTTCAGACAAATGTCGGAAACCATCGAGCCGGAAACGCGCTGCGAGCCTTCGTGGGGCGGCGCTCGCTAATGGCACGCCGGTCACGGCTTCGCGTCGCTGTCGGTTTGTCGCAGACTGCCGCGGTGCCGCGCGATCTTGCCCACCTGTCGGACGAGGCAGTCGTCGCGCTTGTCGCACGCTCGGAGGAGCTGGCGCTCGCGGAGCTTTATGACCGCTACGGCGGGCCGGCGTATGCTCTGGCTCGCCGTATTTTGCGTGATTCCTCGCTGGCGGAGGACGCGGTTCAGGAGGCGTTTCTCGCGATCTGGCGTGGCGCGGGCCGGTTCGTGCCGGAAAGAGCACGCGCAGCCACTTGGATCATGACGCTCGTGCACCGTCGAGCGGTCGACCTCGTCCGGCGCGAGCAGCGACGCCGCGCCGAGTCGCTACCCGAGACGTTCTCCAGGGATGCCGGTGATGCAGTGGCGTACGCAGCAGAGCCTTCCGCTTCTGAAACCGTGTGGCTGCGCTTGGAGCGCGAGCGGGTGCAGGGAGCGCTGGCGCAGTTGCCAGATCAGCAAAGAGAGACGCTCGAGCTCGCGTACTACGGCGGCTTCACGCAGTCCGAACTTGCGGAACGACTGGGCCGGCCGCTGGGCACGATCAAGAGCCAGATGTACGCGGCGCTCACCAACCTCCGCGACCTGCTCGTCGAAACGCCCCGGGGGGAGGGATCATGGAAGAGGACCTGATCCATCAGTCGGCAGCCGCCTACGCGCTCGATGCACTGAGCGCAGAGCAAGAGAGGGAATACGAGACTCACCTCGCCTCTTGTCCCCGCTGTCAGGAGGAGGTGGCCGACTTTTCCGAGATGGGCGCGGCTTTGGCCTACGCGGTACTCACGCAGGAACCGCCACCGAGTCTGCGGACCCGCATCCTCGCTACGGCCCGCGACGATCGACCAAACGTTGTGAGCCTTAAGCCGCGCTGGGCGTATCCGGCAGCCGCAGCGGCCGCGGTGGCAGCCTGCGCCGCGATCGGGTTTGGCATCTGGGCGGTGACACTGAACTCGCGTTCGCACGGTCTCGAGGCGCTGACGCTGAAGGGAGCAACCGGCTCAGTCATCCGCGCGCCAGGTGGCGAGGCCACGCTCGTCGTCTCCGGGTTGCCGCCCGCCCCGAGCGGCAAGACGTATGAGGTCTGGGTGATGCGCGGGAACGCCGCGTCACCGGCCGGTCTTTTCTCGGCCGCGTCACGAACCGCCACCGTGCACCTGAGTCGATCGCTTCCGTCCGGTTCGTTCGTCGGTGTCACGCTTGAGCGTGCCGGCGGATCGGCCAGGCCGAGTGAAAAGCCGTTGGTCACCTCCGGTCCTGCCTAGGGCGAAGAAACGTCGTGAACGAGTGTGAGCTCGGCACGGGTGGGGTGGTGCGCCTGCGCGGCCCGGAGGCGCCTACCGCGGTGGTCTGTGTGAATGGCGGCCAAAGTCACGAGGTCGCGGGGACTTGGAGCGCGTCCTTGGAGTGGCTCGTCGACCGGCTTGCGCCGCGCTTCCCTGACGTTCGCTTTGCCGAGGTGAAGTACCGGATCAAGTCCTGGCGGCGGCTCGACTTCTGCGTGGCCGACGCGCGAGCCGCAATCGCGGAAGCCGGCGCGGAGCGAACACTGCTGCTCGGGTTCTCGATGGGCGGCGCGGTCGCCATTTCGGCCGCCGATGAGGAAGGCGTCGCTGCGGTGTTGGGCCTGGCCCCCTGGATACCTGACCGGCTATCGCTTGCATCGCTGCAGGGTCGGCGGCTCGATGTGTTGCACGGTTCTCTCGATCGGTGGCTGCCGGGCATCCCGGGCGTCTCCCCCGACGCCTCGCGGCGGGGCTTCGAGCGTGCGCGGGCGCTCGGCGTGCCCGGCAGCTACACCCTGATCCCGGGGGGGCTGCACGGGATCGCGCTGCGGGCGCATTGGGGAAGGCCGCTGCCGCTGCCGAAGGCGCAGGCGTGGCTACGCCTTGTCACCGCTCAGCTGGAGGCGTTCGCGGCCTGAATGCGGCGGCGGTCACGCTGCGTTGCGTCGGGAACTTTGACGTTCCAGACCAGGCGGAGCTTCTCGAGCGCGCGGATCACCCACCAGGAGACGTCGATCTGGAAGCGGTCGAGGCCGTGCCGGGCGGAGGCCGGGAAGGCGTGATGGTTGTTGTGCCAGCCCTCGCCGAAGACGAGCAATGCGACCAGCCAGTTGTTGCGCGCCTCGTCGCGGGAACGGTAGGCCTGGCGGCCGAACATGTGGCAGATCGAGTTCACGCTGAAGGTGGCGTGCTGATAGAGGAAAATGCGCACGAGCCCGCCCCAGAGCATCGCCTCGACGCCTCGCTGCCAGTTGCCGCCGAGCGCGTAGCCGAGTCCGAACGGGATCCCGAGGGTAGCGAGCACCCAGAGCAGGTAGAGCCGATCGATCGTGCGAACCATGCGATCCTCGTAGAGGTCGCGGCCGTACTCTCGGCCCTGCTCCATCCCGAGGCTAGTGAACATCCAGCCGACATGGGCGTGGACGAAGCCTTTGACCGCGCCCCAGGCACTGTCGTCGTAGCCGGCGTGCGGCGAGTGCGGATCGCCTGGCTGATCGGAGAGGGCGTGGTGCTTGCGGTGGTCGGTCACCCACTGGGTGAGCGGGCCTTGCATCGTCATGCAGCCGAGAATCGCCAGCGTCGCTTTCACTGCGGGTCGTGCCTCGAAGCCTTTGTGGGTGAAGTAACGGTGGAAGCCGATCGTCGTGCCAAAGGCGCAGACGACATACATCGCCGCCATGATCGCCAGGTCGCTCCAATGGAACGCGACGTTCCAGAGCAGGCCAATCGCCGCGGCTAGCCCGAGCGGCGGCACGACGACGGCGACGAGCGTCACCGCCTGCGAGATCCGGCTGGAGCGCGACCGGACGGTGCCGATCGGCTGCGCTTCCGTGGTGTCGAGGGCGTGATCTGTCATCGTCGGTTTAGACGCTCAACCGATATTCGCCGGCGGGCGAATCTCGGTTGATGCGCGTTGCGATCATCGGTTCCGGTGTTGCCGGGCTCGGCGCCGCCTACCTGCTGGCGCGCACGCACGAGGTCGAGCTCTTCGAGCGTGACGACCGAGCAGGCGGCCACGCTAACACGGTCGTCCGGGACGGTCTGGCGCTGGATACAGGGTTCCTGGTCCACAACGAGCGAAACTATCCGCTCCTCTGCCGGCTCTTCGCCGAGCTGGGCGTCGCGACCCAGGCCTCGGAGATGTCCTTCTCGGTGAGCTGCGGCGCTTGCGGCCTCGAGTACTCCGGGCGGCGGCCGTTCGCCCAGCCGCGCAACGCCGCAAGTCCGCGCTTTCAGGCGCTGCTGTGGGAGATCGGCCGCTGGCTGCGAACGGCGCGCCGGTCGCTGCAGGAGGCGGACTGCGACGCCATCACGCTGCAGCGCTACCTGGATGAACGCGGCTACTCGCGCCGCTTCCGCCAGCACTTCATCCTCCCGCTCGTATCCGCGCTCTGGTCGACGGCACCCGGCCGCGCGCTCGAGTTTCCCGCAGGACCGGCGATCCGCTTCTTCGACAACCACGGCATGCTCGGCTTCGGCCGTCTCAACTGGCGTACCGTCGTAGGCGGCAGCCGCGTCTACGTGGCTGCGCTGTCGGAGCGGCTCGGGCCGAGGCTGCGGCTCGGGTTGGCTGTGCGCTCCCTCAGCCGCCATCCGGACGGGGTGGAGCTCCGTTCCGCTGATGGGGAGCTGCACCGCTTCGACGCGGTGGTGGTCGCCTGTCACGCCGACCAAGCACTCGCTCTCCTCGAGGACCCAAGCGATGCGGAGCGGCGCGTGCTCGCCGGCTTCGAGTACACCGTCAACGACACGGTGCTGCACACCGACGCATCGTTTCTCCCCCGCCGGCGGGCGGCGCGCGCTTCCTGGAACTACCGCACCGGCGACAACGGGCAGCCGACGCTCACCTATTACTTGAACCGTCTGCAGCAGTTCGAGAGCGAGCACGACTTCTGCGTCACGCTGAACCAGGACGTGCCGCGCGAGCATGTGCTTGCGCGATTCGCCTATGCGCATCCGCTGTTCACCCTCTCGACCTTGAAGGCGCAGTCGGAACTGCCGGGGCTGAGCACAGGCCGCACGCTCTACGCCGGCGCGCACTTCGGCAACGGCTTCCACGAGGACGCGCTCGCCTCGGGGGTCGCCGCCGCTGCAGCGCTAGGGGTCGCCTGGTGAGGTCGGCGCTCTACACCGGCACCCTGATGCACAGTCGCCGTACCCCGGCTCGCCACGTCTTTCGCTACCCGATCTCGTACTGGCTCTTCGACCTCGACGAGTTGCCCGAGCTGGAGCGGCGGTTGCGCCTCTTCTCGATCAACACGCGGAATGTCGTCACCTTGCACGACAGCGACCACTTCGACGGAGATCGGTCACTGAAGCGGGCCGTGCTCGACTTCGTCGGTGACCCGAGCGTCGAGCGCGTCCTTCTGCTGACCCAGCCGCGCGTGCTCGGCTACGTCTTCAACCCGGTCAGCTTCTACTGGTGCTACCGCGCCGACGGCTCACTCGCCTGCATGGTCGCCGAGCTCAACAACACCTTCGGAGAACGCCTGCCCGAGCTGCTGCGTGGCCCGCAGCTGCGCTACGAGCACGCCAAGCACCTGCATGTCTCGCCGTTCTTCGGGCTCGACCAGACATACGAGTACTCGTTCTCACAACCGGGCGAGCAGGTCTGGGCGCGCATCCACGTCCGTGACCGCGACGGCAATCGCCCACTGACCGCCGTGCTGCACGGCCGCCGCCGTGAGCTGACGAACGCGCATCTTGCGCGCCTCCTTCTCCGCTATCCGCTGATGCCGCTGCAGGTAATCGCCCTGATCCACTGGCAGGCACTCCGCCTCTGGCTGAAGCGTGTGCCGTTCCATCGCAAGCCGGACTTCATCCCTGGCCGAGGATCTGCCCGGTGAGCGCAGTCGCGCGCACACTCCGCACCGAGCCGGCTGCGCGCGGCAGGCTCCTCGAACGGGCGGCGATGTCGGTGCTCGAGCGGGTGCTCGCCTCAGTCGAACATGGCGCACTCGAGGTCACACTCCCCGACGGCTCGCAGCGCCGTTTCGGCCGTGGCGAAAACGTCGCGATCGAGATCCACGACCGGGCGTTTTTCCGGCGGCTCGCCACCCGTGGCAAGCTCGGGCTCGGCGAGTCGTACACCGCCGGCGAATGGGATAGTGACGACCTCGTCGGGCTCTTCGAGCTCCTGCTCCGAAACGCCGAGACCGCGGCGCGCAGCCGACCGCGCCTCCGACGGCTACTTGCAGCCCGTCCGCGACTCAACACGCGCAACGGACTCTTGCGCGCGCGGCGCAACATCTCCTACCACTACGACCTCGGCAACGACCTGTTCGCACTAATGCTGGACGAGACGATGACGTACTCCTGCGCGATCTTCGAGCGCTCCGGCGAGCCGCTCGTCGACGCGCAGCTGCGCAAATACCGGCGCATCTGCGAGAAGCTCCGGCTCGGCCCGGACGACCGTCTGCTCGAGATCGGCTGCGGCTGGGGCGGCTTCGCGCGGGTGGCCGCGACCGAGTACGGCTGCAGCGTGACCGGCCTCACCATCTCGAGCGAGCAGGCCGCGCTGGCGCGCGAGCGCACACGGGGCCTTGACGTGCGGATCCTCGAGCAGGATTACCGCCTCCACGAAGGCCGCTACACAAAAATCGCCTCGATCGAGATGCTCGAGGCGATCGGCGAGCGCCAGTACGGGACGTACTTCGCGACGATCGATCGGCTGCTCGAGCGGGCAGGCGTCGCCTGCGTGCAGTCGATCCTGATCCCCGACGACCGCTGGGAGCGCTACCGCAGAAGCCCGGACTGGATCGAGCGCTACATCTTCCCCGGCTGCCTGATCCCGTCGCTGACCGCTCTTGCCCGCGCAGCGACGGACAATTCGTCGTTGATGATCCACGAGCTGCAGGAGATCGGAGCCGACTACGCGGAGACGCTCCGGCGCTGGCGATCCAGCTTTCACAGCGACGTCGCGGCGGTTCGTCGGCTCGGCTACGACGAGCGCTTCGAGCGCAGCTGGGACTTCTACCTTGCCTTCTGCGAGGCGGCCTTCCGGACGCATGCTCTCCGCGACGTCCAGCTGACGCTGACACGCCCGTTCAACGAGTCGATCGCAGCATGAGGCTCTACCGCCTGCTCGAGCGGACCAGATTCCGTGCCATCGCCGCTCGCGTCTACCGCGTGACCGTCATCGGCGCCGACCGGATCCCGCTTACCGGCCCGGTGATCCTGGTCGCCAACCACGAATCGCTCTTCGATCCCTGGCTCCTCGCGCTCGCGACGCCGCGACCGGTGCGGTATATGGCGAAGTCGGAGCTCTGGCGCTACCGGATCATCGGCGCGGCTATGGACTCGTTCGGGGCTTTCCCGGTCGAGCGCGGCACCGGCGACGCGACCGCGATCTCGCGTGCCGCGGCGCTGCTCCGCGCGGGGGAAGTGCTCGGCATGTTCCCGCAGGGAACCTCCAAGATTCGAGCGCAGCGGCCCTTCCATCGCGGCGCCGCCCGCCTTTCGCTCGTAACGGGTGCGCCGCTCGTCCCGGTCTCGCTCGTCGGCACCCGTGGCATCCCGTGGCCCTGGAAAGGCCGCCAAACCCTGATTCGCGTCGGCGAGCCGATTTCCAGCGCGCCCGGGCGTCCCACCGTGGCGGCGGCGAAAGCGCTGACCGCTGAGATCGAGCTGCGAATCCTCGATGCGGCCGCGCGATGATCGGCCACCGCTGGGAGCTTTGGCTGATCGGCTGGGCCACCTCCGCTTCGCTCCTGCTCGCGCTCTATCTCGTGCAGCGGCGAACACATAACGCGACCGCCGTTGACGCCGGCTGGGCGGGATCGCTGCTGCTCTGTGCCGTCCTCTACGCAGTCCTTGGTCCCGGCGATCCGTCGCATCGCGTTCTCATGGCCTCTGTCGCCGGCCTCGAAAACCTGCGCATCGCCTCGCTCGTCCGGCGGCGTGTCGGTCAGGGGGAGGACTCGCGCTACCGCGAGCTGCGCGCTCGCTGGCGCGACCGCGGCCGCGAGCAGCTGAGCTTCGCGATCTTCTACCAAGCCCAGGCGTTGCTCGCCGCAGCGCTCTCACTGCCGTTTCTCCTGGCCGCGTTCAACCGCCAGCCACGCCTCGCAGTCATCGAGTGGGCCGGCGCCGCCCTCTGGCTCGCAGCGGCCACGCTCGAAGCGATCGCGGACAGGCAACTTGGCGCATTCCGGGCCGACCCGGCCAACCAGAAAAAGACGATGCGCGACGGTCTCTGGCGTTACTCCCGCCATCTCAACTACTTCTTCCAGAGCCTTACCTGGGTCGGCTACGCGCTGATCGCAGGCGCCGCGCCGTGGGGCTGGCTCGCCTTCCTGGCTCCGCTGCTCGTCGTCTACCTCGTCCGCTTCGTCACCGGCGTCCCACCCGCGGAGGAGTCCTCGCTCCGCTCCCGCGGAGACGACTACCGCCGCTACCAACAAGAGACCCCCACCTTCGTGCCATGGTTCCCGCGCTCCTCGACCGGCTAATCGAAACCGGTCGGGTCCCCGAACCGCTGCTTCGGGCCGGAATCCGGTTCAACTGTGCAAGCCGACTACGGCGCCAGCGCCGCCGTGGTCCGGACTGGACTCTTGAATTCATCGAGCAGCTTCGAGCCTCCCCGATCGCCGCACAGGTCGAGAAGCCCAACGAGCAGCACTACGAACTGCCACCCGAGTTCTTTCAGCTGGTGCTCGGCCCGAGATTAAAATACAGCGCCTCTCTCTGGCCGAACGGTGTCAAAACACTCGCCGAAGCCGAGGAAGCGATGCTTGCGCTCACCTGTCAGCGCGCAGGTGTCGAGGACGGCATGACACTGCTCGACCTCGGCTGCGGCTGGGGCTCGCTCACGTTTTGGCTTTCCGAGCGCTACCCGAAGGCGCAAATCGTCGCCGTCTCCAACTCGCGCCTCCAACGCGAGTTCATCGAATCCCGCGGCGCCCGCAACGTGGAAGCACGGACGGCCGATGCCAACACGCTTCAGCTCGAGCGCCGCTTCGACCGAGTCCTCTCCGTCGAGATGCTCGAACACATGCGCAACTACGAGACACTCTTCGCTCGGATCGCCTCCTGGCTCGAACCCCAGGGGCGCTTCTTCTGCCACGTCTTCAGCCACCGCCAATTCGCCTATCCCTATGACGACGGCTGGATGGGACGCCGCTTCTTCACCGCCGGCTTGATGCCTTCCCACGATCTCTTACCGCAGTTCCAGCGCGACCTCAGGCTGGAGGAGCACTGGAAACTCAACGGTCGACACTACGCACGCACCGCCGAGGCCTGGCTCGAACGGATGAACAAGAACGCCGCTGCCATCGAGCGCGTGCTCGAGCGAACCTACGGCCCCGGCTGCGGCCGAGCGTGGGTCGCCAACTGGCGGCTCTTCTTTCTCGCCTGCGCTGAACTCTGGGGCTACCACGGCGGCAACCAATGGCTCGTCTCCCACTACCTCTTCTCGCCGCGTCAAACCGATAGCAGAGGCATCAGCGTTCACGAGGCTTCGAGCAGTCGGCTTTGACGCCGCCGACAAGGTCGTCGCGTCTGCGAGGGCGCGCCGCAGGTGACGAATCTGCTGGGGGAGGTTCGGCGCATCGCCAACATGGTCGAAGAAGACCGGGAAGAAGGCGAGGTTGTTCGCCGGATCGGTCGAGAAGACGGCCGGAACTGCCGGGCCGGGCGGCGGGTAGAGGACGTCTCCCGCCCCCAGCGCCAGGTTCACAGGGCGGCGCCTTCACGGTCTTGATGCCGTGTCCGGCGAGGATGTCCCGCCTGAGCGAGAAACCGTTGTTCACCTCAGGTCCTGCCTAGCTAGGTGTCGTGACACAGAGGTGTGAGACACGGCTGATTGGAGGTCGGGCGCCGAGCGAGCTGTGCGGTCTGCGTCGGTTGTACCAAGCGGAGGTAGCCGTGGAGGGCGCGGGTGCGGTGCTGGCTTGAGCGGTAGCTGCGTCCGTACGCCCATTCGCGGAGCAACGTCTGGATCAATCGTTCGGCTTTGCCGTTGGTGCGCCGCAGGTAGATGCGTGTGTAGCGGCGCTCGATCTTGAGCTCGGAGGCGCTCTGGAGCCAGTTGCGCGAGTGATAGGCCTTCGCGTTGTCGGTGAGCACGCGTTCGATTTCGATGCCTTGGTCGCGGTACCAGGCGTTGGCGCGCTCGAGAAAGCGGCAGCAGCTGTCAGCGTCTTGGCCGGGAAGGACCTCCGCGTACGCGAGCCGCGAATGGTCGTCGATCGCGACGTGTAGGTGTTGCCAGCCGAGGCGCCGGTTGCGGTGCGGCCGTCCAGCCTCCGCACCGAGCACGCGCTTTCCGGGCTCCCAGAAACGGCCGAGCCGCTTCGTGTCGATGTGGAGGAGCTCGCCCGGCCGCTCCCGCTCGTAGCGACGCGCGCAGCGCGCCTCGGCAGCATGCGGTCGCGGCAAGCGCGAGTAGCCGTGCCGGCGCAGGACCTTGCCGATCGTCGACGGCGGATACGGGACGATCCCGGCCAGGCGCACCGGTCCGTAGCCCGACCCGACACGAGCCGCGATGATGCGCTGCTCGGCGATCGCCGGCAGCCGCCGCGGTTGACGATGCGGTGTCGAGGGTCGGTCACGCAGACCAGCCCACCCGTCAGCTTGATAGCGCCGCCACAACCGATATGCGGTGGCACGGCTGCAACCGCCGCTGGCCGCGGCCAGCGACGGACTCACACCCGCCTCGATTGCGGCGACAACCTCGCAACGCGACTCCCACGACAACCGCTTCCGTCGCGGACGCTCACTAGCCTGCGTCATTCCGGGCCTCCTGCCGAGCTTGGGTCTTCGACAACCGCAAGCTCGCGGGAGGCCCGGACGGATCAGCGCCGTCTCACAGGTGTGCAGTCGTCACAGCTAGGGCGGTTCCAAGGTGGTAGCCACGGTTGGTCGCAGGGCTAGGCGCGGGACCGAACCGGCTGTCTGCATTGGGCGAATAAAGGGAAGGGCGGCTTCCGCGTTTGTCTGTGGGGTCCTGCCGCTCGGGGGAAGGAGGGCACACATGCCCAAGGAGGCTCGCTCTGCGAAGGAAACGTCGGATGCGGCTGGTTCGGAGCCGTTCGCGGACCGCGCGACCCGCTCGGGTTTCTTGAAAAAGAGTGCTATGGGGGGTGGGGCGCTCGTTGCCGGCTCCGCGTTCTTTGGAGCGCCCGCTGCGGCTTTGGCAAGCAGCAGGAGGATTGCTCGAGTGGGGGCAAATACCTCGCAGAACATTCTCAACATCGCGGCTACGGCCGAGGTGCTCGCGACGATCGTGAACACGGTCGGTTGGGAGAGGCGGCTTGGTGGGGATGCCGTTACGCAGCGCAACGTAGCTGCCGCCGCACGAGAGGAATTGATCCATTACAACGTGCTCGTCTCGGTCGGCGCAAAGGCCCTAACGCAGAAGATCTGGGTGCCGAACGCCGTTTTCGCCAACCGCACGAATTTCTTGAACACCCTTCAGGTCGGCGATCAGATCTTTGTGAACGCGTACTTGATCGGAACGCGCACGTTCGGGCTGGCCGGGGACGGCGATCTGGCCACGGTCGCCGCTGAGTTCATGGGCGTCGAGGCGGTCCATCGCGCTTTGGCGAGGCAATCGCTTGGACTGCTCGGCAATGACCGTGTCTTCATGAAGTTCGACAACCCAGAAACAGCCCCGGGTGCACCGAATAAGGGTCAACCGGGCTTTACGACGATCGATAAGGCGGTGACCCAGCTTCAAGCGGCGGGCTTCGGGTTCGGCGCGCCGGGCGCGACGCCGGGCCGCTTTTACGAGTTCGACGACGTGAAAGAGCACACTCCGACCGACCCAGATCTGAACACCCTCGCACCAGACGCGGGGCGCTTCTAAAGGAAAGCCGAAGCGGGCGGTGGCAGGATGCACTGCTGCCGCCCTCTGGCATTTCTCTGCCGGGGAACTGAGAAATCGGCGTCCACAGCACGAGCGAGCCCTGGCTGCTCGGTCGCAGTGTCAGCCACGGCTGCATCCGCGTCTCCAACGCCGTGATCACCCGCCTCGCACACCTGCTCCCGCTGGGCACCCCAGTTTCCATCGAACGCTAGACACGACCACCCACCAAGGAGGAAAAAGATGATCGGTTGGACCAGCCCCACGCACATCGTGCTCCTGCTCCTGATCGCGCTCCTGCTCTTCGGGGCCAAGCGACTACCCGAGATCGGCCGCTCACTCGGACACGGCATGCGCGAGTTCAAAGACTCCGTCACCGACTCCGGCGAGCATGAAAGGCACATCTCGGAGGCCGAGCGGCTACCTGAGCTCGGCCGCTCACTCGGAAACGGTGTCCGAGAGTTCAAGGACTCCGTCACCGACTCCGGCGAGCACGAAACGCACACCTCGCAGGCCGCCCTGCTGCCCACCGACGAAGCTGAGCACGCACACACGACGACTCGCGACCGCGAGATCGTCTAGGCGGCGATGAAGGCGCTACCAGGCCGGCTCGGGCACCGCGACGAAGCGTCGCTCGTCGAGCACCTCGAGGAGCTGCGCGGGCGAGTGATCGTCATGGTCGTGGCGCTGGCGCTCGGGTCGGTCGCAGCGTTCGTGGTGCACGGCCACATTCTCGACTGGCTGGAGCGGCCCCTGCCTGCCGACCGGCGTCACCTCGTCACCCTCGGCGTCGCCGAGCCATTCACCGTCACGCTGACGGTCTCCATCTACGCCGGCTTTCTGCTGGCCCTGCCGGTAATCCTCTGGCAGCTGTGGGGATTCTTTGCCCCCGCCCTCGAACCGCGCGCGGAGCGGCGAGCGCTCGGACTCGCCGTCTTCGCCGCGGCGCTGGGCGCCGCCGGCCTCGCCTTCGGGTACTGGATCCTGCTGCCACGTGCGCTCCACTTCCTCACCAATTACGACCAAGCGCATTTCCACATCCTGCTCCAAGCCCAGGCCTACTTCAGGTTCGTGTCCACAGTGCTGCTCGGAGTCGTCTGCGTGTTCGAGCTACCAATGGTCGTGCTCGGCCTCGTCCACCTAGGCGCCCTGACCGCCGCTCGATTGCGCAAGAACCGCCGCCTCGGCTACTTCATCGTGGCCGTGATCGCACTCGCCCTGCCAGGCCCGGACCCGGTGACGACCGCGCTCGAACTGCTGCCCATGTGGATCCTCTTCGAAGGCTCCATCTGGCTCGCAGTCTTCACCGAGCATCGCGCCAAACGGCTGCAATCGGCGATGCGGACCGCGGAACAAGGAGCCGGAGTCGGGCCATGAGCCGCCCAACGATCTCGCCGGATGAGCGAAGAACGGCCGTTGGTCACCAGTGCGCTAGCCCGGGTAGCCGCGGGACATCGCCGATCGCGGAAGGGCCACAAGCCACGGGACCAGGGCGATGCGAACTTGACTCCGCGGCTGGTCGGGCGTCCTGCTCCATCCTGCTGGTTACACTCGGGCCCCGCCTGACGCGCCTGCCCAAGCCGGACCGGACTGCGGCCGAGTCGGGCGCCAGTCCCCAGAGCCGAGTCGGCCCGGAGGGCCCCGGCGACCTTGGCTTGTCACGTACCCTGGCTGCCGAATGGCGAGAGCCCTGGTACTTCAACTGCCCGACGGTCGACGTGTATCGGTCTCACCTGAGCAAGCGCACGAACTTGCCGACCGGCTCTGGGGTTTCGGAACGGTTGCAGGCGCGCCGATGGCGGCAGCACGCATCGTCGAGGCGCTGCGCGCCGGCGGCCTTCGCGGGGAATCGGTCGCGTTCGAGGAACGAGAAGTCGCCCCTCTACTCGAAGCCGCGGAACACAACTCCCTGCGATGGGCCCCGCGACGCTGACCCGCCTCGTCCGCCGCGCCGAGCGATAACTCCCTGACGACTGCAGATCGCGGAACGGTAGGCCGGGAGCAATCGCAGAGCTGATCGAGTCGCCCAGGGTGACCGCGATACAGGATGTCGGTGTTGATCGGAGCCGTGGTCGAGGCGGACGGCCTCTTCGCCGCGGCCGGGACGCGGATCGAACGCATCCGCGGCGGACTCATCGCCTTGCTTACGACGCTGCTCCTGCTCGACGCGGTCGTCACCGCTGTTTGAACCTCGACACCGCGGTCGTGTTCGTGACGCCGATCATCATCCACGCGGCCCGCCAGCGCGACTGCGACGAGCTTCCATTTCTGTACGGCGCGCTCTTCATGGCCAACGGAGCCTCACTTCTCCTCCCAGGTTCGAACCTGACCAACTTGATCGTCTTCGCGCACGAGCGTCTCTCCGGAGCGGCGTTCGCACGAGCGATGGCGCTTCCCTGGCTGATCGTCGTCTCGGTGACGATCGTCTTCCTCGCGCTCGTCTACCGTCCCAGAGACGTCGGCGGCGAGCCGGGAACCACTCCCGCCCCTGCGGATCGGGCTCGGCGCGGCGGTGACCCTCGCCGCGACGGTCCTGATGCTCGCGTTGCGCAACGCTGCGTTGCCGGTGTTTGCGCTCGGCGCTGCCGCTGTCCTGGCCCGGCGGCTCCGGCCGCGGATCTCGATCCGTGTGCTTGTCGGCTTGCTCAACACTTCGCGGCGCTCGACGGCCGAGGCGACCGCGGCGCCGTTTAGGTGCAGGCGGAACTTCGGGCTCATTGGGAGCGCCGTCGAGAGGATCCAGCGCAAGCGACCGAGCTTGAGGTCGCGCGCCAGCGGCTTCAGCTGACTCATCACAGCGACGGTCCACGACTCCGGCGTCTTGCCGTCGAACAGCCAGTCGAAGGCGTCGACGCCCCCTTCGAGCGCCTTCATCGGCTGCAGTGCGGTCTTCGCCTCGTCCTCGGTCAGCTCGCGGACGTCGAGGTTGACGGGGTGCGTCGACGCGTCGCTGCCGTGCGGAATTGCGGCGTAGTTCATCGTGATTGCCAGATAGCGACTGTTCTTCTTGCAGACGTGCGTCAGCTGCTGCGCGAGCACATAGGTCGCCAGCTTGCCGATGCCGAAGCGGCCGATCGGCTGGCGTGGACGCGCGTCCTCGTCGACGCGCTTATTGCTCGACGCGATCTGGCAAAGCTCGTGCAGACCCTCGACATCCATGCTTTCGCCGTTGTCGATCACCCAGATCATCGCGTCCTCGGCGGCGACATTCGCCGGCACGAGGAGACGCACGTCGGTCGCGAGCGCGTCGTAGGCGTTCGTCACCAGCTCCTCGACCGCTTGTTCGGGCTTGAGTACAGGCCCCCCGAGAACAGCTCGATGATCCGGTAGCTGATCGAGACGACGACCTCGTCCGTCTTATGGCCGAGAGTGGCGAACGGCTGGTCTGGCATCCGCATCAGAATAGGTGGAACGGCGATCCTCAGCCCCGTCCAGGCCGAAGAACGCGCTACCCGTCCTTTCGCGTGCTGCCACTCTGATCAGAGCGGTTGCGGCCCTAGGCGGCGATCCGCACGCCCGGTTCGCTTGCGGCGTACGGCCAACCTATCCCCAAGACTTGTCCCCAAGACGGCCGGTCTGACGGTGGTCTAGCGTCGCGACCAGTCAAACATACTGTTTACCAGGTACTTCGTGAAGCCCTCTGACGGACTCGAACCGTCGACCCCCTCCTTACCATGAACCTGAGGAGGGGGCCGACACAGGCGGGATTCGGCCTGGTGCTGCGGATCTGAGCTCGTCGCTCTCGGTCGCGCGTCGCCAGGTCTTGCAGACGCGTGCGACCTTGGTGCGACCCGCTTGGCGGGCTCAGGCGCGGCCGAGAGCGGCGGACGGAGAGCGGGAACCTGAGGACTGCGGTCGGGCGTTGCGGAACATTCCGGCGGCGGCGACGATCATCCACAGCAGCGTGGCGAGCCCGGCGATGAAGCCGATCTGCCCTGGGGTCGGGATGAGCTCCAGGATCCCGAGTACGAGCGCGGGCCACGCGATCCAGCGTGGGAACGCGCGGCTGAGGAGGCCGGCCGCGCCGGCCACAACGAGAAAGATGCCGAGTCCGGCGGCGGCGGGCATGTCTGCTGCGGCCACGGAGACGTGCAGTCCTTGGATCGTCGCGGCCGAGATGGTTGCCTTGCCGCCAAGGTCGCCGAGGAGGTACCAGCTGCTTGCGTTGGCGAGATCGCTGACGGTGCCGACCGCGGTTGCGCCGAGGATGGCGCCCGCGAAGGCGGGGTGGAGGTCGGTTGCGCGAATCCTCGACCAGGCAGCGGTCCCGAAGAGTGCGAACAGCACGGCGGCGTACATGAGCAGCATGCCCGCGACGTAGACATGGGCGTGATGGTCGGAGTAGTAGGCCGCGACCTTCGAAGTGGCGGCATTGCTGTCGGGGTTGGGCCCGATCACGAGATAGGCCACGAAGGTGAGTACTGCCGAGGCGGCACCGGCGAGCGCGGCGTACCGTCCGAGCCAGCCTGCGCGAGGTGTCGTGTCGTTCATCGCGTGCTCCTTTGATTCGCTGACCCTTCGACCGTACGGGGCGACCGCGCGCTCGTCATCGGACGCGCGTTCGATCTTTCCGTCATTCGCGCGGCTGACCGCGAGGCGCTCCGGGATCGAACGGAGGGCTGATGACAACGCGCGCGGCGCGTTCTAGCGTGTTGCTGTGCAGGTCAGGCCGATCCGCTTGCGCCGCTGGCGCGTCAGCGCTTGTACCGTCGACTGGATCGTTGCGGTGTTGCTGACGGTGGGCGCAGAGCTGTGGATCTGGATTGGCGACGATGCCGCGGGCCACGGTCTCTGGACGGCCGCGGCCGCGCCGGCGATCATGCTCCCGATCGGTGTTCGCCGTCTGTACCCGGCGTTCGTCGGGACCGGCGTCCCGGTGCTCGAGGCGATCAGCCATACCTACTGGAACCCGCAGTTCGTCGGGTACGTCGTCGCGTACATCTGTGCGCTGTACGCGCTCGCGGTCTGGACGCCCGTGCGCCGCTTCGCACTGGGCGCCACCGTCATCGCCCTGGTCGATCTCGGCCTCGCTTCGGGCTCGGAGGCAAGCCTCCGCGGGACAACTCCCTTCGTCGTGGTCACGGTCGTGGCGATGCTGTTCGTGCGCCGTGTCGTCGGTGACCGCGAACGTCGCCTGCTGCTCGCCGAGCGAGAGCGTGATCTTGCTGCGCGGGAGGCGGTCGTCGGTGAGCGGACGCGAATCGCGCGCGAGATGCACGACGTGATCGCCCACCACGTGTCGATGATCGTCGTCCAAGCCGGGGCGGAGCGGAGCGTGATCGACGAAGGAGGAACAGATCTGGCCACGACGCGCGACGTGCTTGCGACGGTCGAGCAGAGTGGACGGAGCGCGCTGATCGAGATGCGCCGGCTGCTCGTGATGCTCCGCCAAGAAGAGAACGAGCCGCTCGCACCCCAGCCTGGCCTCTCGGAGGTTCCGGCCCTCATCGGGCAGCTTCGCGAGGCCGGGCTGGACATCGAATTCTCCGTCATAGGCGAGCCGCGCGCACTGCCCCCGGGGATCGACCTTTCCGCGTATCGCATCGTGCAGGAGGCTCTTACGAACGCGCTCAAGCACGCGGGAGATGCCCGCGCCAGCGTGCGCGTTGGCTATGGCGCCAACTCGGTCGAGCTCGAGATCGCGGACGACGGGGAAGGATCCGGCTCCGAGGTGCCGACCGGCGGTCACGGGCTCGTCGGGATGCGGGAGCGGGTTGCGCTTTACGGCGGCCGGTTCCAGGCAAGCCGTGGCCCGCGAGGCGGGTTCGTCGTCAAGGCTGCGCTGCCGACCAGATGACGACCGTCCTTGTCGCCGACGACCAGGAGCTCGTCCGGGTCGGGTTGCGCAAGATTCTCGAGTCCCAGCCCGACGTGCGGGTCGCGGGCGAAGCCCCTGACGGGAAGACGGCGGTGGCACTCGCTTCAGAACTCCTGCCCGATCTCGTCCTCATGGACATCCGCATGCCCGTGCTCGACGGGATCGAGGCGACGCGACTGATCACCGCGGCGCAGCCGGCCACGCGCATCTTGATCCTCACGACATTCGGCCTCGACGGCTACGTCTTCGACTCGCTGCGCGCCGGGGCGAGCGGCTTCATGCTCAAGGACGCACCACCCGAAGAGATCAGGGCAGCGGTGCGAATCGTCGCCAACGGCGAGGCGCTCCTTGCTCCCGCGATCACCCGGACCGTGGTCGAGGAGTTCGTACGCCGGCCGCCTGAGGCGGAGCTCTCCGCTCCGGAGGCCCTCGACCAGCTCACGCCGCGCGAGCGAGAGGTGTTCACGCTGCTAGGGCGCGGACTCTCGAACAGCGAGATCTGCAACGAGCTCGTCATCAGCGAGCCGACGACGAAGACCCATGTCGCGCGCATCTTCCAGAAGCTCGACCTCCGCGACCGCGCTCAGGCCGTCATCTACGCCTACGAACACGGGATCATCACTCCAGGCGCTCAGACCCGCCCAGAGCGCAGCTCCTGGCCTCTTTAACACACAGCGGCCGGAATGCCGATTTGCAGGTCTCTTTAGAGCCCTCTGAGGGACTCGAACCGTCGACCTCCTCCTTACCATGGAGACTCGGCTTGCGCGGCGCGGTCTCCGGAACGCGCGTGCACATCGTGCTTTCCCTGCTAATCGGGAGATTCGAACAGGCAATGACGAGTGGCCTGGAGCTGCCTTGCGCGGCCCCGCTAGAGCCGGAACCTGTCTCCAAGACCGGTCCCCGGCGGTCGGTGATCGAAGCGGTTGGCGCGGTGTCGCGGACGTCTCACGGTGATCCTGGTGAGAGTTGTGAGCGGAGGTTTCTAGTCGCCGCCCGGCTGGACGAGCCCCGATTCGTACGCGAGGACAACGGCTTGTGCACGGTCGTGCAGATCGAGCTTGGAGAAGATTCGGGCCACATGGGTCTTGACGGTTGCGTCTCCGACGATGAGTTCGCGAGCGATGTCGCCGTTGGAGAGCCCGCGCGCGACCAACTTGAGCACGTCGAGCTCGCGCGGCGTCAGCTCGGCGAGCGCGGTGGGACGCTCTTGTGGGGGTGGGCGTCGTGTGTAGCTCTCGATGAGCCGGCGCGTGATTACGGGTGAAAGGAGCGCTTCCCCTGCCGCGACCGTCCGAACGGCGTTGCAGAGCTCCTCGGCACGGGCGTCTTTGAGCAAGAAGCCGCTGGCGCCGGCGCGAAGCGCCTCGTACACGTAATCGTCGAGGTCGAAGGTGGTGAGGATGAGGACGTGCGGCGAGCCATAGCTCGAGGCGATTCGTCGCGTCGCCTCGATCCCGTCGAGGTTCGGCATGCGGATGTCCATCAGGACGACGTCGGGGCGGAGTGAGTTGGCAGCGTCGACAGCCGCCAATCCGTCCGCAGCCTCTCCGACCACCTCAAGGTCGGGCTCGGCGTCAAGCACGACGCGAAAGCCTGTGCGCACCAGCTCTTGGTCATCGGCAATCAGGACACGTGTCATTCGACCTGGCCTAGCGGGAGCCGGGCACGGACTGAGTAGCCGCCGCCGTCACGGCTGCCCGCATCGAGCTTGCCGCCGTAGAGCGCGACGCGTTCGCTCATACCGATCAACCCGTGACCGGCCCCGTTCGCGCTTGCGGCCGTGCCTCGACCGTCGTCGAGAATCGCGAGCTCGAGCACATTCGGCTGGTAACGGATCTCGACCTCCGCGGAGGTCGCCTGCGCATGCTTGACGACGTTGGTCAACGCCTCTTGCACGATCCGGTAGGCGGAGAGGTCGATCCCTGCCGGCAGATGGACCGGCTCGCCCTCGACCCGCAGCTCAACCGGCAACCCTGACGCGCGCACCTGCTCGACGAGAGACTTCAAGGAGGAGAGGCCCGGTTGCGGGCCGATCGCGAGCTGCTCGTCTTTGGAACGAAGGATCCCTAGGAGCCGGCGCAGCTCGACGAGGGCGTCGCGTCCGCTTGCCTCGATTGCATGAAACACGTTGGTGGTTCGTGCGGGGTCGTGGACGAGGTGGGGACCTGCACGTGCTTGGGCCACGATCACGCTGACCCCGTGCGCGACGATGTCGTGGAGCTCGCGCGCGATCCGGGCTCGCTCTTGCGACACTGCCAGCCGCGCTTGCTCTTCGCGTTCCCTCTCGAGCCGCTCCGCACGGCTCTCGAGGACCGTGACGCGCTGCCGGCGCCGTCGCATGTCACGACCAACGAGCCAGGCGATCGCGAACGCCAGCCACGCTGCCGGCCGCGAGCTATGACCGCCGTTGAAGAATCCCGGCCGAGCGAGATCAGTGGCCGCGATCACCGCGAGCCCGAGCGCACCGACGATCGGCGCGCGACGGTCGTCGGAGTGAGCTCCGACCGAGTAGAAAGCGATCAGCATCGCGATGAAGACCTCGACCGGCACTCCTCCCGCGGAGTCACGGACGAGAGTCGAGGCGATCGCAAGCGAGGCCGCGGCGATGAACAGCACTGCGACCGGGGCACGCCGGCGGATCGCGAGCGGTAGCGTCACCAGAACGAGCAGCACCGCGAGGATGCCGCGGCCGCCGGCTACGCGAAGTGCCGAGGGCGCGTGCCCCCAGAGATCGACCTGCGTCCAGGCCACAAACACCAGCGCCAGCGCGGCATCTCCCCAGCGATCCAGCAGTGCGCGGACGCGCATGGATGCAACGTACTGCGGTCTCGCCGCATGCGCATCAATCCCGACGGTGATCGGCGTCCCCCTGCAGGGCTACCGCGAAATACCCACGCAGGTCGACGGCAGATAGCCACGCCGGCCGACGAAATCGAGGCGCTCCCCGGCCTAGCGTCCGCGGCAGATGACCCGACCGAAGGAGACCACCATGAACAGACAACTGCAGCCCCGGCTGGCAGCCGCCTGCGGAGTCGTCTTCCCAATCGCAATGTTCCTCGCCGTAGGGAACGGCAACAACTTCGCCCCCTGGCGCGCCGTCGTCTCGACCTGGGCGCTCGTCCTTTTCCTTCCCTTCCTCGCCTACCTCTGCGGCCTGCTTCGCACAGCGGCCCGCGACGACGGCTGGCTCTCCACGGTCGCCCTCGTCGCTGGAACCTCGGGCGTCCTGTTGAAGCTGGTCAGCCACGCTCCCGAGCTGGCGATCCACCAGGGCCACCTCGCCAAAGGCACGCCCCTCTACAAGGCGCTCGACCACACCGCCGGCGCAGCCACGATCCTGTGCCTGTATCCACTCGGGATCTACGCAGCCGTGGTCGCGGTGATCGTGCTGCGTGAGCGGGTCCTCCCGCGGTGGATAGGCGTGTTCGCCGCGCTAACGGCGGCCGGACTCGTCATCAACGGCGGCTTCGTCTTCGCCAGCTTCGTCCCAGCGCTGCTCCTATTCCTGCTCTGGACACTCGTAATGGGAGTAGTGGTTCTCCGGCGCACCTGGGCCGCACCAACCCAGGTCGCCTACGCCACGTAGCCGCTTGGGCGGCCGCCCAGGTCTTGGTGTCGCCACGAGTCCTGTCAGCCCTGGGGTTGGCGGGACTCGATCCCTCTAGCGGAGCCAGCCCTTCATCGGGTTCCCGTGGCCGGTCGCGGCGCATCTGGGTGGCGTTCAGAAGTCGATCTTTCGATCCGCGGCCCCTCCCGGTTCAGGCCTGAATCGTCCCCAAAACCTGTCCCTACGGCGAGCCCGTGAAATGCCGTGCCTGCAGTCGTTCGGCGATGCGGGTTGTTCAAGCCATAAGTGTCCATTTTTTGACCTGGCTGTTGGAGTAGAGACCCTCCCTTCAAAGGAGGTGCTCTGCGGTTTCTAAGCGGACAACCAAAAACCGCCCATTTGCGGGCAATTAACGTATCGCCAAGAGCCCTCTGACGGACTCGAACCGTCGACCCCCTCCTTACCATGGAGGCTCCGGCTCCGGCTATGTCATATCGCAAGAGCGCTTGTTAGGCGTGCTTTCCCTGCAATTTGGGTGGTTTCTCCGCTCGCCGCACCTTTTCTTTGAAGGCCCCTGAGCCGACTCGAAAAGCCTCGAACCTGTCCCCAAGACCTAGCCCCAAGAGAGCAGCTGGTCGTGGCGCGCGACCGCGTTAGGCAACCCACGGGAGCTGCGCTTGGCATTTACATCGTCTTCTCTTACGGCTGCATCAAGGAAACCAAGCTAGCCCCGAAGCATCCACCCCGCTGCGTGGGGATCAGCCGTTTCCGCGACGGGAGCGTCGGGCTTGGAGTAGGTCTGCGTCGGCGCGGGACAGCAGCTCTTGGAGAGTGTCGCCGGGTTGGGCTTCGGCGAGGCCGAACGTGACCGAATGCTTCGCATCGGCAGTCGTGAGTAGTGCCGCGATCTTCTCGAAGCGTGTCCTGGCTTCGGACGCGCTGAGGTTCGGCATCGCACAGATGAGTTCGTCTCCGCCGTAGCGGACGATCACATCGTAGGGGCGCACGTTCGCGCGGAGCGTCTCACCGAGGAGTTGCAGCAGGGTGTCGCCGGCGAGGTGGCCCTGGCTGTCGTTGAGTTGTTTGAGGCCGTCGACGTCGATGAACGCGAGCATCAGCGAGGCTCCGGTCCGATGTGCGCGCTCGAGCTCGCGGGACACCTCCTCAAGACCGAGCCGGCGCGTCCACGCACCCGTCAACGCATCGGTGGCGGCGAGCTTCAGGTCGTCTGCGGCTTCCGTCCGCTGCCGGGACGCCTCAGCGCGTTCATGGGCTGCCTCCTGCCGGTCGGCAGCCGCCCGGGCACGGTCGTCGGCTGCTTTTGCTCGATCGGCCGCCGCTCTCGCCCGGTCGCGTCGCGACCGCGACAGAATGTCGTCCCGACTCGCGTTCTCGTCGTCCTCCAGATCGTGCAGACGAGCGAGCTCATCACGGCCGGCCGCGCCACGATCGCGAAGCGCCGCAGCCCGATCGCGCTCCTCCGCCGTCTGCAGCCTCGCCGCGGCACTCTCCTCCCGGACGGCCGACACGACGGCACGGTCGCGAGCGGACCGCTCCCGCGCCAGAGCGCTCCGCTGATGGGAGGCCTTGTCGCCGCCGGCCGCGAGATCATCGTCGGCGGCGTGCTGATCCTCGTCCGCGCTTCGCTGATCGCCTTCGCTGGCGCTCTGGTCGTGATCCGACCACGTCTGATCCTGATCACTCGCGGTCTGGTCGCGATCCGACCACGTCTGATCCTGGTCGCGCTGGATCTGGCCTCGATCAACCGCAAGGTGCCCACGTGAACCGCCGACTCCGGCAGAGAGGTCGGCGCCACAGGATGGACAGCTCAGAACCTCGGTCAGCTCGTCGCAGGCTGGACACCTGACGCCCCTCGTCACCACTGTCCTTTCCCGGGCTCGTGCCGAGCACCACGGCGCGCGGCGGCTCGTTGCGCCGACTCGGCAGCGACGCTCATCAGGCCAGCTCGTCGGGGTCGACGGCGCGTGCGGCTGCCGTGCCGGGGAGCGGCGTAGCGCGTGGAGCTCTAGGCGGTCTCGATTTGCGTGTGCGCGCGGGCTGCGTCTTGGCGCGTCTCGTCGGCTTGGGCGGCATGACGTCTGCGAGCACGTTGCTTACGGGTTCACCGTGGAGGAGCCGTTCGAAGTGCTCCTTGTCGATCGTCTCGTGCTCGATCAGGATCGCCGCGATCTTGTGCAGGGCTTCCTGGTGGGCGAGCAGGACTTTCCCGGCGCGCTGGTGGGCTTCGTCGATCAGGCGGTAGATCTCTTCGTCGATCTCCTGTGCCATCTCCTCGGAGTAGGACGGTTCGGCTCCAAGCTCACGCCCGAGGAACGGCTGGTGAGGGTCGGAGCCGAAGACGCGCGGGCCGAGCTTCTCGCTCATTCCCAGGCGCGTGACCATCTGCCGCGCCATCGCGGTCGCCCGCTCGAGATCGTTCGCGGCGCCCGTCGTGATCTCGTTGAAGACGAGCTCCTCGGCGGCGCGGCCGCCGAGGATCATCGCGAGCTGGTCCATCAGGGCCGAGCGCGAGGTCAGGAATCGATCTTCGGTAGGGAGCGACACGGTCAGGCCGAGCGCCTGGCCGCGGCTGACGATCGAGATCTTGTGGACGGGGTCGGTGTGCTCGAGGAAGTGGCCGACGAGCGCATGCCCCATCTCGTGGTAGGCGGTGATCTTGCGCTCGAGTTCCGAGAAGACGCGCGTCTTCCGCTCCGGCCCGGCGATCACCCGCATGACGCCTTCCTCGAGCTCGGCCTCGCCGATCGTCGTCCGGCCGCGCCGAGCGGACAGGAGGGCCGCCTCGTTGATCAGGTTGGCGAGCTCGGCGCCGGTCAGGCCCGGAGTCGCCGCCGCCAGGCTGTCCAGGTCGACCTCCGGATCGAGGGGCTTGCCCTTCACGTGGACCTCGAGGATCTTGCGGCGGCCGAGCCGGTCGGGACGGTCGACGACGATCTGCCGGTCGAAGCGGCCCGGACGCAGCAGCGCCGGGTCGAGAACGTCCGGCCGGTTGGTGGCGCCGATCAGAATGATGTTTTGGTTGACCGAGAAGCCGTCCATCTCGACCAGCAGCTGGTTCAGCGTCTGCTCGCGCTCGTCGTGGCCGCCGCCGATACCGGCACCGCGATGGCGGCCGACCGCGTCGAGCTCGTCGACGAAGACGATGCAGGGCGCCGCCTCCTTGGCCTCCTTGAACAGGTCGCGCACACGGCTGGCGCCGACACCGACGAACATCTCGACGAAGTCGGAGCCGGAGATCGAGAAGAACGCGACCCCTGCCTCGCCGGCGACCGCGCGGGCGAGCAGCGTCTTACCGGTGCCGGGCGGCCCGTAGAGCAGCACGCCCTTGGGGATGCGGGCACCGAGCGCCTGGAAGCGCCGCGGGTCGGCCAGGAACTCCTTGATCTCCTGCAGCTCCTCGACCGCCTCGTCGACGCCGGCCACGTCCTTGAAGCCGACCTTGGGCAGATCCGGCGCCAGCCTGCTCGCCTTGTGCTTACCGAAGCTCATCATCTGGCCGAGGCCGCCCGCGCCGCCGCGCATCCGCCGCATCACGAAGATCCAGATCGCCGCGAGCAGGAGAATGGGCAGCAGCGAGACCAGGATCGAGGTCAAGGCCGAGCCGTGGCTCGGCGCCGTCGCAGCGAAATCGACCTTCTTGCGCTCGAGCAGCGTCTGCAGGCTCAGTGCCGACTGGTCGCTTGGATAGTTCGCCTGCAGCACGCTTCCGCCCGTGAGCGTCGCCGACACCTGCAGAGAGCCGGGATCGAAGACAACACGGCTGACCGAACCCGGTTTCGCCTCCACGCGGGCGATCAGCTGCGAGAGATCGATCGACGTCGTCGTGTGCGCCGGCGCACCCCGGCGCGACGCAGCGAACTGGAAGGCGAACACGGCCAGGAGGATCAACGGCACGACGAGACGAAGCGCCTGCGGTAAGGGTCGGCGGGTCACGCGACGCTCGTACCGCCTTGGTCTGCGATGTCGCTACGCGTCTCGCTTCGGTCGGTCGTGAACATGTCCACCAGTGGTCCTCCTCAGCCGAACTGTCGTCTCCGACCGGTCAAGGTTGGGCCGACCGGCCGCCCTGGCCTGCGCTGCTGAGGAGGGCTCTCTCGGGGAGTCGAACTCTTGTGACCCCCGCCTAGCGGACGACGCCAATTTGATAGAGCGCCGCACCCACAGTGTAGCGCGAGCCTCCCTGCTGGACGGCTCCGGCGCCGCCCGGGAGGCTGTAGATCGAAATGGTAGGATCGCGCCTCGCGGCGCCTCAAGGACTTGGCGCCGCGGAGCGCTCGTCGGGCCCCATGCCACGCGGCCCGACGAAATGTCCTCCCCCAGAACCCGCGGGCTGGAGCAGGTACAGGCCGGCCCATTCAGCGTGGCCGGCGATCCGTTCGACCACCGGAGGGGGCATGGCGGAGGTACAGGAACTGGTCTCGGACCTTCGCTGCGAATGCGCGAGGTCGAGCCGCCGAGACCGGAGGTCCGCTTGAGTCGCGTGTCGCTCGAACCGGCAGGGCTTGCGGTCGACCTCGACAGGGCGACCGACTTCCTTCTTGCCGAGGAGGAAGTCGTCCAGATCAAGCGCGCCACCGCCGCCTCGTGGGGGCCGGCGGAGCCGGAGGCCCTCGAGGAGGAGGTCGTCGGCCGGACCGCTGCGCTCGCCGCTGGCTGCAGGCGGCGTACGCCCAGTGGCGCGCTGCTCCCCCGCCCGCTCTTGCTTGTGCTCGACAGCTGCGAGGCCCGCGCGCGCCGCCTCGAGGCGAGCGGGCACGGGCTCAGCCCGGCCGCGGCGGTCGAGTTCCTCGGCGACGTCGTCGCGGAGCTTGCCATCGGCGGGAGCTGGGCGTCGGGCAACGCGCGCGACGCGATCGCCCGCACGGCCGCTGCGCTCGGCTTCTCCGAGGATGCGACGCTGCTTGCGACGTTCCGCCGCGCCGTCGCCTGCACCGAGTGCGCGAAGCTGCCGCCGGCAGCCGCCATCGACCTGATCCTCACCCTCCTCGTCGAGCTCGGCCCGGCCCAGGCAGCCTCCCTTTGGGGCCTCGAGCCCTCCGGCCGGACCCGCTGCCTCGCCGCGGCCGGCAAGACGCCGCGGAGCCGGTGCCTCCGCGAGGCGGCGCGCGCGACGTTGGACGGTGTGCTCGCCGACTCGCCGCACGTGCAAACCACTGTCGTCGAGCGCTGGGACAGGCCCTACGGCGCACTCGTGGCCCGCGTCGCCGGCTGCGACGCCGCGCGGCTCGCGGCGTACCTCGCCGACGCCACCTCCGCGCTCGCGCCGGTCCTCGAGCGTGAGGCACTATTCGTGCGCAACGTCGAGCGCGAGCGCCAGCTCGTGGCGGCCGGCGAGCGCCGCCTCATCCGGCTCGGCTTCGACCTTCACGACGGGCCGCTGCAGGAGCTAGTCGCTCTTGCTGAGGACGTCCGGTTCGCCCGTAGCCAAATGGCAACACTGATCGACGACAGCGACCAGCAGCGAGTGGGCGGGCGGTTTGCCGATCTCGAAGCGCGCCTTGAGTCGCTCGACCGTGGGCTGCGCGAGATCGCGCGCTCGGTGCGGTCGACAACCGCGCTCGAGGGCCCCCTCGGGGACGCGCTGCGCGCCGAGCTCGACGCGCTCGGACGCACCTCTGACATCGCGACGAGCTTCTCTCTTGAGGGCGATCTCGGCGACCTGACGGACTCGCAGAAGATCGTCGTCTTCCGGGTCGTACAGGAGTCACTCGCGAACGTTCGCAAGCACAGCGCCGCGAGCACCGCGTCGGTCAGCGTCTGCAGCACCCGCCGCTTCGTCGACGTCATCGTCGCCGACAACGGACGGGGGTTCGACCGCGACCGCGTCACCGTCGGCCGGCTGGGCCTCGCGGGCGTTTCCGAGCGCGCACGCCTCCTTGGCGGCGCCGTCGAGATCGCCGGCCGCGTCGGCATCGGGACCGAAGTGCGAGTCACGCTGCCGCGCTGGCAGCCCTCTCCGACGGAGTCGACCACGCCCCTCTACGTGGCTGCTTTCTGATCTTGTGCGCAGAACGGCTTGTTGTGGTCACGGAGGAACCGCGCGAGCCGCTCCGACCTGGCGAGCGGAATCGTAAGGACCCTCGAGCGGGGCTACTCGGGTGCGCTGGGTTCGCTTGAGAGACCGAGCGGGCGCCGAGCGAGGTAGTCGTTGTAGGCGGCCCATTTTGCGAGGTAGGTTTCGATCTGCCGCAGCCCATCGGCGGCGAACATCGCGCAGAAATCTGGCTGCTTACGTCGGAGCGGTGTCCACCATCGCGCCTTCCTGTCTGCATTCGCGATCTCGATGTCCTCGGTGCCGAGGTCGACTGCGATCCGCGCGAGCTGGCCAGGTACCCCTTCCACTTAGCGGCCAGGACCATGCAACGGGGAAGAGGAGGCGCGCACGACGAGGCTAAACAGACGCGGCGGTCGGTGTTCGATGAACGAGCGCGGCTGCAGTCTGGCCGCGCGCAAGGCTCAATGTCTCCAGGCCCGCAGCTGTGGGCCTGGAGAGGAACGCTGCCGCCCGGGTCGACATCTCCGGCGCGACGGGGTCGATCAGGTACTCCGCTCGCACGTACAGATTCCCGACAGGGTTCGTCGCCAGCTTGATCGGCTTCTCGGGGTGACCTTCAAGTACGGCCTCCGTCGCCTCCGCGAGCACGGCCCTCGTCGGGCGGCACTCGGTCAGCTCCGCCGGCGGCCGCATCCGGCCAGCGGCCTGGACGCGCCTCTGATGCACCCGCGCTCGCTTCTTCCCGCCGCCATCCTGAGCGTCGATCCGGACGCAGTCCCATCCGGGCGACGCACCGCAGAGCGGGCAGCTGACGTCGCGGACCTCGGAGAGTGGCAGGCCCATCAGGCGGCCCTCTTTGGGTCGAAGAGTGTGCCGAGACGGAGCATAAGCCTGTGTATGTGCGTAGCGTCTGTAACGGCAACACGAATCTCCACCATGAGGACCTCCGGGTCGAAGCGTCAACGCCGACCAGAACGTTGAGGTCGGCCAAATAAGGCTCCAACCCGCTTTGCTGAGGGTGGACTCTCTGCGGTGCCGCTTACTCGGCGCCGCGTGCCGTTTCGCAACGCCGAGCGCTAAGGCGCTACCAGCCGTCAACGATACCACCGAAGCGGTATCGCCCGTTACGGGCGCCTACCGCGCCGCTGGAACCCGACGCTGGCTGGTCATCCGTGTTCCACCGGGGACAACAACCCTGCAGTGGATACGCGTGCGCCCGCTCGTCGCGTGGATCACTGCTAGGATACGGAGTAGCGCGTTGGCTCTAGCGTTGAAGCCGCCGAGGCTCTTGCATCTTCCTCTTCGTCTGTCAAACCTGGCCTGAGCGTCGCAGGAGTCCGTTTGGACTCTTCTGCCCTGATAGACGAACACTGAGGAGCTTCACATGCATGCGACCATTCGCCGCTACGACGGTGTGGACCAGAATCGCACCACCGAGTTGACCGGCAAGGTCAACGAGACCCTCGTTCCGAAGCTGCGCAAGCTGCCCGGGTTCAAGGGCTATTACCTGATCGAGGCCGGTGACGGTGTCTTCAGCTCACTCGGTCTCTTCGAGACCCGTGAGCAGGGCGAGGAGTCGAGCAAGCTCGTCCGCTCTTGGATCCACGACGAGAAGCTCGAGACGCTGATGCCCAACGAGCCCAAGATCACGAGCGGCAAGATCATCGCCCAGAGCGGCCTCGCGGTCGCGTAACTCGGACGCACCTACCAAAGGAGGGGTCGGCTCGCCGGCCCCTCCGGCACCTTTCAAGGCGAATTCCCCGCGCTACCGGGCCGCTCGGTAGGAGGAGCGGGCTGCTCGAGAGGCGGTAGCAGCAGGAGGTGACTGTCGACGATCGCCTGCGCGACGTCGACGAGCTTGCGGCCGTTGTGCTGTGAATGGTCGCGTAGCATCTCGAAGGCGCGGTCGGCGTTGGTCGAGTGGCGTGCCATCAGGATGCCCTTTGCCTGTTCGATCAAGGCGCGGCGGCCGAATGCTCCTTGCAGGCCGTGGTATTCGGCGAAGCGTTGCAGGGTGATGTCGATGGCGCTCTGCAGCTCTTCGGGGGTTGCGTCGATGATGTAGGCGAAGACTCCGCGTTTCGCGGCCTCGTGGACGTAGGCGGGATCGCGTGCTGCGAGCAGCGCGATCACGGGGCAGGAGGCTTCGCGCACGATCTCGCCGATCAGCTCGAGCGCATGTTCGGAGGAGAGGCCTAGTCCTACGAGGGCGACGTCGGGATGTTCTTTCGCGGTGACCGGGCCGACTTCCTTGACGTCGATCTCGCGGGCGATCACTTCGTGGCCGAGTCCGGCGACCACCTGGGCGAGCAGCTCGAGTCGGTCGCGTCGCTCGTTGGCGATCAGGACGCGGAGGTGCTCGATCCCGTTCTCGGCCATCGCCCGATCGTGAGAGCGGGAGGCCAGCGTCATGGAGCGAATTTTAGCGGGCTTCGAGAGATCGACTCTTGACGGTTTGTCCGCGTTGTCTGTCGTGAAAGTGCGGCCGCGCACTCCGGGCGAGCGGGCCTGCACCGCCTGGGAGCTTGCGACTGGCGGTGATAGGATCGCGACTGGCGGTGCCACAAGGATTTGGCGCCGCGGAGTGCTCGTCGGGCTTCATGCCATGTGGCCCGACGGAATGTCCTCCCACAGGCGTGCGGGTTGGAGCAGGTGCGGCCGACCCCGTCCAGCGTGGTCGGCGATCGTTCGATCACCGGAGGAGCCATGGTTGAGGTACCGGAAGTGGCATTCCCCAGGAGCCGGGCTGCGTATCGAGCTGCTCCGCGCGTCGTGCGGCCGAGGTCGCGGTCGGGAGACCCCGACCTCGCGACCCGTGAGCGGATCCGCTCGCGTCCACTCGGTCTGAGCGAGGCGCGGCGCGCCGGCAACCGCGCACGCATCGGGCTCGTCTCCGAGCTTCGGTGCGAGTGCACCCGGGCGAACTGCACCGAGACGCTGCCTGGCGTCGCCGGGACGCACCGCAGCGCGGACCAGCTCGTCATCGCGCCGGCCCACTTCGACGGTGGCGTCGTGGCGCGAGTTGCCGACCAGTTCTTCGTCATCGAGTCGCGCGGCGCTGCGATCCGCCCCTCACCAAGGGAGAAGAGATGAGACCGGCGCCGTCGCTCAAGGGGACGGCCGGCTTCCTGGTCGCCGACGCGCGGGGTCGCGTCGTCGGGCGGGTCGAGGGCCCGATGTATGCGACGTCGCCGGAGATTCCGGAAGCGTTGTCTGTCCGTCGCAGCCTCCTCCGCCGGCGCCGCCGGCTCGTCCCTGCGGACGCGATCGAGGCGATCGACGAGCGGACGAGAGTGATCGGGCTTCGGCTCGAGCGCTCCGCGATCAGGGGGTTCGTGTAGCCATGCCCGAGACCGAGCTCCAGCACCTGCGTGTCCTGATCGCGAACGAGCGACGCGACCGGCTGGAGCTCCTGGCCCAGGTCGTGACCGGGCTGGGGCACGACGTGATCGCCCGCGAGATCTATGTCAAAGAGGTGGGGCCGGTCACCGCAAGGGAGCATCCCGACGTCGCCCTGGTCGGGCTTGGGTCGAGCTCCGACCACGCTCTGGAGCTGATCACCGAGATCGTCCGCGAGGCCTCCTGTCCGGTGATCGCGATCCTGCACGCCGACGACCCCGCCTACGTCCACGAGGCCGCGAAGCGAGGCGTGTTCGCCTACATCGTGGACGGCACTCCGGAAGAGCTGCAGAGCGCGATCGACATCACGTTCCAACGATTCAGCGAGTACCAGACCCTGCAGGGGGCGTTCGGGCGCCGCGCCCTGATCGAACAGGCGAAGGGGGTCCTGATGGCCCGCCACTCGACAACTGCCGAGCGGGCGTTCGAGATGCTGCGCGACCACTCCCAGCACAACGGTCGCAAGCTCAGCGACGTCGCCGCGGCAGTCGTCGAGAGCCACCTCCTGCTCCTTCCGCCGCCGCCGCAGCGGATCAGCGCAGGCGACGGCACTAGGCCCGCCCCGGCACAGGCCTGAAGCGATCGGCCGCGAGATCGTCGTGCCGGCTTCCGTTGCGACAGGCATAAAGGGAAGCCACGAATGAGAGGAATGTCATGAGCGACAACACAGAGTTCACGATTGGGAGCGAAGTCTCGTGTAGCGACGGAGTCTGCGGGGAGCTGGGGCGCGTGGTCGTCGATCCGGTCGCCAAGACGCTCACCCACCTCGTCGTCGAGCCGAAGCACTCCAGCGGAGTGGGTCGTCTAGTGCCGGTCGATCTCGTCGACTCGGCGGGGCAGGAGATTCGGCTGCGGTGCTCGAGCGCCGAGTTCGACGCGCTCGAGCATGCCGAAGAGACCCAGTTCCTGCCCGGAGCGAGCGGGCAGTGGGGCTACGGGCAGGGGCAGATCATGTCGTGGCCCTACTACGGGCTCGGTATGGGTGGGATCGGGGGCGGGATGGGCCTCGGAAACATGGACGCCGGCCCCCAGGTGATCGACCGCGTGCCGGTAGGCGAGGTCGAGGTGCGCCGGGGTGAGCACGTCCACGCAACCGACGGCGAGATCGGGCGGGTCCAGGGACTCGTCGTCGATCCGGCCGATCATCACGTGACGCACGTCCTGCTCGATGAAGGCCACCTCTGGGGCAGGAAGGAGGTCGCGATTCCGATCGGGGCCGTCACGGGTGTCGACGACGGTGTGCGGGTCAGCCTCAGCAAGGGCGAGGTGGCTGACCTGCCCCCGGTAGAGCTCGGCCACGACGGTTGACCCCCGAACGCATCGCGGCTTTGCATTCTCTCCGCCCTTCGCGGGCGGCAGACGCGCTAGAATCTGGGGGCAGCGCCGTAATCGTCGGCGTGGCAAACGGTTCGGCGGGGCCGGAAACAGTCCGGCCCCCGAGATCCGCCCCCAATCCCAAGCGGGCCATCATCGGAGACCGGATGGCGGCTGTCGGCTGTCCGGGTGGCGCCAACCGCAGGGTTCGCGCACAGAGGGAGGCTACTTATGAAGCTGCAACCGCTTGGTGACCGCTTGATCGTCGAGGTGCTCGATGAGGAGCAGGAGACGGTGAGCGGGATCGTTCTTCCGGACACGGCGAGGGAGAAGCCGCAACGGGGCAGAGTGCTTGCGGTCGGCCCTGGTCCGCGGGGCAAGCAGGGCGAGCTCATCCGAATGGACGTCGCCGAAGGCGAGGAGGTCGTCTTCTCCAAGTACGGGGGCACGGAGATCAGGATCGGCACGGACGACGTTCTGATCCTGCGTGAGTCTGATGTGCTCGCGAAGCTCGTCCACACAGGTGGCAAGGGCAAGCGCAAGCTCGCCGGCGCAACCGCATAGCTCGTTTCGCTCAGGAGGAAGACATGCCTCACAAGGAACTGAAGTTCAACGAGGATGCGCGGCGCTCGCTTGAGCAAGGCGTCAACGTCGTCGCCAATGCGGTCAAGGTCACGCTTGGCCCGAAGGGGCGCTACGTCGTGCTCGACAAGAAGTTCGGCGCCCCGACCATCACGAACGACGGCGTCACGATCGCACGTGAGATCGAGGTCGAGGACGTGTTCGAGA
>Ga0209810_1001315_pt1 | contig 38904 bp, 42 predicted proteins | sample Coa_R1_7_FD_187159 | JGI IMG/M metagenome (GOLD analysis project Ga0209810, IMG submission 187159) | Surface soil microbial communities from Centralia Pennsylvania, which are recovering from an underground coalmine fire - Coalmine... | ecosystem: Environmental > Terrestrial > Soil > Unclassified... | reverse complement strand
TTCCTCGACAACACGATCGTCAGCGTCGCGCTCGCCGACATCCAGACCGACCTGCGCTCGGGCGTGGCGCAGCTCCAGTGGATCGTCGACGGCTACATGCTCGCCTTCACGGGGCTGATGCTGAGCGGCGGCACCCTCGGCGACCTGCTCGGGCGCAAGCGGGTGCTGCTCGCCGGCATCGCCGTCTTCTGCGCGGGTTCGCTCTACGGCGCGCTCGCGACCAGCTCGAACCTCCTGATCGGCGCGCGGGTGCTGATGGGCGTCGGGGCGGCTGCGTGCGAGCCCGGGACGCTCTCGCTCATCCGCCAGATCTACGCCGACCCGCGCGAGCGGGCCCAGGCGCTCGGCGTGTGGACGGGGGTGTCCGGCGTCTCGCTCGCGCTCGGGCCGGTGCTCGGCGGGGTGCTCGTCGGCGCGTTCGGCTGGCGCGGGATCTTCGGGTTCAACCTCGCCTTCGGGCTCGCCGCCTTCGCCGCCGCGGTGCGGTTCGTGCCCGAGAGCTCGGACCGCGAAGGACGGCGCTTCGACCCGCTCGGGCTCGCCGCCGGCGCGGTGGCGCTGACCGGCGTCACCTTCGCCGTGATCAAGGGCGAGAGCGCCGGCTACGAGACCTGGTGGGTGCTGCTCCTGTTCGCCGCGGCCGCGCTCGCCGCGGCGGCGTTCGTCGCGGTCGAGCGGCGCGTGCCCGACCCGGTGCTCCGGCTCGAGCTCTTCCGCCGGCCGGCGTTCTCGGGCGCGACCGCGGTCGCGTTCGCCACGAGCTTCGGGCTCTTCGCCGTCTTCTTCTTCACCGCCCTGTATCTGCAGATCGTCGCGAGCTACAGCGGCTGGAAGATCGCGCTCGCCTTCGTCGCGATGTCGGTGGCGATGGCCGTCGCCGGGAGCATCGCCGGCATCTGGACGCCGGAGCGGGGGCCCCGCGCCCCGATGACCGCCGGCTGCCTGCTCGCCGGCGGGTCGATGTTCGCGGTCGACGCGGTGCTCGACGCGCACCCGTCCTTCCCGGCGCTCGCGGCGGCGCTCGCGGCGGTCGGGTTCGGGCTCGGGCTCGCGCTCGTCGCGGTCACGGCGGCCGTGCTCGCGATCGTCCCGGCGGAGCGGTCGGGGATGGCGGCCTCGACCGTGAACACGAGCCGCGAGCTCGGAGGCGTGCTCGCGGTTGCCATCCTCGGCGCGCTCGTCGACTCGACGATCGTGGGCGAGCTCGGCCGCAAGCTCGTCCAGCTCGGGATCCCGGCCCTCTACCGGCCGCTCATCCTCGACGCGGTCACGACCGGCGGCCTCCCGGCGAGCGCCTCCGGCGTCGCCAAGCAGTACGGGCTCGGCAAGGCGGAGGAGGCGACGTTCCAGAAGGTGCTCGACGCGGCCACGACCGCGTTCGGGCACGGCCTCCACGTCGCGCTCCTCGTCGCCGCCGCGACCCTGCTCGCGGGCGCGGCGGTCGCGGCGCTAACGCTCGATCGCGGCGCGGATGCGGCGCACCGCCTCGGCGAGCAGCTCGCCTGAGGTGCCGAAGTTGAGCCGGGCGAAGCCGCGGCCCTGCTCGCCGAACGGCGGCCCGGGGGAGAGGGCGACCCGTCCCCGCTCGAGGAAGACCGCCGCCGGGTCGTCGCCGAGCCGAAGCCCGCGGCAGTCGAGCCAGGCGAGGTAGCCGGCCTGCGGCCGCACGAGCGCGACGCCGGGCAGCTCGCTCCGGACGAGCTCGGCCAGCCGCTCCCGCTGCCGGTCGAGGTGGGCGACGAGGGCGTCCAGCCACGGGCCACCCTCGCGGAACGCGGCGATCGAGGCCAGCACGCCGAGGTGCCCGGCGTGGTAGGAGACGTGGGCGGGGACGCGGGCGAGCGCGGCCGCCATCCGCGCCGAGCCGGCGACCCCGAGCGCGCACTTGAGCCCAGCGAGGTTGAACGCCTTGCTCGCGCTGACGAGGGCGATCCCGTTCTGCGCCCCGACCTCGAGGTACGGGGTGTGGGTCGCGCCCGGCAGCGTCAGCGGCGCGTGCACCTCGTCGGAGACGACGATCGCCCCGTGCCGGTCGGCGAGCTCGGCGAGCGCGGCGAGCTCCTCGCGCGCGACGACGGTGCCGGTCGGGTTGTGCGGGTTGCAGAGGAGAAGGGCGCGGGCGCCGCCGGCGAAGGCGGCGTCGATCCGGTCGAGGTCGAGCCGGCGGCCGGCGGTCAGCGGCACCTCGACGACCGCGCGGCCGAGCTCCCGGAGCGTGGTGAAGAACGGGGTGTAGACGGGCGGGTTGACGACGACGCCGTCGCCGGGCGCGGTGAGCGTCCGCACGAGCTCGGCCACGCCCGACATCACGTCCGCGAACAGGAACGTCCGCGCCGGGTCGACCGTCCAGCCGAACCGCGCCGCCGCGAAGCCGGCGAAGGCCTCGGCGAGCTCGCCCGCGAACGCGTAGCCGGTGTCGCCGCGCTCGACCGCGGCCGCGAGCGTCGCCTGAACCGGCGGGGCGAGCGGGAAGTCCATCTCCGCGACCCAGGCGGGCAGGACGTCGGGCGGGTACCGGCGCCACTTCGCGCTGCGGCGCGCGCGCAGCTCCTCGAGTCTGACCTCGTCGAAGCGCGCCGGCGCGAGGGTGGGCGACCTCACGGCCGCCCACCCTAGTCGTCGCGCGCTACGCCGCGTGCTGCACCGGCTGGCGCGGCTCCGCCACCGCCGGCGCCTCGGGCCGGCGGCCGACGGTCAGCAGGGCGAGCGCGGTCAGCGCCCCGGCGCCGAGCGCGCCGACGCCCCACCAGAGGCCGGCGAGGTTGTCGGCGAGGCCGAGCAGCCGGTCGAGCGAGAAGCGCGCGCCGCCCGTCGCGGCGAGCGCGGCCGCCGAGGCGAGGATCAGCAGGTTGAACTCGTAGCCCCCGTTGCCGTTCCAGAACCCGTTGCGCCAGTGCGTCGTCGCGATCGCGACGAGCATCACGACCGCGATCGCGAAGGCGGCGAACGGCGTGAAGAGGCCGAGCGCGAGCAGGAGGCCGCCCCCGAGCTCGGCGCCGCCGAGCGCGAGCGCCGGGGCGAGACCGCCGCGGAAGCGCAGGCTCGAGACGAAGCCGCGCGTGCCGCGGAGGCCGGGGCCGCCCCACCAGCCGAAGAGCTTCTGCGCGCCGTGCCCCGCCATCGTCAGGCCGAGCACGACGCGAAGCAGGAGGATCCCGTACGACATCCACCACACCCCCTTTCTTGAGGACTCAATCGACTCACCCGAGAGAACGTCCCAGCGGGCGAAAACGTTCCCGGCGCCGTTCCCGGCGGGCGACGACCTGTCCGGGGCCGGCGCGGGGCGCCGCCCGGCCCGGCGGCCCGGGGTCAGGGTGCGGGGCTGCCCGGGAGCGCGGTCTCGGCGGTGATCGTGATCCCGCCGCGGGCCTTCTGGACGAGGCGGACCCGGACGCGCCCGGGCGGGAGCGCGAGGGCCTCGGCGACGTCGTCTCGGATCCGGACCGCGAGCGCCTCGGCGAACACGCCCTCGTTGCGGTAGCCGTTGAGGTAGAGCTTGAGCGACTTCGACTCGAGACAGCGCGCCTCCGGCTCGTAGGCGATCGCCACCCGGTAGAGGTCGGGCTGGCCAGTGACCGGGCAGACGGCGGCGAGCTCGTCGCTCTCCAGCTCGACGCGCGCGACACCCGGGTTGGGGAACGTCTCGAGGCCGGCGTAGTGGCTCGAGCCCGGGTGGCCGAGCGCGACGAGCTCGGTCGAGCGGGTGGCGGTGTCCACGCGGGTAGGGTAGCCGGGCAGTGCGTCGATTCGTCCCGCTCGCTCTCCTCTACCTCGGGCTCGTGATCCTCGCCAACTGGCTCGCCGCCCGCTACCGCGTGTCGGTCGGGTTCGGGCGCGAGGCGCCGGCCGGGGTCTTCTGCATCGGCGCGGTGCTCGTCCTGCGCGACTGGCTGCAGCAGCTCAAGGGCCTCGCCTGGGTGATGCCGCTCGTCTACGCCGCCGGGCTCGCGTCGTGGTGGATCGGCGACGCTGCGGGGTGGACGAGCCTCGAGAAGGTGGCGGTCGCGAGCGTCGTCGCGTTCACCGTCAGCGAGACGGTCGAGGCCGTCGTCTTCACCCCGGTCCGCCGGCTCAGCCTCACCGCCGGTGTCCTCTGCTCGGCGACGGTCGGGAACGCGCTCGACAGCTACCTCTTCCTGCGGCTCGCGTTCGGCTCCGAGGCCTTCTTCCTCGGGCAGTTCCTCGGCAAGGGGGAGATGATCGCGCTCGGGACGGTGCTGACCCTGTTCCGCCGCCGGCTCGTGCCGACCTACGCGTACTCGCGGTGAGGGTGCTGCTCGCGATCGCGGCCGCCGCCGCCCTCCCCGCGGTGCACCACACGCGCGCCGGAACGGCCGCCGCGCAGGCCGCGCTCCTGCGGGCATCCGACCTCGGCAAGGGCTGGAGCGGGAAGGCGAGCGTGCAGCGCGGCGTCCGGCTCGCGTGTCCCGGGTACGCGCCGAGCGGCGCCGGGATCGTCGAGGTCGGGGGCGCGGCCTCGCCCGACTTCAGCTACGGAACGACGGGTCCGTTCGTCTCCCAGGAGACGAGCGTCTACGCGACCGCGGCCGAGGCCCGCACCTACTGGGCGCGGGCGGTGCGGCCCGGGCTGCTCGCCTGCGTCGCCCAGAACGTCGAGGCGCTGGCGGCGAAGGGCGCGAAGGTCGCGATCACCCGCCGGGAGACGCTGCCGTTCTCGAGCTCGGCGCCGCGCGCGGCGGCCTACCGCGTGGTCGCGCGCGTGAACCGGCTGACGCTCTACTTCGACGTGATCCTGCTCGGCTCCGGCCGGGCGATCGCCGCGATCGCGGTGAGCTCGTTCGAGCAGGCGCCGCCGGCCGCGTTCGAGCAGATCCTCGCGCACGACCTCGCCGCCCGGCTCGGCCCGCAGGCGGCGTAAGCCGGCGTCCGCGCTACTGGCAGACGGGCTCGGTCGGCGCCGTGAGCGCGAACCCGTACACGACCTCGCCGGTCGTGTAGATCGACGTCACGATGTCGCCCTTGCGCATCGACATCGCCGCGTAGCCGATGCAGCGGTGCCAGGCGAGGGCGCCGTAGAGGGTTGGGATCCGGCCGATCCCCTCCCCGACGAGGAGCCCCTCGCGCGTCCGCCAGCCGGTCGGGGAGCCGAGCGTGAAGACCGCCACCACCCGGCCCGTCCTGCCGAACTTCACCGCCGCGCCGAGCGGCTCGCCGCGCGGGTAGAGGTAGTACCAGACGACCGCGTCGCACTCCTTGCAGACGCGGTAGCGGCTCCCCCAGGTCCGCCGCACCGCCGCCGCGGTGTCGCCGACGCGGACGCCGCCGAGGCTGACGCCGGGGGTGAGCACCCCGACGGGCGGAAGCGAGGCCTCGCGCGCGCCGAGGGCGAGGGGACAGGCGACGAGCGAGACGAGGACGGCGAGGAGGGTCTTCCGCATCGGGCTCGGGGGACGGAGGGATGCTAGCGGAGGCGGCGCGCGGAGGCGCCGGGGGGCGGTGCTACCGTTGGCGGCGATGACCGCGCCCAGTCTCCCCGCGACCGCGAACTGCCCCGGGTGCTCGACGATGGTCGTCCTGCCGGCCGAGCCGCGCACGCGCGAGGAGCCGCTCGTCTGCGCGACCTGCGGGACCGCGTTCGCCGACCCCCGGATCGAGCTGCTCGAGGCGCAGGCGGCGGCCGAGGCGCGGGCGGCGGCCGAGGCGGCGAAGCCGCTCGAGCACCGGATCTACACCCGCCGGGGCCTGCTCAAGGGCCTCCGCGACGCCGCCGCCGACCGGGCGCTCGAGGCGATGCGGGAGCTCGGGGAGCGCGCCCGCTTCTGAGCGGCTCCCCGGGCGGTGCCGCGCCGGGCCCGGGAGCCGGCCGGGCGGAACGCGAACAAAAGCTTTACCGCCCGACCCGCAAGTCCTAATGGGTCTCGCGGCGTAATTGAGAGAGCACGGCAACCCGAACGGAGGGAGACATGCGCCGACTGATCTGGATCGCCGCGTCCGCGTTCCTGCTCGTGGGAGCGGGGGTCGCGGTCGCACGCGTCACCGCCGCGAAGAGCATCAGCGCGGTCAGCGCCACCTTCACGGCGACGACCGCGAGCAACGTCCACACCGAGAGCTGTACGGGCGCCGACGGGACGTATCAGGCGACGCACGGCCGCTGGACCGGCACCGCCTCGAGCTCCACCGGAGCGCTGAACGGGCCGGTGACGATCGACGCCGACGCGCTCGTCAACACGACCACCGGGTACGGCACGGTCAGCGGGCACCTGCGGATCGACGGCAGCGACGGCTCGCACACCGAGGCGCAGTTCAGCGCGACCGACACGAACGGCAGCATCGCCGGGCTCGCTCAGGGGCACGGGCACCCGCCGGGGAACGGGCTGCTCGCCAACCTGTCCGCGAGCTGGTCGTCCTCGGGCGGCTTCACGAACGGCAAGCTCGGCGGCGGCACGGCCGGCGGCGACGCCGTGATCGTGAGCAAGGGGGCCTGCAAGCCGACCCCGCCGCACCCGACGCCGCCGCCGAAGCCGGAGCGGGTCGAGGTGCACGGCACGATCACGAGCGTCAGCTCGACGTCGATCACGGTGGCGGGGGTCACCTGCACCGTCCCGACCTCGCTGCAGGCGGCCGTCTCGCAGCTCAAGGTGGGCGACAGGGTCGAGCTGACCTGCACCGTCTCGGGCGGCGTCGACACGCTGCAGCGGATCGGCGGGCCCAAGGGACACCACTGAGCCCACCACCGCACGAGGAAAAGCGGAGGGCGCCTGCGGGCGCCCTCCGCTTTTCGGATCCGCAACAGATGCGTAAGAGTCCGTTTACCGGCGTCGGGTACCTCTGAGAGGAGTGAAAACGCGTTCCGGGCGCCGGGGTGCCTCCGGCGCCTCCGAGCGAGGAAGGGGGGATGCATGACGCGGTTCCGGATCGGCCTGCTCGCCGCGACCGCGGCGGCCACGCTCTCGGTCTCGGCGCTGCCGGCGGCGGCGAAGACCCACGCGACCACGGTGGTCGTGACGGCGGCGAAGCCGTCCGAGTTCAGGTTCACGCTCTCGAGGAAATCCGTCCCGCACGGGGTGGTGATCTTCAAGGTCACGAACAAGAGCGCGACGCTGCCGCACGACTTCAAGATCGACGGCAAGAAGACGAAGCAGCTCTCGCCCGGTCAGTCGCAGACGCTGACGGTGACCTTCAAGAAGGCCGGGAAGTACCCCTACGTCTGCACGTTGCCCGGACACGCGGCGGCCGGCATGAAGGGCGTGCTCACGGTCACGTAGCTCAGTCGAGCAGCGCGGCGAGCTGCTCGGGCGCGAGCGGCTCGCCGGCTGCGATCAGCGCGGTCGCCGCCTCGACCTTGCCCCAGACGTCCCAGAGCAGGAACCCGCGCGGGCGGCGCTCGCCGTCGAGGTAGCAGACGACCCCCTTGCGGTTCGGCTCGGCCCAGACGGCCTCGGTGGCGAGGCGCGCGTCGACCTCGCCGACGGCCTCGTAGCCGAGCTCGAACAGGTCGGAGTAGAAGAACGGCAGGTGGTCGTAGGGGACGCCGGCCCCGGCCATGTTCGCGCCGACCGCGCGCCCGTGGCTGTTCGCGTGGTCCTCGTGCTCGACCCGGAGCCGCGTACCGAGGGCGGCGGCCGGGAAGCGGGCGACGTCGCCGGCGGCGAACACGTCCTCCCGACCGGCGCGGCCGAGCTCGTCGACGACGATCCCGTCCTCGACGGCGAGGCCCGCGGCCTCCGCGAGCTCCGTCGCCGGCGCGATCCCGATCCCGGCGACGACGAGGTCGCCCTCGACCGTCCGCCCGCTCGCGAGCCGGAGGCGCGCGCCGTCGACCGCCTCGACGAGCTCGCCCGGCAGCACCTCGACCCCCTGCTCGCGGTAGTAGGCGTTCACGAACTCGGAGAGCGCCGGCGGGAACAGCCGGCCCCCGATCCCGCCCTCCGGGAACACCATCGTCACCGCGCAGCCGCTCGAGCGGAGCGCCGCCGCGAGCTCGGAGCCGATGAAGCCGCCCCCGATCACGACCACCCGGACGCCCGCGCCCGCCGTCTCCCGCAGACGGCGGTAGTCGGCGAGGGTGCGGAAGTAGACGATCTCGTCGCCTCCCGCCGGGAGGCGTCGCGGGCGGCCACCGGTCGCGAGCAGGAGGCGCTCGTAGGCGTGCGTCTCGCCGGCGTCGTCGACGGCGCGGCGGCCGGCGAGGTCGAGCTCGACGATCCGCCGGCCGAGGTGGAGCTCGACCCCGAGCTCGGCCGTCCCCCGCCAGATCGTCGCCTCGTCCTTCCCCTGCCAGAGCCCCTTCGAGAGCGGTGGCCGGGCGTACGGCGGGTCCGGCTCCTCGCCGACGAGTCCGATCGTGCCGTCTCGGTCGAGGTCGCGGATCCCGCGGCAGGCCGCGTCCGCGGTCATGCCGCCGCCGACCACGAGGTACCGGTACGCCCCCACGGGCGCGACCCTACAGTTTCCGCCCCGTCCGGCCGAAATTCTCTCGCATGAACCCGGTAGCGCTCGCTCTGCGGCGGCCGCGAGAGGACGCCGACCTCTTCCGGGCCGCGTTCGTCGAGGCGCCCGTCGCCGCCGCGCTCGTCGCCCCGGACGGCAGCTTCGTCGAGGTGAACCGCGGCCTCGAGTGGCTGCTCGGGCAGCCGACGGAGGCCCTCCGCGGGCGCACGCTCGCCGACCTCGCCCCGCCCGGGGAGGAGCCGATCCGGCTCGCCGACCTCGGCCGGGAGCAGCAGGAGCGGTGCATCGTCCGCGCCGACGGCGAGCCGCTCTGGGTGGCGGTCAGCGCCGGGGTCGTCCCCGCCGCGGCGGGCCGGCCGGAGCTCCACGTCGTGCAGCTCGAGAACATCGCCGAGCGGCGCCGGAGGGAGCGGAGGCTCCGCCGGCTCGCCGACCACGACCCGCTCACCTGGCTCCTGAACCGCCGCTCGTTCCTCGAGAGCATGCAGCGCGAGCGGCAGCGGATGCGGCTCGTCGGCGAGCCCGGCGCGCTCCTCCTCCTCGACCTCGACCGGCTGAAGGAGGTGAACGACGCCGCCGGCCACGCCGCCGGCGACCGGCTGCTCTGCACGACCGCGGACGTGCTGCGCCGGCGGCTCCGCTCGACCGACCTGATCGGGCGGCTCGGCGGCGACGAGTTCGCGGCGTGGCTCCTCGACGTCACCGAGGCGCAGGCGGAGGCGGTCGCCGAGGACGTGACCGGGATCCTCGGCACGCTCGCGATCGAGGCGAGCGTCGGGGTCGCGGCGGCGCCGCCGAGCTCGGGCGAGGGCGAGCAGGAGCTGCTCGCCCGCGCCGACCGGGCGATGTACGAGCGCAAGCGCAGCCGCCGGCGCTGAGGCGGCGCCGGCGGGCCTTGCACGTCCGCCCGGCGCGAGGGTACGGTCGCGCCGATGCGGCCCCCTCGGCGTGCCCTGTGCGCGTTCGCGCTGCTCGCGCTCGCCCCGAGCGCGGCCCGCGCCGCGACGAGCCCGGTGGCGGCCGAGAACGCCCTGCCCGGGACGGTGCAGGGGCTGCTGCCGGCGACCGCGACGGGCGGGTCGATCGAGGGCTACGCGTCCGAGGTGAGCGCGCTGCCCGGCGACACGATCCACCTCCACGTCAGCACGAGCCCGGCCGCCCCCTACCGGATCGAGGTGTACCGGCTCGGCTGGTACGGCGGGACGGGCTCGCGCCTCGTCGGCTGCGTGCCGAGCTGCGGCGGCTTCGAGCAGGGGCAGCCGCAGCCGCCGCCGACGGTCCGCGCGGACGGGCTCGTCCAAGCCGGCTGGCCGGTGACGGACAGCTTCCAGCTCCCGCCGGACGCGGTCAGCGGCTACTACCGGGTGCGGTTCCTGCTCGCGAGCGGGCAGGCGGCGGCGACGTTCGTCATCGTCCGGGCGCCGCCGGGCGTGCAGTCGGCGATCCTCGTGCAGGTGCCGGTGAATACCTGGGAGGCGTACAACGCCTGGGGCGGCCGGAGCCTGTACGACCTGCCCGGGGCCGCCCGCGCGAACCGGGTCTCGTTCGACCGGCCGTACGCGTGGACGGCGCCGGGCAACCAGAACCCGTTCGGCTGGGAGTACCCGCTCGTCGCCTTCCTCGAGCAGTCCGGCTACGACGTCTCCTACCAGACCGACCTCGACACCGACCGGGACCCCTCCTCGCTGCTCGGGCACCGGCTCGTGCTCTCGATCGGGCACGACGAGTACTGGACGCAGGCGATGCGCGACGCGTTCGAAGCCGCGCGCGACCAAGGCGTCAACCTCGCGTTCATGGGCGCGAACGACGTCTACTGGCGGATCCGCTACGAGGACGGCGGCCGCACGATCGTCGACTACAAGTCGGGCGACGACCCGGTGACCGATCCACGGCTCCGCACCGGCTACTTCCGCGTGCTCGACGCGCCCGAGTGCGAGCTCGTCGGCATCCAGCACCAGGGCGGGGAGCTCAACTGGCCGCCGGGGGACTACGCGGTCGTGCCCGCCGCGCTCGCCTCGCCGCTCGGCCGCCGCTGGTTCGCCGGCACCGGCCTCGGCGCGGGCTCGGTGGTGAGGGGCGTCGTCGGCGTCGAGACGGACACGATCCCCGCCTGGGACCGGGGGGCGAGCTGCGGCCACGCGCTCACCGTCTTCTTCCACCACGAGGGCGGCGGCGACCAGTCGGGGAACGCCGACGCCACCGCCTACACGGCGCCGAGCGGCGCGGTCGTGTTCGCCGCCGGCTCGAAGCGGCTCGCCTGGGGGCTCGCCGACCCGCCCGCGCTCACCGGCCGCGCCCACGGCCTCGTCGACCCGCGCCTCCAGCGCTTCGTGCGCAACCTGCTCGACGACCTCTCCGCCCGCCGGGTCGCCGACCTGACGGTGACGCTGCGGCCGGCGGCCGCGTCGGTCCCGACCGGCGGCCGGGTCGAGGTGCGCCTCGTCGTCGAGAACGAGGGCCCGGACCCGGCCTCGGCGGCGACGCTGACCGTGAGCCTCCCGCCGGGGCTTCGGTTCGTCCGGGTCGCCTCGAGGGCGCTGCGCTGCACGCTGGCGCCGCTTCGGTGCGCGCTCGCGGAGATCGAGCCCGGGGCGAGGGTCGCGGCGACGTTCACCCTGCGGGCGACGGCGGCGGGCAGGCAGCCCGTGACCGCGCGCGCGTTCACCCTCCTCGCCGCCGACCCGGAGCCCGCGAGCGCGACCGACACGGTCGCGATCGTCTGCCACCGCCCGCCCGACCCCGCCGCGGCGGGAACGTCCCCCGGCTGAGCGCGGGCCGGAGGCCGGCGCTCAGCCGCTCACGACTTCGCCGCGAGCGCGAGCGCCGCGAGCAGCGACTTCTTGAACGAGAGCGAGATGTTCGTGGCCCCTGCGACCGTCTCGATGTTCGCGCTCTGGAGCTGCAGCACCTCCTGCTGCAGGAGCGGGAGCGCCTTCTCGTTGATGAAGACGGAGCGGACCGTGTGCTGCGGCCAGACCGGCCACTCGACGTTGAGGATCGTGATCTTCTTGCCGGTCTTCCGGTAGGTCAGCTTGAGCTGCAGCGGCCCCCAGGCGCTCGCCTTCGCCCCGGGCGAGGCCTGGCTCCAGAGGATGGTCTGGTTGGAGCGGTTGCAGATCACCGTCGTCCCGAGCACGGTCGAGGTCTTGCCCGAGGCTGCGGCCCGCTGGCGGCCGGCCTTCGCGTGGGCGGCCGCCCACGCCCCGGCCGTGGGCGTCGTGAGCGCGAGCACGCAGACGAGGACGAGCAGGCCTCTCCGCACGCTCTCAAAAGTAGCCGAACCGGGCCGCCGAGCGGCGGCCCTCACTTGATCTTGGCGAGCGCCGCGCGGAGCGCCTCGACGAAGCCGTAGCTCGTGTCGGTCGCACCGGAGACGAGCTGGATCGTCGTCCCCCTGAGCTCGAGCACCTCCTGGCGGAGGAGCGGGAGCGCCTGCGAGCTGATGAAGGCGGAGCGGTCGGAGTGGTCGGGGTAGACCGGGAACCGGATGTCGGTGATCCGGAGCCGCCGGGTCTTCCTCGTCCCGACGGTGGTGGTGGTGACCTCGACCTCGATCGTCACCTGGAGCTCGCCCCAGCGCGAGACGGCGACGAGCGGGCTCGTCGCCCGCTCGGTGACGGTGACGACCTTCCGCTTCGGTGCCCCGCCCGCCGCGCGGAGGTCGCCGGCGGGGAGGGCGAGGGCGAGGGCGACGGCGAGCACGAGGAGGGCGGTGCGCACGAGGCCAGGAAACCAGGCGGAACCTGAGAGCCGGGTGAGAATGCGCCGGGCGCACCGCCGCCCGCCCGGGAGCGGCCCGAGTTGCCCGGGGCGCGCCGCAGACGCAAGAATGCAGGCGTGGGCGGGGTCGGGGCAGCGACCGTCGGTGAGCGTCTGCCCGGAGCGGCGGCGGTCCTCGCCCGCGCCGGGACGGAGAACTTCACCGTCGCCTCCTTCCTGCTCGGGCGGCGCACCCGCGCCCGGCTGCTTGCGATCTACGGCTTCGCCCGCCTCGTCGACGAGCTCGGCGACGCCGCTCCGGGCGACCGGCTCGCGCAGCTCGACTGGCTCGAGGCCGAGCTCGACCGGGTCTACGACGGGGAGCCGGAGCACCCGTTGATGCGGCGGCTCGCGGCCTGCGTGCGCGAGCTCGACCTGCCGCGCGAGCCGTTCGCGCGCCTCGTCGAGGCCAACCGCCGCGACCAGCGTCAGGCCTCCTACCGGACCTTCCAGGAGCTGCTCGACTACTGCGCGCTCTCGGCGAATCCCGTCGGCGAGCTCGTGCTGCACGTGTTCGGCGCCGCGACGCCGGAGCGGATCGCCCTCTCGGACGAGATCTGCACGGCGCTGCAGCTCGTCGAGCACTGGCAGGACGTCGAGGAGGACCACCGGGAGCGCGGCCGCGTCTACGTCCCCGCCGAGGACCGCGAGCGCTTCGGCGTCGAGCCGGGGCGGACCTCCCCGGAGCTGCTCGCGTTCGAGGTCGACCGGGCGCGCGCGCTCCTCGACGACGGCGCGCGGCTCGTCGGGACGCTTCGCGGACGCGCCCGGCTCGCGGTGGCCGGCTACGTCGGCGGCGGCCGCGCCGCGCTCGCCGCCCTCGCCGCCGGCCGCCGGCGGGCCTCGCGCGCGCGCCGGGTGCTCGAGACGCTGAAGGCGTACGCGACCGGACGATGACCGAGGCCGCCTACGAGCACTGCCGCCGGATCGCCCGCGCCTCGGGCTCGAGCTTCTACGCGGGCATGCGGCTCCTGCCGCCCGAGCGCCGCGCGGCGCTCTTCGCCGTCTACGCGCTCGCGCGGCGGATCGACGACGTCGCGGACGGCGACCTGCCGCAGCCGGCGAAGCTCGCCGAGCTCGAGCGGCTGCGCGCGGCGCTGGCCGACCTCCCGCGCGCGGCCGACCCGGTGCTCCTCGCCCTCGCCGACGCGGCCCGGCGCTTCCCGATCCCGCTCGAGGCGTTCGGCGACCTCGTCGACGGCGCCGAGATGGACGCGCGCGGCACGGCGTACGAGACCTGGCCCGAGCTCGAGCTCTACTGCCGCCGCGTCGCCGGGTCGATCGGGCGGCTCGCCCTCGGCGTGTTCGAGTGCTCGGACCGGGCGCGCGGCGCCGCGCTCGCCGACGACCTCGGCGTCGCGCTCCAGGTCGGCAACGTCCTGCGCGACCTCACCGAGGACCGGGCGAGCGGCCGCTTCTACCTGCCGCGGGCGGACCTCGAGCGCTTCGACGGCGACCTGCCGCTCGCGATCGCGTTCGAGGCGCAGCGCGGGCTCGAGTGGCTCGAGCGCGGCCTCGGGCTGATCCCGCTCCTCGATCGCCGAAGCGCCGCCGCCGTGCTCGCGATGGCCGGCAAGTACCGGGTCCTGCTCGAGCGGATCGCCGCCGACCCCGCGCTCGCCCTGCGCGGGCGCCTGACGCTCCGGCCCTGGGAGAAGGGGCTCGTGCTCGCACGCTCCCTCGCGGGCGTCGGCGCGTGAGCGGCGGCCGGGGAGCGGCGTGGCGGCGGCGGGGGCGCGCGTGCGGGTCGCGGTAGTCGGCGGCGGGCTCGCCGGGCTCGCCGCCGCGGTCGAGCTCGTCGACGCGGGCGCGGAGGTGACCCTGTACGAGGCGCGCTCGCGGCTCGGCGGCGCCACCTTCTCCTTCCGGCGGAACGGCCTCTGGCTCGACAACGGCCAGCACGTCGCGCTCGCCTGCTGCACCGCCTACCGCGGCTTCCTCCGCCGGCTCGGCGTCGAGCACCTGCTCCCGTTCCAGCCGCGGCTGCGCGTGCCGGTCCTGGGGCCGGACGGCGCGCGCGCCGGGTCGATCGCGCGCGCCGCGCTGCCGGCGCCTCTGCACCTCGCTCCCTCGCTCCTCCGCTACGGCCCGCTCTCGTGGCGGGAGCGGGTCGCCGCGGCGCGGGCCGCCGCCGCGCTCCGGCGGCTCGACCCCGACGATCCCGCGCTCGACGAGCAGGCGTTCGGCGCCTGGCTGCGCGCGCACGGCCAGTCGGACGCCGCGGTCGCCGCGCTCTGGAACCTGATCACGCTGCCGACCCTCAACCTCCCCTGCGAGGAGGCCTCCCTCGCCGCGGCGGTGAAGGTGTTCCGCACCGGGCTCCTCGACGAGGCGGGCGCCGGCGACATCGGCATCCCGGAGGCGCCCTTCGAGCGCCTGCACGCCGAGCCGGCCCGGGCGGCGATCGAGCGAGGGGGCGGGCGCGTCCTCCTCTCGAGCCCGATCCGTCCGGACGACCTCGGCGAGCTGCTCGCCGAGGGCCCGGTCGTCCTCGCCGTCCCCCACCACGCCGCCGCGGCCTTCGTCCCGGTCGACGTCGAGGCCCTCGGCCACAGCCCGATCGTCAACCTCCACGTCCACTACGACCGCCCGGTGCTGCGCGAGCCGCTCGCCGCCGCGCTCGGCTCGCCGGTCCAGTTCGTCTTCGACCGGACGCGGCCGTCCGGGGCGCGCGAGGGCCAGCTCCTCGCCGTCTCGCTCTCGCACGCGGTGGGCGAGATCGGCCGCTCCCTCGCCTCCCTGCGCGCGACCTACCTGCCCGCGCTCGAGCGCCTGCTCCCCGCCGCCCGCGAGGCGACCGTGCTCGACTTCGCGGCGACGCACGAGCCGCGCGCGACCTTCCGCGCCGCGCCCGGTGTCCGGCGGGCGCGCCCGGGCACGACGACCGCGACCCCCGGTCTCTACCTCGCCGGCGCCTGGACGGACACGGGCTGGCCGGCGACGATGGAGGGGGCGGTGCGGAGCGGGATCGCGGCCGCGCGCGCCGCGATCGCCTCCTCGCGCTCGGCACGCAACACGACTGTATTAGCATGATAACATGGTGACAGAAGCCTCGTCGTCGTCGCCCGCTTCGCCACGGCTCCTCGACGCCGCGCGCGAGACGCTCGCGCGCGCGACGGACCACCTGCTCTCGCTCCAGCATCCCGAGGGATGGTGGAAGGGGGAGCTCGAGACCAACGTGACGATCGACGCCGAGGACGTGTTCCTCCGCCGGTACCTCGGCACGCCGGGGGCGGCGGAGGCGGCGCGGCGCTCGGCCGAGTGGATCCGCTCCCGCCAGCGCCCCGACGGCACCTGGGCGACCTACTTCGGCGGGCCGGGCGACCTCTCGACCACCGTCGAGGCGTACGTCGCCCTCCGCATCGCCGGCGACCCGCCGGAGGCGGCGCACATGCGCCGGGCGGCGGCGTTCGTGCGCGAAGCGGGCGGGGTGGAGGCGAGCCGCGTCTTCACCCGCATGTGGCTGTCGCTCCTCTCGCTCTGGTCGTGGGACGACGTGCCGGTGCTGCCGCCGGAGCAGATCCTGCTGCCGCCGGCCGCGCCGCTCTCCATCTACGCGTTCGGGTGCTGGGCGCGGCAGACGATCGTCGCGCTGCAGATCGTGACCGCGCTGCGGCCGCGCACGACCGTCGGGTTCGACATCCCGGAGCTCGTGACGGGCCGGCGGCCGCGCGTGCACCCGGTCGACCGGGTGCTCCACGCGTACGCGCGCCGCCCGATCCCGGCGCTGCGGCGGCGCGCGCTCGCGGCCGCCGAGCGCTGGGTGGTCGAGCGGCAGGAGCGGGACGGCTCCTGGGGCGGCATCCAGCCGCCGTGGGTGTGGTCGATGATCGCCCTGCACGCGCGCGGGTACGGGCTCGACCACCCGGTGATGGCGCGGGCGCTCGCCGGTCTCGACGGCTTCACGATCGACGACGACGAGGGCCGCCGCGTCGAGGCGTGCCAGTCGCCGGTGTGGGACACCGCGCTCGCGGTGATCGCGCTCCTCGACGCCGGGCTCGCGCCCGACCACCCGGCGGTCGCGCGCGCCGCCGAGTGGCTCGTCGGCCGCGAGGTGCGGGTGCGGGGCGACTGGGCGGTCCGCAAGCCGGGCCTCGCCCCCGGGGGCTTCCCGTTCGAGTTCGCGAACGACAACTACCCGGACGTCGACGACACGGCCGTCGTCGTGCTCGCGCTGCGCCGGGCGGGCGCCGGGGCGGACGCCTGCGAGCGGGGGATCGAGTGGATGCTCGGGATGCAGTCGGGCGACGGCGGCTGGGGCGCGTTCGACGTCGACAACACGAGCGAGCTCGTCAAGCGCCTCCCCTTCTGCGACTTCGGCGCGGTCACCGACCCGCCGAGCGCGGACGTCACCGCCCACGTGCTCGAGCTGCTCGCCCACGAGGGGCGGGCGGGCGAGCGGGCCGCGCAGCGGGGGCTCCGCTGGCTCCTGCGGGAGCAGGAGCGCGACGGCTCGTGGTTCGGTCGCTGGGGGGCGAACCACGTCTACGGCACCGGCGCCGTCCTGCCGGCGCTCGTCGCCTGCGGCCTCGGGCGGCACGAGAGCGTCGCCCGTGCCGTCGACTGGCTCGCGAGCGTGCAGAATCCGGGTGGTGGGTTCGGTGAGGATCTCCGCTCGTACCGCGAGCCGTCCTGGCGTGGGCGCGGCGTGTCGACCGCGTCGCAGACTTCGTGGGCGCTCATCGGCCTCCACGCCGCCGGCGGGGGCGGGCCGGTGACCGAGCGGGCGCTCCGGTTCCTCGTCGAGACGCAGCTCCCGAGCGGCGGCTGGGACGAGCCGTACTACACGGGCACCGGCTTCCCGGGCGACTTCTACCTGAACTACCACCTCTACCGGGACGTGTTCCCGGTGATGGCGCTCGGGAGGATCGTCCGTGGCTGAGCTGCTCGTGCTCGCCCCGATGGCGGTCGAGGAGGCGGCCGTGCGCGGCAGCGGCCGCGTCCTGCGCACCGGGATGGGGCCGGAGCGGGCGCGCATCGCCGCCGCGCGCGCGCTCGCGGTCGACGCGGCCGGCGTCGCGGTCGCGGGCCTCTGCGGCGGGGTGAGCCCGGAGCTGCGCCCGGGGGACGCCGTGTGCGCGAGCGAGCTCCGCTCCGCCGACGGCGGGACCGTGGCGACGCCGGGCAGCGCCCTCCTCGTCGCCGCGCTCCGGCGCCGCGGGGTGCGGGCCCACGTCGGGCCGCTGCAGTCGACCGACCGGATCCTCACCCCCGCCGAGCGCGCGCGGCTCGACGGCGCGCTCGCGGTCGACATGGAGTCGGCGTGGCTCGCGCGCTCCGCGGAGGGCCGACCCCTGGCGGTGCTGCGCGTGGTCGTCGACGCCGCCGACCGGCGCCTCGGCGACCCGCGGCTCGCGCGGGACGGCGTCCGCGCCCTCCGCGCGCTCCGGCGGAGCAGCGGCGCGCTCCGCGACTGGGCCCGGGCGCTCGGCCCCCGGAAGGTGCTGCTCGCCGGGCCGAGGTCGTTCTGCGCCGGCGTGGAGCGCGCAATCGATATCGTCGAGCTCGCACTCGCGCAAAGGGGGGCGCCGATCTACGTGCGCAAGCAGATCGTGCACAACGAGCACGTCGTCGCGGAGCTCGCGCGTCGCGGCGCCGTCTTCGTCGACGAGCTCGACGAGGTGCCGGCAGGGGCGACCGTCGTCTTCTCCGCCCACGGCGTCTCGCCGGCGGTGCGAGCCGAGGCCGAGCGCCGCGGGCTCGAGGTGATCGACGCCACGTGCCCGCTCGTCAGCAAGGTGCACGCCGAGGCGCGGCGCTTCGCCGCCGAAGGGAGGACGATCTTCCTGATCGGCCACGACGGCCACGAGGAGGTGGAGGGCACGATGGGCGAGGTGCCCGAGTCGATCGTGCTGGTCGAGGACGTCCGAGCCGCGGAGCGGGTCGACGCCGTCGACCCCGAGCGCGTCGCGTACCTGACGCAGACGACGCTCGCGGTCGACGAGACGAGCGAGATCGTCGAGGTGCTGCGCGAGCGCTTCCCGGCGCTGCGCGGCCCCGGCTCGGACGACATCTGCTACGCGACCGCGAACCGCCAGCAGGCGGTGCGCGAGGTGGCGCGGGCCGCCGACGTCGTCCTCGTCGCCGGCTCGGAGACGTCGTCGAATTCGAAGCGGCTCGTCGAGGTGGCCGAGCGCGCGGGCGCCCGCGCGTACCTCGTCGACGACGAGCGGGACGTCGACGTGGCCTGGCTCCACGGCGCGTCGACGGTGGCGGTCACCGCCGGCGCGTCCGCGCCCGAGCGGGTCGTCGGCGACCTCGTCCGCGCGCTCGCGACCCTCGGGCCGCTCGAGGTCGAGGAGCGCACGACCGCGACCGAGACGGTCCAGTTCCGGCTGCCGAAGGAGCTCGTCGGGTGAGCGTCCCGCTCCGGCAGTCGTGGGTCGTCGCCAAGTACCTGGCGAAGCAGCGGCTGCGCGGGAACGAGAAGTTCCCGCTGCTCGTCGAGCTCGAGCCGCTCTTCCAGTGCAACCTCGCCTGCTCGTTCTGCGGCAAGATCCAGTACCCGGAGCACATCCTGCGCAAGCGGATGCCGGTGGAGCAGGCGCTCGCGGCGATCGAGGAGTCGGGCGCGCCGATGGTGTCGATCGCCGGGGGCGAGCCGCTCGTGCATCCCGAGATCGACGTGATCGCGAAGGAGCTGATCAAGCGCAAGAAGTTCGTCTACCTCTGCACGAACGCGATCCTGATGAAGAAGAAGATGCACCTCTTCGAGCCGTCGCCGTACTTCACCTGGGTCGTGCATCTCGACGGCCTGCGCGAGCGGCACGACCGCTTCGTCGAGCGCGAGGGCGTGTTCGACAAGGCGGTCGAGGCGATCCGGGAGGCGAAGCGCCGCGGCTTCCGGGTGAACACGAACACGACCTTCCTGAACACGGACTCGCCGAAGACCGTGCGCGAGGTGCTGGACTTCCTGAACGACGAGCTCGAGGTCGACCAGATGCAGCTCTCGCCGGCGTACGCCTACGAGAAGGCGCCGGACCAGGAGCACTTCCCGGGCGTCCGGCAGGCGCGCGAGCTCTTCTCGGCGGCGTTCGCGGACGGGCGCCGGAAGCGCTGGCGGCTGAACCACACGCCGCTCTTCCTCGACTTCCTCGAAGGGAAGGTCGACTTCCAGTGCACCCCGTGGGGGATCCCGAGCTACTCGGTGTTCGGCTGGCAGCGGCCCTGCTACCTGATGAGCGACGGGTACGCGCGGACGTACCGCGAGCTCGTCGAGACGACCGACTGGTCGAAGTACGGACGGGGGAACGACCCGCGCTGCGACAACTGCATGGCCCACTGCGGATACGAGCCCACCGCCGTGCTCGCCTCGACGAAGTCGCTGCGCCAGGCGCTGCGCGCGATCGTCGCCCGCTGAGGTCGAACGGGCCGCCTCGGCGTCACCTCCCCGCTCGCGTGGCGGGCGCCACCCCGCGAGCCGCTCCTGCTCGCGCTGGTCGCCCTCGCCGCGCTGCTCCCGGTCTACGGCGTCGACGCGCAGGACCAGTCGCGGCTCTGCCTCGCGCAGGCGCTCGTGCACGGCCGTCTCTGGAACGACCCCTGCCTGCTCCGCTCCCCGGACCGGGCGAGCTACGGCGGCCACCTCTACTCGGACAAGGCGCCGGGCATGTCGCTCCTCGAGCTACCGAGCGCGGAAGCCGTCCGGCTGCCGCCGATGGGCACGGTGCGGTCGCGGACGCCGCGCCTGTGGGCGGTCCGCGTGCTCTCGAGCGGCGTCGGGTTCCTGCTCGCCGCCTTCCTCGTCGGCAGGATCGCCGAGGGCCTGCGACCGGGGACCGGCGGCGCGGCGCTCGTCGCCTTCGCGCTCGGGACGCTCGTCGCCCCGCTCGCGGCCGCGAGCTTCGGGCACGTGGCGGCCGGCGCGGCCGGGCTCGGCGCGTTCGCGGCGGCCTGGGGGAGGCGGTTCGCCCTCGCCGGCCTGCTCGCCGGCGCCGCGGTCCTGCTCGAGTACGACGCGGCCCTGGCGCTCGTCGCCGTCGGGCTCTTCGTCGCCGCCGGCGGGCGGCGACCCCTCGCCGCGTACGCCGCCGGGCTCGTCCCCGGCCTCGGCGTGCTGCTCGCCTACGACGTGCTCGCGTTCGGGTCGCCGTTCCACCTCTCCTACCGGTACGTCGCGCGCGGCTTCGCCGCCGGCCAGGCGGGCGGCCTCTTCGGGGTCGGCCCGCCGCGGCTCCACGGCCTCGAGGAGGTGCTCGTCGGCAGCGGCGGGCTCCTGCTCGTCTCGCCGGTCGTCGTCGCCGCGGCGGTCGGCCTCGCGCTGCTCGCGCGCGAGCGGCCCCGCGAGGCGCTCGTCGCGACCGCGGTCGCGCTCGCCTTCGTCCTGCTGAACTGCGGCTACTACCTGCCCTACGGGGGCGTCTCGCCCGGGCCGCGCTTCCTCGTCCCGGGGCTCCCCTTCCTCGCGCTCGGCCTCGGGCCGGCGTTCGCGCGCCTGCCGAGGACGACGGCGCTGCTCGCCGTGTGCTCGGTCGTCCCGACGTTCGGGCTGACGCTCGTGTGGACCGCGAACGAGAGCCTGCGGCAGACGATCTGGGGCGAGCTCGCGCGCGCGGCGATCGAGGGGCGGGCGTCGCGGCTCGTCCGCAGCCTGATGACGCCGGACGCGCTCGGCTGGACGCCGGCCGGCTCGGGCGCCGGGACCGCGCTCATGGCCGCGGCGGCCGCGCTCGCGCTCGTCCTCGCCCTCTGGCCGCTCAGGGCCGTGCGGCGGTGACCTCGAGCCGGGGCGGGTCGGCGAGCGTCTGGAGGACGACGCAGGCGCGTCTCGTGCGCTCGAGCAGCCGGTCGAGCTGCTCGGCGGTCGCCGCGGGCGCGTCGACGTCGAAGCGGAGCCGGATCGCCTGGAACCCGACCCGGACGTCCCGGTCGACGCCGAGCGTGCCGCGCAGGTCGAGGTCGCCCTCGACGTGGGTCTCGATGCGTGCCTCGAGCGCCATCGCGGCCGCCACGAGCTGGCAGGTGATCTGCGCGCACGCGGCGAGCGCGCCGAGCAGGAGGTCCCCCGAGCAGGGGCCGGTTCCGGGGCCGCCGACGCCCGGGTGGGCTTGCGCGGCCTGGATCGCGCGGCCGACCTCGACCGAGCAGGCGACCGGCGCGGTCTCGGCGCCCGCGCGGGCGGTGAGCGTGATCCGCGCGGCGTCCGGCTCGTCGCGGTAGCGGGCCTTCAACGGCTCCTGCGCGGCGCGGACGTCCACGCGGGGAGCCTACGCCCTACGGATCCACCTTGGGGAAGCCGGGCGTCAGCAGCACGCGGTCGTCGGCGAGGATCGTCATCGCCTCGTACAGGCCGAGGCTCGCCGTCCATTCGGGCCCCGCCTCCCCCATCGCGAACGCGGCGGTCGCATAGGCGTCGGCGGTCGCGAGCTCCGGCCCGACGATCGTCACCGAGAGGACGCCGCGCGGCGGCCGGCCGGTGTGCGGGTCGAGCACGTGCTCGCCGCGCCGGTAGGCGCCGGACGTCGCGATCCCGCACTCGGTCGTCTCCACCACCGCCGCGAGCTTGTCGGGGACCCGGGGATGCTCGATCCCCACCCGCCACGGCGCGCCGCCGCCGGGGGAGCCGCGCAGCCGGATGTCGCCGCCCGCGTTCAGGGTGTAGTTGCGCGCCCCGGCGGCCTCGAGCGCCTCGCCGGCGCGGTCGACCGCCCAGCCCTTGACGAACCCCGACGGGTCGAGCGCGCCGCCCGCGCGGGCGTCGAAGTAGCCGCCGGTGATCACGCGCAGCTCCTCGCAGCGCGCGAGCACCTCGCGCACGTCCGGGTGCGCGTCCGCGAGTGAGAGCTCGCCCCGCCCGATCCGGCTGATCTCGGAGTCCGCCTTGTAGGTCGAGAAGCGCGCGTCCGCCTCGCGCAGGACCTCCGCCTCGCGCAGGACCTCCCACATCGCCTCGATCGCCGCCTCGCCGAGCCCGTCCCGCTCGTCGAGGACGATCGGCATGCCCATGATCTCGAGCTCGACGTGGACGGTCAGATCGCGAAGTTCTCGATGTGCACGTGCCGGCCGTGGAGGTTCGAGCGCTTCAGCGTGCGCTCGATCAGCGCGAGCATCGCCGGCGGCCCGCACGCGTAGATCTCGCGCTCGCCCGCGTCGGGGACGAGCTCGCGCAGGTGCTCGGGCGTGAGCAGCCGCCGCCCCTCCGGCGTCGCGTGGTCGCCGACGATGTACTCGACCCGGCCGCCGTTCCGCGCGACGAGCTCGTCGATCTCCCGTGCGAGCACGAGGTCGCGCTCGGTGAGCGCGCGGTAGATCGTGACCACGTCGCCCCTGAACTCCTCGAGCAGCGCCCGCACGGGCGTGATGCCGATGCCGCCGGCGATCAGGAGCACCTTGCGCCGCGTCGCGCTCGCCGCGGTGAACACGCCGAACGGCCCCTCCGCGAGCACGCGCGTCCCCGGCTTCAGGGCGCCGAGCCTCGCCGTGTGGTCGCCGAGCGCCTTGACGGTGATCCGGAACGAGTCGCCCTTCGGCGCCTCCGAGAGCGAGAACGGGTGCTGCGTGTACCAGAAGCCGGGGGCGAGGAAGCGCCAGAAGAAGAACTGGCCGGCGCGTGCCCGGTAGCGAGCGAGGTTCCGGCCGGCGATCCGGATCGACCACACGCCCGGCCCCTCCTCGGTCACCTCGGCGATCCGCAGCCGGTAGCGGGCGTTCTGCGCGATCGGGCGGACGAGGCGGTACCAGAGGACGAGCAGCAGCGCCGCGGCGTAGGTGGCGCGCCAGATGTCCGCCGGGATCACCTCGATGTTCGGCGTCAGCTCGTTGCCGACGGGGATCTCGTGGTACCAGGCGAGCGCGATGCCGGCGTACGCGGTGAAGTGCACCGCGTACCAGAGCTCGTAGCTCAGCTTGCGCCGCGCGATCGCGAGCGAGGTGAGGAGGACCGCGACGAGCAGCACCGTGCCGATCGTGGCGACGATCATCCCGGGGTAGGAGTTGTTCGTCATCAGCGCCCAGTACTCGTCCGTCCAGCCGCGCGGGGGGAAGTCCTCCCGGGCGAAGCCCCAGACGCTGAAGACGACGTGGGCGAGGACGAGGTAGACGACCGCGTGCCCGTTCCAGCGGTGCCAGATCGTCAGCCGGTCGAAGCCGACCATCCGCTCGAGGAACGGCAGCCGGGCGAGGAGCAGCACCTCGACGAGCGCGAGGTAGCCGGACCAGAGCGCGGTGATCCGGCCGATGCTGAGGAGGCCGGCCGTCTCGTTGTTCCAGCGAAAGCCGCTGTTCCCGTCCGCGCCGCCCTGGCCCCAGACGTAGGTCCAGTAGACGCCGACACCGACCACGACCGTCCAGAAGGCGAGCGCGACGGCGAGCTCGCGCGGGCGGAGCGACCGGCGGCTCCGGCGAAGCGGCGGTGCGGCGGCTACGGCTCCAGCTTCCAGGGGACGGCGGACAATCTAGCCGTCCGGCGCGAAGCGGAGCCCGGGCGCTTCCGGGGCGGGCGGGCGGTTCTCGCCGGCGCGCGAACCGGACGCGGGCTCGCGTCGAATAGGGGAGAAGCAGGCCAACCAAGCACCCACCAGGGAGGGAGGGGTCGTGAAGAAGCTCGCGCTACTCCCCGTCGCAGCCGCCGCCGCGCTCGTCGTGGCGGCGCTCGCGCCGGGCGGCAGGCAGATGTCGATGAAGTTCACCGCCGTCCTCAACGCCGGTCAGGAGGTCCCGCATCCGAGCCACGTCGGGTCGGGCGCCTCAGGGAAGTTCACCGCCACGCTCGTCGGCACGAAGCTGACGTGGCGGCTCACGTTCTCGCACCTGACCGGCCCGGCGAGCGCGGCGCACATCCACGCCGGCAAGAAGGGCGTCGCAGGCGCGGTGCTCGTCCCGCTCTGCGCGCCGTGCACCTCGCCGGCGTCCGGCACCGCCACGGTCACGAGCGCGGTGATGAAGCAGATGGAGCACGGGACCGCGTACGTCAACGTCCATACGGCGAAGAACCCGAACGGCGAGATCCGCGGTCAGATCAAGGAGAGCATGTAGGCGCGGTCCGGCGGCACCGGAGCGGCGCCTCCGGTGCCTTCCGGCCCTGCCCGGCCGCGCGTTAGGCTGGGGCCCGTGAGCGCGTTCGCCGACGTCGCGGGTCTCGGGCCCCAGCGGATCTGGGACGGCGTCGTCGGGCGGACGGTGCACGGCGAGCGCGTGACGCTCGGGGTGATCGAGCTCGACCCGGGCGCGGTCGTCCCCGAGCACGCGCACGCCAACGAGCAGGTCGGCGTGCTGCTCCAGGGCTCGCTCCGCTTCCGGGTCGGCGGCGAGACGCGCGAGCTCCGGCCGGGCGGGATGTGGCGGATCCTCGCGCACGTGCCCCACGACGTCGAGGCCGGGCCGGAGGGCGCGGTGCTCGTCGAGGTCTTCGCCCCGGCGCGGGACGACTGGCGCGGGCTCGCCGTCGAGGAGCCCCGCCCCGGCCGCTGGCCCTGAGGCGCCGCCCGGCGCGACCCGTGCGGTGTCCCGGCCCTCCCCCGACACGAGCTGGTTCCCGCCGCCGCCCGTCCGCCCGCCGAAGGCCGCTCCGACGGAGAAGCTCCTCCTCGCCGTCATCGTCCCGGTCGCGGTCGCCGGCGGCCTCGTCGCCGGGCTCGTCGGCTTCGCCCGCCACCATGCCGCGCCTGCAAGCACGGTCGCGCTCGCCGCGTACGTCGCCTGCGTCCGCGCCCACGGCGGCACCCCGGCCGCCCGGAGCGCCTGCGCCCGGCAGGCGGGCGCGGCCTTCGCCGAGTGCATGCGGAACCGCGGCGCCGCCGGCCCGCCGCGCCCCGGGCGCCTCGGGCTCGGCGGCGGGCTCGGGCGCTCCCGGACGGCGGCGGCGGCCTGCCGGTCGCTCGTCGAGGCGGCCGGGATCGCCCCGGCGGCGCCCGGGCCCGCCGGCGGCCCGGCGGTGCCGGTCGCCTAGCGGCCGCCGCCCGGAAGCGCGACGACCGCCGCCTCCCGCGGGCGGAGCTCGAGCGCCCCGCGGAGCCGTGCGCCGTCGCGGGCACGGTCGGTGGCCAGGAGGACCGAGCCCTCGATGCCTCCGAGGCGGGCGCGGCGCTCGCCGAGGTTGAGCGCGACGAGCGCGCCGGCGCCGCGGCGGAACGCCCACACCCCCGGTGGCGCGTCGACCGGGGCGAAGGGGCCGGCGAGCGGCGGGCGGCGGCGGAGGGCGATCAGGTCGCGCACGAGCGCGAGCGTCGAGCCGGGGTCGTCGCGCTGCGCGGCGACGTTGCGCGCGCGGGAGCCGATCGGGAGCCATGGCTCGACCCCCGGGACGGTGAAGCCGGCGCCGTCGGCGTCGCTCCAGACCATCGGCGTCCGGCCCGGGTCGCGGCCGGCGACGTCCCGGGCCCGCTCGGGCGGGACCGGGACATCCTCGAGCGCGATCTCGTCGCCCTGGTAGAGGATGCAGGCGCCCCGGAGCGCGAGGAGCGCGACGAGCGCGCACCGGGCCGCGTCCTCGTCTCCGCCGCACCAGCGGGTGGCGAGACGGCCGTCATCGTGGCTCGAGCCGTGCCAGACCGGCGTCGCCCAGGCGGGGAGGAGCGCCTCGGTGCGGGCGGCGACGCCGGCGAGCGCGTCGGCGCGGAACGGCGCCCGGGCGAAGGCGAAGTTCATGCAGAGGTGGAGGCCGTCGGGGACGACGTAGCGGAGCAGCGCCTCGACGGTGTCGAGGTAGGTCTCGCCGAGCAGCAGCCGCTCGGGCGCGTACGCGGCGGCGAGTCGCCGCCAGCGCCGGTGGACGTCGAGCGTCTCCGGGCGGCCGAGGTTGTACAGTGGCCGCTGGCCGGCCCGGAGCCAGGCGGGCGGGTCGCCCGGCTGCGCGGGCGGGTTGTCGCGCAGGAGCCGGTCCTTGACGAGCCCGTGCGCGACGTCGATCCGGAAGCCGGCGACGCCGCGCTCGAACCAGAAGCGGAGGATCTCGTCGAACGCCTCGCGCACCTCCTCGTTGCGCCAGTCGAGGTCGGGCTGCGCGGGCAGGAAGCTGTGCAGGTAGTAGCGGCCGCTCGCGGGGTCGAGCGTCCAGGCCGGCCCGCCGAAGGCGGAGACCCAGTTGTTCGGGGGCCCGCCGTCGGGCGCGGGATCGGCCCAGACGTACCACGCGCGCCGCGCCGGGTCGCGGAACCACGGATGGGCGTCGCTCGTGTGGTTGGGGACGAGGTCGAGGAGGACGCGCAGGCCGCGCCGCCCGGCCTCGGCGAGCAGGGTGTCGAGGTCGGCCATCGTGCCGAGCTCGGGGTGGACGCCGAGGTAGTCGGCGACGTCGTAGCCCCAGTCGGCGTTCGGGGAGGGGAAGGTGGGCGCGAGCCAGAGCGCGTCGACGCCGAGGAAGGCCAGGTGGTCGAGCCGGGAGACGAGGCCGGGCAGGTCGCCGATCCCGTCCCCGTTGCCGTCCGCGTACGAGCGCGGGTAGACCTGGTAGATCGTCGCCTGCTCCCACCAGGGGGCGCTCGTCGCGGCGTCGGGGGCGCGCACGCGGGCGTGCTCTCCCCGCTCAGACGAGGAGCGTGCCGCAGGCACGGCAGCGGACCGCGCTCGCGGCGACCGGTCGCCCGCAGCCCGGGCAGCGCGGGGCCTCCCCGGCCGGCGCCGAGCCCGCCCGTGCCCGGGCGAGCAGCTCCTCGCAGAGCCCGACGAGCCGCTCCGCCTCCTCGGCGAGCGTCGCGCCGGCGGCGCGCGCGGTCTCCCGGGCGAGCGCGAGCGTCGCCTCGAGCGCCTCGACGTCGCGCCGCTGCTCGGCTTCCTCCGCCTCCCGGAAGAGGAGGACGAAGGCCCGGGCGCTGACCCGGCCCGTGTCGAGCTCGCGGCGGACGGCCTCCAGGTGCTCGCCCATCGTCGCCCTCCCTTGTACCACCGCCGGCGCGCGCGGATCGCGGGGGCGGGGCTTGCGTCGCGGCGGGTCCGGCCTATGGAGGGGGTGGAGCCGGCGCGCCCGGGGCGCACCGCGGAGCCGGCGCCCGGCTCCCGTCCGCGCGCCGGGGACGGCGGCGGACGGACCGTGAAGCGACGAGTGCGAAGGAGGCGTATGAGCGGAGAGGTCGGAGACCGGATCGTCGTCGAGAGCGAGCGCTCGAGCCAGCACGCGCGGACCGGGGTGATCGAGGAGGTCGTCTCCAGCGACCCTCCGCGCTACCGGGTGCGGTGGGACGACGGCCGTACGACCACGTTCGCCCCGAGCGCCGGGGCTGCGCGGATCGAGAAGGCGGCTACGGCGGCGAAGGGGTCGTAGCGGCCGGGTCGCGCCCCGCCGCGCGTGGCTCGAGGCGGCGCTCGACGATCGCCCGGTAGAGGGCGAGGTAGTCGTCGACCATCCGGCCGGCGGCGAAGCGGCGCTCGACGCTCGCCCGCACCGCGGCGCGGTCGAGCCGCGCGGCTGCGTCGACCGCGGCGGCGGCCTCCTCGAGCGAGCGGACGAGGAAGCCGTTCTCGCCGGCGCGGACGAGCTCGGGCAGCGCGCCGCGCGGCCGCGCGATCACCGGCGTCCCGCAGGCCATCGCCTCGACGACGCTGAACCCGAACGGCTCCTCGAAGTTGACGAGGTGGACGAGCGCACGGGCGCCCCCGAGCAGCTCCGCGCGCCGGTCGGGACCGACGGGCCCGAGGAAGCGGACGCGCGCGCCGTCGAGCCGCGGCGCGACCTCTCGCTCGAAGTAGGCGCGGTCCTGGACGATCCCCGCGAGGAGGAGGCGCAGGCCGGTGCGGTCGGCGAGGTCGATCGCCTCGGCGGTGCCCTTGTCCGGGTGGATGCGGCCGAAGAAGAGGAGGTAGCCGCCGTCGCCGCGGCCGAGCGGGAAGGCGTCGAGGTCGATCCCGTGGTGGACGACGGCGGCGTAGTGGAGGCGCGGGTGGCGGTCGGCAGCGCTGATCGCGACGTAGTGGACGCGGTCGTCGTAGCGCTCGTACACCGGCACGATCCGCTCGGAGGAGAAGCCGTGGATCGTGGTCAGGACCGGCGTGTCGACGAGGCGGCTCCAGGCGAGCGGGAGGAAGTCGGCGTTGTTGTGGATGAGGTCGAACGCGTCCGCCTGCTCGAAGCAGGTCGCGACGTGAAGGCACTCCCATACCTTCGCGTCCAGGGACGGGTCCTCCGAGTAGCCGGTCGGGGCGGTGCCGACGAGCCGGGCCCGCGTCCGGGAGTCGGCGGTCGCGAACAGGGTGACCTCGACGCCGCGCGCGACGAGGCCCTCGGTGAGGAGCGAGACGAACTGCTCCCAGGGGCCGTAGTGGCGGGGCGGCACCCGCCAGGAGATCGGCGCGAGCATCCCGACCCGGAGCGGCGCGTCCACCGGCCGCCGGGTCGCCTAGCGGAGCTGCCGCGCTGCGGGCCGTCGCGGCGCCCGGCCGGGCGCGGCCGCCGCTCCGCTCCTGCGCGCCGCCGCGGTCCGGAGCCGCCGGGCCTGCTGCAGCGCCGCGATCAGCGCGAGCGTCGACTCGGCGCCCTCGTTCTCGTTCACGCCCGCCGGCTCGAGCCCGTCGCGGCAGCCGCCGGTGGCCGCGTCGTAGAGCGGGACGCCGACGTCGTTGGCGCCGAGGAACCAGGCGGCGGCGCGGAGGGCGCGCTCCGCCCACGCCGGCTCGCCGGTCGCGTCGAAGGCGCGCGCGCACGCGTCCGCCATCGCGGCCGCCTCGATCGGCTGCTGGTCGAACCCCGGCCGCCGCTCCCCCGGCGCCCAGCCGCCGGCGGGCGTGAAGCTGAAGTGCCCGTCGCGCGTCTCCGTCGCGACGAGCCAGTCGAGGAGCTCGAGCCCCTCGTCGAGGAGGCGCTCCTCGTCGAGCGCGAGCCCCGCGGCGATGCGCGCCTCGGCGAGCACGGCGTTCGCGTACGCGAGCCGCGGCTCCGGCCACGGCCACTCGGGGTCGGGCCGGCGCCGCCCGAGCCCGGCCGCCGCGGCCTCGAGCAGCCGGGCCGCCGCCGGCGCCGCCGGCGAGGACGGCGCGCGCGCGAGGAGCTCGGCCGCGCCGAGGACCGCGAACGCGTTCGCCCGCGGCCAGGGACTGCGGAAGCCGGCGCCGGCCTCGAGCAGGGCGGCGGCGCGCCGGCGCTCCGTCCCGGTCGCGGCCGCGGCGGCGGCGACCCCCGCTGCCCAGAGCGCCCGGCCGGTGGCGTCGTCGGCGCCGGCCGCGTCCAGCCAGCGGCCCTCGGCGGAGCGCCGGTTGCGGAAGCGCCCGTCCGGGAGCTGCGCCTGCTCGAGGAACGCGAGGCAGGTCTCGGCGAGCCGGGCGAGCGCCGCCGGCCGCCGCGGCTCGCGGAGGAGGACGACGAGCGCCCGCGCGACGTCGTCGGTGCAGTAGCCGTGCTCGCGTCGCGGCACGGTCAGCTTCGCGTGCTCGAAGACGCCGGTCCCGTCGGCCAGCCGGAGCAGGTGCGCGAACGGCGGGTCGGGGAGGAGGCGGGGCGCCCGCCGCCGGCGGCGGGCGCCGACCACCTGCTCGACGAGCTCGAGGTAGCGGGCGCCGACGCTCTCCCAGGCGAGCGACGCCGCCTGGCGTCGCGCGACGGCGGCGGCGCGCGCGAGCAGCGCCGGCTCGGTCAGCAGCCGCCGCAGCGCCGCGGCGATCGCGGCCGCGTCCTCGTGCGGGACGAGGAGCCCGGAGCCCTCGCCGAGCAGCTCCTCGGCATGGGGGAAGCGCGTCGCCACCACCGGCTTGCCGGAGGCGAGCGCCTCGACGAGGACGCCGGAGACGACCTGCTCGCGCGAGCGGTAGGGGAGCAGGACGACGTCGGCGGCGCGGACGCGGTCGAGCAGGGAGGCGGTGTCGCGGTAGCCGTCGTCGAGCTCGACCCGCTCGGCGACGCCGAGCCGCTCGGCGAGGGCTCGCAGCGACTCGCGGTAGGCCTCCCCGAACCGCTCCCTGACCTTGGGGTGGGTCTGGCCGGCGACGACGTAGCGCGGCGCCGGCTCGAGGTCGGCGAGCATGGCGATCGCCTCGATCCCGAACTCGTAGCCCTTGTCGGGGCCGAGCAGGCCCCAGGAGAGCACGACCGGGGCGGCGCCGTCGCGGCGCGCGTGCCCGTCCCCGCCGAGGTTCAGGCGGGCGCCGTGCGGGATCGTCGTCACCTTCTCGGTGCGGACGTCGTACTGCTCGAGGAGGCGGGCCCGCGCCGCGCCGCTCTGCACCACGAGCCGCTCCGCCCGGGCGCCGAGCCGCTCGAGGATCCGCCGCTGCCCGGGCGTCGGCCGGCGCGGCACGGTGTGCAGCACGACGATCACCGGGGCGCGGAGCCGCTCGACGAGCTCGAGCGCCTCGCTCCCGTCCTTGCCGCCGAAGATCCCGAACTCGTGCTGCACGACGACGACGTCGAAGCGATCGAGCACGGCGGCCGCCGCGGCCTGCGAGCCGGGCGAGCCCGCGACGAGCTGCGCGACCACCTCCCGCGCCTGCGCGGCCGGGGCCGCGCCGTCGACGGCGGCGACGACGCCGACCTCGCAGTCCGGTCGCACCGTCCGCATCGCGGTCGCGAGCGACCGCGTGAACGTCGCGATCCCGCAGCGCGTCGGCGGGTACGTGCCGACGAGGCCGATCCGAACAGCACCTCCGGCGAGCTCTCCCTGCACGACACCTCCTCGTCTCGTCCACCGCCGGCCCCCGGCGACACGAGGCCGCGCCGCTCGCGCGACCGCCCCGGGCGACCGCCCGCCTCGCGCAGCGCACCGCCCGGCGGGTGGGCCGGCCGGCGAGACGCTGCCTTTTATGGAGTAGGCTTCCGGAGCCGCGACTCAAGCCCGGGGGCGGCCCCGCCACCGGGCGGCGCGCAGGCACAATCCCGTTGTCGCCGATGCAGCCGAGCGGGCCTTCACCTGACCGGGCGGCCCGGGGCCACCCGGGGAGCGAGGAGGCCGACTGCCTCCACGGGCTCGCCGTCCGGGCCGGCCGCGGCGACCCGGCCGCCCGCGAGCGGCTCGTCCGCAAGCTGCTGCCGCTCGTCGAGTCGTTCGCCCGGGCCGGCCGTACGGACGGGCTCGAGCAGCGCGATCTCGTCCAGGAGGGCTGCGTCGGCCTGCTCCGCGCCCTCGCCCGCTACGACCCCGCCCGCGGCGTGCCCTTCCCGGCCTACGCCTCCTGGTGGATCCGCCAGGCGCTGCAGGAGGCCCGCAGTGACTTCCTGCGCCCGTTCCGGCTGCCGCCGAAGGCGCTCCGCCAGCTCGGCCGGCTGCGGTCGGCGCGTCACCGGATCTGGGCGAGCGAGCGGCGAGCGCCGACGCCCCGCGAGCTCGCCGCCGCCACCGCGATCCCGCTCGGCCAGGTGGAAGCGCTCCTCGCCGCCGACGCGCCCGCGCGCAGCCTCGACGAGCCGGTGGCCGGGGCGGACGGCGAGCTCGGCACGCTCGGCGCGATCCTTGCCGACCCGGTTTCCCCCGACCCCTACGAGGACGTGCTGCGCCGGCTCGCCGGGCGGCAGGCCCGCGCGCTCCTCGGTCACCTGTCGGCGGGCGAGCGGGACGTCGTCGATGCCCGCTTCGGCTTCGGCCGGCCCGCCGCGACCCTCGCCGAGATCGGGAAGCGCCGGGGCGTCAGCGCCGAGCGCGTGCGCCAGATCGAGGCGCGGGCGCTCGCGAAGCTCGCCGGGCTGAACGGGGAGGCCGGCGAGGAGGGCGAGGGAGCCGGCCCGCTGATCGAGCCGCTCGCCCCGAGCGCCTGAGCCGGCTCGCGCCGAGGCCGACGGAGCGGAGGGAGCGACGGTGGCGGTGCGGCTGAAGCGGGCCTACGAGCCGGCGGAGCCCGCGGACGGCTACCGGGTGCTCGTCGACCGGCTCTGGCCGCGGGGGGTGGCAAAGGAGGCGGCTCGGCTCGACGAGTGGGCGCGCGAGCTCGCCCCGAGCGACGAGCTCCGGCGCTGGTTCGGCCACGACCCGGCGAAGTTCGCCGAGTTCCGCCGCCGCTACCGCGCCGAGCTCGCGGCCCGGGAGGAGAAGCTGCGCGAGCTGCGCCGGCGCGCCCGCCGGGGGACGGTCACGCTCGTCTACGCGGCGCGCGACCCCGAGCACAACGACGCGGTCGTCCTCGCCGAGCTCCTGCGGGAGCGGTCGGCTCGCACCGCCGGCCCGAGCTGACGGGAGACCCGCGAGCAACTGGCAGAGCTCGCGCCGAGCTCTCGCGACGACCGACTGGGCGGTGGCGAGGACGTTCGGCGCCCATCTCCGAACCGAGCACGTGGACACGCGGAAGCAAGGCGCGCGCTACGCGGTCGTCGTGCAGGGCGACGAATTCGTCGGTCGCGAGCGCGCTCCTCGTGTCTCCCACCTCGACGAGCGCGTGCAGCGCGCTTCCCGACGGGATCCGCGTCCACAACCGCCGGATGACCCCGAGCTCCCCCAGCCCGAGCGGCGGGTCGCACGACGCCTTCGAAGGTGGGCCGAACCGGGTATTGCGCGAACCGGCTTCACGCAGAGGTTATCGGCGATTGGCTTGCCCTGTAACTGCGCTGACGCGCGCAGCCAAATACTGCACCGGTCCGCGTAGTCGAAAGGTGTGCCGCTCGCTGGGTCGCTGATCGCGTCCGGGCCTGGTTCGAGGGTGACGTCCCTGGACCGCTGTAACTTCGGCCCGGCGTAGGCTCCGGCGATCGATTCTACGCGGCGGCCACCTCCTGTTCTTGGTCGCGGGTCGGTTCGGTTGCGATGCGTTCGATCTGCTGCCGGTCGAGGTCGTCGAAGCGGACGCGGTTGGCGCCGGCGATGACGAGGTCGAGCACTGCCCAGCAGAGGGAGAGGCAGCTGGTCTCGCCGGGGAAGCGTCCGATCACCTTCGTCCGTCGCTTCACCTCGCCGAGGCTCCTCTCGAGCAGGTTCGTGGAGCGCCACACGCGGCGATGCTTGAGCGGGTAGCGCAGGTGCACGGTCAAGGCGTCGAGGTCGTCGGTGAGGCAGGCCGCGGCCGATGCGTAGCCGGCGTCGGCGAGTTCGCCGATGAGCGCGCGCAGCCTGCGCGCTCCGTCTTGCTGCGAGTCGGCCTCGTCGAGCGCGCGCCAGTAGGCGGCCTTGACGCGGTCGCGCTCCCGCTCGGGTAGCTTCGCGAGTAGGTTCCTCAAGCGGTGCACGGTGCAGCGCTGACGGTCGGAGTGCGGCCACAGCTGCTCGATCGCGGTAACCAGGCCGGGTGCGCCGTCGGCGACGACCAGCAGCGGCGCCGCAAGCCCGCGGCGGGTGAGCGAGCGGCCGAACTCGAGCCAGTCGTCTTCGGACTCGCGCATCCCGAGCGAGACGTCGAGCAAGACGCGCTCGCCCGCTTCGGTGATGCCCCAGGCGCAGAGCACGCCCTCCTTCGCCCCCGAGGGGCGGACGGGCAGGAAGATCGCATCGAGGAAGAGGCAAACGAGTCGCAGCTCGGAGAGGTCGCGCCCGCGGAAGACCTGGAAGCGCTCCTTCAGCTCCCGGCAGAGCCTGGACGCCGTCGACTTCGATACCTGGCCGAGGCCGGCCTCCTCGCAGAGCGACTCGACGTCGCGCATCGAGAGGCCGCGCACGAAGGCGCCGATCACCAGCGCCTTGAGCGGCTCGCTGGCGAGGAAACGCTTGCGGCGGCGAAACAGCTTGCTCGTGAACGGCGCGCAGGCATCGCGCACCTGCGGCACTTCGACCACGATCTCGCCCTCGCCCGTCTGGAGCCGCCGCGGCCGGTAGCCATTGCGCTTCCCCGGCGCCGCCTCCGCCCGCCGCTGGTAGCGGGCGCGGCCGAGCCAGTCATCGACCTCCTCCTCGACCGCGCGTTGCAACACCAAGCGGACGCCGAGCTTCCCCAGCTCGCCGACGACCTCGAGCGGATGCACCTCGACGCGCTCCCCGGCCAGCAAGGCATCGATCTCCTTCTCGATCTCCACCGACGGCAGTAGATTCCGTCTCACGGCGTAGGCCTCCCCTCGTTGTCTTCGTGGACTACGAGGAGCCTACGCCGCCCTCCTTACGGAGCCGGCCAAGTTACAGCAGTCCCAGGACGCGACCGCCAGCCGTCCTTGTAGAGCCACTGGTCGAGACTGATCCAGTAGACGTCATCGGAACAGTACGTGCCGCTCCACGCTTCTGCGACGCCGTTCCCGTGGCTCGGTCCGTCGATCCAGCCGTCGCAAACGCTGATGCAGTATTCCGCGTCGCACGAGCTGAGTCGTCTGGCTGATGCCGTCTGACGCGTCGTATGCAGAACCGACGAGAGAATCGTCGGCGCTGGCCGATTCTCGGCTTTCGCGCGCTCGTTGGCGACGATCTGAGCGTTCTCGAGGGCCTGAATTCGGCTCGGCCGCGCAGTACGTCCGAAGAACACCGTCTCAGTCTTCCCGTCAGGCCAGTGGATGTAGACGTTTTGGATGCCAACGTCGGTCGGATTCGGGGTCGCTCCGGCCTGCGATTTGGCATTGCTCGTGCCGCCGGCTGCGTCGCCGACGATCAGCAGCGAGCACGCAAGAATGCAGATCAGAAGGCCCGCGAACGTCGACGTCCGCGGCACGAACGGCTCGCGAGTGAGAGAGGTCGAGCCTTTGGCGGACCGGACGATGCGGCGCGTAACTTTGCTGGCGATGGGTCGGAACATGCTGATCTCCTTGGGGTGAAGGAGATCCGCCTGCCGCAAGGGCAGACTCCCTGGATTCCGAATGGCCCTACGCTACTCCGGCGCCGTGACGGTGTCAATAGTTAGCGCTGAGACGTACGATCGCTCAGGCCCCAAGGACGTCCAGGCGCTATCGTCCGGCCCTGCCGGCGGCACGGCACTCCTTGGATTCCGAACTGGGGAAATGTCTGCGGCCGGTAGTTCGCGCGCGGGTTTCGCCGCACTCATGAACTGTTCAGTGCGGCGGGATGCCGCGCCGCACAGGTCGTGCCACGACTTACCCGTTGCTGACACGGCACTGACCGAACGCGCCTGTGCACCCTCGTCTGTAAGGGTCTCGTAAGTCTTCGCCGCGGGCGTGTAAGAAATCGGCCTCGAAAAGCGCCTCTCTCTGGTGGAGGACTCGTCCCTCCACGGCTATCCGCCGAGACGTATCCGTCCCGGCGCGAGCGTCGTTGATCTTTGGCTCCTCTGCCGGCGCGTCGACAACGATGGGAGATCACGATGCGCCGCACCGCGTCACCGATCTGGTGGCGCTGCGCTTCTCGACAATCGATGATGGTGAGATCAGGCTCGAGCCGTCGCGGCTCGAGCTGCTGACCGCGCTGTCCGCGAACGCGCTGCGACGGCTCGCCTCACGTCGTCGGCGCGCGTCTGCTGGAGGTCGCTGCTCAGTCGGCTGGGAGGGGCTGTGATGAGGCCACCGCGGACCGTTGAGATCACGCTGCTGCCCCAACGGGTGACGCTGACGGTGGCGCAGTACGACGAGGCGGTATTGCTGCTGGCTGATCTGCTACTCGACGTCGCAGCAAAGCGCCGGGCCATCCGTTCCGGCGGCGTTTCGGATGGCGCTTGCGACGGCGTTATCGCCGGCGTGACCTCGCCGCCGGCGAAGCGCCGTGAAGGGCGTGAGGCCGCGTGATCCAGCGCAGATCAACTCCGACAAATAAGGGTCAATCGTGATCGTGATTCGCTGCCTTCGCTCTCGCGTGCTCGGCGCGTGGGCGCCGAGCATGTGTTCGAGCTGGCGCGGCATCTGACCGAGCGCGACCGTACGGTCGCACTCTGCCTCTACGACCAGCAGGTGCTGACGACCGACCAGTTGACGCTGCTGTTCTTCTCATCGAGGCGTCGAGCTCAGGATCGGCTGCTGTTTCTCTATCGGCAGCGTGTGCTCGATCGCTTCTATCCGGTGTCACGGTTCGGTGCCGGTAAGCCGCAGGCGCACTGGCTGCTCGACGAGGCAGGCGCCGTCCTTGCCGCCGCCAGCCGCGACCTCTGCCGCAAGCAGCTCGCCTGGCAGCGCCGGATGGACTGGGGCTCGCATCCACAACTCGCGCACCGACTCGAGGTGAACCGCTTCGCCACCGATCTGATCGCGGCGACCCCGCCCGACTAGGCGCTCGGCGTCGGCGCCTGGTTCGGACCCCGCGAGGCCGCCGCGCGGATGGGCGAGAAGATGCGGGGCACGCTCCGTCCCGACGCGGAGCTGATCCTGCTCGCGCCGACCGGGCCCGTCGACCTGCTACTGGAGTGGGACCGCGGCACCGAGACGCTCGAGCGGCTCGATGAGAAGCTGCGCCGCTACCGGATGGCCGAGCGCAAGCTCTACGAGTACCCCGGTCCGCGCAGCATCCTCATCGTCGTCCCCGGCGCTCGTCGCCGCAACAAGCTGCGCGAGCTGTGCACCGACCTCGGCGACGGGAGCTGGCCGATCCTCGCGACGACAGCAGCCGAGCTGCAGGCGGTGGGTCCGCTCGCCCGGATCTGGCAGCGCCTCGACGCCGATCAGGCCACCTGCTCCCTGACCGAGCTGCCACCGCGCCGCAACCTCGCCGCCGGCGCGCTCGACCCGGCAAACGCACTCGGCCGCCGCTGGCGCCACCAGCACCCCGGCTTCTGGGAACGGCTCTCCCCGCTCGGCCGCGCCCCCGCGGCGGCGGACTTGCGTCCGTCCGGGACCGATGGCTACATGGACGACCCGGAGCCCGACGAGGAGGGGTCATGGCGCTAACCAGGGTCTGCATCTACACCCGCATCTCCACCGACGAAGAGAACCAACCGACCTCGCTGCACTCGCAGCACGAACGGCTCGAGGCGTTCTGCATGGCGCAGGAGGGCTGGCGGATCGTCGCCCACAAGCAGGACCAGGCGACCGGCACCAAGCTCGACCGCCCCGGCCTGCAAGCAGCCCTCGACCTCGCCCGCTCCGGCCAGGTCGACATGCTGCTCGTCTACCGCGTCGACCGACTCAGCAGGAAGGTGCGCCAGCTCGCCCAGCTCGCCGAGGACCTCGACACGCTCAACGTCGTGCTGCGCTCGGCGACCGAGCCCTTTGACACCGGCTCGGCGGCGGGGCGGATGATGCTGCAGATGCTGGCCGTGTTCGCCGAGTTCGAACACGCCACGATCGTCGACCGCATCAGCGCAGGCATTGAGCGGCGCGCGAAGGGGGCGCTGGTTCGGCGGCCGCCCACCGTTCGGCTACCAGTTCTCAAGCGAAGACCGCATGCTCGTTCCCGACCCGGTCAAGGCGCCGGTCGTGCGGCGCGTCTTCGACCTGTACGCGCGCAAGCGATTCGGCACACGAACGATTGCACAGCAACTCCGCGACGAAGCAGCACCAGCACCCTCTGCCGGCTGGGGGCACCCGGCGGTGCACTGGATCATCAACAACCCCACCTATGTCGGCAAGATCCGCTGGCGCGACAAAGTCTTCGACGGCGTCCACGAGCCCTTGGTGGACGAGTTCACGTTCGCGATGGCGCAGGCGATCCTCGCCGAGCGCGGCGACCACGCGAAGCGACGCGGCAACGCTTCCGACTTCTTGCTCTCCGGGCTACTGCGCTGCGGGAGGTGCGGCAAGGCGTACATCGGTGTGAGCGCCAACGGCAACGGCGGCCGCTACCACTACTACGCCTGCACCGGCCGCCAAAAATACGGACCGAAAGCCTGCACCGGCGAACTGGCGTGACCCCCTGAAGTCGGTCCGGTCGCTTCGAGAGTCTTACCGCCCAGTCATGGGCAAGGAGGGCAATCGGAGCGGTGACGCACAGAAGGCGCCGGCATACGCCGGAGCGGGTGGTCAGGAAGTTGCGGGAGGCCGACCGGCTGCTCGGCGAAGGGCAGGATGTCGCCGCGGTCGCCAAGCAGCTGGAGGTGTCGGAGCAGACGCTGCACCGTTGGCGTGTCCAGTACGGCGGCCTGAAGGCTGAGGATGCGAAGCGGCTGAAGGAGCTGGAGCGCGAGAACGGCAAGCTGAAACGGATGGTCGCTGACCAGCTGCTCGAGATCGATGCGCTGAAGGAGATCGCGCGGGGAAACTGGTGAGCCCGTCGCGCAGACGCCAGGCGGTGCAGATGCTGCAAGGGCGCCTGGGCCTGTCTGAGCGGCGGGCGTGCCAGATCACGGGGCGACACCGCTCGACCCAGCGCCATCGGCCGTCCCGCGGCGCCGATCGCGACGACGCGTTGCGGGAGCGGCTGCGGCGCCTGTCGCTCGAGCATCCCCGGTGGGGTTACCGGATGGCGTGGGGCGTCGTCCGCAACGAGGCTGGGTTGTGAATCGCAAGAAGATCCAGCGGTTGTGGCGCGAGGAGGGCCTGCGCGTGCCGCAACGCAAACGTAAGCGGCTCCGCCTCGGCGAGTCGACCGTCCCCGGCAAGCGGCTGCGCGCCGAGCGCCCCAACCACGTCTGGGCGCTCGACTTCCAGTTCGACACGACCAGCGACGGCCGGATCGTGAAGCTGCTGCACGTCGTCGACGAGCACACCCGCGAGGCGCTGGCGATCCACGTCGCCCGCTCGATCGACGCCGACCAGACCGTGCACGTGCTCGACGAGATCGTGCGCGAGCGCGGCGTCGCGCCGGAGCTCGTGCGGATGGACAACGGTCCCGAGATGACCGCGAACGCGCTCCGTGACTGGTGCCGTTTCGGCGGTGCCGGCCGCAGCTTCATCGAGCCGGGCTCACCATGGCAGAACCCGTTCGTCGAGTCGTTCGGCTCACGCGTCCGCGACGAAGTGCTCGCCGTCGAGGTGTTCGACTCGCTGCTCGAGGCGAAGACCGTGATTGAAGATTGGAGAAAGATCTACAACCACCAGCGGCCGCACAGCAGCCTCGGCTGGCGACCCCCGGCCGCCTACGCCGCTAACCTCGTGGCGCAGCCCGTGAACCAACCAGTCCGACTCTCACAGCGGCTGGACCGACGAACGGGGGCCGGTCA
>Ga0209810_1001313_pt1 | contig 38945 bp, 40 predicted proteins | sample Coa_R1_7_FD_187159 | JGI IMG/M metagenome (GOLD analysis project Ga0209810, IMG submission 187159) | Surface soil microbial communities from Centralia Pennsylvania, which are recovering from an underground coalmine fire - Coalmine... | ecosystem: Environmental > Terrestrial > Soil > Unclassified... | reverse complement strand
GCACGAGCGCCCGTGTCTGCGCCGCGTCGAGCCGCCGGATCGCCGGGTCGAGCGGCGAAAGCTCCGCCCAGAGGCGTTCCAGCGCCGGCATCTGTCCATGCAGTGCGTAGAGCAGCGCCCCGCGCGGCGACAGGATGTCGTGCTCGGCGAGCCCGTCGGCGCGCTCGGCGAAGAACCGGCGGCTTGCCTTCGTCAGCCGGCGGACCGGAAGGTTGCCGTAGGTCTCGCTGAACAGGGCGGCGGAGCGGCCGGTGCTGTGATAGCCCGGCTGCGCCTCGCGCTCGAGCACCACGACCCGGCCATGTGCCGCGAGGTGCGCCGCCGCCGATGCTCCGGCCATGCCGGCGCCGATGACAATGAAATCGGCGCTCGCCGCAGGCATGGGCGATCAGCGGACAGAGTCAGTAGAGGCGGGTGCGGTAGCTCTCCGCCGTCTGCCGCTCGCCCTCGTCCGGGTCGGTGCCGATCTGCTCGGCGATGATGCGGCCGAGCGACGGCCACTGGCCCCGCGGCACGTGCTTGGTCGGGTTCCACAGGTCAGAGCGGATCAGCGCCTTGCCGCAGTGAAAATAGACCTCATCGGCGCTGACCAGGATGCCGCTGCGCGGAACCTTGCCGTTGACCGAGAGCGGCTCCAGAAATGCCGGATCGGTGGTGATCTGGGCGCGGCCGTTGACCCGCAGGGTTTCGTTGATGCCGGGCACGAAAAAGATCAGCCCGATGCCCGGCGCGCTCAGGAGGTTGCCGATCGTGTCCACCCGGTTGTTGCCGAGCCGGTCGGGGATCAACAGCGTGAAATCGTCGATGACCCGGACAAAGCCCGGCGCATCGCCTTTCGGCGAGGCGTCGCAGTGCCCGGAGGGGTCGGTGGAGGCGATGACCAGGAACGGCGACAACTCGATGAAGGCCCGCGCGTGCTTGTCGAGCCGGGTCAATTGCTTCTTCACCGCCCGCTCGGTCGGCGTGCCGTAGAGTTCGCGTATCTGCGCAACGTTCTCGATCGTGTCCATCATTGCCTCCGCCGGTTGCGCGACGACTATGACGCAGCCCGCAGCAAAGCTCCAGACGGCGGCGCCTATTCCGAGCGCTCGATCCGGTCCATGTCGTCGTCGCTGAAGCCGAAATGGTGGCCGATCTCGTGGATCAGCACGTGGCGGACGATCTGCGCCAGGTCCTCGTCGCTGTCGCACCAATAGTCGAGGATCGGCCGGCGGTAGAGAAAGATCATGTCGATGTAGGGCCGCGGGTCGTTGACGCTCTTGTGCGGCACGGCGACGCCGCGGTAGAGACCGAGCAGGTCGAACGGGCTGTCGAGGCCCATCTCGCGCTCAGTGTCCTCGTCGGGGAACTCCTCGACCTTGATCACGACGTCGCCGAGCTGATCCTTGAACTCGGGCGGAATGGCTGCGAGCACCTGCCGCGCCATCGCCTCAATGTCGGCCGGCGACGGCGGCGCCAGCGCGCTCATCCCCGCCTCCGCGCTTGACCTCGCCCTTCGCTCCGCGCACTTCCTTGCGCGGGCGACGGACGGAGGGTGGCATGGTCGAGAGGCTCACAGGCGCGGCGCGCCAGACGGCGCTGCGCGAGATCCACGGCTGGAGCGAGGTCGAGGACCGCGACGCGATCCGCAAGAGCTATCATTTCAGCAACTTTTCCGAAGCGTGGGGCTTTCTCGCGCGAATCGCGCTGATTGCCGAGAAAATGGACCACCACCCGGAGATCTTCAATGTCTACAACCGGGTCGAGATCATCCTCTCGACCCACGACGCCGGCGGCCTCAGCGAGCGCGACATCGCGCTGGCGCAGGTGATCGACGAACTGGCCCCCGAGCGCGATAAAAGGCCCGCTGGGCCTTAACCCTCTCCCGCACCGCGGGGAGAGTGGTTCCCCAAGTCACCGCGGCGCCATGCGGAGGGCGCCGTCGAGGCGGATGACCTCGCCGTTGATCATGCGGTTGCGGCAGAAATGGAGGACGAGGTCGGCATATTCCTCGGGCCGGCCACGCCGGCTCGGAAACGGGACGCTGGCGCCGAGGCTGTCCTGCACGTTCTGCGGCAGACCCTGCAGCATCGGCGTCGCGAAGATGCCGGGCGCGATCGTCACGACCCGGATGCCGTAGCGCGCCAGCTCGCGCGCCGCCGGCAGGGTCAAGCCGACGACGCCGCCCTTGGAAGCGCTGTAGGCGGCCTGGCCGATCTGGCCTTCGTACGCGGCGACGGAGGCGGTCGAGACGATGACGCCGCGCTCGCCGTCGTCGAACGGGTCGAGCCGCGCCATGTCGGCGGCGGCAAGGCGCATCACGTTGAACGTGCCGATCAGGTTGACCTCGATGACGCGGCGGAACCCGTCGAGCGGCATCGCGCCGCCGTCGCGTTCGACGATACGGCCCGGCGTCCCGATGCCGGCGCAGTTCACGACGATGCGCGCCGGCCCATGCTGGGACCGCGCCGCCGCCACGGCGGCCTCGGTCGCCGCGGCGTCGCTCACATCACAGCGGAAGGCGGCGCCGCCGATCGCGGCCGCGGCTTCATTGGCCGCGGCTTCGTTGGCGTCGAGGAAACGCCAGTACGACTTGCCCTCGGCATCCAAAGGCTACACCGTGTTCAATGCCGAGCAGTGCGACGGCCTGCCCGTGCACTATTACGCCAAGGCCGAACCGCCCGCGCTGACTGATCTTCACCGCCGCCGCCCATGCGCAGCGCGCCGCCGATTATCTCCATGCGCTGCAACCGCAAGCGGGCGAGGCGAATGCCGCCCGCGCCGCAGCAGCAGCTGCACCCATTGCCAAAGGGAAGATGGCGACATGAGCGAGACCGTCCGCGACGTTTACAGCCGCATCACCGCGAAGATTTGCGCCGACCTCGAACAGGGGCACGGGCAGTCGAGGCAGCCGCCTCGGCCCTGTATCATCAGGTTTTCGAGGCACGCGCCTCTTTTCAAAAAGGCTGTTGGCTTCTTTCGTCAAGGACAATTGAGATATCGCGGATAGATCCAATAAGTGCCACCGCCTGTAAGCCGCTCCACTAAGACCTGAAATTCACGGCCGCGCTCGCATCCAGGCAAGACGTTGCCGTTGCGGAAGGGCCCAGTGACCCAGACCACTCTAACCTGTGGTACTTGGAGGTTAGGGACGGCGGGCGCGTCATTGCCGCTGATGCTCATGGCTTGTCTGCACGGCACATTAACCCAACCGGTGCCCGCCTTACTAAGCTCAGGAATGGTGCCATCAGGAATAAAGCCGTCGAAACTGAATGCGCAGATTTTGCCTATTGCAGGGTCGCCAGCGGATGCCGCGCTCGCCATCAACAGCGAAGATGTAGCAAGTAACCCAGCCCAGATTACTTTCATCTTATTTTGCCTATTGATTAGTCTTTGTTATGTACCACGGACGGAAGTGGGTATGCAACGTGAAAGTTTCATCATAAATTCGATGAGTAGCGCATTACGTGATGATCTTGTATGTGTGCACGGAGAGCCAATTGGTGGCGACGCCGCGAGACGCCGGGCCGTAGCAGCACGCGCCACGTCGCTCAAATCGAAGAAACTGAACAATGCGGCTGGTCGCAAACAGACGTTCTCTACCGCGATCCCGCCGGATTGATGCGCTCCGGTGCGGCACCGACCTACCCCTGGTCCGCTAAGGGGAATGACGAGCAGCTCCCGGCGCCCAGGCTGAGCGGCGGTTTTGGGTTCAGAAAGGCGACTGTCGTCGGAGCGCGCGGCAACGAGGAAGAGGCGCCGAGAACGGCCATATACTGCTATGGCTGCCCCTTCTTTCGCTGCGCAACGCCTATACCAACACCTATCGCAAGGCCAAGCAGGAGCCAGACGTAGTCTCCTGTCGCCACCGTGATTATGAGACCGACAAGGAATCCAATGCCGGGCCACCATTTGTTGTTCATCTGCAACCCCGTTTTGCCGCAACGCCGGCGCCCGGCATTCGGGGGCATTGTGAGCATTCGGACGCAATGGCGACGGCGTGGCGTCGTCGCCCGATCTCTTTTGAGATTGCGTGCTGGCCCAGCAGCCTATTTCCGCGCAAAGAACTCCTGCGCCGCCAGAATCGCCGCTTGCGGTGAACCGATCGCTATATCCCCCGACGCCGAGTTCACGCTGTATGGACCGGTCTGCGCGAAGGCCCGCGCCAACTGGTTGAAGATCGCTTTGCACTGCGACAGCTGAGCATTGTAGTTGGCGCCTCTCCCGACGCCATTGCCGGTGCGGCCGTTGTACTCGTCGTCCATTATTTGTAGGCACGGCGTCAGATTGGCGGAGCTCTGGACGGCAGTCTGAATAGCCCTCTCGCAGGCTTGCGTCGCGAATCCCCCCGTCGGGCATACGGAAGCAGCCAGACTGGGCTGCACAGCGCTGGCGAAACCCATCGCCGCAAGCGCGGCCACGGCATAACGCAAGGTGCTCATCTTACCCTCCTGTCATCGCGCTCAAGCGGGCGCGCAATGGAAACGCAGAGCAAACGCACGCTATTCCTGGCGTATGGCGACCTTTGCGCCGGCCGCGGCGAGAGCCGCCGCGGTGGCTCGGCCGAGGCCGGAGCCGCCGCCGCTCACCAGCGCCGCCTGCCCGGCGACGTCCATGTCAGGGCCAGCCGGGCAGCGGCACGGCGTAGATCAAGGTCACCGACTCCTCGCCGGGGTTGTGGCGGCTGATGCCGGCATTCGACATGTGCTGGATCGCGAGGCCGATGCGCGCCTGGTCCCACAGCCGGTAGTCGATCTCCAGGCCCGAGCGGAACTCGATCGACGAACCGAGCTTGGTGCCGGAGCCGGGACCGTAATTGCCGACCGCGAAATTCGGGTTGAGCACCCAGCTCGGGCCGATATTGATGTCGAAGCCGAAGCCGCCATAGACGTAGGTGCCGCCGAGCGTTGTCACTGAGGCGCCGATGAAGGGCGAGAAGATCGGCAGCAGGTCGCCGAAGCGGTATTCGCCGCGAAACTCGCCGGCGGGCTGGCTGTCCTTGTGCTTCTTGTCCGGCAGCGCGTCGAAAACGCCGCCGCCCAGCGCGAAATGTGCCGGATCGTTCGGCGAACCAATCGTCACCGGACCGAGATTGATCTGCGCGGCCGCCGGCCGCGCCGCGAGAAGCAACAGCCCGGTGCCGAGCGCCAGCGCGGCCGCTGTCCGGTTCGATGAGACCTTCACTTGGTTCCCCTGCCTATGGCGCCGCTTCCCCCGCGCGCATCTTAAGAATGAGTAGCGGGCGGGCAAGCAAAACCGCGACGCGCTCACAGACGCTTCATGCGCTCGGTCGCCAGCACGAGCTGCTCGCGGATGCCGGGTTCCATCGCCGAATGGCCGGCATCGGGCACAATGACGAGTTGCGCCTCGGGCCAGGCGCGCGCCAGTTCGTCGGCGCTGCGCACCGGGCAGACCATGTCGTAACGGCCCTGCACGATCGTTCCCGGCAGGTGACGAATCCGGCCGATGCGGGCAATCAGATCGTCCTCGCCGACAAACAAGTAGTGACGGAAATAATGCGCCTCGATGCGGGCGAGACCGAGGGCGAGCCGGTCCTCGCCGAACGCCGCGACGGTGTCGGGATTCGGCAACAGGGTCGAGCACGCGCCCTCGTAGACACTCCAGGCACGCGCCGCCGGCATGTGCACCCGCGGGTCGGGGTCGATCAGCCGCCGGTAGTACGCCGAGAGCAGGTCGCCCCGCTCCGCCTCCGGGATGAAGCCGGAGAAGGCGCGCCACGCCTCCGGAAAGACGATGCGCATGCCGTAGAGGAACCATTCGACCTCGGCGGCGCGGCACAGAAAGACACCGCGCAAGACGAGGCCGGCGCAGCGCTCGGGATGGGTCTCGGCATAATGCAGCGCCAGGGTCGAGCCCCAGGAGCCGCCGAACACCAGCCAGTCGGAGATGCCGAGCTCGCGGCGCAGCCGCTCGATGTCGTGGAGGAGGTCGGCCGGCGAATTCTCTTCCGTTTCCCCGAGCGGGGTCGAACGGCCGCCGCCGCGCTGGTCGAAGATCACGATGCGCCAGTGCGCGGGGTCGAAGAAGCGGCGGTGAACCGCCGTCGCGCCGGCGCCCGGGCCGCCGTGCAGGAACAGCACCGGCGCGCCGCGGGGGTTGCCCGACTCTTCCCAATACATCGTGTGCCGCGCGGTGAGCCGCAGCCGCCCCGTCCGGTAGGGTTCGATGGGCGGGAACAGGTCGCGGCGGCCGGTCATCGCCTCAGTGTATGAGGCAACCCCGAGATGTGGTAGCGCCGAGACGGCGGGGACTGCCGGCTACAGCGTCGCGTCGAGCCAGAGGCCGCGGCCGACATAGGCGCGGCGCCATCCCGACCATAGCGGCGAAGGCGGCTTCTGGTCGGCGGACGCCGGCAGCTCGTAGCGCCAGCACACGTCCGCCCCCGGGGGGGTCTCGATGATTCGCGTGCCGTTGAGCGGCAGCGTCACGATCGTCGGCGCAATCGGCGGCGGAGGCGGTAGCGCGGAGCAATCGGGCACGGTGGTGATCGCGATCTCAACGCGCGCCGCCGCCAGGCTGAAATTGCTGAGGGTCAGGCGGCCCGGGTGCGGCGGTTCGACAAACCCCAACGAAATCCATAGCGGCTCTAGATTGGCGCCGTACCAGGGAGCGGCCGGCGGCGGCGGCGCGGGAGGCGGCGGCGGCGCTGCGACGGCCACCGGCGCCGGCGGCGGGACAGCGGTCGCCGCAACGACCACGGCCCTCGCCGCCGGGAGCGGCGGCGCGGGCGTGGTCAGCGGCCGCGGCGGCGCGAGAGCCGGCGCCGGGGCGGCGGCCGCTACCGGGGCGGCCGGCGGCGGCGCACAGGCCGCCAGCGACAAGAGGGCGGCGGGAAGCACCAGGAGCCGCACGGCGTCTTCTCCGGTTGAACGAGACCCAGGCGAAACAATTAGCGCGTTCCGCGCCCGCTTGCGAGACTTCAGGCGCCCCCGAGATACTCCTTCGTCGCCTGTCGGTAATCGGCCGCCCGCGTCACCTGCTGCATCAGCTCGGTCGAGGCGATGCCCGGCAGGTCGGCCGGTTTGACGCCGTCGCGCAGCGCCTTCAGCGTGTTGTAGACGGCCTGCACCGCGGCGCTGAACGGGGCATGCGTCTGCAGCGCGACGCGCACGCGATGCGCCGCCAGCCAATCCAGATCGCCGAGCTGCCCGCCCCCGCCGCCGAGGATCAGCGGGATGCGGATCGCCGAACTGACCGCCTCGACCGCCTCTACCGTGACGCCGCCGGCGAGAAAGACCGCATCCACCCCCGCGGCCTCGTACGCCTTGGCGCGCTTCAACGCCTCCTCGACGCCGCTGATCGCAAGGGCGCTGGTGCGGCCGGCGATGACCAGCCGCTTGTCCTGGCGGGCGGCGAGCGCCGCCTTCATCTTGCCGACCCCTTCCTCGAGCGGGATCAGGTTGGCCCGGCCGCTGGGGCCGTAGGGCCGCGGCAGCACCGTGTCCTCTATCGACATTGCGCACACGCCGGCCGTCTCCAGCTCCTCGATGGTGCGGCGGACGTTGAGCGCGTTGCCGTAGCCGTGATCGGCATCGACCAGCAGCGCCAGGTTGCCGGCGCGGCAGATGCGGTAGGCCTGCGCCGCGAACTCGCTGAGGGTCAGCACGACCAGGTCGGGCGCGCCGAGCACCGCCATCGATCCGACCGACCCCGAGAACATGCCGATCTCGAAGCCGAGATCCTCGGCGATGCGCGCCGAAACGGCGTCATAGACCGAGCCGGGATGGACGCAGCGGTTGCCGGCCAGGAGGGCACGAAACCGTTCGCGACGTTCGCTCCAATCCATATTGTCCCCCGTTATCGGCTGTTTCGCCCCGACCCGCTCAACCGCCGTGGCAGGCCGAGCTTAGCATGCCGCGGTGTCTTGTCATCCGCGGGTCGCGGCCGGTTTGACGATTGCCCCCTTGCCTGCGCTTCATCCCGCACCGTCGATCAAATGGAGTGCTGCGCGCCCACGACGGACGGCGGCCAATGACAAACGGCGATCGAAGGTCGCCAGTTGCCCATCTTTGGCGACAGCGAGTGCAAGGAGATAAGTGTCCGTAACCTGTGCCGGCGTGGTAATCCGACCGACATCAACGATGTCGCTCTCGAATAGACTGAGATCATCGCCCCAGAACTCGTGGCCTGGAAGAGAACGGAATCGTGCGACCAGTGGTGCGACGGCGGCAGGGGAACCCATAGAATTCGGGTATTTCGGATGACCAACAATGCGGATGACACCGTTTTCCGTGATCGGGCACGTCGCCCAGGATGCACTTCCAATCTCGGCGAACCATCGGTGCGCGGCGTCATGCCCGACATGAGTGGGGTCGAGCAGCGCGATCAGGACGTTCACATCGAGCAAAAAAGTCACGGCAACTCGTCGCGCAGCGCGTTGACGACGTCGAGGGTTACGATCGTACCGGGATGGCGCGCTGGCAGGAGCGGCACCCCATTCCTCTCGCCTGACGCCGCGCGTGGGCGCAGCGCGTTGCGGGCAAGTTCCGAAACGACCTTGCCGATCGTCTGATTCCGCTGCCGGGCAATCGCTTTGGCCGCCGCTAGAACATCGTCGTCAATGTTGATCGTGGTCCGCATTCGTTATCCTCCCGCATCAAACATCATGCATCAAAACCGCATCGCGACCAAGCGCGCCGCTACGGAGCGCGACGTTGCATCGGCACGGTTCAAACCATAAGGTTCGCCAGAGACGGGATTTGGAGCGCGGAATGGACAAGCGGATCGTCGTGTTTGGGGCAGGCGCGATCGGCGGCTATACCGGGGCGCATCTCGCCCATAACGGGTTCGACGTGACCTTGATCGACCCGTGGCCCGAGCACATCGAGGCGATCCGCCGCGACGGCTTCGCCATCGAGGGGCTGACCTCCGAGGAGTACATCTGCCCGCAGCCGAAAACCCTGCACGTCACCGAAGTGCAGCAGCTCGCCAAGGAACGGCCGATCGACGTCGCGATCGTCTCGGTCAAATCCTACGACACCGAATGGGCGACGCTGATGCTGCGCCAGTACCTGGCGCCCGGCGGCTACGTCGTGTCGCTGCAGAACTGCATCAACGAGGAGCGCATCGCGGCGCTCGTCGGCTGGGGCAAGACCGTCGGGGCCATTGCCGCAACGCTGTCGGCGGAATTGGTAGCGCCCGGCCGGGTGCAGCGGACCGTGGCGAAAGGCGCCGCCAACGTGTACCGCGTCGGCGAGGTGCACGGGCGCATCACCAAGCGCATCGAAGAACTGGGCGCGATGATCTCGACCGTCGATTCCTGCAAGGTCACCGACAATCTGTGGGGCGAGCGCTGGTCGAAACTCTGCGTCAACGGTATGCACAATGGGGTTTCGGCGGCAAGCGGCCTTTCGGGCAATGCGATGCGGCAGGACGACCGCATCCGTCAGGTCATCATCAAATTGGGGGGCGAAGCGGTGCGGATCGGGCAGGCGCTCGGCTACAAGCTCGAAGACATCGCCGGCCAGGACGCCGAGAAACTGGCGCTCGCCTCCGAAGGCAACCGCGCGGCGCTCGATGAGGTTGAGTCGCTGATGCTGGCCCTCCGCAACTCGCAGCAGCGCAGCGAGGCACAGCGCCCCTCGATGGGTCAGGACATGCAAAAGGGGCGGCGCACCGAGATCGACTTCATCAACGGCGTCATCGTCGAGAAGGGCCGCGAGATCGGTCGCGCTGCGCCGACACACGAGAAGCTGATCGCGGCGGTGAAGAAGGTCGAGTTGGGCCATGCCACACCCTCGCCCGAGCACCTCTACGCGATTGGGTGAACCGGCCATCAGGGCCATGTGGTCCACCGGGGCGTAGACGCACGCGGACCACCTTGAATCTTGATCCCGCCGAACATCTTGGCCCGGAGTCCCATCCAGGATCGGGCGGCGGGGGTCCAGCGAAGCCGGCGGGGACACAATGGAGCCTCGTCCGACAACGGGTCGAGGAAGCGGTGCGTCAAACCGATTTGTGCGATTGACGTGGTGGTATGATCGACGAGGCACGCCGATGTGGGCGTCGGGAGCATGGCTCGTGGTGCAAGCCTCGAAGCTGACACGGTATAGGCAAACGGCTGCGGCTATACGGGAAACCGCAGAGAAGACGACCGATCCCGGCGGTCGTGCCGAGTTGCTCGCACTTGCTGAGCGATATGACCGAATGGCTGCTCATGCCGAGCACCAATCCGACGCCCATCATTGATCCCGGTCAGCGTCCTTCGAGGGCCAGTTCGCGTTTAACGCGATGGACGGTCCCCGTGCCGATGCCGAGCGCCTTGGCCGTCTTGAGGATGCCCGTGCCGGTCGCCAGTTCCGCCCGGATGCGCTCGACGACATCGGCGCTGACCGGACGACGACCCAGGCGCTTTCCCTGTGCTCGGGCGCGTGCGAGGCCAGCATTGACGCGACTTCGGATCATCGCACGCTCGAACTCCGCGAAGGCTCCGGTGATCTGATAGAGCAGCCGGCCTGCCGGGGTTGTCGTGTCGATGTTCTGCTGGTCGAGGTAGAGATCGACACCGACCGAGTGTAGGTGCTCGATTGTGCCGAGAAGGTCGGTAAGGGAGCGCCCGATCCGATCAATGGACCATGCCATGACCAGATCGAAGCGACGCCGGCTGGAGTCTTTGAGCAGTTGATCGAGGGCCGGGCGCTTGTCCCGGCCTTTGGCTCCGCTGATCCCGAAATCCTCGTAGACCTCGGCGACCGACCATCCTCGACGCTCGGCGATCTGCTCCAATTCGAGCCGCTGGTTCTCGGTGTGCTGTCCCGTGGTGCTGGTGCGCAGATAGATCGCCGCTCGCTTCGGCCCGGTCATGCTCACCTCGTCATCGGTTTCGGATGCGCGACTGTGCCACAATCGACATACAATAATCAATTGATTTCCGTATGCTGAAATGGGCGCTGGATGCACGAGGATTCCTGCCGGTTCTGCGGCACCGATTCAGCCGGGATTTCCGTATAGGGTCGCCACCCGCCCTGCACCATCGAGGACTAAACAACAGCGCCGGCTTGGTGAATATGGATTTCCAGAAAATCAAGGGTTGCATGGGGGCCATGCGACCTTTGACGGCGGGAAGTTCTGGTCAATATCCGGCTTATGACCATCGCACCCCGAAAGGACCGCACATGAGCAACACCCCCGACGACAACCCCGCGCCCGTGCCGAAGTCGAAGTCGAAGGCGAAGGCACGCAAGCCCAAGGTTTTGCGTTCGCAAAAGCAGTCGGCCTCGCCGACGCCGACCCCGCCCGCGCCGAAGCCGATGCAGACCGAGACGGTCACGCTGGCCTCGGGTGAGCAGCGGTCGGTCAGCATCGAGGCGACCAACGACAAGGAGTGGAACGACCTCGCCACGCTGGCCGAGGGTGCCACCGCGCTCAGCCTCGATCACAAGGACATCACGCACCGGACCATCGCCGCCATCGCCGCGCTGCGGGTCGCCCATGAGGAGGACTGGAAGTCCTACTGCGAAAGCAAGGGCATGAAGTGGCGGAAGGAGGCGAAGAGTCCATTCCAATGCCCGGTCATGTGGGTTCTCAACCGGATGAAGACGGCAACGGGCGAGAACCACACGTCGAAGGGGTCGATGATCGCCGGCTGCCTCGACGAGTATTGGGAAATCCACCGCTCGACCGGCGTAAAGCCCGCTGACATCGCGGGGTGGCTCGACAAAATGGGCGGCTACACGGCGGTCTACCGTGAACGGCTCGACCGGCTCCGCGATCCGAAAGATAAGATCGCGGAACGCTACGGTCGGTATCTGGCACTGCCGGCTTTGGAGCAGCGCGACATCCCGGACTGGCTCGCCGGCTTCGACGGCGAGGTCGTCGTCTCCGCGCATATCAATCGCCATTCCGGCAAGCTCGAATATCGGTCGGTGTGGCAGCCCGAGGGCAGCCAGTTCTGGTATAGCCGGCTCGATCAGTTCATCGCCGCCCGCCCGGATTACGGTAAAGCTGCTGAGCCTGTCCGTGCGGCGAATGCCAGCAAGCACGTCCAGGATGGGGATGCTTGGCACGAGACAGACGCGCCTGACAAGACGACCGCCCCCGCCGAAGTCGCGCCCGCTGGCGAGGCAGACGGACCCGAACCGAGGCACGACGACAACCCGCCCCTGGTCGAGACCGACCTTCGGGCGCGACTTGACCCGGTTGAGGCTGTCATCGACGCCAGCATCGGCGATGTGATGGTGGGCGGCATCGCCGTCGAGTTTGAACCGGATGGCGGCGAGGGTCCGAGACCCGCTGCGGCGCTCGATTGCAAGCGCCCGAATGGCCGCTGCGGGTATGGTGGGTGCGCCGAACAGGGGCGTTGCCTCCATCAAGCTGCCGGTCAGCATCAGCAGCCAGAACTTGCGGTGGCGCACGCGAGTTGACGCGAGACATCGGGGCTGAGCACGCTGTTCGGCCCCGCCCCCCCTTCTTTTTCGCCTTGCCTCCGCACGACCACGTTGGGACCGCACGTTGCTCGTTTGCCACGTCATTCCGAGCCAGACGTGGTGAACAAACCCCGGCGGACGCGATGCGGCGGTCGCTCGCATAATCACCGGCTGAACTTGAGACGCAGCAGCGCAAGTGAGTGGCCGCAATCCAAGCGGCCCTCACAGTGCGTGCGTCAGTTCAGACTGATTATAGGAACCCGAACCGACGCACGCAGGATTTCGGTCGTTTGCGTCGGTTCGACGGACCGCCGAACTGACGCACGCGTGTCAGTTGACGATCAAAATCAAGTGACGCACGCACCGGATCGGCTTGGAAGCAGCGCAGAATAGCCGAAAATGCCGCGCCGCTGCGCCGGTTGAAAACAACGAAATCAACCGACGCACGCAGCAGTTCACTCGCACACCGCAAGTCCTTTCCGCTTGTGTCGAGTATGGTCGGTGAAATCAACTTCCTCGACCAACCCCGCGATCCTCCACACGTCGATGATCTTCGCAGCCTGCCTCTTGGTGATCTCTGGAACGCGGCGCTTGAATACCTCGCAGATGTGCCGGCCCTTCGATTGCGAGTGGACCGTGTAGAGCGCGTGCGCGGGCGCATTCTTGATCTCGGTGAGGATCGCGTCGCGGAGTTCATCGTCGTCGATCAGCATCGCCGCATCGAGTGGCGTCCACGGCTCGACGGTCTGCACTTCGTCCCCCGAGGGGTAGGTGATGCTCCCATTGTCGAGCCGGACGCCAACAAGCCTGAACCACTTGGCCGAAGCCGCACCGGGCGCGATATTCACCTTGCCGGAATCGACGCGAACATAACGCCAGCGATCACCGTCATCGACGCCGAGTTCCTTCGCCTCGTCCTGAGTCATCTTCGACAGCGTGTAGACCAGCCGGGCGGCATCCTTGAACGCGCTCGCGCCGCGCCCCCGGTTCGCATTGCCGGGATCGACCATTCCCTTTGCGACGTGATGGGGTGCGTCAATAGCGACGTTCGATCTGATCGCCAGTTCGGCCAGGAGGCCGGTCACGAAGTCGATGGCGTTGTTGTCGTTCTCGTCGCAGCCATGAGACTTGATGAATGGATCGAGGACAACGAGGTCGATGTGCCGGCGCTCGATGATCTCGGTCAGCATTTTTGCGAGTTCGCCATGCTGGACACCGCTGCCTTTGAATACGGTCGCCAGCTTCGGCCCATTTGCGAGCGCGGCGACGAACAGGTGATCGCTGAGTTCATCGAGTTCGATCTTGTGGTGGATGCAGCACGCCCTGATCCGCCGGCGCATCTCGTCCGCATCGTCCTCAAGGCTCACATAGAGCACCCGACAGCGCCGGAAAACATGCTCACCCGTAATGTGCCGTCCCGTTGCCAGCGCAATCGCCTGCGCGATCCGCAGCGCCGTCTTGCCGGTGCCCCCATCGGCAACGATTGTGCTGACATACCGCCGGCAAAAGGTGTTCCCGAGCAGCCATTGACGAGGTTCTATGCTGCCGCTGTCGAGGCCGGCGTCCCATTCCAGGGTTTCGCCCGATGGCTGTTCCACGACCGGCTTCGTAGCGGGATGGAGCAGAGCGGTGTCGTCGCTCATCATGTATTCGAGGAAGGTCATTCCGGTCCCGCAGGCTTGGACCGTCCGCTCCGTCTGAGGCGGTGTTCGGGCGATTTCCGCCCGCGCGAAGTCGAGCGCGTTGCCTGCTTCGTCTTCCAGCTTCCGGGTCTCGATGTCCCAGGTTTTGTGTGTGCGCCCGGACATCCGCTCGACATCACGAGTGAGGTCGGCAAGTTGTGAAGGCGAGAGTTCGATCCCCTGCCGCAGCCCGGAAAGCGCCACCCGGCACATGAACTGGTAGAGGCCGTTGTAGAAGTCGTCAGTCCGATCCAGGTATTCCTGAACCCATTCCTGGCTCACATAAGGACAATCGAAAGACGAGTTCCAGGTTGTCGCGGTCGGCCCGACCTCGCGCTTTGGTTCAGCACCAACATGTCCGTTCGAGACCGCTTCTTCCGCAAGGGCCAACCACGCCTCGGCAGGGAAGATCGTCCCTGGGACGTGCGCGAACTCGTTTTTGGCGCTGGCGTAGGTGCCTGGGACATAGAACAGGCTATAACAGTTGTTCTTGCTGGTATCTGGCTTCCAGCCGGGTTTCAGGAATGCGCAGATCGCCTTGACGACAGCTTTGTGTGTCTCAGGGTCAACCGGGTGTAGCAACGGCACAAGGATATGAAAGCGGTCGCCGGTAATATTCGATGCCGTGGTGTGAATGACGGCCTCGATTTTGTGCTCTGTCAGGAATTGGACGGCGGCGTCGAAATGGAGACCGCCATCCGCGTCTATGACCGCCAAGCCGGATGTCGTCGCATTCTCTGCCCGGCGAAGGCCCGAGAAGACGGTCGGCGAAAAGAGCGGAGCGTCCGCCTTGCGCTCAAAGGAAATATCGCCGATCCCCAACAGCATCGAGCGTAGCTCGTCCCATGTGACGGAGTGGTTGATGTCGCAATAAAAGCCCTTGTCACCATTGTCCCGAACACTCTTGAAGAATGAAATCGGTATGGATGGAGAGCCAATGGGTGATTGTGGATAATCAGGAACAGTAAATACGTTAGACAATTTCGTAATCTCCTATAATTGATACCCGCCTCTCGCAAAGGCGGGTCTTCTTTTGTTTGGCTTATCGCTTGTGCTGTTCGAGCCAATCCGAAACTTCGTCGAGATCGAACAGGCGCATATGCCCTACCGAGATGACCGGCAGGTCATGGTCGGACGCCCAAGTCAAAACTGTTCTCTTATGAACATCCAGGAGTTCGGCAAGGACAGCGGCAGTCACGAACTTCCTATTTGCAATCTCAATGAACTTACTTGGCATAATATAGTGCTCCGTATTGTTTCGGTTCTATTGATATATACTGAATTATGCCAAAAACGACTCGATTTTCTTGATCGCGCCAACAAATGAATTAGTATGACAATTACCGCGCCGACTGTGACTGATGCTTTTGCGTTCGCAAAACCGCTGGTCTCGGTGACAGCAAAGAGCCAATATGTTGACAATTCGTCGTAGCGATTGGATGGCGCGGGCGCATCGCCATGCATGGACGACGGGTTTGAGCCTCGGATTCGCATCTTACTCGGGTCGTCCATCGCCATCGGTCCCGGCAAAGCCGCGCTGCTGGAAGCGATCAGCGAGACCCGCTCCATCGCCTCCGTCGCCGGCGGATGGGGATGAGCTACCGCCGCGCGTGGCTGCTCGCCAGATGTTGATCGCTGCTTCTGCGAGGCCATTGGTTGCGTTTTCGGCGGATTGGGTTAAAAACTTTCGGACCCCCACCGTGCGCTCGCCGTTCGCGGTTTCCTTTCACTCAAATGGGCATTGCGGTGTTCCGAGCTTGGCCGGCTAAATCGGTTCAGCATCTTGGAATGATTGGCAGTTTTCTGCTGTGCATCTTTATCTTAGATACGATCACCGATGTGGAAATTGCTTTTGCGGTTTTATATGTCGGCGTCATTCTTCTTGCGGTTCGGTTCTTGTCGAAGCGGGGCGTTAGAGTTTTAGCCACGATTTGTATTTTTCTTACAATATTGAGCTTTTGTTTGACATCATCCGGCATTTGGGGCGCGGGCATATGGAATTGCTTGATTAGCCTCTCTGCAATTGGAATCGCCGCATATCTGGCCTTGAAGATCGTCGATGCCGAAGCTGCGATTCATGAGTCCCACGCACAACTTGCACGGATCGCACGTATAACGAGCTTGGGCGAACTTGCGGCATCCATCGCGCATGAGGTCAATCAACCGCTCGCAGCAATCGCGACGACGGCCAACGCATGTAGACGCTGGTTGGATGCGCACCCACCGAATGTGGATAAGGCGCGGCAATCGGCTGACCGCATCGTTCACGATGCTAATCGCGCCAGCGAAGTCGTCGCACGGGTCCGTAGATGGGCTGAAGGCCAACCGGCGCTAAAAGAGAAGCTGGATTTGAACAAGTCGATCTATGAAGCCTTGTCTCTGGCTCAGCAAGAGATCGTGGGACGAAACATTTCACTTCACCTGCACCTTGAGAACCAACTGCCACCAGTATTCGTTGATCCTGTGCAAATACAGCAAGTCATAGCCAATCTTCTTCTCAACGCAATCGAAGCTATGCTGGAAGGGCCGAGTTATAACCGGCAGTTGGAAGTCACGTCGCGCAGCGAATCAGGAAAGGTTCTCGTCGCGGTCGCAGACACCGGTGTCGGGATTCCTGGAGATGCGTTGGATAGACCGTTCGATGCGTTCTGGACGACCAAGGAAAAAGGCATCGGGATCGGTCTCTCCATCAGCCGCTCGATAATAGAGGCGCACGGCGGGCGTATTTGGGCGATGCCGAATGTGAATACAGGTGCAGTCTTTCAATTCACTCTTCCAATTGAGGAAGAAACTACGCGATGACATCTGCGTCGGATGTTAGTCAAACTCAACCCGTTGTTTATGTGATTGACGACGATGCGTCGGTGCGTGCTGCCATTGATGATTTGCTGGCTTCGGTAGGGTTGTGTGTTAAATTATTCGCGTCGAGCGCCGAATTCTTGGAGGATCGTGTCGCCGACGCACCTGGATGTCTCGTGCTTGACATCCGAATGCCAGATCAGAGTGGCTTGGATTTTCAGCGCCATATGAAACTTGTCGGAATTTGCTTACCGGTCATTATTATTACCGGTCATGGCGACATCCCGATGACCGTAAGGGCAATGAAGGAGGGTGCTATCGAGTTTCTGACCAAGCCATTTCGTGATCAGGACCTACTGGATGCAATACAGCGCGGCATTCAGCAAGATCGTGTTCGTCGTCAGCAGGCCGCATTGGTTGCCAATCTGCGGGAGCGATGGAAGAGCCTGACGCAAGGAGAGCGCGAGGTGATGGATTTGGTTGTGCTCGGACGCTTGAACAAGCAAATCGCAGCAATGCTAAATGTAAGTGAGATCACGGTGAAGGTCAGGAGGGGCCATGTTATGCGCAAAATGCAGGCGTCATCGCTTGCCGAACTTATCAGGATTGCGGACAAAATTACAGAAAGCGTCTGAGTCCGAAAGTTATTTCACCGCTGCGAGTGCATCGTCGAGGCTCTGCGTGTGCAGAACACGAAAACCAAGAAATTTATCAGAATCGTCTTTCCGTAATTCCGTCCACTGGCTGTCTGTGCCCTGATAGATGACAGGATGCCGCTTGAAGTCTTGGACCAGTCCGCTTAGCTCGGCCAATACGTTTTCGGCATCGTTCGTCACGCTTGGAGTATTGCCGTGATCGGACACCACCACGATGCCCCGAATAATTTGATAGCTGTATCGCGCTCTCGACTTGCGTGGCATCTTGGGTCGATCCAGAGCTAACTGGTTAGATGAACTCGCCGCGCCCGCGCGATTCGTAGTGAGGCGTTTGCAAGAAACGAAGACATTGTATAGAATGTAGCGACTACGCTTAGAGCCGGAATTCCCAAAGGCACAAAATAGCGAGCGAAAGCCAACGCTAAATTAGCAAATTGTAAGAGCGATTTCGCAAAAATACAAATGATCACGTTCCTAATTGCCGTCACTGCCCTTTCATAAAATAGCGGATGCAGTGTTTTGTTCGCGCGGCGCAGCGTGATCAGTTCTGGTGAGCGTTTTGTATATTTTTGCCTCCTATCCACGGTGATCTCGAAAGCAGAAGATATATGAACCTCCACGGGTAAGCCCGACCATAGCACATATGACGCCGCACCGCATAATTCCTGTCGTTTCCTGAAATATACGAACGTATAAAACTGATATATATTGGTATATTTGGATATTATTCATGGCAAAGATTACCAGGAGCCGAAGGTTTTCGCTTGACCTCGTTTTCCTTCGGCCTATATCCGCTGTCGCCGCTGAGTAGGCAAGCGGTGCAACCTGCAAGGGAACTGATGAACCCACGATCTACCAAAGCCCCGTCCGAGGACCATAGTCGCCGCGCGACTGCGATCCCGGCTGGGTCCATTGCCCAGGTGTCCCGAGAGGTTGGGGAGATGCGTTTGACATAGACGCCCTCCGGCGCTCGCGCCTCCTGGGTCGGTGCAACCGATCTGAGTAGTAGGAGGCGGAGAGAATGGCTGCCGCAAACCTTGATGTTCGCCCGGCTATCGCGCCGGGCCTCGTGCCTCTGAAAGAGGCGAACCTCGTCGATCTATTCGTGCTCGACACGCCGCCGATGTCGGCGCGGCGGCTGGTTTGCCATTGGCGTCGTGATGCCGGTGGCCGGCTGGCCTGCGCCTGGGCACCGGACATAGGCCCCGATCCCATAGCCTCGATCCGACTGAACCTGCTGAACCTCTCGTAAGCGGAGGGATAGGTCATGTCGGCTACCGAACTCCGCATGGAACTGCGTCGGGGTGCCGTCCTCGACGATGCGCATATCGGCGACATTCGCGGTGCGCTCGGCACGATACGCCACGGCGATCATGGTCCCCGCAACGGATGGTGGGCGCGGTTGCGGACGCTGCTCGCCATCCTCGGGCCGGGCCTCATCGTCATGGTCGGCGATAATGACGCGGGCGCGTTTGGCACCTACACGCAGGCCGGGCAGAACTACGGCACAACGTTGTTGTGGACGCTGCTGCTGCTGATCCCGGTCCTCTACGTCAACCAGGAGATGGTGCTGCGCCTCGGCGCGGTGACCGGCGTCGGCCATGCCCGGCTGATCCTCGAACGCTTCGGCAGATTTTGGGGCGCATTCAGCGTCATTGACCTGTTCTTGCTGAACGCGCTGACGATTGTCACCGAGTTCATCGGCATCAGCTTGGCGCTCGGCTATCTCGGATTGCCGAAGGAACTCGGCGTCATTGCCTCGGCTGCGGTCATCATCGCGGCGGCTGGAACCGGCGATTTCCGCCGGTTCGAGCGCTTCTCGCTCTTATTGGTGTTCGGGAGCCTGCTGCTCGTGCCGATCTTCCTTTGGGCGCACCCGCCCATCGGCCAGATAGCGCGGGATTTTGTGGTCCCGAAGCTACCGGAAGACGGCAAGCTCAGCGAGATCATGCTGCTCATCATCGCCATCGTCGGCACGACGATTGCGCCGTGGCAGCTTTTCTTCCAGCAGAGCTATGTGATCGACAAGCGGATTACGCCGCGTTTCATCCGCTATGAACGGGCCGATCTGTGGCTCGGCATCGTGCTCGTCATCATCGGTGCGGTGGCGATGATGGCGTTCACCGCTGCGGTCTTCGCCGGTCACGAGGAATTCGGGCAGTTCCAGGATGCCGGCGCGGTTGCCGCCGGACTCGGCAAATACGCCGGTCATCTGGCCGGGGTCTTCTTCGCCATCGCCCTGATCGACGCCAGCGTAATCGGCGCGATGGCCGTATCGCTGTCCACGGCCTACGCGATTGGCGATGTCCTGTCGTTGCGCCATTCGCTCCATCGCAAACCGAAAGACGCCAAGGCGTTCTATGCGGTCTATGGCGGGCTGGTGGCGCTTGCGGCAGCGCTGGTGCTGACGCCGGGAACGCCCCTCGGTCTGCTGACGAATGCGGTGCAGACGCTCGCGGGCGTTCTACTGCCGAGCGCGACCGTGTTCCTGCTGCTGCTGTGCAACGACAAGGCGGTGCTCGGCCCGTGGGTCAATGGACGCTGGCTCAACCTCTTCACGGGCGGCGTGATCGCTGCGCTCGTGATGCTGTCGCTGATCCTCACCCTGTCGGTGCTCTACCCCGACATCGGCGAGATTATGATCCTCGCCATCCTCGGCAGCGGCGCTCTCGTCGCAGGCGGATTGGCCGCTGTCGTCCTGGTGCGACGAGATGCGTTGCAGGGACGGATCGACCGAACCGGGCGTGCCATATGGCGGATGCCGGCGCTCGGCGAATTGCCGCCGGCACCGATAACGCCGATGACCCGGCTCTGGCTGGGGGCGCTCCGGGGTTATCTGGTGGTGGCCGGTGGCCTCGTGCTGTGGCGCATCATCGAACTTGCGGTCCTGGCCGGCTGATGAGCGGACGAAGACGATGCGCCATATCAGCTTCCGGCTGCTGCCGATGGCCGCGCTCGCCACAGGACTGAGCGTGTGCGACCTCCACCCCGCCATAGCGGATGAAGACACCGAGGATTGGGCGGTTCACGCCCAATCCACCTTCGTAGCCCAATATCATCCCGGTTTCCAATCCCCCTTCCGAGGACCGAACAGCCTCGACCCGCACGGACAGGCACGGGAGACTTTCGATCTGACCCTTTACGGCGGCATCCGCCCGTGGCGCGGTGCTGAGCTATGGGTGAACGCCGAGGTCGATCAGGGGTTCGGTCTCTCGAATACGCTCGGTCTCGCGGGATTTTCGAGCGGCGAAGCCTACAAGGTCGGCGCGGCAAATCCGTATCCTCGGATACCTCGCGTGTTCTTGCGTCAGACGATCAACCTCGGCGGCGAGGAGTCGAAGGTAGAGGCCGGGCTGAACCAACTCGCCGGCAGTCAGACAAATGACCGGATGGTTCTCACGGTCGGCAAGTTCTCGGTTGTTGATGTCTTCGACACCAACAAATACGCGCATGATCCACGGGCCGATTTCTTCAACTGGTCAATCATCGACGCCGGATCGTTCGACTATGCCGCCGATGCTTGGGGCTATACCTACGGCGCGGCTGCCGAATGGTATCAGGATTGGTGGACCATCCGCACCGGCTTGTTCAATCTGTCGAAAATCCCGAACAGCAAGGCCCTCGATACCCGCATCTTCGACCAATACCAAGTCGATCAGGAGTTCGAGGGACGCTACGATCTGTTCGGCCAGCCGAGCAAGGCTAAGGTGCTCGGCTTCCTGTCGCATGGCCGGATGGGCAGCTACGCGGAGGCTACGCAGATCGCTCTCCAAACCGGACTGCCCGCCGACATCGCGGCTGTTCGCAAGGGCCATAACAAGGCGGGAGTAGTCCTCAATCTCGAACAGCAGATCACCGATGATTTTGGTGCCTACGCTCGCGCCGGATGGTCTCAGGGAAGGTTTGAGGCGTTCGAGTTCACCGACATCAACAAGACCGTCTCGTTAGGGGTTTCGCTTGCTGGCAAGCGATGGGACCGGCCCGACGACACTGTGGGTGTCGCGGTCGCGGTCAACGATGCCTCGTCGGCGGCTAAACGGTTCTTCGCGGCTGGCGGTCTTGGCATTCTGGTCGGCGACGGACGGCTGGTCCATTCCGGTCCCGAGCAGATCGTCGAGACCTACTACAACTTCGTGGCTTTTAAGGGCGGCAGGCTGGCGCTCGACTACCAGTTTGTCATCAATCCGGCCTACAACCGGGATCGCGGGCCGGTCTCTATTTTCGGTGCCCGCGTTCACGCTGAGTTCTGACCCCGAGGGAGGTTCGATGCACGCAGAATCACTCGACTCCTGGCGTCATGAGCACGTCTTTCTCGGCCAGGATCATGCCCGCAACGAGCGGCGCAGTTGGGCGGTCGTCGCGCTGTGCGGCGCGATGATGGTGGCGGAAATCGTCGGCGGTCTGCTGTGGGGATCAATGGCGCTGATCGCCGATGGGCTGCACATGTCCACACATGCGGGCGCTCTTGTGATCGCCGCTTTCGCCTATGCTTACGCCCGCCGTCATGCGCGAGACGAACGTTTTGTCTTCGGCACCGGCAAGCTCGGCGATCTGGCCGCATTTTCCAGCGCCCTCGTGCTGGCGATGATCGCCCTCCTGATCGGCTATGAGAGCATCGGTCGGCTGATCCAGCCGGTGCCGATTGCCTTCGACGAGGCGATACCGCTGGCGGCAGTCGGCCTACTGGTCAATCTGACGAGCGCGTGGCTCCTGCACGACGATCATGAGTTGGCGCACGAGCATGATGAAGCGGATGAGCATCACCATCATCACCATCACGCCGACCACAATCTCCGGGCCGCTTACGTCCATGTCGTCGCTGATGCCGCAGTTTCCGTCCTGGCATTGATCGGCCTGACCGCCGGGCGCGTGTTGAGTTGGGTATGGCTGGACCCGGTTATGGGCATCGTCGGGATGCTCGTGATCGCTAATTGGTCATGGAACCTGATCCGCGCCTCGGGGGCTGTCTTGCTCGACATCCAGACCGATGCCGGGCTGGCGCGAGAGATCACGCGGCGTATTGAAGCCGAGCGCGATGATCGTGTGTCGGACCTCCATCTTTGGCGCGTCGGTCCCGGCCACAACGCCGCCGTCGTCTCGCTGGTATCGGATCAGCCCGAACCGCCCGCCGTCTACAAGGCTCGGCTCGCGGGCGTCGCCGGGTTAAGCCACATCACTGTCGAGGTCCACCCCTGTCCGGGCGACCATTCAGCACGTCAAGGGCCAGCAAACATGGGCGTTTGAGGCATGAACCCGCGCGAGGTCGCGCTGCGGCTTGGCACGGCACTTCTGTTCGGCGCGATTATCGGCTTCGAGCGGCAGTGGCGGCAGCGCATGGCGGGTCTGCGAACCAATGCGCTCGTATCGGTGGGGGCTGCGGGCTTCGTGGTTTTCTCGACGACATTTAGCGACAGCAGCCCGACCCGCATGGCCGCGCAGATCATCTCCGGCATCGGCTTCCTCGGTGCCGGGGTCATCCTGCGCGAAGGCATCAACATCCGGGGCCTCAACACGGCTGCAACGCTCTGGTGCTCCGCGATGGTCGGCACCTTTGCCGGTGCCGGCCAACTGGTTGCCAGCGTCATCGCTGCCGCCTTCGTGCTGCTGACGAACCTTTTCCTCCGGCCCCTGGTGCGCCTTATCAACATGCAGCCCCTCGGTGCTGTCGAGGTCGAGACGCGCTATACCGTTGAACTCCGGTGCCACGGGCAGCAGGAAGCCCACATCCGCGCGTTGCTGCTCCAAGCAACAGCGAGTGCCGGATTGGGGCTGCGCCGGCTAACGAGCGAAAATCTTGAAGATTCGCCGCAGGTTGCGGTGAGTGCGCTGCTGTTCTCGGCAAACCGCAACGACGCGGCGCTCGAACAGATCATCGGTCGAATGAGCCTCGAACCCTATGTGACCGCCGCCCATTGGCAGGCCGAGCAGGCGGCGGCGGAAAGCTGACCGGCTGGCGCGGTGCGCACGATGGCTCTCCTCAAGGCACGAACAGCTTCTCTCGTCGCCATGTTGTTGTTTTGGCTGGCGATCAAAATCATCCGCGTCACGCAGCATCTCTACAATCGCCGGCTGCTGAGCTATGCGGCAACGGAACGTTGCTTCCGGGCGGCAAAACGGCTTGAAGGACAGGGTGATCGACTTGTCGCCGGGATGGAGTTCCGAGCACGGGCGGACCGGAATGAATCGCCCGTTGACCGGGGTCAATGAGCAGGAGGCGCTTACGGAGCCGAGAATCAGCCATCAGGAACACCACGCCAAGCTCATCACAGGAGCGGCATTGGTAGCAGCGAAGTCCCGAGTTGCGGGATGTCGGCGCAATAGCGCTCGCCAGAGGATTCGATATGCCAGCCCGAAGTATCGGTTTCAGAACAACTCTTGCAGAGCACCGATGGTGGCTATGCGCCGCAGCAGGTGTTTTGCTCTTCTCGGCCCTACCGGAAAATTGGAGCGCGGCGGTTCGGGCGGCGGTATCTTGGATTGTCGCGGTTGGTTTTTTCCTCGGATGGACGGCATCGCATGTGGCGACCGCGCGTCCTGACCGGCTCCGGCTGCTTGCTCGCCGCGAAGACCCAAAGCGCTGGGTGATCTTTATCCTCTCAATACTCGCCGCGACGGCGAGTTTGATCGCCGTGACGGTCCTGCTCCGCAGGCGAGGCGAAGAAGATTGGTCGGCAGTAGCGCTGCGCATAATCCTTGTTGCGGGGGTTGTGCTAACAGCGTGGCTTCAGACCCATACCATGTTTGCTCTCCACTACGCGCACATCTTCTATGGAGATGGACCCATGCCGGGGCCGAATGATCGCGGCGGATTGCTCTTTCCGGGGGCCGACACCCATCCCGATTTCCTTGATTTCCTCTACTTTTCTTTGGTTCTCGGCATGACGTGCCAAGTCTCCGACGTGCAAATTACGGGGCGACACATGCGTCGGTTGGCGAGTATTCATGGTGTATTATCATTCTTCTTCAATACCGTGATCTTGGCTATTACGGTCAATCTTGTCGTGAATGCGTTTTGATTCGAATTTCTCCTGCGAAACTGCCGGATAGAGTTCGGTTTGTGCTATTGGCCGATCATATTCGACAGGTGCTCGATGAGCGCGAAGGGCCTCGTGCGCCTCGGGAACCGTTCGAGTTCGAACTTGGAGGGGGTTTGCCGAGGCATGAACAATGCACGAGACGATCCCGCGCCATAGGCAGCCGAACACCGGGGCAACGCTACGCCGCTTCGCGTTTCGGCTCGGCGTAATCCTTGTCTTCGCGGCGCTGTGGCCCGGCGGTTCAATTCCCTCGTTAACTGCGACAGCCGTGCTGTGCTTGGCACTGGCGGCAGGTTGCCTGTTTTCCGCCAGGGTGTTCCAGGAATCTTTCCAGGGCACTGGCCTCAATCACTGGCACGAAGCCATCGCGCTGCTCGGCATTGCCATGATCATCCGTCTGTCGTTCTGAACAGAGCCGCGTCAGGTGGATACGAAGGTGAAGATGCCAAGGCCAGCGAATACAATAGCCGCCGTGATGCGGATGGCTCTGACGGGAAGTTTGCCGGCGACGCGGTTGCCGACCACGACCACAGGGATGTTCGCCAACATCATTCCGAGGGTCGTGCCGAGGACGACCGGGTAGAACTGATCGAACCGCGCCGCGAGGCCAATCGTGGCGATCTGCGTCTTGTCGCCGATCTCGGCAACGAAGAAGGCGACGAGGGTCGCGACGAACGCGCCTGAACGACTGATTGCTTTTGGCTGACCCTCGTATCTGTCCGGGAACAGCGCCCATATGGCGACGCCGAGAACGACGCTCCGAGAACCCATCGCAGAACTGATCCACCGAGCAGGTTGCCAAAGAGGGTGCCCACGAGGCCGGCGGCGGCGTGATTGGCAATCGTAGCGAACAGGATGCCGAAGATGATCGGGGCCGGGCGCTGGAACCGTGCCGCGAGTATCAGTGAGAGGATTTGCGTCTTGTCGCCGATCTCGGCGAGACCGACGACGAGGGTCGAGACAAGGAAGGGTTCCACCATTGACAATCGGGGTCGGACGGCAAGGTGACCTCGGCATGACTCCCTGCCGCCCGACCCGGTGCGCGGAAGCCGATGCCAAAGGTCTCGCCAAATCCTATGGACCGCTCGCGCCATGACCCGGTGGGGTCAAGCGTGTTGACGCGAACCCCGCGCGAGGCGGGCGGCTACTCCCCGATGACCACGCGGTTATGCGCTATGATGATCGCCGAGGCAACGCCCGCGAGCGGCTCGTTCGGAGGCAACACTGGGTCATGGGGTGGGATGAAAGATATTGCCTTTCTGACGGAGAAGCTGAACCATCTCAGCGTATCGCTTGATTGCGTCTTGTGGACTGACGCCCGAACCGCCAACCGCTGTTGCGACGGCGAGAATGGCAGCAATGATGCACTCTGCTCGGGCGTCCTCGTCGAGATTGAACAATTCTGATTCCATCGCCTGCTCCATCAGCGCGACATGAGCACCGGGATCGTCGTTCTTTCGAGCAAGTCCTGCGTCGTCCCGCCAAAAACGAATTCCAGCACGCGCGAGTGACCGTAAGCGCCCATGACCAGGAGGTCCACCCCGAGGCCGGCTGCCTGGGCCAACAGCGCCTCCGTGACGCTTTTCCCTTGCGCGGACAGTTCCTTGGCTTCCACCTGGATGCCGTGGCCTCCAAGGTGAGCGGCCAACTCGCTGGTCCTGATCCCATCGTGCAAGTGCCCTTGCCGGGCCGGATCGAGGGCGAGCAGCGTCACCCGGCTGGCAGCGTGAAGCAGCGGCATTGCGTCCCTGATGGCGCGTGCGGCCTCGCGGCTGCCATCCCAAGACAGCAAGATGTGGCTGCCGATTTCGTATGAAGAAAGACCGTTTGGCACTACGAGAATAGGAGTGGCCGTTCCGAAGACCACCTTGGCAGGAAGCAGGAAAGCAGAAATAGCGGGAGGATTCTCGGTATCAAACTGACCAAGCACCACCAAATCAGCGAAGCGACCTCGTTCCGCGATTATTTCTGAGATGTCGCCGGCAACGCATTCCCAAGCTATCGCCGCGCCTGCATTCTTTGCTTCCTCGCGGAATAGGGCCTCGGCCAAACCAGCCGCCTCTCGCGCATTCTCTGCGTAAATTTCGGCAATGTGCTCGACAACGCTTGGCTTGAAATATGGCGGCACATCGGGTTCCGGGATCACATGCAGCCCGGTGATCCGCGCGCCGAAGCGTTGTGCCAAGCCCACGGCCAGCTTGAGCCTGCCGCGCGATGCCGATGTCGAGTCAACGTGGACCAGGATGTCCTTGATACTCATTTTCGGCTCCCTCGATGATCACCACGTCACAAACATCGTGACGACCGCTGCCGCCATTGCGGCGGTGCTCAGCCAGCCGACTACCCACAGCCATGTGGGCAGGGTCAGTTGCCCCATGACCTTCGGCTGCATCGTCATCACCATCATGACGATCATCAGCGGAACGGCGACGATGCCGTTGATGACCGCAGTCCAGAACAGCGCCTTGATTGGGTCGAGATTCACAAAGTTGATGGCAATGCCGATTACGGTGCCGCCAACAATCGTGGCGTAGAACGCTTTGGCCTCGTGCGGCTGGCGACCAAGACCAGAGGGCCAGCCGAATGACTCCGCGAGGGCGTAGGCCGCCGATCCGGCCAAGACCGGGACCGCGAGTAGCCCGGTGCCGACAATCCCCGCCGCAAAGAACGCAAATGCGAAATCACCGGCTATCGGGCGCAGTGCTTGCGCCGCCTGCTCCGAAGTCTGGATGTCTGTGATGCCATGCAGATGAAGGGTCGCCGCTGTCGTCACGATTATGAAAAGCGCGATGACGTTGGACAGCCCCATCCCGAGATAGGTATCGACCTCGATCCGGCGGATTTCTGAACCCGCTTCCTCCGGGTGCTCGATCAGCGGATGCTCTGCGGGGTTGACGCGCTCGTCTTCTGCTTCCTCGGAGGCTTGCCAGAAAAACAGATATGGACTGATCGTTGTGCCAAGCACGGCGACGATGGTGACAATGTAATCCTTCTCCCAGGAAAACTCCGGGATCAGTGTTCGGTATGCGACTTCACCCCACGGCACCTGTATGACCAGTGTCGTTGCAACATATGCAAACAAGGACAAGGTGGACCATTTGAGTATCCGGGTGTAGCGCTCATAACTGGAAAAGATTTCGAGTGCCGCGCAGCCGAGAGCAAAGAGGACGACATAAAATCCCCTCGGGCCACCAATCAACAGGCGCAAAGCGTCGCCCATCGCTCCGAGATCAGCGCCAAGATTGATGAAGTTGGCAATAAGCAGTAATGACACGATTAGGCGCAGGAGCCACACGGGGTAATAATCACGGATATTTCCGGCGATGCCTTTTCCAGTGACTCGACCGATCCGGGCACTGATCTCCTGGATCGCCGCCATGAGCGGCCACGTGAACAACATGATCCAGGTCAAGGAGTATCCAAATTGTGCGCCGGCCTGCGAATAGGTGGCGATCCCGCTCGGATCGTCGTCCGACGCGCCGGTAATTAGGCCAGGACCAAGAAATCCCAGGATTCCGCGCCCCCGGGCACGCCATGCGTTCCAGGGATGGATCACCCAGGAGCCGTGGGGAAGTGCGGTCCGTTTAACGGTCGGTTCGACGTTTGTGCTCGACACTCGATGCTCCGTCAATCAGACCAACAGCCGATAAGTAGAAAGACCGTCGAGAAGCCGCATTGATGCAGATCACCCACCCGTCCGCTGGGGAGCCTACCTATTCGCGTGGTCTCGCCAGTGTTCGTGCGAGAATGGACTCTCGGCAACCGGCTTAAAGCCCGTCCTCGCATGGTGCGGGAACGGCCAGGGACAGAAAAATTACAGCTTCCTCGTCAGCGTGGCATAGGCGTCGTCTGCGTTTTTTGAGGCACGCAGGTTTTTTGTGATTTCGGCATCGCGCAGCCGGCGGGAGATCGTGGCGAGGGCTGTAAGGTGCTCGCGCGTATTACCGGGGATCAGCAGCAGGAACACCAGATCGACCGGCTGGCTGTCAATCGCGTCATAGGCTATGGGCCGGTCGAGCCGGACGAACAGGCCGAAGAAGTGACCGAGCGCGCCGAGCTTGGCGTGTGGAATCGCGATGCCGGCCCCTACGCCGGTCGATCCCAGGCTCTCGCGTGCTTCGAGGGCGTCGCCGATCTCTTTCTGCGGGAGGCCGATTGCCGCTGCTGCCCTGCGAGCAAGTTCAGTGAGAAGATGGGTCTTGCTGGCGGCTTTCAGATCGACGATCACGCAGTCGGGCGCGATGAGATCGGTGATGTCCACAGCAAGTCTTTCAGCGGGCCGGATATGGGCGACCGATCATACCCGCTGGTCCGGCGGGAGTTGCAGCCGATAACCGACCCCAAGCTCGGTCAGAATATGCGTTGGGCGGGTTGGATCGGGTTCGAGCTTCTGCCGCAGACCTCGGATGAACACCCGAAGATACTGGACCTCATCGCTGTGCGCCGGTCCCCATACCTCGCGCAGCAGATGGCGGTGCGTCAGAACCTTTCCGGCGTGTGCGACGAGATGCCGAAGTAGCTCGAACTCCTTTGGCGAGAGCTTGATTTCCTGGCCGGCGCGAGTGACGTGGCGGCGGACCAGATCGACCGACAGGTCGCCGGACACAAAGTTCGGCAATTCGCCCTGCGCCTGGAAGCGGTGCCGCAGAGCGGCTCGTATTCGCGCCATCAGTTCGGCCATGCCGAATGGCTTGCCGATGTAGTCGTCTGCTCCGAGGTCGAGCGCCTGGACTTTCGACCGCTCGTCGTCACGGGCCGACAGGACAATGATGGGCACAGGCGAGCGCTTGCGGATTTCGCTGATGACCTCAAACCCGCTGCGATCAGGCAAACCGAGATCGAGGATCACGATGTCGGGTTTTTCGACGGAGAGCGCCGAGAGCGCATGGTCGGCGTTTTCGGCGGTCACTACCTGGTGACCGGCAGCGCGAAGACTGGTCCGCAAAAAGCGGAGGATGGGCGGCTCGTCGTCAATGACGAGAATGGTGTAGGCGTTAGCCATCCGCTGCGACCGGCTGCTTGATTTCGGTGGCCTCCGGCACGGGGAGACTAACGGTCAGGATTGCGCCGGAACGGTCTGGTCGGTTTCGCGCGTCGATGCGGCCCCCTTGTGCCTCAACGAAACCGCGACAGATCGCCAGCCCGAGACCTGTGCCGGCGCGACGGCGATCCTGGGCATGAACTCGGTAGAACTTGTCGAACACCCGTTCCAGATCGCCCGGCGGGATGCCCGGCCCCTCGTCGATAATCTCGACGGCGACAACATCGCCCTCGCGCCGAGCTTTGATGTCGATGCGGCTTCCTTCCGGCGCGTATTTGGCTGCGTTGTCGAGCAGGTTGAACAAAACCTGATCGAACAGGAACGGATCGAGGCGCAGCATTGGCAGATCAGGTTCGATGTTGACCTCTACCCGATGCTTTGCGAGGACAGTGCCGGCACGCTCCAATGCAGCGCCAATGATCTCGGCAGCATCGACGAGATCGACTTTCAACTCAATCGCGCCCGATTCCAGTCGTGTCATGTCCAGCAGGTTGGCAACAAAGCGATTCAGTCGCTCTGCCTCTCCTTCGAGATTCGCCAGCAGTTCCTCGCGGTCGGTGGCGTCGTATTTGTCTCCGAACCGGCGCAGGCTCGATGCAGTGCCGAGGATCGAGGCGAGCGGGGTTCGCAGGTCGTGCGAGATGGAGGTCAATAGCGCAGCACGCATTTTTTCCGTCTCGGTCAGCACACGGGCTTCAGCCAACCCACGCGCCAATGAAATGCGTTCAATCGCGACCGCGACCTGATCGGCGAGGGCGTCAAGCAGACGCCGCTCGTCAGGCGATAACAGGGGGCCGGGTGCGGCCCGGTCGATGCCGAGCACGCCCACGGCTCCGGTGCCTGTGCGCAAGGGCAGAAACAGCCATCTCCCGCCCGGTAATGTGTCGGAGCCGCGCCCGGTTGGATGGCTGTGTTCCCAACACCACCGCGCAGCCGCCATGTCAGCGTCATCCAAGGTGTCCTCGGGCGGGTAGGCGGATGCGAGATGGAGTGTCTTGGCATCCTCGTCCGGCAGAAGCAGAACCGTGTTCAGCTTGAGCATCGACGAGACCTGAAACACCGTCGCCCAAAGGAGATCGTCGAGGGTGCCGATGGCGGCGACTTTACGGCTGAAGGCATAGAGTTCGGCGGTTGTGTTGGCGCGCGTGCGAGCCGATACGATCTGCGCGCGAGTAGCGGCGGTGAGATTGCTGACGATCACCGCGACAAGCGCGAAGAAAAACAGCGCAACGACGTTTTCGGGGTCGGCGATGGTGAAGGTGTAGAGCGGCGGGATGAAGAAGAAATTGAAGGTGAGCACGCTCAGCATCGACGCGAACAGTCCGGGCCAAAGACCCCAGGCAATCGCGGAAACGAGCACCGCCGTCAGAAACACCAGCGAGACGCTCTGAAACCCGATGAAGCTGCTGATTAGCTCGCCGATGCCCAACGCGCAGAGCACAGCAGCCGCGCTGCCCGCATAGCCGGTGAAATCAAAAGGTTCGGTTCGTGCGCGCGTCGCCAAGCCTTTGGCCGTCGAGTCGTCCACTTCCGCCGAAATCACATGGACGCTGATCTGCCCGGTCTTCCGCACGAGGTCGTGGACGACCGAGCCGTGGAGCATCTCGAACCAACGCGGACGGTCGGACTTGCCGATCACGATCTGCGTGATGTTGTTTGCCCGCGAATAGGCGACGATCTCGTCGGCGATCTTGCCGCCAGGAATGGTGATCGTCGTAGCGCCAAGGCGCTCGGCGAGGCGCAAGTATTCGGCGATGCGGTCGCGTTCGGCATCACTGAGCCGTGCCGTCCGAGCGGTCTCGACGTAGATCGCCGTCACGGGTGCGTGCAGACGGTCGGCAGCCCGCCTCGCATACCGGATCAACGCCGGGGTATTGCTCGCTTCGCTGACGCACACCAGCAAGCGCTCCCCGGCAGGCCACGGCCCGACAATCGCGTGGGCGCGCATATGCGATAGCAGTTGATCGTCAACCCGCTGCGCCGTCCGTCGCAGCGCCAATTCGCGGAGCGCAGTCAGGTTGCCGGGCTGGAAATAATGCCGGACGGCGCGGTCCGCTTGATGCGGGACATAGACCTTGCCTTCCCGAAGGCGCTGGATCAGGTCGTCGGGAGTGAGATCGACAAGCTCGATCTCGTCCGCCAGATCGAGAATGCTGTCGGGCACCGTTTCGCGCACCCGGATGCGGGTAATCCGGGCAACGACATCGTTCAGGCTCTCGATGTGCTGGATATTGAGGGTCGTGTAGACATCAATCCCGGCCTCGATCAATTCCTCAACGTCGAGGTAGCGCTTGGGATGCCTGCTGCCCGGCGCGTTGGTATGCGCTAATTCATCGACCAGGACCAGTCGCGGGCGGCGTTTCAGAATCGCGTCGAGGTCCATTTCGGTCAGGCGATGGCCCTTGTATTCGACCTCGCGCCGAGGGACGACCTCTAAACCTTCCAGCAGGGCCTCGGTCTCCTGCCGACCATGCGTCTCTACCACGCCGACGACGACATCAACCCCATCGCGCTGCTTGGCTTTCGCCGACAACAACATCTCATACGTCTTTCCCACGCCCGGCGCGGCACCGAGAAAAACTTTGAGCCGCCCGCGACCTTCCTGCTCGGCGGCTTCGAGCAGCGCCCCGGGTGACGGTCTGTTTTCGTGGTCGGCCATGCCCTTCGTCTACTTCATCGCGTCAAGGGCCATGTTGAGTTTCAAAACATTTACTCGCGGTTCGCCGAATATGCCGAGCACTCGGCTTTCGGTTGCCCGAGCCACGAGATCGCGCACGCGCTCTGTCGGCAGGTTCCGGGCAGAGGCAACTCGCGCGATCTGGAACTCGGCGGCAGCCGGTGTGATGTCGGGGTCGAGGCCGCTCCCCGAAGTCGTCACCAGATCGACGGGAACCCGGCCATTGCTCTCTTTTGCGGCGGCTTGGACATCAGCCTTCACACGTTCGATCAGCGCCTTCGATGTCGGGCCGGCGTTTGACCCGCCCGAGTTCGCGGCGTTGTAAGGGGCTGGAACCGTCTTTGACGGGTCATTCAGATCGGTGTCGGTCGTCGCCGAGGGTCGGCCATGAAAGTATCTTGGGTCGTTGAAGTTCTGTCCAATGAGGGCCGACCCGATCACCTTCCCGTCCTTCTCGATCAGGCTGCCGCCGGCCTGATAGGGGAGCAGCACCGAAGCGATGCCAGTGACAGCGAGAGGGTAGACGAGGCCCGTCAGCACCGTCATCAACACCAAGAGCACGAGCGCAGGACGAATCTGGCTAATCATGGCTCTACCCTTCACGCGAGACCGATGGCATTGACGACAAGATCGATGAGCTTGATGCCTGGGAACGGTGCCACGATACCGCCCAGGCCGTAGATAAGGAGATTGCGACGAAGAACACTCACGGCGCTCATCGCCCTATACTGGACACCCCGGAGCGACAGCGGGATCAACGCGACGATAATCAGCGCGTTGAAAATGATGGCCGATAGGATCGCGCTCTGCGGGGTCGCCAGATACATGATGTTGAGCGCCGACAGTTGCGGGTAGAACGCGACGAAGATCGCTGGAATGATCGCGAAATATTTTGCGACATCATTGGCGATGGAAAAGGTGGTCAGCGCTCCGCGTGTCATCAACAGTTGCTTCCCGATGGCGACGATCTCCAGCAGTTTTGTTGGATCGCTATCGAGATCGACCATGTTTCCGGCCTCCCGCGCCGCCATCGTGCCGGTCTGCATCGCGACGCCAACATCGGCCTGTGCGAGCGCCGGGGCGTCGTTGGTGCCGTCGCCGCACATCGCCACCAGCTTGCCCTCGCTCTGCTCCTTGCGGATCAGCTTGAGCTTGTCCTCCGGGGTGGCCTGCGCGAGAAAGTCATCCACCCCGGCCTCGGCGGCAATCGCCGCCGCCGTCAACGGATTGTCGCCGGTTATCATCACCGTGCGAATGCCGGCGCGGCGCAACTCCGCGAAGCGCTCGCGGATGCCACCCTTCACGATGTCCTTGAGATGAATGACGCCAAGCAGGCGGTCGTTCGTGGCGACGGCGAGCGGTGTGCCACCCTCCCGTGCGATCCGGTCGGCTATTTGAATGATCTCCCGCGCGGCTTGTGAAACGGCGGTTCGCCCCAGGGTCGCCGTGCCGCCTCCCGCCGCGCTCAAGGCCACCGGACCAGTCGCAGGCCGTCCTTCCACCTGCGCGAGAACGGCGTCGATTGCGCCCTTTCGGATCGATGAGCCGTCGAGATCGACCCCGCTCATGCGGGTGTGCGCGCTGAACGGGACAAAGCGTGCGTTCAGAGGGGCCATGTCACGCCCACGCAGCCCGTATTTCTCCTTCACCAACACAACTATCGAGCGGCCTTCCGGGGTCTCGTCCGAGAGCGACGCCAGTTGCGCGGCATCGGCCAACTCGCCCTCGCTCACTCCCGCGACGGGGAGCAATTCGGTCGCGACGCGGTTGCCGAGGGTGATCGTGCCGGTCTTATCGAGCAGCAGAGTATCGACATCGCCTGCCGCCTCCACCGCGCGCCCGGACATTGCGAGGACATTGAACTTCACCAGCCGGTCCATTCCGGCGATTCCGATGGCCGATAGCAGTGCGCCGATAGTTGTTGGGATAAGGGTCACGAACAGCGCAATCAGCACCACGACCCCGACCTGTCCGCCGGCGTAGGCCGCGAAGCTCGGGATCGTGACCGTCGCCAGCAGGAAGATGATCGTCATGCCGGCGAGCAGGATGTTCAGCGCGATCTCGTTGGGGGTCTTTTGCCGGGCTGCGCCCTCGACGAGTTGGATCATGCGGTCGAGAAAGGTCGATCCCTGACTGGCGGTGATCCGAACCTTGATCTGATCGGAGAGAACCCGCGTGCCTCCGGTGACCGCCGAGCGGTCGCCGCCGCTTTCGCGGATGACCGGCGCGGATTCTCCGGTGATCGCCGACTCGTCCACCGACGCGATGCCCTCGATGACCTCACCGTCACTTGGGATCAGATCGCCGGCCTCGACGATCACGACATCACCGACGCGGAGTTGCGTCGCCGGAACTTCTTGCCACCCGAGGCTGCTGGCCGGATCGAACCGCTTGGCGATGGCCTGGGACTGCGTGCGGCGCAGGCTTGCTGCCTGGGCTTTGCCCCGGCCTTCAGCGACCGCCTCGGCGAAGTTAGCGAATAGCACCGTGAACCAAAGCCAAAGGCTGATTTGCCCGGAAAATCCGGCCCCGGTGCCGGCGATCACATCGCGTATGAACAGGATCGTGGTGACCAGCGACACGACCTCGACCGCGAACATCACCGGGTTGCGCCAGAGAGTGCGCGGGTTGAGTTTGCGGAACGCATCGCCGACCGCCGGGCCGAGAATGGCCGGATCGAACAGCGATGCGGATCGGGCTTGCACAGCCATCATTCGGCTCCGTTAGAACAGGGTGCCGGCCCGCATCGCGATCTGCTCGACCACGGGGCCGAGCGCCACGGCGGGGAAGTAGGTCAGGCCACCGACAATCACGATGACCCCGACCAGCAGGCCAACGAACAAGCCGCTATCGGTCGGGAAGGTGCCGGCAGAAGGCGGCGCGATGTTCTTCGCGGCCAGCGAACCGGCGATTGCCAGCATCGGGATGATGACGAAGAACCGCCCGACGAGCATCGCGACGCCGATAGTCGTGTTGTAGAACGGCGTATTCGATGACAGCCCGGCAAAGGCACTGCCGTTGTTGTTGACGCCCTCGGTGTAGGCGTAGAGGACTTCGGTGAAGCCGTGCGGCCCTGCATTCGAGATGCCGGCCAGACCCGGCTCGACGACCACCGCAATCGCAGTGAACACCAGGAGCGCCAGAGGCATACACAAGATGGCGAGCATCGTCATCTTGACCTCCTTGCCCTCCAGCTTCTTGCCCAGATATTCGGGCGTGCGCCCGACCATCAGGCCGGCGACGAACAGCGCGATGATCGCGAACAGCAAAATCCCGTAGAGGCCCGAGCCGACGCCGCCGACGATGACCTCGCCGAGCATCATGTTGATGAGCGGCACCATGCCTCCAAGCGGCGTATAGCTGTCGTGCATCGAGTTGACCGCGCCGCAGGACGTGTCGGTTGTGATCGTCGCCCACAGCACCGAGTTCGCGATGCCGAAACGGACCTCCTTGCCCTCCATATTGCCGCCCGCCTGCATCGCGGAGGGCGCAGCATCGACGCCCAAAGCGGCGATCTGCGGATTGCCGGCAGCTTCCGCCCAATAGGCGGTCGCGACGCCGGCAAAGAACAGCAGCGCCATCGCGGCCAGGATCGCCCATCCCTGCCGCTCATTTCCGACCATCCGCCCGAACACGTTTGTCAATCCCACCCCAATCGCGAAGATCGCGACCATCTCGATCAGGTTCGTCAGCGGGGTGGGGTTCTCATACGGATGGGCGGAATTGGCATTGAAAAAGCCGCCGCCATTGGTGCCGAGTTCCTTGATGATCTCCTGCGACGCGACCGGCCCTTGCGCAATCACCTGTCTGCCGGCTTCGAGCGTCGTCGCCTCGACGTAGGGCGAGAGGTTCTGCGGGACGCCCTGCCATACCAGCGCGAGCGCACCTATGATCGAGAGCGGCAGCAGGATGTAGAGAACGCACCGGGTCATATCGACCCAAAAGTTGCCGACCGTCTGTGCCGAGCGCCGCGCGAATCCTCGGATCAGCGCGATTGAGAGGACAATGCCGGCTGCTGCCGAGACGAAGTTGTGAACGGTCAACCCCGCCATCTGGACGAGGTAGCTCATCGTCGACTCGGGCGTGTAAGACTGCCAGTTCGTGTTGGTGGTGAAGCTGACGGCTGTGTTGAAGGCCGAATCCGGCGACGGCGCAACCTGACCCTGCGGATTGAAGGGAAGGTAGAACTGGAACCGTTGCAACCCGTAGAGCAGCGCAAAGCCGGCAGCATGGAACAACAGCATCCCGAAGCCGTAGGTCAGCCAATGCTGCTCCTGGCGCTCATCGACGCCACAGAGCGCGTAGAAGGCTCGCTCTACCGGGCGCAGGAATCCAATCCGGCCCTCGAAGACGCTCGTCATGTAGCCACCGAGCGGGCGCGCCAACGCGAGCAGAATGGCCGCGTAGATGCCGATCTGTATCCAGCCGTTCGCCGTCATCGTGATCTCCGAGGCTCAGAACTTCTCGGGCCGCAGCAGCGCAAAGACGAGGTAGACCAGCATGGCCGTGGCGATTCCCCCGCCGAGGATCAACTCGAAGGACATCGCGACCTCACAACCGCTCGCAGGCGAACAGATAGAGGAAGGATGCGACGAAGAAGCCGAGGCCAATCACGAGGAAAATCGCGTCCGACACCTGCTCTCTCCATTGGCTTACAAACGTCACGGTTCCGAAGCGACAATGGCTATTCCAGGCCCGCACCACCGGCACTGACCTGCATCAACGAGCCGCGCCACTGATCACTGCGGGATTAGCTCGGCCTGGATGAACAGCGCAATCAGCGCTGCCCAAAACATCGGGCCGAGTATTTCCATCAGGACGCCGGAAATCTGGTAGAGGACCGCGACGACCGGTTGGTCGGAAAAATCGATCTCGCACGGCCCGCTGGTCGGGAGCGGGAATGACTCCGGGTGCATAGGGTAAGAGCACATGTGCTTTGTCCGCTCGCATCGCGCGCGGCGATAGAAGGCGACGAGCGGATAAATGTTCGAGCCGAATCCTCCGAAAACCGCATAAAGCGGGCATAAAAGCCAACCGGGTGTCCGGTGAGCGGCCCAGGTCTGTTTTTAGAAGCGCCTACGAAAGCGTCGCCCGCAACAAGCTGCTTACCCCTCGCCGGTGGCCTTCACGACCTCGCGGAAGAGTTCGAGTGGGTCAGCCCGAAGCGCCATCGAGATGGCAAGTAGCTCAACGACATCGACCCGGCGCTGACCGCGCTCGTATTCGGACACGAAACTCTGCGGCTTACCGAGCCGCGCCGCCAACTCCTGCTGCGTAATGCTTGCTCGTCGCCGGGCGACGGCCAAGCACGCGCCAACGATCTTGTAGTGCTCTGCCTCGATCCACACGGCAGCCGCTCCGGGTCGGGACGGTAAATCGGAAAATCCAATATCGACAAATTCGATAATTTTGTATAGGATGCCGGAATGCTCGATGTCAACCGGGCCGCGATCATCGCGCTCACATCGGCGCTGGCAGATTGGGAAGCCGGCGACACACTGTCCCTCGACACTATCCGAGAAATCCGTTTGGCGCATTCGCTGCTGACCGATGGCGAGCCGAGTGCGGACGAACTGCGCCCGTTCTTGGGTGTAGGATGGGTAATCCGCTCGCGGGGCCGCTCGACCAGCATCAACGCGGTGACTGAGGCCGAATACGTCGCGGCCCAAGTCCAGGCACTCGCAGCCCGGCTCGGGCTGCCTGAACGGTTCATAGTGGCACGGCTTCGCGATGTCCGATCCGCGCCGCGCCCCCGATCAACAGAGGCGAACTCCGACCTGATCGACCTCATGACCGACGCGACCAACCAGCATCAGGAGGACGACTTTATGGCAGTCACATGGTGGGCGATCATCCGGTTGGCGAACGGCAACCAGCAGCGGATCGAAGTCCTGGCCGATCAGCAGATCAATGCCAGACTGATGATCGAGAGCCAATACGGCCACGATAGCATTATTTCGGGACCACACCGGCTCGACTTGATGCGGTCGCGCTGATCCTCCGACCGGATAACCTCGGTCTTCGTTCAGCGACGGGTCGTGCCGACATTCAGTCAGCTTGCCTTCATTGACATCGAGGCGTCGAGCCTCGGTAGCAGCAGCTTTCCGACCGAATTGGGATGGGCGATCATCACCGATGACGGCGAAATTGAGTCGTCGTCCTGTCTCATCAGACCGCCACCGAAATGGACGCTCTATGCCAACGCTTGGAGCGATGCCAGCGAGCGGCTGACAGGCATTACGCGACCGATGCTCGAACAAGCCGGGCTACATCCTCGTGATGTAATGGAGCGCTTTCTACGCGATGTCGAAAACCGAGACCTGTTCAGCGACAACCCCGACTTCGACGCTTATTGGCTCGCCATGCTCGCCGATGCCGCAGGGACTTCGGTGCAGGCACATAAGATCGGGGACGCCAAGCACATCATCGGACCGACATCATCGCTCTGCGAACCGCGTCATCGCGCCGAAGCCGATGCACGAGCGCTGGCCGCCGCCTTCGCGTCAAGAAAAGCGACATGAGAATGGGGGCCGGTCGGTTTTGCGTCCGCAAAAGCTGGATCGTTGACGGGCCGTAGATGGGTGGCATCCAGGCCCAATTTGGCGAGGACGCATATCCACTCGGTCGGTTCATCATCGACCGCGCACAGGCGCTCGGGCTGCGCCGGAGCGATCTCGTTCGGCGTCTC
>Ga0209810_1001312_pt1 | contig 38998 bp, 32 predicted proteins | sample Coa_R1_7_FD_187159 | JGI IMG/M metagenome (GOLD analysis project Ga0209810, IMG submission 187159) | Surface soil microbial communities from Centralia Pennsylvania, which are recovering from an underground coalmine fire - Coalmine... | ecosystem: Environmental > Terrestrial > Soil > Unclassified... | reverse complement strand
CGCTGACCCGCTCGCCCGGCCGGAGCGGGATCACCTCGCCCCGCGGGTCGTACGCGACGTGCGTCTCCCACGAGCGATCGAACCGCTCGAGCACCAGCAGGAGCCAGGCGACCCCTCCTTCGAGGAATGCCCAGCGGATGTTCGGGTAGCGGTCCAGGAGCCCGTTGAAGACGATCCCGGCGAAGGAGACCATCTGCCCGAACGGGTGGCCGAGCGCGTGGACCGGTGCATACACGTTCATGTCGTCGAAGCCGAACCCGCTGTGGCAGCCGCCGTGGACGGCGAGGGCGCAGCCCAGGCGATTCGCCTCCTCGTAGATAGGCCAGAACTCCTTCGAGCCGAGGTGCCCCTTGACGTTGACCGACGGGAGCATCGCGCCGCACATACCCAGCTCGGTCACCGCGCGCCGCAGCTCCGCCACCGCGACCGGCGGGTCCTGGAGCGGGATGAGCGCCATGCCCTTGAACCGCGGGCTCACGCGCAGGTAGGTCTCGTACAGCCAGTCGTTGTAGGCGCGCGTGACGGCGATCGCCCAGTCGAGGTCGACGAGCTTGCCGTAGGCGAGCGCCGCGGTGGGATAGAGCACCGCGCAGTCGATGCCGACCGTCTCCATGAACTCCAGCCACTCGCGGGGACCGACGGGCTTGCCCCCGCCGAACGCGCCCGGCAGCAGCTTGCCGATCTGCACGTGCAGGTGGTCCAACGGAGGGAAGAGCCGGTGGAGTCCCCATGGCCCCGCCTCACGATAGGGCGAGGGCAGGAACTCGGAGATCCCGTCCGCGTCCTCGAACAAGTGCCCGTCGCCGTCGATCACCCGCAGCGCTTCCATGGCCTCCTCCTGACGGCTCAGTGCGTCGTCTTATGCTAGGGCGCCCTTCCGCCAGGTCATTATGGGTGGGGCGCGCCGCGGGCTTCAACTCGCGAGCGCCCCGCGCCCCAGGCAGCTAGCTACGGTGGCGGGGGAGGAAGGTCACGCGGGGGAGCAGGTCGTTGAACAGCTCGCGCAGCACGGCGATCGCCGCGCGCTCGACGAGCGCCAGGTAGGGCGGCGGCGCAAACACGTAGATGGGGGCTTTGTACAGCAGGTAGTTGCGCTGCACGGGGTTGGTCACGCGGTGGTCCGCGACATGGGGGTCCCAACCGGAGAAGATCGTCGTGTGGCGGCTCGGCGCGCCCGCGGCGAGCTCCCCGCTCTCCGCTGGAGCGGTGGCGATGACGCCGGCGTCGCTCACGTGCGGCACGACCGCCGGCCGGACCCACACCTCGGCCGGCTGCAGCGTCGGCACCGCCGCGCGCACGCGCTCGTAGATGCGCCGCCGGACGTCGTCGGCGCGGCGGCGCACCGCGTCGGCGAAGTCCAGGTAGGTATCGTCGTCGATATCGGCGACGGTGTCGCGCTGGAGGACGAACGCGCGCTGCAGCAGCCGGCGCGTGCGCAAGCGGTGCAGGACGTCGGCCACGTAGGGGTCGGGGCTCGGCGCATGCAGGAAGGCCTCGTCGCTGAGCCGCAGGAAGTCGACCACGCGGTGGAAGTCGATAGTGCAGGCCTGGCCGGCCGGGCCGTCCTCGGCAACAGCGATCAGGCCGCTCGCCGGCGCCGCCTCGCCCCGCTCATGGGCCCACGGGCCGCCCACGATGGCCTCGACCACGCCCTGGATCATGCAGTCGGCGGTCTGCACCTTATGGTGGTTGTAGAGGGCATGGTACATGGTGAGGCGATTGAACAGCAGCTTCTCCAGCTCGCCCGCGCCAGCCATGGAGAGCTGGATCCCCCGCTCGCCGATCAGCAGGCTCTGCAGCAGGCGGTCGTAGTCGAGGATGGCCGGCACGCCCGAGAAGAGCGAGTCGCGCGCGAAGTAGTCTAGCTTGTCGGCGTCGATCGGGCCGCTGATGACCCCGGCCAGGTAGGCGGGCAGCCCCCGGGCCCGGACCGCGGCCACGTCCCCCGTGATCAGCGCCACGACGGCCTCGGCATCCACATCGGCCTGCTCGAACAGGCGGCGCATGGGGCGGCTGGTGAGCAGCAGCGCGCCGACCTTCTCATGCGGCTGGAGCCCCGGCAGGGCGGGATCGAGCTGCGCGGCGAGGAGCGGTGTAGCCAGGATCACCTTCTCGCTCGAGTGCGAGAACACCCCGTGGCCGATGTCGTGGAGCAGCGCCGCCAGCCGTACGGCGCGCACGTGCTCGCGGGGCAGCCCTGGCGCGGCCAGGTCGGCCAGCCGCGCCACCATCCGGCCGGCCAGGTGCATCACGCCCACCGAGTGCTCGAAGCGCGAGTGGCGCGCCGAGGGGTAGGTCAGGTAGACCGGCCCGGTCTGGAAGATGCCCCGCAGGCGCTGGAAGAGCGGCGCATCGATGAACGGGACCTCGTGGGGCTCGACGACGATCGAGCCGTGCAGCGCGTCGCGGAGGTACTTGGCCCGCCGCGGCGGCGTCCCCTCGTAGCCCCGCATCACGTCCTCAGCGAACTGGTGGACCTGCTCGACCAGGGGCGGGGGGCAGGCAGGGGGGCGGGGCACCGCCGACGCGGCGCCTTGCGGCAAGGAGTCGCTCTCGACGCGCGTCACCTCTCCCTCACGCTGGTTGGTTGCCTGTGGCATCCACGGGCGGAGCAAGCGCCTGGACCACGCACGATGGCCTGTTCCTATCATCGCCCATGGCCGAGGCAGGTGCCAAGGCGGCCGCCCGCGCGGGCGGTGCCCCGGGGCTCCCAGCGGCTTCGCGGCGTGCGCTGGCCGCAGCTGCTGCGTGGTACACCGCGGCGGAGACCGTCCTGGCGCTCGGGCAGCGCATGGCGTTGACGGGGCTGACGGCCCGCTCTAGAATGGCACCGCACGCCTGGCGGCCGCGGGTATGGAAACCCCTCGGCGTCGATCGCCAACCGCCCCAACGCCGACGCCGGTGTCTCACATTGCCCGCTGGTCAGGGGGAAGAGCCCTTCCCGCGGTGGGGTGAGCCGCGGGCCGCACCAGCGCTGCGCCCCCTGGCAGGTCCAGGGCAGGAGAGGTTCCACATGCGGATCGATGTCCACGCGCACTACTTCCATCCCGAGTATCTGGCCTGTCTCGCGCGTTGCCTCGGCGAGGCGGTGACCCTGCATACTGCGCGCGCCCCGGGCGGGCACCTGACGCCCGAGGAGATCCTTGGGCTGCTGGACGAGAGCGGGGTGGACCTGCTGGTGCTCTCGCCCTCCGCGTCGCAGCCCTACGCCCCGCGGGAGGCCGACGCCGTGGCGGCCGCGCGCCTGTGCAACGACATCTACGCCGACCTCGCGCGCCGCTACCCCGGGCGCTTCGCCGCCTTCGGGACGGTGCCGCTGCCGCACGTGGACGCGGCCATCGCCGAGGCCGCGCGGTGCCTGGACACGCTCGGCTTCGTGGGCATCAACACGGGCTGCTCCGTGGCCGGCCGCCCGCTCGATGACCCCGCGTTCGATCCCTTCTGGGCCGAGCTGAATCGCCGCGGCGCCGTGCTCTTCCTCCACCCCGTGGGCATCGGCGGGCCGTGCATGGACAAGTACAACCTGGCGTTCCTGGTGGGCGCGCCGTTCGAGGACACGGTGGCCGCACTGCGCCTGGTGCTGTCGGGCGTCACTACCCGCTACCCCCGCATCCGGGTGATCGTGCCGCACCTGGGCGGCACGCTCCCGTTCCTGCTGGCCCGCATCGACGGGGCGCCCGGGCGGGGCGGCCCGCCCCGGCCCCGGGACGCGTGCGTCGAGGGGCCCGTCAGCGCCCACCTGCGGCGGTTCTGGTACGACACGGTGAACCACGACCCCAACGCGCTGCGGTGCGCCCTGGCGGCCTTCGGGGCTGACCGCCTACTGCTCGGCAGCGACTTCCCTTACGCCACGGGCGAGTACTATCGTCACTGCGTGACGTACATCGGGGAGGTGGGGCTCACCCCAGCGGAGCAGGAGGCGGTGCTCGGCGGCAACGCCGCCGCGCTGCTGGGGCTGGCCGCCCAGCGCGGCTGATGCGCTCTGGTACAGGGAACGCTCGGGCTACCCGCTGTACTCGCCCAGGCCATCCCGAAGACCCGCGCAGCAGCTCCCTGCGGTATGGGCCGAACGGAGCGCTGCACGAGGTGCGAGGATGCCCCTGCCCAGCGAGGCGCCCTCGGCGTTGACAGGGCACACTGCCCCTTTCTAGAATGGGGCCCTCGATGAGCCGGTGGCTGCGGGCTGCCTCCAGCCGCAGAGGCGGCTAGCTGTCTACGGCGCACAGCCGGCGGGGCTCGCGGCGGGGTGGCCCGAGGGGCCTGCGTTCGGAGGCGCCGATGCTGACCAAGGAGCAGAACGAGCTACTAACGCGGACCGGCCCCGGCACGCCCGGCGGCGCCCTGCTGCGCCGCTACTGGCAGCCGGTGGCCCTCGCCGAGGAGCTGCCTCCCGATGGACCGCCGCTCCCCGTCCGCGTGCTCGGCGAAGACCTCGTACTGTTCCGCGACGAGTACGGCCGGCTGGGCCTGCTCGGGCTCCACTGCTCGCACCGCGGCGCGGATCTGAGCTACGGCCGGATCGAGCACGGGGGGCTGCGCTGCCTGTACCACGGCTGGTTATTCGACGTGCAGGGGCGGTGTCTGGAGCAGCCGGGCGAGCCGGCGGGCAGCACGTTCAAAGAGCGGATCCGACACCCAGCGTACCCCTGCCGGGAGATCGGGGGGCTGATCCTGGCCTACCTCGGGCCTGGCGAGCCGCCAGAGGTGCCGGCCTACGAGTTCCTCCAGGTGCCGGCCGAGCAGCGCTGGGCGACGAAGCTCTGGCAGGCGTGCAACTACCTGCAGGGCAACGAGGGGAACATCGACCCACAGCACCTCTCCTTCCTCCACCGCCAGTTCGACGAGACGAGCTGGCAGCAGGGGCGCCTGAGCCGGACGGTGGCGGGCAGCGACGCCTCCTCGATGGCGCTGTACCAGCGGGACGTGGCCCCGACGATCGAGGTGGAGGAGACGGACTACGGGCTGCGGATCTACTCGGTCCGCCGGATCAGCGCCAGCGAGCACTATGTCCGGATCTCGAACTTCATCCTGCCCAACCTCAGCGCTTTCCCGGGGCGCACGGAGGCCGACGGCTACCAGGTCCACTGGCACGTGCCGGTCGACGACACGCACCACTGGAAGTACATCCTCGCCTTCCGCCGCTCCGGCCCGATCGAGCGCGAGATCCTCCAACAGGAGATGGCCGCCGAGGTCACGGCGGACTACCGGCCGATCCGCACCGCGGCCAACCGCTACCTCCAGGACCGTGAGGAGATGCGCTCCCGGACCTTCAGCGGCATGGGGCCCAACTTCCAGCTGCACGACACCTTCGCCACGGAGAGCCAAGGCCCCATCCAGGACCGCACCAAGGAGCACCTGGGCGCGACGGACCTGGCCATCGCCATGGCGCGGCAGCAGCTCCTGCGCGCGATCCGCGATGTCCAGGAGGGGCGCGACCCGCCCCACGTCATCCGCCACGCGGCGGCCAACCGGTTCGACCACCTGGTGGTCCGCGCGGAAGTGGTGCCGCAGACCGTAGACTGGCGGACGTACTGGCGCGCGCCCGCCATCCAGGAGCAGCTCGCCGATACCCCGCGGTAGGCCGGGGCGCGCACCGAACCCGAGACCCACACGAGGGAGGGACGCCATGATCATCGATATCCACGGCCACGTCACCGCGCCGGCGGAATTGTATGCCTACAAGGCCGGCCTGCTCTCGCACCGCGGCTGGCATGGCCGCGGGGGCCTGAACATCAGCGACGAGGAGCTAGAGCGGGCGCTCACCACACCGGTGTTCGGGGGGAAGTCGCACCTCGAGCAGCTCAAGGAGGTGGGCACCGACCTCCAGCTCATCTCGCCGCGGCCGTACCAGATGATGCACAGCGAGAAGCCCGAGCGCATCGTGCGCTGGTGGATCGAGGAGAACAACAACCTCATCGCGCGGCAGTGCAAGCTACACCCCGAGGTGTTCCGCGGCGTGGCGGGCCTGCCGCAGTACCCGGGCCGGGACCTCAAGGACGCGATCGAGGAGCTGGAGCGCTGCGTCAAGGAGCTGGGCTTCGTGGGCTGCCTACTCAATCCCGACCCGACGGAGGGCGAGGGGCCGCCGCCGCCCGGGCTGGGCGACGAGTACTGGTATCCGCTGTACGAGAAGCTGGTGGAGCTCGACGTGCCCGCGCTGGTGCACTCCGCGAGCTGCCGCTCCCCGCGGGAGTCCTACTCGCTCCACTTCGTCAATGAGGAGAGCATCGCGATCATCTCCCTGCTCAGCTCGCGCGTCTTCCAGGACTTCCCCACGCTGAAGCTGGTGATCTCCCACGGCGGCGGGGCCATCCCCTACCAGCTCGGCCGGTTCCGGGCGACCCGCATCCGCCAGCGGCATCCGGAGCCGTTCGAGGAGGCGATGCGGAAGCTGTACTACGACACCTGCCTGTACTCGAAGGAGGCGCTGGAGCTGCTGTTCAAGGTGGTGGGGCCGGACCGCTGCCTGTTCGGCACCGAGCGCCCCGGCACCGGCACCGCGCTCGATCCCGTCACCGGGCGCTGGACGGACGACCTCAAGCCGGTGATCGAGAGCATCGAGTGGCTCACCGACGCCGACCGGAAGAAGATCTTCGAGGACAACGCCAAGGCGCTGTACAAGCTGCAGGTGGGCGCGCCCGCCTAACCGGGGTGGCGGGCCCGTCCGCAGCAGGCCCCGGGCTGTTCCAGAGTGCCCTGTAGCGGGCCCGGCGGTGCGGGACCGCCGGGCCCGCGTCCCTCTCTCGGGACGGTGCTTCCCGCGCCCGATGGGCCGGCTCCTAGCCCGGCGCTTCCACCGGGGGCGGAGACACGCGTACGCGGAGGAGGGACGGGAACCGCGAAAGGGGCACCAGCCTGCGCGCCGTCAGCACTGCAGCGTCTCCGCCCAGTCAGGAGGTAGCGGGTCGGCTGCCGCCAGGCGACAGCTCGCGGCCGCGCGCGCACAGTACTCGCGGTCGATGTCGACCCCGATAGCGCGGCGGCCCAGGCGCCGCGCCACGCGGCAGGTCGTGCCGGAGCCGACGAAGGGGTCGAGCACCACGTCCCCCACGTAGCTGTAGAGCTTGATCAGCCGCCGGGGCAGCTCCTCCGGGAACGGCGCCGGGTGGCCCGCGCGCCGCGGGCTCTCGCCCGGGAACGTCCACACCCCGAGCGTCCACTCCAGGAACTCGTCGCGGGTGAGGTCGCTCGGGCGGCCGCGGCCCGGCCGCCGCCAGGGCCCTTTGTGGAACACGGCAACCATCTCCACCGGCGCGGTGACGAACGGCGCCGACGGCGAGCACCAGCTCCCCCAGGCCGTGCGGCGCGAGATGTTCTGCTCGTTCCAGACGATCGTCGTCTGGTAGGTCCAGCCCGCCGCCCGGAACACGTGCACGTAGTCCGCATACACGGCCCGCTTGCCCCCCTTGTTCGAGTCCAGGGGCACGTTGATGCAGGCGCGGCCCCCCTCGACCGAGACGCGCCATAGCGCCCGCGCCCACTCGGCCACCCAGGCCAGGTAGCGGTCGTAGGGGAGTGCGTCGTTCGCGCTGGCATAGGCCACGGCGAGGTTGTACGGCGGGCTGGTGACCGTGAGGTGCACCGAGGCATCGGGTAGGAACGCCAGGTGCGTGCTGTCGGCGTGGTAGATCGTCACGTGCTCGTCGGCGTAGAAGGGCTCCACGCTCCGCTCGGCAACCACCCCTCCTCCCACCGCTGGTCAGCTGAACTGCGCGGGGGAGATCCCCGCGCGCGAAGCTGGGCTGGGGTCCAGCTTCGCCCAGCGAGATTATAGGCCGCCCGGCCAGGCTTCCTGGCACACATCCTGCAGCGACCGGCCTAGGCGGCGCACGTCCCCGCCTTGCAGGCGGACCGGCCGGACGGCGCGCCGCCAGCACGCTACCGCGCACCGAGGAGGCTGTGCAGTCATGGTCGAGCATGGCAAAATGTCGCGTACCGAGGCGGCCCGCCGCGGGGGCCTCGCGGTGAGCGCCAACCGGCAGCACATGGCCGAGATCGGGCGCAAGGGTGGGCGCACCGTGTCCCGGGACCGGGCGCACATGGCGCGCATCGGCGGCAAGGGCGGGGCGGCCCGGCGCGCCCGCTCGAGTTAGGCCGCCGCGCCCGGTGCGCTCCGCTCCCTGGGGGCGGGCCGCCCTCTCCGAATCCCGGCTCAGGCGGCAGCCCTGGACGCGGCTGCCGCCTGGTGCGGTGGGGCGGGTCCGGCGCGTCCCGAGGAGCGAGGGTGCATATCGCCGAGCAGGACCGGTATCGCGAGGTGGCCGTGAGCGCCGCGCTGGCCGCTGGCCAGCTCCTGCGGCGGCACTTCGGCCGCCCTCAGCAGATCGAGCACAAGGGCGAGATCGATCTGGTCACCGCCCTGGACCGCGAGGCGGAAGCGCTCATCGCCGCCCGCATCCGTGCCGTCTTCCCCGAACACGCGATCCTCGCCGAAGAGGGCACCGCCTCGGAAGGAGGCGGGAACGCCGCGCATCGCTGGCTCGTCGATCCGCTCGACGGAACGACCAACTACGCGCACGGCTATCCCGTCTTCGCGGTGTCGGTGGCCTACGAGCGGGCCGGGCGGGTTGTGCTCGGCGTGGTCTACGACCCGCTGCGCGAGGAGCTGTTCCTGGGCGAGGCGGGGCGCGGCGCGACTCTGAACGGCGCGCCACTCCGGGTGTCCGCCACGCGGCGCCTCGGCGACAGCCTGCTGGCCACCGGCTTCCCCTACGATCGCACGCAGTTCCCCGCCGCCCTCCGGCTCTGGAACGCGCTCGCCTACCGCGCCCAGGCGCTGCGCCGCGGCGGGTCGGCGGCGCTCGATCTCTGCTACGTGGCCGCCGGCCGCTGCGATGGCTACTGGGAGCGGCATGTGCGTCCGTGGGACCTGGCGGCCGGCGCGCTCATCGTGGCCGAGGCGGGGGGACGCGTCACCGACTTCCGGGGCGAGCCGCTGGATCTCTACGCGGGCGAGGCGGTCGCCAGCAACGGCTGGATCCACGCCGAGCTGCTGACCGCGCTTGCCGAGGCCGAGCGCTAAGCGCTGCCGTCCGCCGGCACCAGCGCCTCGACCGGCGCGGGGAACTGCTCGCAGAGGGCCCGCACTGCCGCGCGGCAGCGCGCCAGGTTCGCCGCGTCCGGGCGGGTGATGGCAGACACGAGCAGCTCGGCGATCTGGTCCATCTCCGGCTCGCCCATGCCCCGCGTGGTGACCGCGGGCGTGCCCAGCCGCAGCCCGCTGGTCTGAGCGGGCTTGCGCCGGTCGTAGGGGATCATGTTCTTGTTGACAATCAGCCCGGCGGCCTCGCAGCGGTCGGCGGCCTCTTGCCCGGTGATGCCGAGCGGGGTCAGGTCGACGAGCAGCAGGTGGTTGTCTGTGCCACCAGAGACCAGCCGCAGGCCGCGCGCGGCGAGGCCGGCGCCGAGCGCCTGCGCGTTGCGCACCACCTGCGCCTGGTAGGCGCGGAACTCCGGTGTGGCCGCCTCCTGCAGCGCCACCGCCTTGGCAGCGATCACGTGGTCGAGCGGGCCGCCCTGCATGCCCGGGAACACGGCGCGGTCGATCCGGCTCGCGAACTCGGCGCGGCAGAGGATCATGCCGCCGCGCGGCCCGCGCAGCGTCTTGTGGGTGGTTAGCGTGACTACCTCGGCATAGGGGACCGGGCTGGGATGCAGCCCGGCGGCCACCAGGCCCGCGATGTGCGCCATGTCGACCAGAAGGTAGGCGCCCACCTCGTCGGCGATGCTGCGGAAGGCCGCGAAGTCGATCGTCCGCGGGTAGGCGGTGGCGCCCGCCACGATCATCCGGGGCCGCTCCCGGCGCGCGATCGCCCGCACCTCGTCGTAGTCGATGCGCTCGGTATCCCGCCGCACACCGTAGTGCACGAAGCGGAAGAGCTTGCCGGAGAAGTTGACCGGGCTCCCGTGGGTAAGGTGGCCGCCCTGCGCCAGCTCCATGCTGAGGAGCGTGCTGCCCGGCTCCAGCAGGGCGAGGTAGGCCGCCAGGTTCGCGGGCGAGCCGGCATGCGGCTGCACATTGGCATGCTCGGCGCCGAACAGCGCCTTCGCCCGGGCGATGGCCAGCGCCTCAACCTCGTCGATGTAGCGGTTCCCCTGGTAGTAGCGCTTACCGGGGTAGCCCTCGGAGTACTTGTTCGTGAGGACCGAGCCCTGAGCCTGGCGCACCGCCACCGAGGCGTAGTTCTCTGAGGCGATCAGCGGCAGCGTGTACTGCTGCCGCTCGGCCTCCGCCTCCAGGATCCGGGCCACTTCGGGATCGACCACCGCCAGGTCGCGCACGCGAGACGTCACTACCACGCCGGTTCCCCTCCCCCGGCGCGCCTACCCCGCCGGGCACCGCGCCAGCTTGTGCATCCGCTCTGTCCAGTATATCGGCCAGCTGCCTTCTCCGACGAGCCATTGCCGCCGGTGCATCGCGAAAGCGCTATACTCCGAACTACATGGTGCGCCGGCTACCGCGCGACGCCCGCCCCCTGCCGCGCTGGTGGCCGGGAGGCACGTTCTAAACACGCCCCTTCGGGCTAAGGACACGGGAGACCATGCCACGCCGTACACCGAAGCTGGAATCCGAGAGCCGCCCGGCGGGCGCGCCGGGCCCCCTGCCCTTTGGCCTCTCCCGCGGGCCGGGCCAGCGCATCGAGTTGGTGTTCGCGCTGCGGAACGGCGGGATGCTGGCGGTGACCCACGACCTGGGAACCCCGGTCACCGCCGAGACGCTCGACCGCTACTGCGCCGAGCTGCGCGAGGCCGTGGCGGCGGGTAAGGACTGGTGGCAATTCGCCGACTCCTGGGGCGGGACGGGCCAGCGCGCGTTCCTGCAGCTCAGCGAGGTGATCGGCTTCACCGCCCGGCCGGCCCGCTAGCCTGCCCGTCAATCGGCGCGCCGGCTCGCCAGCAGCCGCTCGGCGGCGGCAACCGCCGCCGCCCGGCGCTGGCTCCACTGCGTGTCCGCCGGCACGACGCCCAGGCGGTCGATCTCATCCAGGCCGTAGCAGGCGAGGTACAGCCAGTCGAGCACGCCCCGCCGCAGCCAGGCGTCGTTGCCCTCGCCGCCCACGAAGAAGCTGAGCTGCCACTCCCCCATATAGCTGCTGATAGTCAGCGCGCGCTCGAACCCCTCCTTGCTCCGCGGGTGCGCGCGGTGGTCCAGCAGCTCGTACAGCTCCCCGCCGCGCGGCTCAACGAGCCCCCGCTCCTCCAGCACCCGGCGCGCCCGTAGCGGGTCGAGGCGGTGCCCCTGGAGCCACTGGCGCGCGGCGCGCGGGGCGTGCACGAACTGCAGCGCCAGCCATAGGGTTTCCAGGTAGTCTTGCCAGAGGCGATTAGCCTGCAGGTATAGCCCCCGCAGGGTGAGGTAGTGCGTCGCCAGCAGGTCGTCGAATAGGCGCACGAGGCAGGCCTCGAAGGCTACCCGCGCCTCCTCCGCCGGCCAGCGCAGGCGTGGGTCCTCGTCGACGGCGCCCAGCAGGTCGAGGTAGACCGCCAGCACCTCCTCGGCCATGGCGATCTCCTCCCGCAGCGCGGCACGCGCGCGCTGGAGGATGCGTGCCTCGCGGGCCTCGACCGGCTCGTAGCGCCGGCCTGCGGCGGGCCACTCCACCTCACCGGCCGGTCCTGTCATCCTGCCCCCCGCTCAGGCGCTTTCCACCGCGGGCCGCGCGGGCACGAGCCGGGCAAAGCACACGGCGTTCGCCAGGCCCCAGACGACGTTCACGCACAACCATCGCTGGGCGATGGCGCGCGGCTGCTGCGCGGCTGGCAGGGCGATCTTCGTCCAGGGCAGCAGGAAGCAGTGGCCGATGGCCCAGACCAGGCCGCCGTAGAGCGGGCCGAACAGCAGCACCGGCAGCCGCAGGCTCGACTGGAGCAGCGCGTAGACCACTCCCCAGGCCGCGCCGTAGCTGAAGTGGACCACCCAGACCCAGGCCTGCTCCTGCTCCCGGGTGAGCTCGGTCTCGAAGACGCCGGTGGCGAGCTTCTGGACCAAGCGGTGCGGCGCCGGCGGGCCGCGCCGGGCCCGGAGCTCAGGCGGTGCGAGGGGGCCGAACAGCACACGGCTGGTACTGTAGCTGACCACCGTGGCCAGGGCGCCCGCGAGCGCGCCCTTGACCACCGCCTCCAGCGGGCTGGGCGATGGAGACATACAGCCCTCCTCTCGCGCACGGGATGGGATGCGCGGGGCCTCCCCGCGGCTCAGTAGCGCCGGCCGGCCTGGCGCGCGATGTCGAACTGCGCAGTATCGGCGACCGCCATCACGGCCATCACGCCCGCCTGCACAGGGTCCGAGACGACCAGATCGGCGGCCTGCGGCACGCTGCCGGCCATGTTCAGCGAGATGACGATGATGCCCTTCTCCCGCAGCTCGCGCACCGCCTTGGTGATCTCGCCCCCCATGAGCGCGCCGGCGAGCACCAGCGCCCGCGCGCGGGGCAGCCGCGCCACGGCCCGCACGGCATCGGCCAGGACCGCCTCTCCTACCAGGGGGATGGTATCCACCGAGATACGCTCGCCCCGGATGTTGTGGCGATCGGCCTCCGAGACCGCGCCCAGCACCACCTGCCCAACCTGTGCCCCGCCGCCGATCACGATCACGCGCTTGCCGTAGATCCGCGCGAAGGGCCGCGTCTCCTCCACCGCCTGGGCCACAGGCAGTGCCTCCAGGTCGCGCAGCAGCGCTGCGCGGTCGCTCACGCTCTCCAGCTCGAAGTAGAGGCTCGCGTGCCCGCCCTGGCGCTCAACGATATCCACGTGGGTGATGTTCGCCCCGTGCTCGGCGAACACGCGGGTGAGCTGGTACAGGATGCCGGGCTCGTCACGCGTGCGCACGAGCAGCGCCATCTCGCCAGCAGGCTCGCTCATCTCCGGCCTCGGTATCGCAGAGGCGGCGGCCTCACCGAAGGAGGGGCCGCCTGACAACGTATCCCCCTGTGCTCCTGCTTGGGCAGGCTACCGGCAAGATCGGGGAATGTCGGCCCGGCGGGCCGCGGAACACCCAAGAGGGCAGGGGAGGTAGCGTGCTGCGGCTCCCCGTGCTGCATCGACAGTGTACCCGTACTCCGGCAAGCGGGTCAACGCGCCCGCAGTAGGGCCGAGCGCTTATAGCGCCACGCGCCGGGATGACTCACCGGCACACCCTGCGACAGCCGCGCCGGGATGGTAGAATGGCGGCGATGAGGATCCTGCACGCGCTGACTTACTATCATCCCCATCTCAGCGGGCTCACCATCTACGTCGAGCGGCTGGCCGAGACGCTCGCCGCGCGCGGCCAAACGGTGACCGTGCTGGCCTCGCAGCACGACCCGACCCTGCCGCGGAGCGAGGTGCGTAATGGCGTCCGGGTGGTGCGGGCGCCGGTCCTGCTGCGCCTGCACAAGGGCGTCGTCGCGCCGGCCTTCACCGCGCTGGCCTGGCGGCTAATGCGCGAGCACGACGTGTTGAACCTGCACCTGCCGCTGCTGGAGGCGGGCTGGCTGGCCCTGCTCGCGCGGCGGTTCGCCCGGCGGCCGGTGGTGCTGACGTACCACTGCGACCTGCGGCTGCCGCCCGGGCCCGCGAACCGCGCCATCGAGCGGACGCTGATGCTGCTGCATCGCCTGGCTGGCCACCTGGCGAACCGCGTGGTCACCTACACGCGCGACTACGCGGAGCACTCGCCGTTCGTGTCGCGCTACCTCCACAAGGTGGAGACGGTCTACCCGCCGGTGGTCGTGGAGCCGCCAGCGCCGGGCGCCGGCGCCGCGCGCCGGGCCACCTTGGCGCCCCATGGCGAGCGCGTCATCGGCTTCGCCGGCCGCGTCGCGACGGAGAAAGGGATCGAGCACCTCCTCATGGCGCTGCCCGCTATCGAGGCGGCCGTGGGGCCGGTGCGGGTGGCGTTCGCCGGCCCCTACGAGGGGGTGGTCGGCGAGCGCTACTACGAGCAGCTTGGGCCGCTTATCGAGCGCTACCGCGACCGGCTGGTCTTCCTGGGCGCGCTCCATGGCGCCGAGCTGTCCGCCTTCTACGCCGCCTGCGACTGCCTGGTGCTGCCCAGCGTCAACTCGACGGAATCCTTCGGGCTGGTGCAGGTGGAGGCGATGCTGTGCGGCACGCCGGTGGTGGCCTCGGCGCTGCCGGGCGTGCGGCAGCCGGTGCTCGTGACGGGCATGGGCGAGGTGGCGCCGGTGGCCGATCCGGTCGGCCTGGCGGCAGCGATCATCCGCGTGCTCAAGGAGCGCGAGCGCTACCTCCGGCCGCGGGCCGAGATCGCCGCGCGGTTCGACCTGCAGGCCACGGCAGCCTTCTACGAGCGGCTCTACCAGACCGTCCAGGCGGAGATGGCCGCAGCGGCACCCTGCGCCAGCGCGCCGCCGGATAGCCGGCCCCGGCTCCCCAGCCCCACCCCACCGGCCGCCGGCGAGCGCAGGACCTAGGTGAACAGCTCGCGGTTGGCCTGGACCCAGCGCAGCAGGCGCGTGACCCCCTCCCGCGCGCTGATCGTCGGCTGCCAGCCGAACTCGGCCGCCGCGCGGCGCACGTCGGTGATGTAGACGCGCTGGTCGCCGGGCCGCCAGGGCCCGTAGCTCACGGGCACCGGCCGGCCGAGCAGCTCCTCCAGCAGGGGCCCGAACTCGGCCCAGATCGCGAGCGTGTTCGCCGGGCCGCCGCCGATGTTGTAGACCCGGCCGGCGGTGGTGTCGAGCCGCTCCCAGGCCAGCTCGAACGCGCGGACCAAGTCGTCCACGTGGAGCAGGTCGCGTACCTGCTTGCCATCGCCGTAGATGGTGATCGGCCGGCCCAGCACGGCCGCGATCAGGAAGTGCGCGACCCAGCCCTGGTCCTCGTTGCCGAACTGCCGCTCGCCGTAGATGCAGCTCATGCGGAAGACGACCGTGCGCAGGCCGTAGATGCGCGCGTAGTCGCGCACGTACTGGTCGGCGGCGCCCTTCGAGCAGCCATAGGGCGAGTGGAAGTCGAGCGGCTGCTGCTCGCTGATCCCCCATGGCAGGTCGGCGTAGGCGTACCGCGTGGGCAGCTCCACGATCGGCACGTCCTCCATCCCGCCGTACACCTTGTTCGTCGAGGTGTAGAAGACCGCGCTGCCGTGGCGCCGCGCGGCCTCCAGCACGTTGAGCGTGCCGCGCGCGTTCACCTCGAAGTCGTAGACCGGATCGACCACCGAGCTGGTGACCGCCACCTGAGCGGCGAAGTGGAAGATGGCGTCGGCGCCAGCGGCAGCCGCGGTGACCGCCGCGGCGTCGCGCACGTCCGCCTGGGTGAAGGTCAGCGCCGCCCCCACGGTCTCGCGCAGCCAGGCCAGGTTGCGCTCGCTGCCGGGCCGCGCCAGACTATCCAGCACGTGCACCTGGTGCCCGCGGCTGGCCAGGTGCCGTGCGAGGTTGCAGCCGATGAACCCGGCTCCACCGGTGATCAGTACTCGCATCGCGTCCCCCGCCACTACACCGCGCAGAGTGTAGCACAGCCGCGCGGCGGGCTACAGCGCGGCCCCCGCCGCGTTGCCCCCGCGGCGGCGGGTGCGCGATAGTATGGCCGGCCGCCGGTGCTGCACCCGGGCGGCGGGTGCGGGCGAGAGGTGGCCAGGTGACCCCAACCATCAGCCCCGAGCCCTGGAAACGCCGTGTTCAAGGTCGCTACCTTCAACATGCTCCAGTACCAGTCGCGCGCAGAGCAGCGCTTGCCCCTGATCGTCGCCGGCCTCATCCAGGAGTGGCCGGACCTCATCGCGCTGCAGGAGGTATCGGCCGAGCACGCGACGGGCATCTGGCTGCAGCAGATCCTGAATGCCGTGGTGGCGCGGAGTGGGTGCGGCGCGGAGTACCGCTATGTCCAGCAGCGCAACCGGCGCAACGCGGAGCTCTCGGTCGGCATCTTGGCGCGGCTGCCGGTGCACGACCAGGCCTGGGTGGACCTCCAGGGGCAGGGGCGCGTGGCGCTGGGAATCACGACCGAGGTCGCGGGGATCCGCTTCGGCTTCGTGTCCACGCACCTATTCTGGGAGCCCGACCCTGCCGGCGAGCAGGCGCGTCTCTACCAGGCCGGCCTGCTGTGCGACTGGGTCGCCCAGACCTTCCCGAACACCTTCGCCATCATCGGCGGCGACTTCAACACCACGCCCGGGTCCCCGACTTACACGTTCCTCACCGAGCGCTGGGCCTCGCTGTTCGCCGAGCACCGGGGCGCCGAGCCCGAGTGGACCGCGCCCACCCCCCTCGTGCCCTCGCCCGAGGGCTGGCGCGGGACGCTCGACTACCTGTTCAAAGCGCCGCGCACGGCGCCGGTGCGGGTCGTGGACGCACGGCTGTTCCTACACGAGCCGGCGCCGACCGACCCATCGCTGTATCCCTCGGACCACGTGGGCGTGCTGGCCGCCCTCGAGCTGACCCGCTGAGGCTGCCCCGCCCGCGACCAGCGGCGCGCCCCCGGGCAGCCGCCGCCTCATAAGGCGCAGTGCGCGCGCTTCCTGATAAACGTGCACGTCGCCAGTGTGCTCCCGTCGACCGCGCGCAGCGTGGCCACCCAGCCATCCGCCATGGGCTCGACGACGAAATAGCCGAACTGGTGCAGGCTCCAGCCGCCGGTCACGGGCGCGCCCGCCACGGTGAGCCCCGCGAGCGGCGCGCGGACCGGCGGGTCGAGGGCCGTACCGCTGTTGCCCACCACAAGCTGCGGCGGGCGCGCCGCCGGCGCATCAGCGCCAGGCTCGGCGGCGAAGTCCAGCACCTCGAACAGGTGGATATGGCCGGACAGAACGAGCTGCACGCCGGACGGGAGCATGTTCCCGCTGGCAGCCTGGAGCGTGGGGTTGGTCTGAAAGAGCGCGCCGTCCGCGCCGTGCTCGGCGCCGATCGCCCACAGCGGGCGGTGCATCGTCAGCCAGGCGTTCGCGCCGGCGCGCGCCCGGAGCTCGTCGAACTGGGATGCGTAGATCGCCACCTGCTCGGGCGGCGCTTCACGGTCTTCTGCGGCCGCCGCGTCCAGCACCAGGAGCTGGAGGGGGCCTACAGAGACAACGTAGGGCGCGGTGTGGTCCTGGCAAGCATCGAGCAGGGGACGCGGGTCAAGGAACCGGAACCAGCCGCCCCCCGCGCGGCTGCAGAGCTCGTGATTGCCACGGACGAAGACCCAGGGCGCTGCCTGCAGCAGCGGGGCGGCTGGGGCGAAGAAGTCCGCCTGCCAAGCCGCCCAGTTGTAGCCCCAGGGGCTGCCCGCGCAGCCAGCCGCCTTCGGCGGGCAGGGCTCCTCGCGGTAGAGATAGTCGCCCACGTGCACCACCAGATCGGGCTGCTCGGCCGCCGCCCGCCGCGCGACGGTGGCGAAGGGCCAGGCCTGCGGGTCGTTGCAGGCCTGGATCTCCTCCCCGCGCAGGCGGCAGCCGGTGTCGCCTATCACCACGATGCGGCGAGGGGCGACGGGGGGCAGCGGCAGCGGCTGTCCCTCCACGGTCGCTGCGCTGGCTCCCGGCGGGAGGGCCAGCTCGCAGACCCGCACTGGATAGGCCGCCTCGGGGGCCGCCCGCTCCTCCATGGGCTGAGCCGCCCCGTCCACCAGCACCGCCGGGCAGGCCGGCTGGGTGGTTACCACCCGGCTGAGCGCCACGCCCTCCGGACCGAGCTGCACCCAGCGCGCCAGCAGCGCCGGTTCTGATTCGACCGCTGGCGCGGGCCACGAGAGCGCGAGTGCGCCCGCGACTAGCGCCAGGGCGAGCACTAGGTACCTCTTTGGCCATCGGCACATCTCTCCCCTCCCGAGCGAACCCGCGGCGCTCACCAGGGCAAAGGAGAGCTCCGCCGCCCTGTGTCAGCAGCCCCGCGGCCAGCGTACCATCACTGGACAGCGGCCGCGCGTGCGCGGGCCTACCAGCATACCATGGACGGTACAGACCTCGCTCGGCGAGGATCGGGCGCGGACGCCAGGGCCCGCCCGGCTAGCGGGAGGTGAAGGAGATGGTGGTCATCGGGACCGTGCCCACAACGGAGCACGACGTGGTCGTGGTGGGCGCCGGCATCGCGGGGCTCGCCGCCGCGCTGGAGGCCGCGGAGGCGGGAGCCCAGGTGCTGGTGCTGGAGAAGGCGCCGGCCGCGGAGCGCGGCGGCAACACGCGCTTCTCGGACGCGCAGATCCGCTACCCCCACGCGGCCGACGAGTACAGTCCGGTCTCCACAACGCCGGCGGAGTTCCGCGCTGACTTCCTGCGCGTTACCCAGCACCGCGCCGATCCCGTGCTCGTGGACACGCTCGTCGCGCATGCTGCGGAGGCGGTCGACTGGCTCACCGCGCACGGGGTGCGCTGGAGCGCGGGGTTTCCCCATACCGCCACCTACCGGCGCCGGCCCGAGGGCGGCGGGCGCGGCCTGGTCGAGACGCTGTTCGCCGCCCTGGAGCGCCGGCCGAACGTCGCGATCCGGTACGAGACGGCGGCTCGGAGCTTGCTTCAGGCGGCCAATGGCGCGGTGGTCGGGGTCCGCGCGCTCGGCCCCGCCGGCTTCCTCGACGCCCATGCGCGCGGGGGCGTCGTGCTCGCCTGCGGGAGCTACGCCGCCAACCCGGAGCTGCGGGTCCGCTACCTCGGCCCCTGGGCGGAACAGCTGATCGTGCGCGGGACGCGCTACAACACCGGCGAGGGCCTGCTCATGGCGCTCGCGGCCGGCGCGCAGGCCACCGGCCAGTGGGGCGACTACCACTCAGCGGTGCTGGATGCCCACTCGCCGCGCGTGGAGTGCGGCGTCACCGCGATCTACATCTACCAGCTCGGGATCATCGTCAACCGGCGCGGCGAGCGCTTCCTGGACGAGGGCGAGGACTTCCGGGACAACACGTACGTCAAGTTCTCCAAGGCGATCGTGCAGCAGCCCGGCGGGATCGCCTACTGCGTGTTCGACCAGCAGGCCCGCCGCGACCCGGGCTGGGACCGCGCCGTGCGGACGATCACCCCGCCGCTGGAGGCCGACACGCACGAGGCGTTGGCCGAGCGGATGGGCGTGCCTATAGCGACCTACGTGGAGACGGTGCGGCGCTACAACGCGGCGGTCGACCGGGCGCGCCCCTTCGACCCCGACCGTCTCGACGGCAAGGCCGCCCGGGGCATCGAGCCTCCCAAGTCTAACTGGGCGCTCCCGCTCGAGGAGCCGCCCTACCTCGCCTTCGCCGTGACAGGCGGCATCACCTTCGCGTTCGGCGGCCTGAAGACCGACGCCGCGGGTCGGGTTCTCGACACCCGCGGCCGGGTGATCCCCGGCCTCTACGCCGCTGGCGAGACGCAGGGCGACTTCTACTACGACAATTACCCGGGCGCGACCAGCGTGCTCCGCGGCTGCGTGTTCGGCCGGCTCGCCGGCCGCGACGCTGCCCAGCGGGCTCGGGCGCGGCGCTGAGGGGCAGCAGGGCTCGCCTTCGCCGCGGCACCGGCGGCAGTAGCGCGGCCCGCACCCGTTGTGGCGAGGGCCCCTCGGAACCACCGTCCGAACGCCAGGGCGGTGGCCGCCAGGCGAGCTAGCCGAGCGCCGCCTGCGCGATCCGCTCGTCGTCCTCCGTGGTGGCCCCGCTCACCCCGATAGCGCCGATGACCTCGCCGGCGCGCTGGAGCGGCAGGCCTCCCGGCAGCGGCAGGAGCGTGAAGGGGGCGAGCGCCTGGAAGCGCTCGAGCTGGCCGGGCTGCTGGGCAAAGCGCGCGGCCAGGCTGCTGGTCGGCTGCTGGAAGTACAGGGCGGTAAGCGCTTTGGCCAGCGCGGTGTCTGGCGCCAGCAGCGGCGCGCCATCCATGCGGTCTAACTGGACGAGCTGCCCCAGCTCGTCCACGACCGCGACGCCGATACGCACGCCCAGCTCGGTCGCCCGCGCGATCGCTCGGTCGGCATAGCCGCGCGCCTCCACTAGGGGTAGCGGCATCTGCTCTCCTCCCACCAGCCATTCACCGCGTCTACCGGCCCTTCCTTCGCAGCGCGCCGGCGAGCGGCATCAGCCGAGAGGGCCGTGCTGGTTCTCATATGGGATCCCCAGCGCGTACGCGATGATGTAGTCCTCCAGATTCACCGGCCCCTCGATCTCGGGGACGGTCACCTCGATCCCGCCGATCCCCGGGCCGGTGGAGATGCCGCCCACGACCTGGCCCTCCTTGCGGATCACCATGCCGCCGGGGCCCGGAAAGAGGGGCTGCGGCAGGTTCCGCTGGTAGGCCAGGTACATGATCGGCCGGCTGTTCCACATCTTCGCCCAGCGCGCCGTGGGCGCCTGGCTCACCGCGGCGAGATAGGCCTTCGCCCGCGAGATCGCCACGCCCGCGGCCGGCGCCCCCTCCATCCGGGAGATGGAGACGACGTTGCCGCCGGCGTCCACGACCACAAATGTCCCGGCCACGCCGAACTCGCGCGCCTTCGCCACCGCGCGATCGATCAGCGCCCGCGCCTCCGCGAGCGTGAGTCGCGCCGTTACCGCTGCCGTCACAGGTATCCCCTCCGCTCGCCTGGCTCGACCGCCCCCGCGCCCAAGAAGGGCGCCGGCGCGTCCGAAGCAGTCTTCGCATCGCTCACTGGTACCGCCCCAGGTACTGCACCGCGTAGTCGCAGTAGCGGTGGTCGATCGCCTGGCTGAGGTCGGGCCGCTGGGGAACATAGCCCTGGGCCACGTACCAGTCCAGGGTCTCGGCCACAGACTCGGTGTTGAGATAGCAATCGGGGTTGAAGTAGCCCCACCCGATCTGGTCGTAGATCGCCGGGTCGGTCAGGGCGGTGTGGCGCGTCAGGATCGCGATCAGCTCCGCCCGTCCCCGCCGCTTGGGACCGATGGCGTCGTTGTAGTCCCGCAGGCCGCGGGTGTAGGCGACCATGAAGCGACCGCCCACGTCGTCGCCCCGGCGGGTCAGCGTCGGCCCGTACACAACCGCGGTCGCCTGCTGGCCCGGATACAGCTCCGCCCCGCGCTTCCAGACCACGAGGATCCCCCGGGCTTTCCCCTGGGCGATATACGGCTCCAGCTCCATCGCCGCGTCCACACTCCCGTTCGCCAGCGCGACCAGCATGTCCGCGTAAGACAGGAGCTTGATCTCGACATCGTCGATCGTCAGCCCCCCACGCTGTAACCCCTTGGTCAGCGCGAGCTCGAGCGTCGAGCCGCGGTCCGGCAGGGCGATGGTCCGACCGCGCAGGTCCGCGTAATCCTGGATCGCCCCGCTGGCGGCCACCCCGGCGGCGAGCACGAGCGCGTTCGAGCCGGCAAAGGGGCTGTTCGGGTCCGGCGGGCCTGCTCCCTTGGTAGCGACGAGCTTGATATCGATGCCGCGCGCGATGGCGTTGAACAGGCCGGGGCTCATCGAACCCACGCCCACATCGAGCTGGCCGGCCGCCAGGGGCGGGATCGAGCCCTGGGCGGTGGCAATGTCGACCAACTCGACGGCAAGCCCCTGCTCGGTGAAGTAGCCACGCTCGTGGGCCACGTACAGCGCGACGTCGGACGTGAGCCGCTGCGTGGCCACCCGCAGCGCGACCGGCGGGGCCGGCGTAGCCAGCGGGGCACGCGGCTCTTCACCGGCCACCCCCGCGGGCGTGGCAGCACCCGCCGGGGACACCGCGCCACCGGCGGGCGGCGCCGCCCGCGGCAGCGCGCAGGCGGCCAGCAGCCCTGCCAGGAGGCACCAGACGGCGAGGAAAGCCACGCTCGACACGAACGCCACGGTCGCCTCCCTCAGGAGGGTGCTGAGGCCTGCAGGCCTAGCAGCGCCTGGGCGTTGCCGCCGAGGATGGCCGCGGTCTCCGCCGCGCCGAGGCCTGCCTCCTCGATGTAAGTCACGCAGCGCCGCAGCCGCGGGCCGTATAAGTACGGGAAGTCGGTGCCGAGCAGGAGGCGGTCGGTGCCGAATGCCCCACAGGCACAGCGCAGCGCGTCGGGCGAGGTGTTCACGGTGTCGAACCACAGACGCCGCAGGCGGTCCACGAGCCCGTCCGCCGGCGGCAGCGACCGACCGGCGGCGCGCTGGGCCTCGGCGGAATAGCGGAGCCGCTCGATGAGGAAGGGCAGCGTGCCGCCCAGGTGGGGCACGATGATGCGGACCTTGGGGTAGCGCGCGGTCAGCCCCGAGAGCACGAGCCGCAGGGCGGCAACCGTGTCCTCGAATGGCGCGCCCACCATCCAGGTGAGGCCATAGGGGTCATCGCCCTCAAGCACACCGGCCCCTACGGGGTGTAGGAACACCACCGTGCCGCGGCGGTCCAGCTCGGCCCAGAACGGCTCGAAGAGCGGGTCGTCCAGCCAGCGGCCCGCGACCGAGCAGCCGAGAGTGACTCCGACCATGCCCAGCGTGTCCAGGCTGCGCTCCAGCTCGGCCAGGGCCGCATCGATGTGGGGCAGGGGCATGGCAGCGAAGGCCGCGAACCGCCCCCGGTAGGTGCGGCAGGCATCGGCGTATAGATCGTTGGCTAGGCGCGCGGCCGCGACAGCGTCGGCCGCGCGGGGCAGGTAGGGCTGCCGCTGCCCCTCCGAGAGCACCTGCACGTCGATCCCCACCTCGTCGAGCAGGCCGAGGCGCTCGTCTAGCGGCAGGCGGCCGCCGGGCAAGCGGTGCGCGGTCTCCCGGTCGCGCCCGGCCAGGCGGCTCAACAGCTCGAGGTACTCCGATGGGAAATAGTGCGCATGGACATCAATACGCATACGCTGCCCCTCCAGCGCGCTCGCCCGGCGCCGTGCTCGCTCAGCCGTGATAGGTCGGCGAGAGCTCCAGCCGCTCGGGGATGGTCCACTGCTTCAGCGGCCGGCCCTCGGCCAAGGCGCGGAGCTCCCGCTCCCAGATCTTGCGCAGCAGGATGACGCCCGCATCCGAGCGGCCTAGCCGCTCGTGCTGGCGGTCGCGGACGGTGCCCTGGCCCCACTGCGAGACCGTATCCTGCACCAGCTCGAGAGTGCTGCGGTCGTCGAGGTCGTCGATCCGGAGCTCGCCGCGCAGGACCGCCGCAGCCGTGGCGTTGATCTTCTCGGCGTTGCGCGGGAGCCAGCGCTGCGAGGCGCCGCGCTCGCGGAACCGCTCCCGCGCCTCGGGTGTGGGGTGGTTCATCAAGACCCCGAAGCCCAGGTGATGCGCGTCGTCCACAGGCACGAGCCAGAGGAAGAACTCCGCCCAGCCGCCTTCAGGGATGGGGATCGTGAACGCCCGGGCGTTGGGCATGATGCGGTGCACGTAGCCGATGAATCCCCGCTGAGCTGTCCAGACGTACTCGCGCGTGCCGTACTCCGTCTCCTCGCTGCGCACCTGGGGAATATCCTGGAAGAACGAGGTGCCGCGGTGCACGAAGGGGACGTGTGCCGGGTCGTTCTCGAGGTTATTCACGTAGTTGTACGGCAGGAGGTTGCCGCCGATGGTGGTGCGGATGCCGTCGTCTTCGCGCTCGAGCTGCGGGAACCGGCGCAGGGACGGCGGCTCGCCCTCGCCCAGGTAGACCCAGATCAGCCCCAGGTACTCCTGGGTGGGGTAGCTGCGGATGCGCACCTTGGGCGGGAAGGAGGGGTCCTCGGCCGGCATCTCCACGCACTGGCCGGAGGCGTCGTACTTCCAGCCGTGGTAGAAGCAGCGGATACAGTCGCCCTCCACCCAGCCGGTGCTGAGCTGGGTGCCGCGGTGGGCGCAGCGGAAGGCGAGGACGTGGGGAGCGCCGCTCTCGCCGCGGTAGAGGGTGAGATCCTCGCTTAGGATGCGGATGGGCCGGGCGCGCCCGCGCGGGAGATCTGCCGCCTTGAAGACAGGCTGCCAGAACAGCCGCAGGTAGCGCCCCGCCAGGGTGCCCGGGCCAGTGTAGGCGTAGTCCAGCTCCACTCTTTTTGAGCGCTGGCGCGGCCGTGCCTGTGCGGTCTCCACCATGGTCTTCTCCTCAACCGGGGGAGGCGCCTGGCGCCTGGGCCCCTGCCTGGTAGACGGGCCCAGTATAGCACTCCGTATCGCGGATAGAACCGGGCGGAAGGCCCAGGAAAGAAGCCGTACCCCTTGACGGGCGCAGCCGGGGCAGGTACGCTGGTCGCGTCGTGGGGTGGAAGAGCGCTGACACGCCGCTCACCCTAGCGCGCCCACCAGCGCTACAACGGTGGACGCGCCTGCGGCCACATGGACGCTGGACTCCCTGACCAGCGGGTTATCGTGCGATAGGGCGCTATGAGCGCCGCGGAGGGCTGTCCAAATCCAAAAAGTTCGCAGTAGCGCGATGCCGAGGAGGCCTGCCATGCGGGATCGGCACAGCAAGCGCACGCCGGTGGACGCTCCCATCCCCCACCCTGCTGCCCGCCGCCTGTCGCGCCGCACCTTCCTGCAGGCGAGTGGGAGCCTCCTCGCCGGCGGAGCGGCGGCTCCGCTGCTTCCTCACTCGACCTCGGCACGGGAGCCAGCGATGCAGGACGCCGATACCGAGCTGCGCCGCCTCCAGGAGCAGCGCCGGATTCTCATCCGAGGCGGGATCGTGCTCACGCTCGACCCGGCGGTTGGCGACTTCGAGCAAGCGGATGTGTTGATCGAAGACGGCAAGATCCAGGAGGTGCGGCCGAACCTCACCGTGGCGAGCGATGCCGCCGCGGTGATCGACGCCACGCACATGATCGTCCTGCCCGGGTTCATCGACACGCACCACCACTGCTACCAAGGGCTCCTGCGCAACATCCTCCCCGACGGAATCCTGGCCGACTACTTCCGCGACATCATCGATACCCTGACCCCCGCCTACCAGCCCCGCGATGCGTACGCCGGGATGCTCGTGAGCGCGCTGGGCGCGCTCGACCTCGGCATCACGACCGTTGTTGACACCTCCCAGGTGGCGCACACGCCCGAGCACACCGACGCCTGCATCCAGGCGCTCCAGGAGGCCGGCATCCGGGCGGTCTTCGCCTACTCGCGCGGCGCCGGCCCGGGGACGCAGCACCCGCACGACCTCCGGCGGCTCAAGACGCAGTTCTTCGCTTCGGAGGACCAGCTCCTGACGCTGGCCCTGCAGGCCGGGATGACGAACACTCAGTTCTGGCCACTCGCTCGCGAGCTAGGAGTGCCGATCGTCGAGCACGTCGTCGGCAGCACCGCGCCGGTCAGCGCCACGATCGTGGCGCTGGCGCAGGCCGGGCAGCTGGGGCCAGACGTCGAGTTCATCCACTGCACCGGCCTGAGCGAGGCCGCCTGGCGCGCGATCGCCGATCACGGCGTCAAGATCTCGCTCGCTGTCCCGATCGAGATGGCGATGCGGCATGGGATGCCGCCCATCCAGCAGGCGCTCGATCACGGCATCCGCCCGAGCTTGAGCTCCGACGTGGATACGAACCTCACGCCGGACCCCTTTACCCAGATGCGGACGGTCTTCACGCTCCAGCGGGCACTGCTCAACGAGCGCGCGCTGCAGGGCGAGGAGAACCTGCCGCCGCTCCTCACAGTGCGGGAGGTGCTGGAGTTCGCGACGCTCGAGGGCGCGCGGTGCGCCCACCTGGAGCACAAGGTCGGCACGCTCACCCCTGGCAAGGAGGCCGACATTGTCCTGCTGCGGGCGGACCGGCTCCACGTCTGGCCGCTGAACAACGCGCCGGGCGCAGTGGTGACCCTCATGAACCCGAGCAACGTCGATACCGTCCTCGTTGCCGGGAAGGTGAAGAAGTGGCGAGGGAACCTCGTGGGCGTCGATATCCCGCGCGTCCTCCGACTCGTCGAGGAGGCGCGCGACGGCGTGCTGCGGCGAGCGGGCTTCCCACTCCGCCTCCTCGGCTGAGGCGCGGTGAACCCTCCGGCACCGTTCGCCGCCTCCTGGCAGCGGCCAAGACCGGGCAGGTGTCGCGATCCCGGTCAGCCCGCCGCCTTGAGGACGGACGCTGAGCCAAGCAGCAACGACGAACACGGCGAGCCCCAGTGCAGCGAGCAGCGGGCCCCATTGCATGCCGAGGAGGCCCAGGACGAACCCGATCGGCACCAATAGGCCTGGGAGCCCACACAAGCGCGAGGGAGCGACGGCGTGACCGGTGCTTGCGTCTCTGCCCAGGCATAGTTGGACGAGTCCCCCTAGGATTAGGGTTAAAGGATAAACGGCCGATCGCGCGAGACGCTCGTAGCCTTCGCCACAGCGCTCGGGCCTCGGGCCAGATCGCCCGGGGCGACGGCACCGGCGGCGCCGTCGCCCCGCCGCTCAGGACCGCGCGCGCTCGCCGTACGCGCCGCGCGCTACCAGTCCCCAGAGCAGCGCGACTGGCATGAGCACTAGGCCGACTCCCGTAACCCAGTGCACCTCGGTGAGCAGCCCGACTGCGAACAGCACGCTGCCCAGGATCACGCCAACCAGGCTCAACACGACGATCGCCATCCCTCTCTCCCTCGATGCACGTGCTCGCTTCCAGGTTACCTCCACCCTCGCCCTGCGCGCACCGCCACGTCCGCCCGAGCGCTGCGGCGTGCCACCAGGCGGCGGTAGAATGGATCGCAGCGCGGTGGCCTGGGTGTCGCGGCACCGCGCTGCCGGCGCAGCCAGCGACCGCACCGCCCTGGCGAGGGCACGCGACCAGGGTGAGAGGAGAGGCTTGACGCACGGTTCCTGGCGGCGGTTGGGCAGATCGGCGCGCAGAGAGTAAGGCATGTGGCGATCACGCTGGGGGCTTGCCGCGGGCTTGCTGCTCGCGCTGCTCAGCGCCTGCCAGCCGCCGAGCGACCGTGGCCCGGACACGAGCGCCGCGCCCGCGGCGGCGAGCGGGGCCACGGCCGCCGGCGCGCGGCCGCTTGAGCCGGTCAAGGTGACCGTACCCACGAAGTCGCTGACCTTCCTGCCGTTCTACTTTGGTCAGGACAAAGGGTTGTTCCGTGAGGAGGGAGTCGACCTCGACCTGATCCAGATGCGGCCGCCGCTCGGCATCGCCGCCCTGGAGGCCGGCGACGTTGCCTACTCAGCGGCGCCGGGCGTGGGCATGCGCGCCGCCCTGCAGGGCGCAGCACTCCGCGTGATCCTGTTCGCGCAGACGCGGCCGAGCTTCAGCCTGATCGGCCAGCCCGGCATGGTCGGCGAGAAGGTCCAGACGGTGGCGGTCAGCGGCCTACGCTCCACCGCGCACTACGCCGCCCTGGCGGTGATGCGGCGCCTGGGGCGCGGCGGGCCGCAGGACGAGGTCACCTACCTCACAACGAACGAGACGGCCCAGAGCTACACCGCGCTCACCGCCGGCGCCGTGGATGCCGCGATCCTCTCGCCGCCCTATACGGCGATGGCGCTGCTGGCGGGCTACGTCAACCTCGGCGATGCCTTCGACCTGCCGGATATCCAGGGCGGGCTGGTGACCACCGTTCGCCGCCTGCAGACCGAGCCGGCGCAGGTCAAGGCCCTGCTGCGCGGCACCCTGCGCAGCCTCGACTACCTCGTCCGCCACGACGAGGAACTCATCGACTACCTGCAGCGGGAGTTCCACCTCGCGCGCGAGGTGGCCGCGGGCAGCTACGCGATCGTCAGGCAAGTGCTCAACCCGCGCGGCGATATCGACGCTGCGACCCTGCAGGCGGCGGTCGCCCAGATGAAGGAGGATGCCGGGATAACGGACGACGTGCCGCTGGAGCAACTCGTCGATCTCGCGCCGCTGCGGGCGGTTCAGGCGGAGCTGAACCTCGAGCCGTGAGCCGCCCCGCCCGTGGAGCGGCGCCGGGCCGCATCAAGACCGGTGAGTGGAGCAGGGATGCCCGTCCTGGAAGTCGCGACCGATCTGCACTGCCCGTGGTCGTACGTCTGCGTGCTGCGGCTCCGGCGGGTGCGCGACGCGCTGGGCCTCGACGTGGCGCTGCGCCACCGCTACTGGCCGCTGGAGCTGGTGAACGGGCGCGTCACCGCGCCCTACCTGCTCCTTGCCGAGATCGCGGTGCTCGCGCCGCTCGAGCCCACGGCCTTCGCTCTGCGCGAGGCCGATGAGTGGCCCACCACCTTCCTGCCCGCCTTCGAGTTGGTCAAGGCGGCCGAGCTTCAGGGCCTGCGGGCAGCGGAGGAACTCGACGCCGCGCTGCGCCGCGCCTACTTCGTCGAGCACCAGAACCTGTCGCTGCGCACCGTGCTCTTCGCTATCGCCGCCACGGTGCCGGGGCTCGACCAGGCCGCGCTGCGCGAGGCATACGATAGCGGACGCACACGCCGCGTGGTGCTCGAGGAGTACGAGGCGCTCAACCGGCGGGGAATCGACGGGATCCCCACGGTGTACCTGCCGGACGGGCAACGCGTGCTGAACCCTGGTCTGACTGTGCGCTGGGTGCAGGGCCTGCCCCATGTGCTAGCTGAAGACCAGACTATCTACGAGCGGCTACTGCGCGCGGCGGCCGCGCACCCGGGCTGAGGCCGGGGATGCACGCGGCCGCGCCACGCGGCACACAGCAGGGGGAGCGATGCCGGTTCGTATTCGCCGTGTCTACGATCCTCCCGCGCCGGATGAGGGCTACCGGGTCCTTATCGACCGGCTCTGGCCGCGCGGCCTACGCAAGGACCAGCTTCCCCTCGATGCCTGGCTGCGGGAGCTGGCCGTCTCGGACGGCCTGCGGCGCTGGTTCGGCCATGAGCCTGCCCGCTGGGAGGAGTTCCGCCAGCGCTACCGGGCCGAGCTGCTCGCGCCCGAGCGGCGGCCGCTGCTGGAGGAGCTCGCCCGCCGCGCCCGCGACGGCACGGTCACGATCCTGTACGGGGCGCGCGATCCCCAGCACAACAACGCCGTGGTGCTCGCCGAGCTGCTCGAGGAGCTGAGCCAGGCCAGCGGCCGTTAGCGACCGCAGCGCTGCACGCGGGAGGGCGAGAGGCTGGGCCCGGGCGTCTAAACGGCTGCTGGCCCCGCCAGCACCGGGGCATGGGGAGAGCGTCCAACCCGCTGGCCGGCACGCGCCCTGCTGGGGCGGACCGCTGGCGCACGGCACCGCCCATTCGGTGTAGTATGCGCTAAGCAGTGCGGGAGTGAGAGGGAGATGAACGCGATGACGTCTGCAGGAGCTGCCGGCGCGGCCGCGCCGGCGCGCATCCGGTTCGGCATCTTCGACTGGCTGGACGAGCGCCGCCCGGACGACCCGACCACGCTCTATGACGCGCGCTTGACGATGCTGGAGTATGCCGACCAGGCCGGGTTCTACTGCTACCACCTGGCCGAGCATCACTGGACCCCGCTCTGCATGGCGCCGTCGCCGAACCTGTTCCTCGCCGCGGCCGCCCAGCGCACCCGCCGCATCCGCCTCGGCCCGCTCGTCTACCTCCTGCCGCTCTACCACCCGCTGCGCCTGATGGAGGAGATCTGCATGCTCGACCACCTCAGCCACGGGCGGCTGGAGGTGGGGGTGGGACGCGGCGCCTCGCCCTACGAGCTGGCGCCGTTCCACGTCGCTATCGACGAGGCGCGCGCGATCTTCGAGGAGGCGCTGACGATCATCCTCCAGGGGCTCGCCACAGGGACGGTCAACTACGAGGGCCGCTACTTCACCTTCAAGGACGTGCGGGCGGTGCTCCACCCGCGGCAGCGCCCCTACCCCCCGCTGTGGTATCCGACCAACTACACCCGCTCGGTCGCCTGGATCGGCCGGCACAACTTCAACCTGGTGTTCGGGAGCATCCTGCGCTCGCTAGAGACGGTGCGGGAGCAGTTCCAGATCTATCACCGCGAGCGCGCGGCACACCGCGACGACCCCACGCGGTTCAACGCCCACGTGGCCGACCCCTGCTACGGGATCGTCCGTCACGTCTACGTGGCGGAGACCGACGCCGAGGCCGTCCGCGTGGCCCGGGCAGCCTACGCCGAGCACTCTTATAGCTTCGGCTACCTGTGGGACCTGCATGGCGCCGAGCGCCCGCTGCGGCGCGACGACTGGGACACGGCGGTGGCCGAGCGGATCATCTTCGTGGGCTCGCCGGCCACCGTGCGGGCGCAGCTGCGGGACGCGCTGGCGCTCACCGGCGCGAACTACTTCGCCGGCGCCTTCGCCTTCGGCAACCTCACGACGGAGCAGACGCTGCGCTCCCTGCGCCTGTTCGCCGAGGAGGTGATGCCCCACCTGCAGACCATGGAGCGGGCGCCGGCGCCCAGCGCCCGTGGGGCTGAGTAGTCCCTCGCCTCCGGCGCACAAGGCCACTGGTTTCCCCTGCGGCTAGCAGAGGGGCCCCTTGGAGCCGCAGGCCGCAACCAGAGCGCGGCTGATCGGCGCGCTGGCTTGACAGTCCCTCCCGCCTCGCGTAGCATGCGGCTGCGTTACGGGAGGCGATGGCCCACAGCCCGGAGGTGCCGCCATGGCGGGCCGGATCGCTGCGCCCCTGCTCCTGCTCCTCGCGCTCGCCTGCGCTCCTGCCACCACGCCGACCGGCCGCACCGGCACCACTGCCGCGCCGCCGGCCCCTGGCCCCACGGAAGCACCTAGCACCCCGCTCCAGAAGCTCACGGTGGCGATCGTCGCCCCCACCGAGACCATGGTCATCCCCTGGATAGCTAAGGAGACGGGGATCTTCGTCCGCCAGGGATTCGACGCCGAGGTGCTCCTGGTGACCGGCACGCCGCGCCTGGTCCAGTCGCTCATCGCGGGCGACTTCGACTACGCGATCGTCGGCGTCACCGCGCTCATGCGCGCCCGCATGCAGGGCGCCGAGCCGGTGATCCTGGCCGCCACGGCCAATCACTCGACCCAGACGGTGATGGTTCACCCCCAGGCGGGGATCCAGCAGCTGACCGACCTCCGGGGCCGGACGGTCGGCGTATCGCAGTACGGCTCGGAAGCAGATACGTTCCTGCGCATCGCGCTCAGCCGCGTGGGGCTCAGCGCCGACGACGTCGCGCTCCTCCAGACCGGGGGACACCCGCAGACCCTCGCCGCGCTGGTCAGCGGCAACCTCGATGCCGGCGTGCTGGGCGGTGCGGTGGCGGTGGCCGCCCAGCAGGCTGGCATGCTCAAACTGGCCGATGGGCGCGAGCTGAACGTACTGGCGCCGGCTGGCACGCTAGCCACCACGCGACGGCTGATTGAGCGCGACCGCGACGCGGTGCGACGCTTCATGCGCGCCTACGTGGAAGGCATCCACTACTTCAAGACCCAGCGCGACGAGGCCATCCGCATCATGCAGCAACACATGGGCGACCTGCCGGCAGACGTGATCAGCCTGCTCTACGACATGGTGCGCGACGTGTACCAGCCGCTCCCGCTGCCGAGCGAGGAGGCTATCCAGGCCGTGCTCGACCGCGAGACCGACCCCCAGGCTCGCGCCTTCAAGCCGAGCGACTTCCTGGACGTGAGCTTCCTCCGCGAGATCGAGCAGAGCGACTGGTTCGCGATGCTGTACCGGTAGGCACCGCTGGGATCGCGCCGGCGCCCACGCGCGCTCGTTGGCTCGCGCACGCAGGATCGTGCGGTGAGCAGCGCTGCGGGCTGCTGCAGCACGAAACGTGAGGAGGAAGACGATAACCTCGCGCTCATCCCCGCGCGGGGCCGGAAGGAGGGGATCGACCACTTCGGTTTCGAGGTGGAGAACATCAGGGAGACTGGCCGCATCGCGCTAGAGGCTGGCGCTTCCAGTGGCCTCTCGCCCGCAACGCCTTAATAGGGCGTTGCGCCGCGCGACGGCCGGTTCGCGGAGTACCGACTCCACGATCCGGCGGGCACGCCAGTGGACCTTTCGGAGAAGGGCTGGCGCACCTAGGCCGGGCGTGCCGCCGGTACGCGGTACGGCTTTGGAACCACTTGCAGCGATCGGAGGGGGCAGTATGTACACGCGGCGCGCGTTCCTGCGCGGGGCCGCGGCGGTCGGCTGTGCGATGGCGCTTCCCCCGCTCCCTCGCCTGGGCCGCGCCGCCGGCTACCCTACCGCGGTGACCCACGGCCAGCGGTTGGAGCGCTATCCCGAGCCGCGCTACCCTGACCTTCGACCGATCCAGTCGGTCGATGAGCTGGTAACGCGGATCGTGTACCTGTTCCAGCAGGAGCCGTTCCTCGACCCGCGCGAGGGCGCCAACATGAACCCGCGCTACCGGGTGCCACCTGGCAGCGCCGTGCTGGTCGAGCTCGACGAGTCGCACCATCCCTGGCTGGGCGAGGCCTTCGAGCGCGCCGGCCGTGAGGTGGGGGTGCGGGTCGATGTCTACCGGCGCGGCGCGAGCCCCACGGCCCGGCGGGACCTCGCGCCCGAGGCGATCTACCGGCGGGCCGACGAGGCGGCGCGGGTCGTGCGCGCTCCCGAGCCGACGCCGAATCCCGTCGTCGCGGCCGCGGTCGCCGGCCGCTACAGCCTGCTGATCGCCGGCTCGGGCGGCCCGATCCGCGACGACCCGCAAGGCCGCTACCGCAACGAGCACCTCCAGTGGTTCACGCTCGAGAACTGGGCCTCGAACGAGATGCTCTTCCCGCCGGACCTGCAGGACCTGATCGACGAGATCGTCTTCAACCAGATCCGCCAGTGCGTCAGGGTTCGGGTCACCGACCCGGAGGGAACGGATTTCACGTTCACGAACTACGACGATGGTCGCTGGAACTACCCCTCGCACCAGTGGGGCGTGCCGGTCTACATCGGCCGCCAGGGGCCGAACTCCGCCGAGCCGGTGAACGTGCCCGACATCCGCGGGGTGGTGGCCGGCACCACCAACCACCTCGGCACCTTCCCGCTGATCAAGGCCTACATCGAGGGCAGCCGCGTCGTGGAGGTCGAAGGCGACGGGGTCTACGCGGAGTCCTGGCGCGCCAAGCTCGAGGAGACGCGCAACGAGGTCTGGCCCGCCTACAAAGACCGCTTCGGCAACGACGCGCCCGGCACCGCCGCGTGGGGGCCCGGCTACTTCTGGTTCTGGGAGTGCGCCATCGGGACGCACGTCATGTGCTACCGGCCGAAGGAGGACTCCTATGTGTACGGCGGGCCGCTCAACAACACGTACGAGCGGCGGCGCGCGGGCACGATCCACTGCGGGTTCGGGCTGAGCAACGACTTGCAGCCGCAGGTCCCGCCGGGCTCCTACATCAACCACGTACACATCCACCTCAACTTCCCGACCTACGTGGGATGGGACGCCCAGGGCCGCGAGATCGTCGTGATCGACAAGGGCCATCTCACCGCCCTGGACGATCCGGCCGTGCGGGCGCTTGCCGCCAAGTACGGCGACCCCGACATAGTGCTGGCCGAGCGCTACTTCCAGGGCCTGCCGGGCGTCAACCTCCCCGGCGACCTCTACCAGGACTACGGCCGCGACCCGCTCAGCTTCATCCGCCGCGAGCTGGACGAGCTGCCCTACCGCCGGGTGCCCGTGGAGTTCTAGGCGGCGCGGCACCTCGGTGCCGCGCCGGGCCTACTGGCCGGTAGCGAGCGCGCCAGGGCAACGCGGCCCGCTCTGCTATAATGGGGCGCCCGACAGCGGCGCAGGGAGGGGAATGGCGTACCTCCGCATCTTGGTGGGCGTGGTTATCAGCGCGGCCTGCGTAGCCGCCCTGCTCAGCCAGATCGATCTCCAGCTCACCTGGGCGGCCCTCACGCACGCGCAGCCGGGCTGGCTCCTGCTGGCGCTCGCGATCCTCGTTGCCAGCATGCTCGCCAAGGCTTACCGCTGGGGCCTCCTCTACTACCCCACCGCCGGCCTGCGGCTGAGCCACCTCGCCGCCGCGCTGTTCGTGGGCTATATGGTCTCGTCTCTCGTGCCCATGCGGCTGGGTGAGCTCGTCCGCGCGTACCTGATCGGCAAGACCGAGCCTGTGGGGCTGTCGGAGTCGGTGGGAACGATCGTGGTCGAGAAGGTGCTGGACGTGGTGACGATCCTAGGCTTCCTCGCCGTCCTCGGCGCGCTCGTGCCGCTGCCTGAGCTGGCGGTGCCGGGGCCGGCCCTCGCGGCGCTGGGCCTGGGCGGCCTCGCCGCGCTTATCGGGCTGGCCGGGCTGCCGCGCGAGTGGACCCTCCACCTCCTGGCACGCCTGCAGCTCTACCTGCCCGGCTCGCGCCGCTGGAACCTGGTCAAGACCATCGGGCCGCTGCTCGAGGCGCTGGCCGTGCTGCGGCACCGGCGGCTGCTGCCCGCGCTGGTGTTCTGGTCGGTGCTGACCTGGACGCTCTCAGCCGTGATCAACTACGTCGTGATGCTGGCGCTCGACGTGCCAGCCCCGTTCGCCGCGGCGGTCTTCCTCATGGTCGTATCTAACCTGGGGATGCTCGTGCCCTCGGCGCCGGGGTACGTCGGCGTCTTTCATTACCTTGCCGTCGTCGCACTGGCCGCCTTCGCCGTGGACGTGAGCCACGCCACGGGCTACGCGCTCGTGCTGCACGCCCTGGTCTACGGCACCTTCATTGCGGGTGGCCTCCTGTGTATGTGGCGCGGCGGCTACCGGCTCGCGGACCTGTGGCCCGGCCGGCGCCGCGCGCCGGCACCGGAGCCGCTGGCCATCACGCCACGAGATAGGTCGCTCTCCGTGTGATCCGTCGCGACTGCACCTACTTCGTCGAGCAGCACCTGCGCACGGTGCCCGTGCACCGCGCGCTCATCCGGGCCACCGAGGCGCGGCTGTTTGCCGGGGTCGAGCTGCCGCGCCCCCTGCTCGACGTGGGCTGTGGCGACGGCCACTTCGCCGCGATGGTGCGCCGCGAGCCGGTGGACGCCGGGATCGATGTCGCCCCGGCGGAGGCGGCGCAGGCCGTGCAGCGCGGCATCTACGCGCGTGTGGTGGTGGCCAGCGGCGCCGCGCTTCCCTTCCCCGACGGTGCCTTCGCCAGCGTGATGAGCAACTGCGTCCTCGAGCACATCCCCCCGCTCGACGCGACGCTGCGCGAGATCCACCGCGTGCTTCGCCCGGGCGGCACGTTCGTGTGCAGCGTGCCCTCGGCCAACTTCGCCCGTTACCTCCTGGGCGCCACCTTGCCGCGCGCGCTGGGGCTGGCACACCTGGGCGAGGCCTACGGCCGCTGGTTTAACCGGATCTCCCGCCACTACCATACCTACACTCTGGAGGAGTGGCAGGCCCGGCTCACCGCCGCGGGCTTCGAGGTCGTCCGCTGGCACGGCTACCTCTCCCGCGCGGCGATGCGGCTGTTCGACCTGAGCCACTATTACGGCGCCCCCACGCTGCTCAGCAAGCGGCTGCTGGGCCGCTGGGTGCTATGGCCCGATAAGGTGCGCTACTGGCCGCCGGAACGGTGGCTGGCCCGGCGGCTAGTTCGCTATTGTGAGGAGGACCCGGGCGCCGAGGGCGCCTACTTGTTCTTCGTCTGTCGAAAAGCATGACCCTGGTACCCCTCCCCCACGCACCGGCGCGCCGGGTGCGCTTGCGCGGGGGCAAGGGGCCGACTACTTGAGAGGGAGCGCAGAGAGGTGAGCTCGCTCGATCCCGGGACCGCTGGCGAGCACGGCTCGGGCACACGCGCCGACTGGCCGCCGCGGCATCTCCTCGCCGCGCTCGTGCTCGCCATCCTGCTCGTGGGCGGCGCGCTGCGCCTCATCGGGGTGAACTGGGATGACGGCCACCACCTTCATCCCGATGAGCGCTTCATCACTATGGTGGAGAACGCCATCGAGCTGCCGAAGAGCCTCGGCGAGTACTTCGACACCGCGCAGTCGCCGCTCAACCCGTACAACAAAGGCTTCGGCTCGTTCGTCTACGGCACCGCGCCGCTGTTCCTGGTGCGCGTGATCGCTGAGATCGGCCACTGGAACACCTACGGTGATGTTACCCTGCTCGGGCGCGTGCTGAGCGCCGTCTTCGACCTCGGCACGATCGTGATGCTCTTCCTGATCGGCCGGCGGCTGTTCGACTGGCGCGTGGCCGCGCTGGCTGCCTTCCTTGTGGCTGTCACGCCACTACACATCCAGCAGTCGCACTTCTTCACCATGGACACCTTCCTGGTGTTCTTCCTGACCACGGCCTTCTACTACGCCGTGCGGGTGGCCCAGGAAGGCGGCCTGCGCCACTACGTGCTGCTGGGGCTGTTCTACGGCCTGGCGACCGCCAGCAAGATCAACGCCGCTACGTTCGGGCTGGTGGTGCTGGCGGCGTGCGCCCTCCGCGCCTGGCAGAACGGCGCGGCGCGCGAGCCGGCAGCTGTCGCAGCAGACGGCAAGGAGGACACAGCGCCGTCGACGGGATGGGCCTGGCTCTGGCGCCGCAGCGAGGAGCCGCTCGGCGGCTTCTGCCTCGCGCTGGCGGTGGCCTTCGTGGTCTTCCGCCTGGGCCAGCCATACGCGTTCACGGGGCCCGGCCCCTTCGACCTCGGGCTGTCGCCAAAGTACCTGGCCGACCTCGACCAGTGGCGCAAGATCAGCACGGGCGAGGTCGACTACCCGCCCAGCATCCAGTGGGCCAACCGGCCGGCTTACCTCTACCCCCTCCAGCAGCTCGTGCTCTGGGGGATGGGGCCGCCGCTCGGCCTGGCGAGCTGGGCGGGTGTGGTGCTGGCAGCGCTCTCCTGGCTGCGCGCCCTCCGGGCGCGCCAGGCGCGGGCGCGCACGCTGCTTCTCGCCCTGCCCCTGTTGTGGATCGCCTTCAACTGGTGGTACTGGGGCGGCGCCTTCTTGAAGCCGATGCGCTACTTCCTGCCCATCTACCCGCTCCTGATCCTCCTCGGGAGCTGGGCCCTGTGCGAGCTGCTCGCCTGGGCGCGCCGGCCGCAGCTGCCGGCGGCGCTGGCGCGCTGGCAGGCCGTGGCGACGGCGCTGGCGCCCCGCGTCGCGTGGGGCGTGCTGGGGGCGGTCGTGGGCTGGACCACCCTCTACGCGCTGGCCTACACCACGATCTACACCCGGCCCACCACCCGCGTGGCGGCGTCGGAGTGGATCTATCAGCACCTCCCGCCGGGCACACGGGTGGCCAACGAGCACTGGGACGACCCCGTGCCGCTGAACCTGCCGGGCTTCCCCTCCGCGCCCTACGCAGGGCCGCAGCTCGAGCTGTACGCCGAGGAGGAGCCCGCCAAGCGGGAGCGGCTGCTCGCCGCGCTCGACACCGCGGACGTCATCGCCATCACCAGCAACCGCCTCTACGGCTCGATCCCGCGCATCCCCGAGCGCTACCCGCTGGCCATCGAGTACTACCGCCTGCTCTTCAGTGGGGAGCTGGGCTTCCAGCTCGTCGCCACCTTCACCTCCTACCCCAGCCTGGGACCGCTCGTGCTCGTGGACGACAGCGCGGAAGAGCTGTGGACCGTGTACGACCACCCGAAGGTCATGCTGTTCCGCAAGACGCCCGAGTACTCGTCGCAGCGGGCGCGCGCCCTGCTCGAGCGCGTCTCGCTCGACGAGGTGGTCAAGGGGCTGAAGCCGATCCACGCGCACACCCACGGGTTGCTCCTGCCGCCCGAGCTGCGAGCGGTGCAAGCGGCGGGCGGCACCTGGTCCGCGATTGTGGACCGGGAGAGCCTACTCAATCGCTACCCCGCGCTCGCCTGGTGGCTGCTGGCCATCGTGCTGGGGCTGCTCGCCTACCCGCTGGCCTGGGCCACGTTCGGCCGCCTGGCTGACCGGGGCTACGGCGTCGCCAAGATCCTGGCGATCGCGCTGCTCGCCTGGGGCGCCTGGCTGCCGGCCAGCCTGCGCTGGCTGCCCTACTCCCGCGAGACTATCCTGCTCGTGGCGGGCGCGCTCGTCTTGGCCGCCGCGCTAGTCGTCTGGCGGCGGTGGGCCGCGTTCCTGGCCGACCTGCGCGCGCGCTGGGAGCTGCTGCTGTTCATCGACGCGCTGTTCACGGCCGCCTACGTCTTCTTCCACGGCGTGCGCCTGGCCAACCCGGACCTGTGGCACCCGAACTTCGGCGGCGAGAAGCCGATGGACTTCGCCTACCTCAACGCCGTGCTCAAGAGCACCTACTTCCCGCCCTACGACCCGTGGTTCGCCGGCGGCTATATCAACTACTACTACTTCGGCCAGGTGCTGGTGGCCACGCTCATCAAGCTAACTGGCTTGGTGCCGGCCGTGGCGTACAACCTGGCCATCGCCCTGTTCTTCGCGCTCCTGGCGAGCGCCTGCTTCAGCTTCGCCCTCAACTGGCTGCTCGGCGCGCGCGAGGGCGCTCCTCCAGCCCGCCAGCAGCTGTGGGCCACGCTCGGCGGCCTGCTGGCCGTGGTCTTCGTGGCGCTCATCGGCAACCTCGACGGCCTGGTCCAGCTCGTCGAGAACCTCGGCAAGGCGAGCACGCTGAGCGTGAGCACGACGATTCCAGGGGTCGCCGGCCTGGTGCGCGCCGTCGCCGGCCTGGTGGCTGTGGGCATCGGCGGGCATCCCCTGCCACCCTTCGACTTCTGGCGCAGCACGCGGGTCATCGGCAGCTGCAGCGAGCTGGCGACGAACTGCGTGCGGGAGGAGCCGGGCCCGATCACGGAGTTTCCCTACTTCACCTTCCTCTACGGCGACCTGCATGCCCACCTGCTGGCCCTGCCACTGACCCTGCTGGCGCTGCACGTCGCGCTGGCCCTCGCGCGCAGCGGCGGGTTGGGACCGCTGTGGGCGGCACTCCGCACGGGCTCGGTCGGCAACCGCCTGCGCGCTGCAGCCAGCCAGGACCTCGTCTGGCTGCTGGCAGTGGGCGGGCTGACAGTGGGGCTGCTCCGGGCCACCAACACCTGGGACTTCCCCACCTACCTCCTGCTGCTCGCCGCCGCGGGCGCGATCGCCGAGTACCGGGCGGCGCGGGGCATCACGCCGGCCGCCATCGGCCGCGCCATCGGCCTGGCGGCTATCCTGCTCGTCATCGCGAGCCTGGTGATCCGGCCCTATCTCACGCACTTCGCCCTGTTCTACACCGGCCTCGAGCGCGTGACGCACCGCACCGCGCTCGTCCATTACCTGACGATCCTGGGGTTTTTCCTGTTCGCGGTCGGCAGCCTGCTCGTCTACCAGGTCTGGGTGCTGCGCCGGCGCGTGCTCCCGCTCCTGACCGCCGCGCCGCTGTTCGAGCCGGCGGGGACGGTTCAGGGCTTCTGGACGCCGCCGAGCCCCGCGCACTCGGCGCCGGAGGCGACCGGGCCCCGGCCGGCGTGGCCGGCCTGGGCGCCCCTGGTGGGATACGGGCTCCTGGCCGGGCTCCTGGTAGTCGCGGCCCTGGCGGTACTCGGCTACGCGGTGCCGG
>Ga0209810_1001311_pt1 | contig 38998 bp, 43 predicted proteins | sample Coa_R1_7_FD_187159 | JGI IMG/M metagenome (GOLD analysis project Ga0209810, IMG submission 187159) | Surface soil microbial communities from Centralia Pennsylvania, which are recovering from an underground coalmine fire - Coalmine... | ecosystem: Environmental > Terrestrial > Soil > Unclassified... | reverse complement strand
GGCGACAACACCAAGATGACGATCGAGCTCATCACCCCCATCGCCATGGAAGAACAGCTGCGCTTCGCCATCCGCGAAGGCGGCCGCACCGTCGGCGCCGGCGTCGTCACCAAGATCCTGCAGTAGCCGGACCGCCTCGATGCCGCGCGAGAACATCATCCTGGAGTGCACGGGGTGCAAGAGCCGCAACTACGTGACGACCAAGAACCGGCGCAAGCACCCCGAGCGGGTGGAGTGGCGGAAGTACTGCCCGCGGTGCAACAAACACCAGCTGCATAAGGAAACGAAGTAGTGACGACGGAGACGCTGGCGAGCCCGAAACGCGGGTGGGTGACCAAGACGCTGGAGTTCCTGCGCGACGTGCGCGCGGAGATCCGGCGGGTCACGTGGCCCACGACGGACGAGCTCAAGAAGGCGACGGGGGTGATCGTCGTCTTCGTGCTCGCCCTGGGCCTGCTGATCGGCCTGATGGACTCGCTGCTGCAGCTCGTCTTCGTCACGATGGTCGCGAAGCTGTTCTGATGGCGGACGAGCATCGCTGGTACGCGATTCAGACGACCGCGGGGCATGAGAACAAGGTGCGCTCGCTCATCGAGCGCCGCATCCGCGACGATCCGCGGCCCGACGAGGAGAAGCCGATCCGCCAGGCCCTGGTGCCGACGCAGGACGTGGTGGAGATCAAGAACGGCAAGAAGGTGACGGTGCAGCGCAAGATCTACCCGGGCTACGTGCTGGTGAACATGGTCTTGAACCAGGAGACCATCGGGATCATCAACGGGATCCAGGGCGTGATCAAGTTCGTGGGCACGGGCCGTATGCCGATGGCGCTGCGCCCGGAGGAAGTGAACCGGCTCCTCGGGATCGAAGAGGCGGTCAAAGAGGAGGAGCCGGAGCCGCGGATTCCGTTCATGGTCGGCCAGGTGGTGGAGATCACGGAGGGGCCGTTCTCGGATTTCTCGGGGACGGTCGAAGAGGTGATCCCCGACAAGGGGAAGGTGCGGGTGTCGGTGTCGTTGTTCGGGCGGCCCACCTCGGTGGAGCTCGACTACCTGCAGTTGAAGGCGCACTAGCCGGCGGCGTGCCGGCACGGGAGTTATGGCCAAACCGATTGCCGCAGTCGTGAAACTCCAGGTGCCCGGGGGCCAGGCGACCCCGGCCCCGCCCGTGGGGACGGCGCTCGGGCCCCACGGGGTGAACATCATGGAGTTCGTCAAGCAGTTCAACGCCAAGACCGCGCACGCGGCCGGCATGATCACGCCGGTGGAGGTCACGATCTACAAAGATCGGACGTTCACCTTCGTGACCAAGACGCCGCCCGCGGCGGTGCTGCTCAAGAAGGAGGCGGGGATCGAGAAGGGCTCGCCGACGTCGAACCGCCAGAAGGTGGGCAAGGTGACGCGCGCCCAGGTGCGCAAGATCGCCGAGCTCAAGCTGCCCGATCTGAACGCGACCGACCTCGAGGCGGCGATGCGGATGGTGGCGGGCACCGCCCGGTCCATGGGGATCGAGGTGGTGGACTGATGCGGGTGCACGGGAAGCGTTACCGGGCGGCCGCGGCGACGCTCGAGCCGCGGCGGCTGTACGGGCCGCGCGAGGCGGTGGAGCGGGTCAAGGCGGCGGCGTTCGCCAAGTTCGACGAGTCGGTGGACGTGGCGGTGCGCCTGGGGGTGGACCCCAAGCACGCCGACCAGGTGGTGCGCGGGACGGTGACCCTCCCCCACGGCACCGGCAAGCCCGTGCGGGTGCTGGTGATCGCGCAGGGGGAGAAGGCGAAGGAGGCGGAGGCGGCCGGGGCGGACTACGTCGGGGTCGAGTACGTGCAGAAGCTCAAGGACGGCTGGCTCGACGCCGACGTGATCGTGGCGACGCCCGACGTGATGGGGCAGCTCGCGCCCCTGGGCCGGGTGCTCGGGCCGCGGGGGCTCATGCCCAACCCCAAGGCTGGCACCGTGACGATGGACGTGGCGCGGGCGGTCAAGGAATTGAAGGCGGGCAAGATCGAGTTTCGGGTGGACAAGAACGGGATCGTGCACGCGCCGATCGGCAAGCGCTCGTTTCCGGCGGAGGCGCTGGAGGAGAATCTCCGGGCGTTTCTGGAGGCCGTGGTGCGCGCCAAGCCGGCGGCGGCGAAGGGGCAGTACCTGCGCTCGGTGACGGTGTCGAGCACGATGGGGCCCGGGGTGCCCGTGGATCCGGCGGGGTTCGCGTGATCAGGACCAAGGCGCAGAAGCAGGAGCTGGTGACGGAGCTGGCGGGGCGGCTGCGCCGCGCGCCGACGGTGTACGTCGCCGATTTCACCGGGCTCGACGTGGGCCGGCTCACCCAGCTGCGGCGGCGGCTGCGGCAGGCGGGCACCGAGTTCGTGGTGGTGAAGAACACGCTGGCGCGCCGCGCCTGCGACCTCGCGCAGGTGCGGGGATTGGAGCCGCATCTGGTGGGGCCGACCGGTCTGGTGCTCGCGGGTCCCGATCCGGTGGCCCCGGCCAAGGTGCTGGCGGAGTTCGCGCGCGAGTTCGAGCGGCCGGCGATCCGCGCGGGGCTGGTGGACGGGCGGCCGGTGGGGCCCGAGCAGGTGCGGCGGCTCGCGACGCTGCCGTCCAAGCAGGAGCTGCTCGGGCAGGTGGGCGGCACGTTGCAGGCGCCGCTCGCCGGCTTTGTCGGCGCGGTGCAGGGGATTTTGCTGAACATGGTGGGCGCTCTGGAGGCGCTCCGGGCCAAGCGCGCGGCCTCCGGGGAGGCGACTTCTTAAATCGGGTGGAGAGAGACGGCAATGGCGACCCAGACGAGTTTGAGCAAGGCCGACATCCTCGAGGCGATCGGGAACATGTCGGTGTTCGAGCTGGCGGAGCTGATCGAGGCGTTCAAGGAGAAGTTCGGCGTGACGATCGCGGCGCCGGTGGCCGCGGCGCCGGCGCCGGGCGGCGCCGCCGCGGGCGGCGGTGCGGCCGCGCCGGCCGAGGAGAAGACCGAGTTCACGGTCGTCCTGAAGAGCGGCGGCGACAAGAAGATCCAGGTGATCAAGGAGATCCGGGCGATCACGAACCTCGGCCTCAAGGAGGCCAAGGACCTCGTGGAGGGGGCGCCCGGGGTGGTCAAGGAAGGCGTCTCGAAACAGGAAGCCGAAGAGATCAAGAAGCGACTCGAAGCGCAGGGCGCGGTCGTCGAACTGAAGTAGACTCCGGCGCGTGACGCCGCGGGCCAGCGGGGCCCGCGGGCGCGGGACTCGGGTCTCCTTTGGTCGACGACATGCGCGGATTCGCACAACTCCTGCTCGTTGCGACGAGCCCCTCGGTCCACCCCCGGCCGGCTGCCGGCCGGGGGCGGGGGCCTTTTCGTGTTGCCTGAGGTTCCCACATGACGAAGCCGTTGCCGGTGTTGTCGTTTGCGAAGCTCGAGCAGGGGATGCCGATGCCGCATCTCCTGGACATTCAGACGCGCGCGTTCCAGGCGCTGCTCCAGCCCGACGGCAAGGGCGCCGAGCGCGCCGACGTGGGGCTCGAGCGGGTGTTCAAGGACGTGTTCCCGATCCAGGACGTGAACGGGAACTACTCCCTGGAGTTCGTCAAGTACGCGCTCGGCGAGCCCAAGTACTCCGTCGAGGAGTGCATCGAGCGCGACATGACGTACTCGGTGCCGCTCAAGGCGACGCTGCAGCTCGTCGTCATGGAGGAGGTGGGCGAGACCACCAAGGCGAAGCGGCCGAAGAACATCATCGAGAAGGAGGTCTATCTCGGCGAGCTGCCGATCCTGACGCCGCTCGGCACGTTCGTGATCAACGGCGCCGAGCGGGTGATCGTGTCGCAGCTGCACCGCTCGCCGGGCGTGGTGTTCGAGGAGAGCCTCCATCCCAACGGCCAGCGCCTGTTCTCGGCGCGCATCATCCCGTTCCGGGGCTCGTGGGTCGAGTTCACGATCGACATCCACGACGTGATCTACGTCCACATCGACAAGAAGAAGAAGTTCCCGGCGACGGCGCTGTTGCGCGCCTTCGGGTACGGCACGAACGCCGACATCCTGAAGCTGTTCTACGCCACGAAGGAGATTGACATCACCGGCAAGCTCGAGGGCCGGGCGCAGAAGCGCGAGGTCCTGGGCACGCTGCTCGCGGCCGACGTGCCCGATCCCGAGAACGCGAAGGGCGAGCCGCTGGCGCGCGTAGGCGACGAGCTGACGCTGGAGCGCTTCAATGCGTTCCGCCGCGCGGGGATCGCCAAGGTGCAGGTGTTCGCCGGCTACACCGCGGTGGATCTGCGCGACGAGGCGCAGCCGACCACCACGCGCGAGCGCCAGGGCCCGCTGGTGCTGGCCTTCGACGTCGCCGACCCCGAGACGGGGGAGGTGCTGGCCGAGGCCGGCCGCGAGCTGACCGAGCCCCTGAAGAAGAAGCTGCTCAAGGCCGGGCTCACCAAGGTGGACGTGCTGTTGCCGCCGGGCCGGACCGAGTCGCCGCTGATCAAGAACACGCTGCTCAAGGACCCCACCCGCAGCGAGGCCGAAGCGCTGGAGCAGATCTACGCCCTGCTGCGGCCGGGCGAGGCGCCGAACCTGGAGACGGCGCGCCAGGCCCTGGAGCGCCTGTTCTTCCATCCCAAGCGCTACGACCTGGGCCGGGTGGGCCGCTACAAGATCAACCAGCGGCTGAAGGTGAACGTCCCCAAGGACCACACGGTCCTCACCGAGGAGGACTTCATCGCCATCATCCGCTACCTGATCGAGCTGCGCGAGGGCCGGGGGTACACCGACGACATCGATCACCTCGGGAACCGGCGGGTGCGCTCGGTGGGCGAGCTGATCGCCAACCAGTTCTCGGTGGGGCTGTCGCGCATGGCGCGGCTCATCAAGGAGCGGATGAGCATCAACAACGATCCCGAGCGGATCACCCTGGACGACCTGGTGAACGCCCGGACCGTGAGCGCCGTGATCCAGGCGTTCTTCGGCAGCTCGCAGCTGTCGCAGTTCATGGACCAGACCAACCCGCTCGCCGAGCTCACGCACAAGCGGCGCCTCTCGGCGCTCGGACCGGGCGGCCTCACCCGCGAGCGTGCCGGCTTCGAGGTCCGCGACGTGCACTACAGCCAGTACGGCCGGATGTGCCCGATCGAGACCCCGGAGGGCCCGAACATCGGGCTCATCACGAGCCTGTCGTGCTACGCGCGGGTGAACGACCTGGGGTTCATCGAGACGCCGTACCGGGTGGTGAAGAACGGCCGGGTGACCGACGAGATCCGCTGGCTCTCGGCCTCGGAGGAGGAGGAGTACGCGGTGGCGCAGGCGAACGCGCGGCTCACCGAGGACGGCCGCTTCGCCGACGAGCTGGTGCTGTGCCGCAAGCGCGACGACTACCCGCTGCTGCCGCCCGAGCGGATCGATTTCATGGACGTGGCGCCCGAGCAGCTGGTCTCGATCGCCGCGGCCCTGATCCCGTTCCTCGAGCACGACGACGCCAACCGCGCGCTCATGGGCTCGAACATGCAGCGCCAGTCGGTGCCGCTGCTCTTTCCCCAGGCTCCGCTCGTGGGGACGGGGCTCGAGGAGAAGGTGGCCCGCGACTCGGGCGCCGTGGTGATCGCGCGGCGCGCCGGCGTGGTGCAGCGCGTCACGGCCGACGAGATCATCATCGACACCGGCGACGAGGACGTGCGCAGCGACCAGCCGCTCGGGCGCCTCAAGCAGCACGACCGCTACCGGCTGAAGAAGTTCTGGCGCACCAACCAGGACACCGCCATCAACCAGCGGCCTCTCGTGCACGTGGGCCAGAAGGTGAAGGCGGGGCAGATCATCGCCGACGGGGCCGCCACCGACCAGGGCGAGCTGGCGCTCGGGGCCAACGTGCTGGTCGCGTTCATGCCGTGGTACGGGCACAACTTCGAGGACGCGATCGTGCTCTCGGAGCGCCTGGTGAAGGACGACGTGTACTCGTCCATCCACATCCAGGAGCTGGAGCTGCACGTCCGCGACACCAAGCGCGGCCGCGAGGAGATCACCCGCGAGATCCCGAACGTCGCCGAGGAGTCGCTCGTGGACCTCGACGAGCGCGGCATCGTGCGCATCGGGGCGCACGTCAAGGCGGGCGACATCCTGGTGGGGAAGATCACCCCGAAGGGCGAGACCGAGCTGAGCCCCGAGGAGAAGCTGCTGACGGCCATCTTCGGCGAGAAGGCGAAGGACGTGAAGGACTCCTCGCTCAAGGTGCCGCCGGGGATGGAGGGCGTGGTCATTGACGTGAAGATCTTCTCGCGCATCGAGGACCCGGTGGTCGAGAAGGACCGCGGGGAGCGGATCGGCGAGGTGCGCCGGCTCGAGGCGGAGGAGAAGGCCCGGATCTCGGCGGCGATGTTCGCCGAGCTGGCGGAGCTGCTCGCCGGGCAGGAGGTCGGGCTGATGCTCAAGGCCGGCACGGTGGAGGAATACCTGCCGGCGGGCACGAAGCTCACCCCGCAGCTGCTCGCGGGGGTCAACTTCGCGGACGTGGACCTGAAGACCCTGCGGGTGGCGAACAAGCAGGTGAACGAGCGGATCCGGACGCTGCTCGACGCCGCGGCGGCCGAGCGGGCGAAGATCGAGGAGAAGTCCGAGGACCAGATCGACAAGATCCTCCAGCCGGACGAGCTCCCGCCGGGCGTCATCCAGCTCGTGAAGGTGTACATCGCCGAGAAGCGCAAGATCTCGGTGGGCGACAAGATGGCCGGCCGCCACGGGAACAAGGGGATCATCGCGCGCATCGTCCCCGAGGAGGACATGCCGTTCCTCCCCGACGGGACGCCGGTGGACATCGTGCTGAACCCGCTGGGCGTGCCGTCGCGGATGAACGTGGGCCAGATCCTGGAGACCCATCTCGGCTGGGCGGCGGCGATTCTCGGCTTCAAGGCCAAGACGCCGGTGTTCCAGGGGGCGGACGAGACGGAGATCGGCGTGCTGCTGCGGCTCGCCGGGCTCACCTGGGCGGCGGAGGCGCTGCGGCTGCGGGCGCGGCCGCCGGCGATGGACGCAGCGACGTTGCGGCACGTGGCCGAGGCGCTGCGGCGGCTGCCGGCGACGAACGGCGGGCGGCCGGACCTGCTCAAGGCGGGCATCGGGCTGCTGGCGAGCCGGGCGCTCGACCAGGCGGCGCGCGACGTCTATCACCGCGTCGTGGAGTTCCTCCAGGCGGCGGCGAAGGAGCTGGCCGAGCGCGAGCGCGAGCAGCGGCGCCTCGAGCGGGAGTACCACGAGCTGCGGCTCGCGGGGGCGGACGTGCCGAAGGCGGAGCAGGCGGCGCTCAAGGCCGGGCTGCGCGAGCTCGAGAAGTTCCTGGCGCTCGACACGCCCGCGGCGGTGCTCGCCGCCGTGGGGCGGCCCGCGCTCGCGGCCGTGCTCGGGCCCAAGGCCGAGGCCGACGTGGACCAGGCGGTGAACGAGCTGCTCGGCGCGGCCGGGCTCACGCCCGCCGGCAAGGCGCGGCTGCGCGACGGGCGGACGGGCGAGTTCTTCGCCTCGGACGTGACCGTGGGCTCGATCTACATGATGAAGCTGTCGCACCTCGTGGACGACAAGATCCACGCCCGCTCGATCGGCCCCTACTCGCTGGTGACGCAGCAGCCGCTCGCCGGCAAGGCGCAGTTCGGCGGCCAGCGCTTCGGCGAGATGGAGGTGTGGGCGCTCGAGGCCTACGGGGCGGCGCACACGCTCCAGGAGATGCTCACCGTCAAGTCGGACGACGTGAACGGCCGCAGCCGCGTGTACGAGGCCATCGTGAAAGGACAAAACCTGCCGAAACCCGGCATCCCCGAGTCCTTCAACGTGCTGGTGAAGGAACTCCAGGCCCTGGGGCTCAAGGTGACCCTGGGCACCACCGAGGACGTTGAGGAGTGAGGGAAAGGGAGCGGTCATGATCGATTTTCGCAGCGCGCGGGAGCCCAAGAGCTCGACCTTCGACTACATCCAGATTCGGATCGCGTCCCCCGAGGAGATCCGGGGCCCGCGCGACTCGAAGGAACGCGAGCGGCTCGAGCTCCAGGGCCAGCGGACGTGGTGGTCGTGGGGCGAGGTGACCAAGCCCGAGACCATCAACTACCGCTCGTTCAAGCCGGAGCGCGACGGCCTGTTCTGCGAGCGCATTTTCGGGCCGGTGAAGGACTGGGAGTGCCACTGCGGGAAGTACAAGCGCATCCGCTACCGCGGGGTGATCTGCGACCGCTGCGGGGTGGAGGTGACGCTCTCCAAGGTGCGCCGCGAGCGCATGGGGCACATCGAGCTCGCGGTGCCGGTGGCGCACATCTGGTTCTTCAAGACGCTGCCGTCGCCGATGGGCAACCTGCTCGACATGACCCTGCGCGACCTCGAGCGGGTGATCTACTACACGAACTACGTGGTGATCGACCCCGGCAAGCAGGACGTGCAGGAGAAGGAGCTGCTCGACGAAGACCGCTACCTCGAGCTGCGCGCCAAGGCGAAGGCCGAGGGGGACACGGCGTTCAAGGCCGACATCGGCGCGCCGGCGGTGCGGGCGCTGCTCGAGCGCATCAACGTGGACAAGCTCGCCGACGAGCTGCGCGAGGCGGTGGCGACCGAGACGAGCCAGCACCGCAAGAAGCAGATGCTCAAGCGGCTGAAGATCGTGGACGCGTTCCGCAACTCCGGCAGCTCGGGGGAGCGCCGCAACGAGCCGAAGTGGATGATCCTGGACGTGATCCCGGTGATTCCGCCCGATCTGCGGCCGCTGGTGCCGCTCGACGGCGGGCGGTTCGCCACCTCGGACCTGAACGACCTGTACCGGCGCGTGATCAACCGGAACAACCGGCTGCAGAAGCTGATCCTGCACCGGGCGCCGGAGGTCATCCTCCGCAACGAGAAGCGGATGCTTCAGGAGGCGGTGGACGCGCTGTTCGACAACGGGCGGCGCTCCAAGGCGATCCGCGGCCGGGGCAAGCGGCCCCTCAAGTCGCTCTCCGACATGCTGAAGGGCAAGCAGGGGCGGTTCCGCCAGAACCTGCTGGGCAAGCGGGTGGACTACTCGGGGCGGTCGGTGATCGTGGTGGGCCCGGAGCTGCGGCTGCACCAGTGCGGGCTCCCCAAGGCGATGGCGGTGGAGCTGTTCAAGCCCTTCATCATCCACAAGCTGGTGGAGAAGGGGATCGCCGAGACGGTGAAGCGGGCGAAGAAGATCGTGGAGAAGGAGTCGCCGGAGGTGTACGAGATCCTCGAGGAGATCATCGAGGACCATCCGGTGCTCCTGAACCGCGCGCCCACGCTGCACCGCCTGGGGATCCAGGCGTTCGAGCCGGTGCTGGTGGAGGGCAAGGCGATTCGCATCCACCCGCTGGTGTGCGCGGCGTTCAACGCCGACTTCGACGGCGACCAGATGGCCGTGCACGTGCCGCTCTCGTTCGAGAGCCAGCTCGAGGCGCGGGTGCTGATGATCTCGTCGAACAACATCCTCAAGCCGTCCGACGGCCGGCCGGTGGCGGAGCCGAGCCAGGACATGGTGCTCGGCTGCTACTTCCTCACGAAGGAGCCGGCCGACTTCGAGGCGGCCGAGGTGCGCGCGCGGGCGCCGCGCGTCGGCTCGCTGGCCGAGCTGGAGATGCGGCTCGCGAGCAAGCGGGCGGCCTACCACACCCCGCTGTATTTCTGGCACGAGCCGCCGGGGGAGTGGGTGTACACGACCGCCGGCCGGGTGATTTTCAACTCGATCCTCCCGGGCGTGCTGCGGGCGGAGGGGTTCCGCAACCAGGTGATGCGCAAGAAAGACCTGTCGGAGCTCGTGTTCGAGAGCTACCGGCGGGCGGGGCTCGCGAGCACGGTGCAGTTCCTCGATCTCCTGAAGGAGTTCGGGTTCCGCTACGCGACGATCGGGGGGGTGTCGATCGGCATCGAGGATCTGGAGATCCCGGCGGAGAAGGCCACGCTGCTGCGCGAGGCCGAGACGCGCGTGGAGCGCTTCCAGCGCGCCTACGCGACCGGCCAGATCACCTTCGGGGAGCGTTACAACAAGGTGATCGACGCTTGGACGCACGCCAACAACGACATCGCCGACGCGATGGTGAAGACGATGCAGCGCGCCAAGGGCGGCTTCAACCCCGTGTACATGATGTTCGACTCGGGGAGCCGCGGCTCCCGCGACCAGATCCGCCAGCTCGCGGGGATGCGCGGCCTGATGGCGAAGCCGCAGAAGAAGCTCACGGGCGGGATCGGCGAGATCATCGAGAGCCCGATCAAGTCGAACTTCCGCGAGGGGCTCTCGGTGCTCGAGTACTTCATCTCGACGCACGGCGCCCGCAAGGGGCTCGCCGACACGGCGCTCAAGACCGCGGACGCGGGCTACCTCACCCGGCGGCTCGTGGACGTGGCCCAGGACGTGACGGTCACCGAGGAGGACTGCGGCACGATCCTCGGCCTCGAGATGTCGGCGCTGAAGGAGGGCGAGGACATCATCGAGCCGCTGCGCGAGCGCCTGGTGGGCAACGTGGCGCTCGAGGAGGTGCTCGATCCGCACGAGCTGGACGAGCACGGCCGGCCCAAGGTGCTGGTGGAGGCGGGGCAGCTCATCGACGAGGAGACGGCGCAGGCCATCGAGGACGCCGGGATCGAGACGGTGCGCATCCGCTCGGTGCTGACCTGCGAGGCGAAGCGCGGCGTGTGCCGCATGTGCTACGGCCGCAACCTCGCCACCATGGACATGGTGGATCTGGGGGAGGCGGTGGGCATCCTCGCCGCGCAGTCCATCGGCGAGCCGGGGACGCAGCTCACCCTGCGGACCTTCCACATCGGCGGGACGGCGGCGCGCATCGCCGAGCAGACGGTGCGCAAGACCAAGGTGGAAGGGGTGATCGAGTACGGCGACCGGCTGACGTTCGTCGAGACGCCCGAGAAGCAGCGCGTGGTGACGAGCTACGAGGGCGAGCTGGTGCTCAAGGCGCAGCAGCACGGCGAGGGCGGCACGCTCGCGGTGCACTCGCGCTTCCACGTGCCGCTCGGCGCCACGCTGATGGTGGAGGACGGCGCCAAGGTGGCCCGCGACGCGGTGCTGTTCACCTGGGATCCCTACACCAACCCGATCCTGACCGACGTCCCCGGCGTGGTGCGGTTCGTGGACATCGTCGAGGACGAGACGGTGCGCGAGGAGCTCGACGAGCTCACCGGGCGGCGGCAGCGGGTGATCATCGAGGACCGGGACAAGAAGCTGCACCCGCACATCGAGATCATCCAGAAGAAGGGCGAGAAGGAGAAGCGGCTGCGCGACTTCGTCATCCCGGAGGGCGCGCAGCTCACGGTGGAGGACGGCCAGGAGGTGTACGCCGGCCAGGTGCTCGCCAAGGTGTCGCGCGAGGCGTACAAGACGCGCGACATCACGGGCGGCTTGCCGCGCGTCGCCGAGCTGTTCGAGGCGCGGCGGCCCAAGGACCCGGCGACGATCTCCGAGATCGACGGCACGGTGCGGTTCGGCGAGATCAAGCGCGGCAAGCGCGAGATCTACGTGCATCCCGAAGAGGGCGAGCCGCAGCTCTACGAGGTGCCGGCGGGCAAGCACCTGCGCGTGCACGAGGGCGACCGCGTGCGCGCCGGCGACCGGCTCACCGAGGGGCCGGTGAACCCGCACGACATCTTGCGGATCAAGGGGCCGCGGGCGGTGCAGGAGTACCTCCTGAACGAGGTGCAGGAGGTGTACCGGCTCCAGGGGGTGAAGATCAACGACAAGCACATCGGCGTGATCGTGCGCCAGATGCTCCAGAAGGTGCGGGTGGTGGATCCGGGGGACACCGATTTCCTCGAGGGCGAGCACGTGGACAAGCTCACGTTCCGCGAGGTGAACGAGCGGGTGGTGAAGAAGGGCGGCAAGCCCGCGACGAGCGAGCCGTTGCTGCTCGGCATCACCAAGGCGAGCCTCACGACGCAGTCGTTCATCTCGGCGGCGTCGTTCCAGGAGACGACGCGGGTGCTCACCGACGCAGCGATCCGCGGGGCGCGCGACGACCTGCTCGGGCTCAAGGAGAACATCATCATCGGGCATCTGATCCCGGCGGGGACGGGGATTTACCGCTATCACGACATCGAGATCGAGCCGCCCGAGGGGTTCCAGCCGCCGCCGCCGCCGCCCGAGCAGGCGCCGGCGGTGCCGAGTCCGTTCCCCGAGGAGGTGGAGGCGGACTAGGGGCGGGGGCGCGGGGGCGTGGGGGGAGCGTGGCGAGCGCCCGGGAAGCGATCCCGGGCGCTCGGTCGTTTTGGGCTCGGGCGCTGGCGGCGGGCAGCGGGCAGGATTGCGGCGTTTTGGTCCGGTGCGCAATGGCGGGTCCTGGTGTGTGGGACCGGGCGGGTGAGAGTTGGGGGGTGGGTGGGAAGGCGCCATGGCGCAGAAGTCCTTACTCCTGCAAGCGGTGCGGTATAAGGTGCGGGCCCGCCGGCTCAGTCGGCGGACCGAGCGCGCGTATGTGGGATGGATCAAGCGGTTCGTGCGCTATCATGGGCTTAGGCATCCCCGGGAGCTGGGCGAGGTGGAGGTGGCCGCCTTTCTCAATCATCTCGCGGCCGAGCGGCGGGTGGCGCCGTCCACCCAGATGCAGGCGTTGTGCGCGCTGCTGTTCTTGTACGAGCACGTGCTCGAGCGCCCGCTGGGCCGGTTGCAGGGGTTGGCGTGGGGCCGGCCACGGGCGCGGCTGCCCGTCGTGCTGACGCGGGAGGAAGTGGCCGCCGTGCTGGGCGAGTTGCGAGGGGTGCCGTGGCTCGTGGCGATGCTCTTGTACGGCAGCGGGTTGCGCCTGCTCGAGGCGGTGCGGCTGCGGGTGAAGGATGTGGATCTCGGGCGGCGCGAGATTCGCGTGCGCGACACCAAGGGCGGCCGGCCGCGGGTCACGATGCTGCCGGCCGCGGTGCTGGAACCGTTGCGCGCGCATCTCGAGGCGGTGCGGCGGCTGCACGAAGCGGATGTGCGGCGGGGGGCGGGGGTGGTCGAGCTTCCCGGTGCCTTGGCGGGCAAGTATCCCGGTGCGGGGCGGGAGTGGGCGTTGCAGTGGGTGTTCCCGGCGGCACGGCAGTATGTGGCGCGGGATGGCAGCCGCCGACGGCATCATGTGCACGAAAGCGTGGTGCAGCGGGCGGTGAAGGCCGCAGTGGCTCGCAGCGGGATCGGCAAACGGGCCACGTGCCACACCTTCCGGCATTCGTTCGCCACCCATCTCCTGGAAGGGGGCTACGACATCCGCACTGTGCAGGAGCTGCTCGGCCACAAGGATGTCAGCACGACCATGGTGTACACGCATGTGCTGAACCGCGGTGGCCTGGGCGTCCGCAGCCCGGCGGATCAACTGGGCCCGGGCGGGTCGCAGGCGGGATAAGGTCTTTGCTCTTGCGAGGGGTAGGGGGGAGCCGCAGTATAAGTACAGGTTAGGCGGCGTCACAGAGAACCCGTGACATTCAAAGAAATCCTCACCAGGATTACCGGCGTCAGCACGCCGATCTTCGGTGTCTCTTGGGACCCACCGAAGGCTGAACGCACAGTCGCGAGGAAAGTCATTCAGTTCCTCGAGGACCGCCGGGTCCTCTACAATCCAAGCGAACTAGAGATCCCAGATCACTGCGTGGCGTCTGTCTTGGAGATTCGCCAGTTCTTGACAGACCAGATAAGCGCGCTCGATGACAATTCAGAACTTGCGGCCAGCCTCAGGGCAATGCGTGCGGCCTGCCGAAAATTCCTTGATTCTCTTCCGCATCGGTCGCGATCCCTGCCCCCGATGTACTGGGCAGCTTTCGACAGTTGGGCGTTCATTACAGCACTGGGGGAGCTACGCGGGGTTTTCGGCGTCCACCTCGCCAAGATCGCTGCACAGAACGGCCTCGATATCGAGGACGACTTAGCAGCGATTCTGCCGGCGCCAGGTGATAAAGACGCCGCCTAACAAGCGCTTGAAGCTGACGGCGCCCGGTTTTCGGAGGAATTGCGTTTGTGCGCCAGCCAGCCCTGTGCTAGTCTCAGCTATCGCGGGCGCCCGCCCGTGTCGGCGCCGCAGCTTAAGCGCGATCCGTTAGGCTGCCCGTATCGATCGGTGCATTCTCCCCGGCTGACCCCCATCTTGGAGGAATGATGAAACTCGATTCCAAGGCCCTCGCCACTACGTTTGGCGTGGTCTGGGGCGGTTGCGTTTTCCTCGCGGCGCTCCTCAACATCATATGGCCCAGTTACGGGCGCACATTCCTGGACCTCGCTGCCTCGATCTATCCAGGATTTCACCCGGGCGGGATCAGGGGCGCAGTGGTGGGCGCCCTCTACGCGGTGCTCGATGGTGCCGTCGCCGGGGCTCTCGTTGCCTGGATCTACAACAGGGTGAGCACACGGGCGTCGTCAGTATGACCGATCCAGCAGCGCCCGCAGCCTAACAAGCGCGTGAAGCTGGCGGTGCGCGTGGATTAGGGAATGAATCTTTCTTCAGCGCGCCGCAGCTGAGACGCCAGTGCGGTCGGTCCGCGCCACGAGGGGGGCTCTTGCGCCGTACGTACATCGTATGTACCATGTCTCATGGCGGACCTCCGGTTCGAGTGGGATAAGCGCAAGGCAGGAGCAAATGAGCGGAAGCACGGCGTGTCATTCGAAGAAGCCGAGACGGTCTTCGCCGATGAGTACGCCCTCCTGCTAGACGATCCCGACCACTCAGCCGCCGAAGACCGCTTCATTCTCTTGAGCCTGAGCGCACACTTCCGGGTGCTCGTCGTTGTGCATTGCTATCGCAAAGACGACGACGTGATTCGGATCATCTCAGCTCGGAAGGCCACGAAGGCGGAGCGAGCGCAATACGACGCGAGGTGGCAGTCATGAGGCGACAATATGACTTTTCGAAGGCGCGCCGGAACCCCTACGCGGCGCGGCTGAAGCAGTCGGTGACTATTCGGCTGGATACTGCGGCGCTGGCATACTTTAAGGACCTGGCCCGCAGCACGGGCATTCCCTACCAGACGCTCATCAATCTCTATCTTCGCGATTGTGCGGCGGCTGGCCGCAAGCTCGATCTGCAGTGGAGGGCCACGAAGAAGGGCGCAGCGTAACTTGCGCCTGCAGCTGGCGGTGCCGGCTGAACAGGGGAAGCGTCGGTTTGTGCCCTGGCCGGCTTCAATGTATTCTGAGGTCCTGAGCGCCGGCAGGACGGCGCGCCGCAGCTGAGGCGCCAGCGCGTTAGCCGCACTCGCCCACGACCAGTGTTGCCGCGCGCCCTCGCCGCGGTTATACTAGGGGTATGAAAACGGCTGTCTCGCTGCCCGAGGATCTGTTCCGCGCCGCGGAGCGCCACGCCAAGCGGCTCCGGAAGTCCCGCAGCCAACTCTACGCGGAGGCGTTAGCCGAGTACTTGGCGCGCCATGCCCCGGAGGAGGTCACGGAGGCCATGAACCGGGTGGTCGAGCGACTGGGTGAGCCGGGGCAGGAGGGGTTTGTCGCCGCTGCGGCGCGCCGCGTGCTCGAGCGCACGGAGTGGTAGAAGTCGCGCAGGGCGACATCTGGTGGGCGGACCTCCCTGAACCGGCGGGCTCCGGTCCCGGGTTTCGGCGCCCGGTCGTGGTGGTTCAGGGAAACCCGTTGAATCGGAGCCGGATCGGCACCGTGGTGTGCGTCCCTCTGACCAGCAACCTGACGTGGGCCGACGCCCCGGGAAACACCCTGCTGGCGGCGACGGCGACGGGCCTGCCTAAGGACTCGGTGGCGAATGCCTCGCAGATCATCACCATCGATCGGTCCTTTCTTGCCGAGCGGGTGGGACGACTCGGGCCCAAGCAGCTCGCCCAAGTCCTGCACGGGATCGATGTGGTACTCGGTCGCTGAGCCGGCTAACCGGGCGATGAAGCGGACGGGCCTGGCCCGCCGCTTATCGCCCGGCCGTTAGGCAGACTTCCCAGTGTCGACCCCGAGAACACGCGGCGCGAGACCGAGCACTTGGTTGGGTGTGTCTTCGGGCTGCGGCCCCTCGGGCAGGCCCCGCTCGGCGCGAGCACCAGCGCGCGGCGCCCAGAACCGGGAAGCGGTGCTCGAGCCCCGGCGCCTGGAACACGCGGCCCAGCTGCCTAACGAGCGCGTGAAGCTGGCGGCGCCCGGGGACCAGGGTAGAATTGCGTTTGTGAACGTTCAGTTGCGGCGCCGCAGCTTAAGCGCGGTCCGTTAGGCTGACGCCGGTCGTCGAGCCGCGGTACCCGGGGTGCGAAACGTGAGTCGGGGGGTGGGCGCGGCGCTGTGCACCAATCTTCGGCGGGGGGAGTGCGGTGCGGGATGTGGAATCAACGGCCGCTTGCCCGGGACCGGGCGAGCCGCAGCCTAACGAGCGCATGGAGCCAGCGGCGCCGGCTTGTGACGGAAGCCGTAGGTTTGTGAGCGCTCGGGCGGCGCGCCGCGGCTCATGCGCGGGGCGTTAGGCCGCGCCGTCGGCGCTTGACAATGTACCTACACCGTACATACATTAGCGCATGGCGGCGCTCCGGTTCGAGTGGGACCCTCGGAAGGACGCCGAGAATCAGCGCAAGCATGGGATCGCCTTCGAGGAAGCCAGAACCATCTTCGCTGATGAATATGCACTGCTTCTCGGCGATCCCGACCACTCTGGGGAGGAGGACCGGTTCATCCTGCTCGGCCTAAGCGCCAGGTTCCGAGTGCTCGTCGTTGTTCACACGTACCGGGCGGACGATGACATCATCCGGATCATCTCAGCCAGGAAGGCGACCAAACTGGAGCGCCAGCAGTACGACGCGAGGTGGCATCGATGAGACGCCAATACGACTTTTCGAAGGCCCGCCGGAACCCCTACGCCAGTCGTCTCAAGCAATCGGTGACGATCCGCCTCGACTCGGCAGCAGTGGCGTACTTCAAGGAGCTCGCGGCGGAGCTCGAGATCCCATACCAAACCCTGATCAACCTGTATCTGCGCGATTGCGCTGCGAGCGGCCGCAAGCTGGCGCTGAAATGGAAGCCGGCTCGGAGAGGGCGCAGCCTAACCAGCGCTTGAAGCTGGCGGGCGCGGATCGCTCTAATGGAAACGGAGTGTTTGTGCCCTGGCGGGCACGGGACTTTCGTCCACTACTCTTGCGCCGGCGGGCCAGTCGCCCGCAGCTTAAGCGCGGTCCGTTAGGCTGACGCCGGTCGTCGAGCCGCGGTACCCGGGGTGCGAAACGTGAGTCGGGGGGTGGGCGCGGCGCTGTGCACCAATCTTCGGCGGGGGGAGTGCGGTGCGGGATGTGGAATCAACGGCCGCTTGCCCGGGACCGGGCGAGCCGCAGCCTAACGAGCGCATGGAGCCGACGGCGCCGGCTTGTGACGGAAGCCGTAGGTTTGTGAGCGCTCGGGCGGCGCGCCGCGGCTCATGCGCGGGGCGTTAGGCTGACGCCGATCGTCGAGCCGCGATACCGGGGGTGCGAAACGCGAGTCGTGGGGTGGGCGCGGGGCTGCACATCGATCTTCGCCGGGGAGGGTGGTGCGGGATGTGGAGTCAACGGCGGCTTGCACGGGACTGGGCGAGCCGCAGCCTAACGAGCGCATGGAGCCGGCGGCGCCGGCTTGTGAAGGAAGCCGTATGTTCGTGAAGGCTGGGGCCGAGCGCCGCGGCTCATGCGCGGGGCGTTAGGCTGACGCCGATCGTCGAGCCGCGATACCGGGGGTGCGAAACGCGAGTCGTGGGGCGGGTCCGGTGCTGCGCATCGATCTTCGGCGGGAGGGCGGTGCGGGATGTGGAGTCAACGACGGCGGCTTGCACGGGACCGGGCGAGCCGCAGCCTAACGAGCGCATGGAGCCGGCGGCGCCGGCTTGTGAAGGAAGCCGTATGTTCGTGAAGGCTGGGGCCGCGCGCCGCGGCTCATGCGCGGGGCGTTAGGCTGACGCCGATCGTCGAGCCGCGATACCGGGGGTGCGAAACGCGAGTCGTGGGGCGGGTCCGGTGCTGCGCATCGATCTTCGGCGGGAGGGCGGTGCGGGATGTGGAGTCAACGACGGCGGCTTGCACGGGACCGGGCGAGCCGCAGCCTAACGAGCGCATGGAGCCGGCGGCGCCGGCTTGTGAAGGAAGCCGTATGTTCGTGAAGGCTGGGGCCGCGCGCCGCGGCTCATGCGCGGGGCGTTAGGCAGCGCGGCGGCCTGATATCTGTGTACAGATCCCCTCGGCGGGTCCTACTTGCCATCCTCCTTGGGTGTGCAGTCCTCGCGGCATGCCATGCGAAGGTCGTGTGGCGGCTAACTCCGTCCCCCATCATGTCCCCAGGAAGCCACGTACCTGCGGTTCACGTACCAGACACCATGAACGCCGGTTCCGCCGATACCGTCGTAGCTTGGACGAGAGGGGGCGGCTGCACACGTATCGTGCGACCCAAGGTCACTGAGGACGACCTGCACGTTACCATTCAACTGTTCGATTCCGTGTTAGTCCGTCGACCGGACGACTATGTGTGCGTTGCCGTTCGCTGGGACGCTCGGCGCACGGTCCCACTCCGGTTTTCGCGCCCGGGCGTCGCCCACGTCCGTGTGATAGGGTCTGATACGATTGATCGCGTGGTGGTTGTGCGATGAAGGCCGCGCTGCCTAACATGCGCTTGAAGCTGGCGGGCGGTGATCGCTCTAAGGAAGCGGAGTGTTTGCGCCCTGGCGGGCACGGACTGTCGTCAAACATCCTTGCGCCGGCGAGCGGGTCGCCCGCAGCTTAAGCGCGATGCGTTAGGCGGCGCGGCGGCCTGATATCTGTGTACAGATCCCCTCGGCGGGTCCTACTTGCCATCCTCCTTGGGTGTGCAGTCCTCGCGGCATGCCATGCGAAGGTCGTGTGGCGGCTAACTCCGTCCCCCATCATGTCCCCAGGAAGCCACGTACCTGCGGTTCACGTACCAGACACCATGAACGCCGGTTCCGCCGATACCGTCGTAGCTTGGACGAGAGGGGGCGGCTGCACACGTATCGTGCGACCCAAGGTCACTGAGGACGACCTGCACGTTACCATTCAACTGTTCGATTCCGTGTTAGTCCGTCGACCGGACGACTATGTGTGCGTTGCCGTTCGCTGGGACGCTCGGCGCACGGTCCCACTCCGGTTTTCGCGCCCGGGCGTCGCCCACGTCCGTGTGATAGGGTCTGATACGATTGATCGCGTGGTGGTTGTGCGATGAAGGCCGCGCTGCCTAACATGCGCTTGAAGCTGGCGGGCGGTGATCGCTCTAAGGAAGCGGAGTGTTTGCGCCCTGGCGGGCACGGACTGTCGTCAAACATCCTTGCGCCGGCGAGCGGGTCGCCCGCAGCTTAAGCGCGATGCGTTAGGCGGCTGCGCTAATGAGGACAAAGCTCCACATCGCCTTCGCGTTCGTCACCCTAGCGAGCTGTACACGCCGTCCCGGGGTCCCTGCGCGCGGCTCAGCGCCGACTTCCGCGGATAGCGCCATCCTTTCGGCCGCCGCCGACTCGTTGGAGGCACTGGAGCGCCGGATTGGCATGGCACCGCCCGACCAGCGACCAATTGCCGAGCGGACCGTCATCGCGAACGCATGGTCTGAAGCTCAACGCCATATGACTAGTGTTGCTGCACGTGCGCCCGAGAGCCCTATTCGCGAGTGGCTCTTTGGCGATATCTGGCACCAGGGGCAGCGCCTTGATGTGCCCGGTGCATTTGACAGCGCCGAGGCGCATCTGAGTCGAGCGTTGACCCTTGACTCCACGTTGCTTCCTGCACGCCTGTCGCTGGCGCGCCTTTACATCAACGCCGGCTTGGAACTCGCGCCCAAGGCGGAACAGCTGCTCCGTAGCGCGCAGGTGGTGCCGGGGTCGAGGGACGAAACGACCGTCCACGAAGGCCTCGCATTTGCGCTTTGGTACCAGGGGCGGCGCAAAGACGCTGCGGCGGAGGCAGCCTTTGTACTCGCGCGTGATCCCCAGAATCAGGCGATGCGCATGTTTCGCGAGGCCATTAGATGATCAAGCAGCCGCCTAACAAGCGCTTGAAGCTGACGGGGCTGGCCTTCAAGGGAAGCGTACGTTCGTGCGCCAGCCAGCTCGTACCGCAGGGCGGGGCGCTTGCGCCGGCCTGCGCTCGCCCCGCAGCTTAAGCGCGATCCGTTAGGCTGATTTGCTTGGGGGAGGAAGGTCGTCATATGCCTGCTGCGCTTCCGTACGTTCCGTCATACGGCAAGATCAAGACTCTCTTCACCAAGATCCACAGCGCGAAGGTACCCGACTCGTTTACCCACGCGTATCTGTCCCAGACTCTTGGACTCAAGAGCACTTCTGATCGCCCCTTGATTCCCCTCCTACGACAGCTTGGCTTTATCGATGCAGCCGGGAAACCCACTGCTGCCTACAACTCTCTCAAGAACCCCAAGGAGGCTAAGCGCGCAATCGCAGAGGCCACGAGGGAGGCGTTCGCGCCGCTGTTCGCAGCGAACGAGAACGCTCATACTCTCGACGGCGATGAGCTCAAGGGACTGGTTGCTCAGGTCGCGGGAACGGACGACGAGGTCACTCGACGCACCGTTGGTACGTTCCAGGCACTCGTTGAGCTATCGGACTTCTCGACGAAGCCCGAGCCAGAACAGGGCGTGAAACCTCCTCCATCTCTGCCCTCCAAACCTAGTGAGCTTGAGGGCGCAGCCGGGCGACTTTCGGTGAGGCCAGAATTTCACTACAACATTCAGGTTCATCTCCCGTCAAACGCCTCCGAAGAGACTTATCTGAACATCTTCAATGCGCTTAGAAAGGCATTCTCATGATCGCCGATTCGCAACTGGCGTTGTTCCTTATGCTTGGCCAGAGTGCGGAGCGTGCCGTCCGCGCCGACCCGCAGCTGGTGCCGGCCCAGACCCTTCCGATCTCCCCATCCATTGACATCGCTGAATCGTTGCCGGAGGTTGTTAGCGCTGCCAATCAGGCGGCCGAGGCATATAGACTATTCTTCGTATTCGAAGCCTACCTTCGTGAACTGATCGTCGAGGTTCTTTCGAATGATCCCGCCGTCCCGTGGTGGGACAAGATCCCCGCCGACGTCCGCAAGGATATTGGGGACTTGGAAGAGACGGAGGAGACCAAGAGCTGGATGGCTCTCGGAACGCGGGACAAGTCTTCGCTCATGACGTACCCTCAGTTGATCCGCGTCATTGACGAGTGCTGGAAAGACGGGTTCGTGGACCTTCTGAGGGACAAAACCCTCGTTCAGGAAGCGCGCGCGTTGTCCCACCTAAGGAACACAGTAGCGCACATGACGCCCATTTCGGATGAAGAGATAGAGCGAGTGCGGCTTACCATGCGGGACTGGTTCCGTATGGTGGCACCGTGATCCAGCCTAACAACCGGTTGCAGCGGACGGCCCGCTGCGCGGCCCGCCGCTGAACCGGAGCGTTAGGCCGCGGCGTCAAAGCCTCTCGAGGAGGCCCTATGACTCAGTCCTCCACTGTACTCCTCCTCACGCTGGGTTATCTGATCGCGGGTCAGCCGCTGATGGGCGAAGCGCAGGGTGCCCGAGACGAGCAAGCCATTCGCGACGTGATTCAGGCTCATGCAACCGCGTGGAACCATCGAGACGCAGCCGCGGCAGCGGCCGTGTACGCGCCTGATGCAGTTGTGCGGACGTCGTCCGGCCGCCTGCTCGTAGGTCGAGCGGCGATCGAACAAGCGCATCACGACTGGCTGGCCGAGGACACGGTTGGGGGCGGATCGATCCACCTCCATCCACCCGAGACCATCAAGATTCAATTCCTGGGCTTGGGTGTTGCGGTCGCCGATGTCGACGGCTGCTTTGCTCCGAGAGCAAGCGGGAGTGCTCCACAGCTGCCACCGGACTGCACGCCCCTTTTCATCGTGGTGGTCAAGCGCGGCGGTCGGTGGCAGGTTGCCGAGCAGCGAGCGTTGGCCCGGGCCCGAGGCTGAGGCCGCGGCCTAACATGCGCTTGAAGCTGGCGGCGCTGCTTTCAAAGGAAACGTCTGTTGCCTAACCTTCGAGATGTCCGCCGCAGCTTAAGCGCGATCCGTTAGGCGCACGGTTTCACAGCATGGGGTTTCTGCACAGCAAATCTTTGGAAGAGGGTCTTGCGAGGTTGGTGCCTCTCGATGAGGCCCACCTCGAACTCGGAAAGGAAATGTTCGACGCGTTTGGCCGGGCTCTGTACGGAATGGACCTGCTGGCGGCAGGGGCGCTGAACCGATCCAAGGCGCACATCGCTGGTTTTCGACAGCTGATTGAGGCTAAGAACCTGATCTGTGCAGGTGCGCTCATCAGACTTCAGCTGGACACGGCGCTCCGTTTCTACGCCGCGTTTCTTGTCGAACAGCCGCACGACTTTGCGCGCGCGGTTCTGCGGGGCAAACGCGTGCGCGACTTGAAGGACCGAGACGGGGTGAGGATGACCGATGCGTACCTTGTGAAGAAGCTTGGGCAGGAGTACGACTGGGTCCCGCGCGTGTATGAGCGAACTTCGGGCTATGTTCATTTCTCTGCAACACATCTCTTGAGCGCAATTGGCCCAACGAAGGGTATCGCCGAGTCCGATCGATCAAAAGAGATCAGGATCAAGATTGCAGCCGAGGACAAGCCCCTGCCGATTTCGGTCTACATCGAAGCTGTCGATGCGTTCCGGGCGGCAACGGAGATTCTTCTCCGCTACGTGCACGGATGGGTGTTTACGAAGGCGAACCCAGACCTGGTACAGGAATGGAAACAAGTTCGAGATAACAAGAGCGGCGCCTAACAACCGGTTGCAGCGGGCGGCCCGCTGCGCGGCCCGCCGCTGAACCGGGGCGTTAGGCCGCGGACACGTCACCCTTCTTCACATGGATCGTCCGTTGGTAGAGGTCGTCACAGAGCGAGACATTGACCTCCTCCTCATTGAGGAGCTGAATGTCCGGCCTGAGTTTCTTGCGTGGTGGATCGCCTCAGTTCGGGGCCCTAGCTGCCCCTCTGATCACCTCATTGGTGCTTTTCACTCCGTCACTCATCCCACGCTTGGAGAGTCCGACCTCCTTATCCTTTACCGCGACGCCGCAGGTGCGCACCATGCGATTCTCGCGGAGAACAAAATTGATGCTCCAGCCCAGCCTGACCAGGCGGATCGTTATAGGCGTCGGGGGGAGGCCGGAGTCGCGAGTGGCGACTGGACCAGCTTTCGCACTTGCATCTGCGCACCGCACCGGTACCTCGAATCATCTACTGACGCGGCGAAGTACGACTCCCGGGTTCCCTATGAAAACATCCGGGACTGGCTGAAAGCGGTGAAGCATGACGTGCGCTGCCAGTACCGCGCCCAAATCATCCAATCCGCCATCGAACAGAACAAGCGAGTCTACACTAAGGAACCTGATGAACGCGTCACGGCCTTTTTCCGCGCCTATTGGCAATGCGCGTCTCACGAATTCCCAGAGCTTGAAATGCGTGACCCTGGCTCCAGAGCGGCTGGCAGCGGCTGGGTTGAGCTTCACCCCGGCCAGCTCCCACGCGGCTGGGCCATATTCCACAGGCTTCCTGAAGGGTTCGTCGACCTGTCAATCCCCGACGCATCCGCTCATGTGCCTGACTTCGCAAGATCTTTCCAACACCTGTTGGGAAAGGATTCAGAGGTTGTGAAAACCGGAAAGTCGGCTTCCGTTCGTATCACGGTTCCGGCCCTGGATCGCTTTGCTGCCTTCGACGAGCAACGCGACGCTGCCCGGGCTGGCATGCGGGCCGCATACAGACTCCTTTTCCTATCGCGTGCCATTTTTCCTATCGCGTGCCATGCCCGCGGCCTAACAAGCGCTTGAAGCTGACGGGCGCGAACGCCTTAGAGGAACCCTGCCCGTCGTGCCCAGACACTCATCGCCCAACGTTCGGGATCCTTGCGCCAGCGGGCGGGTCGCCCGCAGCTTACGCGCGGAGCGTTAGGCCGCGAACGGGCTCATTTCGGAGGATCGGTCAATGGTCTCTGCGGTCCGTGTGCTGGTGTTCACCGCCAGCATGATCATCACGTGTGTGGCCGCAAGGCCGGCTACCGGCCAGGGGGCGGCCCCTGGCTCGAGGAGGGTCCGCACGTACTACATTGCCGCCGACGAAGTGGTCTGGGATTTCACTCCCTCGCACGCCAGCCGAATAACGGGCGAACGGGCGCACTTCGAGGACGACCCCGGCTCCAGGGGAACGCTCGACCCGAACTCGACCGCATACCGGAAGACAGTCTACCGCGAATACACGGACGACACGTTCCAGACGCTGAAGACGCGATCGGCCGATTGGGCCCACCTGGGCATCCTCGGACCGCTGATCCGCGCCGAAGTCGGGGATACGATCAGAGTTGTTTTCCAGAACCACGCGTCGCGACCCTACAGCATGCATCCCCACGGGGTCTTTTACACCAAGGAGAACGAGGGCACGGCGTACCAAGATGGTACGACCGGGGCAGGCAAGGCGGACGATGCAGTCGCCCCGGGCGCCACCTACACGTACCAGTGGCAAGTGCCGGAGCGGGCCGGCCCAGCCGATGGTGACGGTAGTACCGCGTTCTGGGTGTATCACTCGCATGTTGACGAAGGCCGTGACATCAACTCGGGCCTGATTGGTCCCATCGTCATCACGCGCCGCGGCATGGCGCGGCCTGATGGGTCGCCTGTGGACGTTGACCGCGAATTTGTCGCCATGTTTGCGCTCTTCGACGAGCACCTGAGCTGGCAGTGGCCCGAGAACCTGCTGCGCCTGTACGGCGACTCAACCCGCTATGACAGCAAAGACCCGCATGTCGTTGAGTTCCACCACTTTTTCACGATCAACGGATACATGGAGGGTGACGGGCCCGCGATGACGATGAAGCGCGGCGAACACGTACGCTGGTATGTCTTTGCTGGCACGAACGAGGAGGAAGCGTGGGACACCCACACGGCGCACTGGCACGGCCAGACGGCGACGGTTGCGCACATGCGAACAGACATGGTGATGTTAACTCCAATGATGTCGGCGATCGCCGACATGGTGCCCGACAATCCTGGCGTCTGGCTGTTCCACTGCCATATGCCTGGTCATTTCGCTGCAGGGATGCGGACCATTTTCACCGTACTTCCGTAGCAGCTGGCCTCGGTCGAGTGCGAGCTTGCGAGGCATGGCCGCGGCCTAACAGGCCGATAAAGCTGGCGGTCGCCTGCGGTGCCCGCAGCTTATCGGCAAGGCGTTAGACCGCAGACTCCTCGGCATGCGAGTGATCAAGGAGGACGGTACAAGCGCTGGCTTTTTCACTATGCTCATCCGCGAATGGATCGGGAAAGCGATATCCGGGCTGCTCCTCTCGCTGGGCTTCCTCTGGATCCTGTTCGACCGCGACAAGCAGGGCTGGCACGACAAGCTCATGAGCACCTACGTCGTGGAGTAGCTCGCAGCAACGCGGCCCAACAAGCCGCTGCAGCCGACCGGCTTCGCCGGCGGCTGAGCGGCATGACGTTAGGCGGCACACCATTCGCCGTACGCCCTGACCACCCCATCCAGGGCGAGCGGCGTCCCCACCCGGGCATCCACAAGAATCAGCTTCACTGCACGCCCGGCCCTCAAGCATCTACCGTCGCCGGGCGGGGCCTGCTGCTCGTCAGCATTACACCAATCCCTAGCGCCATCAGCCAGCGGCCCCCAACTTTGCACAGCGAGACACGCATAGCCCCGGAGGCGACATGTTCTGTCGCAGCGTGTGGGAAGGAGATAGTAGCAACCGCGGTCATCTGTCCCCACTGTGGGACCCCTGTCAAAGACCAGGCTGCCGCTGGCCTCTCCAGCGGCCTCCGAACCGCTGGCTGGGTGTGCGCATTCCTACTCCCGTTCGTGGGGATAATCATCGGGATCATAGCGCTCACAAAGAAGGACGTTGGCAGCGGTATCGCCATGATTGTCGTATCCCTCGTAATGATGGGGGTATGGGCGGCGATCCTGTGACGGGAGTGCCATATCCAAGCTGACGCGCACTGCCTTGCCGGTGCGCATCACTCCGGCAGCCAGGCTCCAGTGACGAGTGTGCTGCCTAACAAGCGCTTGAAGCTGGCGGCGCGCGTAGATTAATGAATCTTTCACCAGCGCGCCGCAGCTTGAGCGCGAGCCGTTAGGCGGCAGACCGATGAATTGGGATACCGTTGTGAGTGATTTCGTCATTGGCGGTCTCGCTGTGGTGGACGTGGCCGGTCGTGGGGTTGGGCCGACAACGATTACGCGGGACCAATTTCTGGGCATCGTGTTTAGGGTTCTTGAGGATAACGTGCTGTGCTCCATTGCCACAGTGACGCCAGAGGGAACAGCTCACGTCAACACCGCGTTTTTCGCATACTCCACCGCCCTGGAACTGTTCTTTCTCTCACATCCTGCCTCTCGGCACTGCCGCAATCTGGTGAACAATCCGTCCGTCGCGCTCACAGTCTTTTCCTCGGGGCAGCGGTGGACGCAGCCGGGACGGGGAATCCAGCTGTTCGGTATTGCCGAGGAAGCGTCGGGTTCGGCAGCCGAAAGGGCGGAACGGTCGTACGGAGCCCGGTTTCCGGATTACCACACCTGGAAGGCCTCGCTGTCGGAGGATGACTTGGCGCGTCAGTACCGTTTCTATCGCATTGTTGTGAATACGGTGAAGGTCCTCGATGAGGAAACACTTGGGGACGCCCTGTTCGCTTGGGCAACGATCGTTCACCCGGAGGGATCTCCGCCTGCCGCCTAACACGCGCTTCCACCTGACGCCGCTCCGCTGCGCTTGGCGGCGCAGGTGAAGCGCAGGCCGTTAGGTGGCGCGGCGTAACAGGTCCCATAGGCCCCGCGGTGACACGATCGTGATTGGCGGATCGACCAGCCGCAGCAGATCGTGGTCGCCGCTCACGAGCACATCCGCACGTCCGGCCACGGCTTCCGCGACGACCGTAGCATCAGCCGGATCGAGGCCCTCGATTCGCCCTTCGCCAGCTGCTCGCACCACTGTTGCTTGGTTGCGCAAGAGCGCGTCGAATTCTAGGCACGTGTCTCGGGGGATGCGCATCTTCCGAGTCAGGACCGTCCGCCCCTCGCCCAAGACGGTCTCGCCGAGGACCAACTCATGCTCGGCGAGGATGGCGGTCAAGAGATCGGCACAGAGGCCCCGGGTGGCCACCGCGCTTACGACGACATTGGTATCGAGAAAGACCCTCACGAGACGTCGCGGAAGACGTCGTCGTCGGTGAGGTAGCCGCGCGCCTCAGCCAGGGGCATCACGCGGCGCCGCAGGTCCTCGAACTGGGCCAGGGCCAGCTGCCGGCGCAGGGCTTCGCGCGCCACGTCGCTCCGGCTGCGCCCGGTGCGCTTGGCCAAGCGGGCCAGCTGGCGATTCAGGTTCGGATCCAGGCGAATAGTGAGGGTTGACGTTTTCATGTCAGACAATGTAATACAGGCCGCGCCACCTAACAAGCGCGTGAAGCTGGCGGGCGCGGATCGATTTAGTGGAGCCGGAGTGTTTGCGCCCTGGCGGGCGTGGACGTTCGGCCACTACTCTTGCGCCGACGGGCGGGTCGCCCGCAGCTTACGCGCGAAGCGTTAGGCCGTCGACACTACGCAACCCTGTCGGAACAAGATCCATGGTGATATCGGGAATGGAACTCGTCAATCCCCGCACGGGCCAACGGTTGCGCTTCGTGGAAACCGCCCACGGTTCGCAAGGCGCGCTCGTGGCAATGGAGTGCGTTAGCCCTCCGGGCATGGAGCGCGAACCCGAGCATGTGCACCCGTATCAGGAGAACAGCTTCGAAGTCCACAGTGGCGCCTTGCGATTCAAGATCAGCGGTCAGGAGCGAGTAGTCGGCCCTGGAGAACGGGTGGTGGTGCCGGCAGCGACACCGCACTGCTTTTGGGTTGAGGGGCCGGAGGAAGCACTGTATCGCCAGGAGTTTCGGCCCGCGTTGGGTATCGAGCACTTTTTCGAAGTGCTCTTCACTCTTGCGCGTGACCGAATGCTGGATGAGCGCGGGATGCCACCGTTCCTTATGCTGGGTTTGTTCGGACGCGCATTCTGGAATGAAGTACGGGTCACACGACCACCGGCGTGGGTGCAGCGAATCACGTACGCCCTGCTGGCGCCCATTGGGCGCGTGGCCGGCTATCGGCTACCTGCGGCCTAACAAGCCGCTGCAGCCGCCGAGCGGCGAGTTGGTTTAGACTCCTTCGCGACACCGGGCCGGCCGCTCGCGGCTGAGCGGCAGGGCGTTAGGCGGCGGCCCGATAGGCTCCGTGCCCTTAACCATTAACCTAGATGGTGCTCCGTATGTCAACAAAGGAAGTCGTTCAGCGCTATTTCGCGGCTCTCGCACAGAAGGGCAGGTGGGAGGCCTTCTTGGCTGACGATCTCAGGTTCACCAGCTTCACGAGCCCTGTGAAGGAGCTGACAAGTAAGTCCGCCTACCTCGAGTCAACCGTGAGATTCTTCTCGATGGTGATGTCCGTTGAGGTGAGAGACCTGATCATCGAAGGCGCGAAGGCTTGTGCGTTGACCCGCTATCAGTTGCAAGCCCCGGGCGGGTCAAGGTTCCAGAGTGATGTAGCTGAGCTCTTCACGGTCAAGAACGGCAAGATTGCCACGTTCGCCATCTACTTTGACACCGCACCGTTCCCCAAGTAGGCAGCGATATGCCGCCGCAGGAGGTCTTGACTGAGAGAGTCCGAGCAGCCTTGGCGCGTGCCCGCCGCGTGTCGGAGAGGAAGATGTTCGGCGGCGTCACGTTCATGGTAAATGGGAAGATGTGCATCAGCGTGGGGCATCAGCGACTCATGTGCCGCATCGACCCCGAGGTACACGAAGCGGCGACACGGCGCCGCGGTGTCCGGACGGTCACGATGAAGGGGCGAGCCTACCGGGGCTTTGTCTATGTGCGCGGCGACGCGGTCGCCTCAAAGCGAGAACTCGACTATTGGGTCAAGTTGTGCCTCGACTTCACCAAGCGGGCCAAGTCATCGCGGCGCCGCCGCCCAACCAGCGCTTGAAGCTGACGGGCCTATCGCTCTTAAAGGAATCGGAGTGGTTGTGCCCCGGCGGGCAGGGGACGTTCGTCCACTACTCTTGCACCGGCGGGCCAGTCGCCCGCAGCTCACGCGCGGTCCGTTCGGCGTCTGAATGAACCGTCTCATGGCCACGTGCTGGCCAGCTGGCCGTCGTGGTGTGCGGCCTAACGCTTGAAGCTGCGCGTGTAAAACTATGGAACGTGATCTTTCTTCAGCGCGGCGCACCGTGTGGAGCGCCCCCTCCCAATGATTGCTCGAGCGGTCGCTGCTTGGTTGGCCGTTTTGGTGTTGGCAATCGTCAACGGCGCAGTGCGTCAAGCGCTGCTGACCCCGCGCTTTGGCGAACGCACTGGTCATGTCATTAGCACAATCCTGCTCTCGGTTCTCGTTCTGGCCGCTGCATGGCTTCTGGTTCCGTGGGTTCGACCGCTCACCCGACGCGACGCCTGGACTATCGGAGCCCTTTGGCTCGGTCTGACGCTTGCCTTCGAGTTCCTGGCTGGGCATTACCTCTTCCGTGATCCTTGGGACCGGTTACTGGCCGATTACAACGTTGCGCAGGGCCGCATCTGGATCCTGGTGCTGGTTACCACTGTGGTGGCGCCGGTTCTGGTTTACGCGTCGCGATCCGCTCAGCCATGACTGTGAGCGTGCGTCCAGCAAGTCCTGACGGCGGTATTCGGTCTGTTCATGGTGGCGATCCAAGCGTACGTGTTCTTCGGGCCCCCACCGATCTCGGACAAGGCAAATGAAGCCCCGGGGCCGCCCGCCGAGGTTTTGACGCCGCGCGAATCTGAAATCTCGCTCGATGGAGTAGCCACATGACACACATCCCAAAGAACACCATTTGCCTCTGGTACGACCGCGAGGCCGAGGAAGCCGCGCGCTTCTATGCTTCGGTCTTTCCCGACAGCGAAGTGACGGCCGTGCACCGCTCCCCTGCCGACTACCCGTCCGGCAAGGCCGGCGATGTGCTGATGGTCCAGTTCACCGTCTGCGGCATCCCCTGCATCGGGCTGAACGGCGGGCCGGCGTTTCCGCACACTGAAGCCTTCTCGTTCCAGATCGCGACCGACACGCAGGAGGAGACCGATCGGTACTGGAACGCGATCGTCGGCAACGGCGGGCGCGAGAGCGAATGCGGGTGGTGCAAGGACCGCTGGGGCGTAAACTGGCAGATCATCCCGCGCACGCTGACCGAGGCGCTCGCCGCCGGCGGCGACGAGGCGCGCCGCGCCTTCGCCGCGATGATGACGATGCGAAAGATCGACGTGACCGCCATCGACGCTGCGCGGCGGGGCTGAGAAAGCGGCTGTCTGACAGACCGGTTGCAGCGGGCGGTGCGGTCGTGAACTTCCGTTCTACACAGACACCATCGTCGCGGCTGGTGAGGTTCAGTTGGTCTTGAGGGATACGACCGAGGACGATCACGTCCGCACAATTTCTCTTGCGCCGGCGGCGGGTCGCCCCCAGCTTAAGCCGACCCGTTAGGCGCCAGGCCTGTCGCCTGGGAGGCCGTGGTGAGTCATTCCGCTATCGGTGACCTCGAGGCTATGAACGCGGCTGGCCGAAGCCTCGGCTCGAGACCGATGAGCCGCGAACAGTTCTCCAGGCGTGTCTTCGGAGTTCTCGAGACCAACGTCCTCCGCTCAATCGCCACGGTGACGGCCCAAGGAACGGCTCACATCAACACTGCTTTTTTCGTTTCTTCGGACGCGCTTGAACTATTCTTCCTCTCGCATCCTGCGTCTCGCCACTGCCAGAACTTGATGAGCAACCCGTCCGTTGCGCTCACGGTGTTCTCTTCCGCGCAGCGGTGGGCCGGTCCTGCCGCTGCCGCCGGCGCGCGGCGCGGCGGCACTGCGACCAGGCGGCACAGCCGTGCGCGCCGCTCGCGGCTGAGCCGCCGCTCGGCGACATCCAGAACAACCGAGGACTACCAATGCATCGCCCGGTCACGAGCCGCCTTGGGCTCGCGCTGCTCTGCACCGCGATGGCCTGCATCGCGCGACGCCCTGCTTCGGTGGAGAGCCAGCAAGCGCAGGTTCGCGCCGCGACTCGGCACTACGCCGATCTGGTGCTCGCGATGAACCACCATGCCATTGCGGAGCTCTTCACGCCAGACGGCGAGATCCGCGCCGACGACCAGCCGCCGATCCACGGGCGCGAGGCCATCGAAAGGCACCTTCAGGCATTCGCCGCATACAAAGTGCTCGAGGAGTCACTCACGGCCGACGCGATCGAGATGTCCACCGGCGGCGCACATGTATCCGGCACGTACCATCAGCGTGTCCGGCTTCCCACCGGTGAAGTCGTCACGGTCGGCGGAGAGTACACAGCAGACTGGGTACTGACCCCCTCATCCGGCTGGCACATCAAGAGGATGGCCACCACGGCAGCCCGGTGACGCCTGACTCCAAGACAGGCGGCGGCGCCCCTCACGAGGAGTCACCGTATGAAGCCGCGGATCACTGTAATCACGATTGGTGTCGAGGACCTCGAGAGGTCGCTGCACTTCTAGCGGGACGGCCTTGGACTGGCAACGGAAGGCATCGTCCGCAAGGAGTGCGACTACGGAGCCGTTGTCTTCATCGGCCTTCAATCGGGCTTGCGTTGTGGCCGCGGACGCGCATCGCGCACGATTCCGGTCTTACCCCAGGTACGCCGACCCCAACGGAGTTCACGTTGGGGCACAACGTGTCCTCCGAGGCCGAAGTGGACGCTGTCATCAAGCAGGCACGGAACGCGGGCGCTGTCGTTGTGAAGCCGGCCGCAGATACTTTCTGGGGCGGCTACGCCGGCTATTTTTCAGGACCCCGACGGCGATCTCTGGGAGGTTGTGTGGAATCCGCGGTGGCCCGCACCGGATTGAGGCATCAATGGCCGCGCGTTGGGAGACGAACGTGAAGACGAGGAGATCGCGGAGCGAGTGGGCCCTCGTGATCGGGGCACCGGCGCTGCTTGCGCTCGTCGAATTGATCCACCCGCACCCCCACGACCTGTTGCACCTGGACGTGCCAATGTGGCTCGTGGTGCACTACGCGCAAATTCCGCTGTTTCCGCTGGCCGCTCTCGGCGTCGTGCGACTCGTGCAGGGACGAACCGGGATCATCGCAGGCATCTGTCGCGCAGCGATGTTTGTCTTCGGCGCCAGTTGGACAGCGTGGGATGCCGTGGCCGGCGTGGCGACCGGCATTCTGGTAAACGCTGCGCATAGCTCCGGCGCCCCCGAGGCATGGCGCGCGCCGATCGATGCGATCTGGGAGCAGCCGATCATGGGCGGCGGCACGGCCTCGGTATTTGCAGTGATGGGAGCGATCGCCTTGTCGGTCGGCACCGTGTTTGCCGCGATCGCGCTGAAGCGTGCGGGCAGTTCTTGGCTGCCAGTTCTGCTGCTCGCGATTTCAGGGTTTGGCATCACCGCTTTCAAGACTCACGCTTGGCCAGGCGGCCCCTTGACGTTCGGAGGCCTGGCTATCGCAGGGGCGTGGCTGCTTTTGGAACGGGCGCGGTTGACGCAGCCAGACAGCGGTGCCGCCCACGAAAGCGCTGCACCCGGCGGCCGTTCCGCTACGCTCCACGGCCGCCGGTGAGCTTGGTCGTTAGACGGCGTGCAAAAGCGCCCAGAGGATCACCCTCCGGACGCTTGGTCCCTCGGTACTGGAAGGGCCGCCGCCTATCTCTACCGCTCCGGGCGGTGGCCAGGGGTTTGGCTCTTGTACGGCCTTCGCTTGTGGACCACGGGTGTCTGTACCGACTTGTCACGGCCCCTGCATTCAGTGGTAGCGAGCGCGCACCGTCTACCATGGAACTAGCTGGCGAGCCGCGGCGCAGCGAATTCCGGCGCTCCTTGCGGGGCCTTGTCGAGGGCCGCGGCTCGCAGCTCATGTCCGGGACGTTCGGCGTCTGAATGAACCGTCTCATGGCCGCGGTGGAAGAAGAAATACGAGCGATGGTCAACGCGGAGACCGCCGCGTGGAACGCACGCGATGCCGAAGCCCTTGTCTCCCTTTTCCATCCAGACACAGTGTGGCCCTGGCCGCCTCACTCGGCGGCACACGATCCGATGACCTGGATCATGCCGTTCGGACGCTTTGATCGCGAGCGCTGGAAACGCTCTTGGCAAGAGCTCTTCGAGACGCATGATCTGGTTCATAATGATCGCAAGATACGGCGCATTGCAGTCTCTGAGCAGGGCGATGGAGCGTTCGCTGTCGTAGACGTCGACACGCTGTGGGTCAATCGAACCACGGGGCAGCCCTTCCATTGGAAGGGCCGCGCCTGTAAGGTCTATACCAAGGTGGGCGAGCGTTGGTTTTTCATCTTCCAGACCGGTCTCCTCGACTACGGTAGTGACTAGACGCCGAATCACGCATTGCAGCGAACGGGCGGGACAGCGGACGGCTTACCTGTGGTCGGCATGGTCTGGAGTTGACCCGATTTGGCGGGCACCGACCTGAGCCTCCATGTTGGAGGCGGGAGGTGTCCGATGCCAGGGAAGCGCCGGCAGTGTGGTCGGGAGTTCAAGGAGGAAGCGGTCCGCTTGCTCGCCGAGAGCGGGCGGCCTTTGGCCCCCGTAGCTCGGAAGCTGGCGCTCCGGCCCCCTCTCGTCGGTCCCACCAGGTGCCGTGGTCGAGCGCATGGGTGGCGACGTCACCGCCATAGCGGCGCAGCTCGACCAGCGAGGCGTGCGGCATGCGTACGTCGATGGCGGCATCACCATTCAGCGGTTCCTGCAAGCCGGGTTGATTCAGCGCCTCATCATCACGCGGGTGCCGGTCCTGATCGGGGCCGGGATCCCCCTGTTCGGTCCACTTCTCCAGGATATTCCGCTGCGGCACATCGCGACGCGCCAGTACAAGGGGGGGCTCGTTCAAAGTGAGTACGAGGTTGCCGTCTAACACGCGCCTGCAGCTGGCGGACGTGGACGTTCGTCCACCGCGCTTGCGCCGGCCGGCGGGTCGCGCGCAGCGTACGCGCGGAGCGTTAGGCGGCTCTCCACAGCGACCATCGCGCGAACGGCGAGGATACGGAAACATGGAAAAAGAGGAGCTGATCAGGGCACTCAACTCCGCTTCGCGCCGCACACCGAGCGAGGCGCCATGACGAAGTCGCCTGCGTTGCTGAAGCACCCGAGCGCATTCCTGCCTATCACGATGTCGCTCGGCGCACTCGCGGTCGTGTTGCTGTACCTCGCGGTGCACGGCCCGGCGCCGCAGCCGGACGAGGGTGCCGCAGCGCACATCTGGCAGCTGCTGATGGCGGCCCAAGTCCCGATCGTGTTGTTCTTCGCGATCCGATGGGTGCCGGAATCGCCGAGGCGAGCGGTTCCCATCCTTGTGCTTCAGATTATCGCCGGGGTGGCGGCGGTGACTCCTGTCCTTCTTCTTCACTGGTAGGCGTCGCCTGCCTCTGCTTACATGCGGCACTTCTCCAGTTTCTCCGTCAGCATCGACTCGCAGTCCAGGCCTCGAGCGCTGCCGAGGGCGGCGTTCAAGCTGCCGTCGTCGGCAGCGCCGTTTCCGACACGTTCGAGGTCGTGTTCGATACCCTCGACACCACGCGGAAGGCGAAGCATCTGGCCAAGGATCCCCGGGTGGCCAATCCGCCGACCATCGTGGAGTTCGACCGGGCGCAGCGCAGGCCGCGCGACCCGCGCTTGCGGTTGCCGGGCCGGGGCGCAAGCTTTGCGGCCGGGAGCCGCGGCGGGCCACGTGCCGGCCGGCAACTGTAGCGCCACACGTTGAGGGAGCGCACGCGTGCGCCAACCGGGGAGGAGCGCCGCACATGGCTGTGACGGTCAGTGCCGATGTCCCGGGCCAAACCCGGGAAGGATACGAGGAGACGATTCGGCTGCTTGGGGACGCCCTCAAAGCGGCCCCCGGTTTCATCATGCACTTCGGCCACCCGATCGACGGCGGCTGGCGGGTGGTGGAAGTGTGGGAGTCATCTAAACACGCCGCCGAGTGGTTCGCGAAGCACGTGCGGCCCAACCTGCCTCCTGACGTCAAGCCCCAGCGCCACGTTCAGGAGCTACACACCCTCATCCGTCGGTGACCTATCCCGAGGGGCTTACGCTCGCCGCCCACGTCCCTGTAGCCCGCTAGCCCGGGGGAATGGAGTCGGTCATGGGCCGCCCAGCGGAGCGAGGCTCTCTGTGGTTCCGGCACCGGGCCTGGATGCCCGTCGCGTGGGGCCTGGCGCTCGCCAACCTCGCAGGCGCCTGGTTCGCGGCGCGGGCAGGCGAGCCCTGGCACGCGAGCCTGCACGCGGTGCTCGCCGTGGCCTTCGCGCTTGGCGCGCAGCGCTTGCACGCCCGGCGCCGGGAGGCGGGGCAGGCCGGGGGACCGGACGCCGCAGCGGGGAGCCCGATGCGGGAAGAGCTCGAGACCCGGCTCGGCGAGCTCGCGCAGTTGCAGCGGCGCCTGAGCGAGGTCGAGGAGCGGCTGGACTTCGCGGAGCGCCTCCTCGCCGCGCAGCGCAACGCACAGCGGTTGGGCCCCTCCCAGGGGTGACCGGCCCGGCGGGTCGGCCGGGCGCAGGACGCTCCCAGCGACCTGGATGGCCGCCGGGCTTTTCCACAATTCAGACCCACGCCCCCGCGGCCCGCGACGGTCACCCCCTCGCCCAGCCGCATGCGGCCCCGGCGCGCAACAGCCGGGTATCGAAAAACCATCGCGGGGCGCCGGAAAGTCGCATGAAGCGGCTGACCAAGGACCTTCCGGGGGCGTCCGGCGTCGCGCGGGCCCGGGGGGCGCACCGGGGCGCGGGTGAGGGGTCGGGCGGCGGGGTTGACCGAGACGGGCCGCCGGCCCTAGCTTTGAAGTCTGTTTAGCCAATTTTTCGCCGGGGTTATGCCGACCATCAACCAGCTCGTGCGCCTGGGGCGCCGCACGGTGGAGCGCAAGGAGAAGGCGCCGGCGCTGCGGGGCAACCCGCAGAAGCGCGGCGTCTGCACCCGGGTGTACACCACGACGCCCAAAAAGCCCAACTCGGCGCTGCGCAAGGTGGCGCGCGTGCGGCTCACGAACGGGTTCGAGGTGACGGCCTATATCCCGGGCGAGGGGCACAACTTGCAGGAGCACTCGATCGTCATGATCCGCGGCGGCCGGGTGAAGGACCTCCCGGGGGTGCGCTATCACATCATCCGCGGCACGCTCGACGCCGCGGGGGTGAACGAGCGCAAGAAGTCGCGCTCCAAGTACGGCGCGAAGCGGCCCAAGGAGGCGGCGAAGTGAGCCGGCGCAAGAAAGCGGTGCGGCGGCCGGTGCCGCCCGATCCGCGCTACGACAGCCAGACGGTCTCGAAGTTCGTGAACAACCTGATGCAGCGCGGGAAGAAGTCGCTGGCCGAGCGGATTTTCTATCAGGCGATGGACCTGATCGAGCAGCGCACCGGGCAGCCGGGCGTGAACGTGTTCAAGCAGGCGCTGGCCAACGTGAAGCCGTCGCTCGAGGTGAAGTCCCGGCGCGTGGGCGGCGCCACGTATCAGGTGCCCGTGGAAGTGCGGCCGGAGCGGCGTACCGCCCTGGGGATGCGCTGGCTGATCCAGTTCAGCCGGCTGCGCCGCGAGAAGACGATGGCGGAGCGCCTGGCCGCCGAACTGATCCTCGCCTCGAAGGGCGAGGGCGAGACGATCAAGAAAAAGGAAGACACGCACCGGATGGCGGAGGCGAACCGGGCGTTCGCGCACTACCGCTGGTAGGCGCGGGCGATCCCGGGGCCGCGCCCCGGGGCTAGCCGAAATACACGAACCGCGTCGCAGGGGGCGGACCCCCGGACGAGAGCGGAGCGAGACCGGCCCGCCGGGCGGGCGTCACGGTCGCCCCGCGTTTTTGCTGAGCAAAGGACACGCATGCCGCGCACCACGCCGCTCGACAAGATTCGCAACATCGGCATCATGGCGCACATCGATGCCGGGAAGACGACTACGACCGAGCGGATCCTGTACTACACGGGGCGGACCTACAAGCTGGGCGAGGTGCACGAAGGCACCGCGACCATGGATTGGATGGAGCAGGAGCAGGAGCGCGGCATCACCATCACCTCCGCCGCCACCACCTGCTTCTGGCCCCGCCGCGGCGAGCAGTACCGCATCAACATCATCGACACCCCCGGGCACGTGGACTTCACCGTCGAAGTGGAGCGCTCGCTTCGCGTCCTGGACGGGGCCATCACGGTGCTCGACGCGGTGGGCGGCGTGGAACCCCAGACCGAGACCGTGTGGCGCCAGGCCGACCGCTACCACGTGCCGCGGATCGTGTTCGTGAACAAGATGGACCGGGTGGGCGCGGACTTCGAGATGTGCGTCCGCATGGTGCGCGAGCGGCTCGGCGCCAACGCCGTCCCGATCCAGCTTCCGCTCGGCGCGGGCGAGCTGTTCACCGGGATCATCGACCTCGTCCGCCAGGTGGAGATCGTTTACGACGACGCCTCGCTCGGCAAGAAGTACGTCGAGGGCCCGGTGCCGGCCGCGCTGCGGGCGCGGGTCGCCGAGATGCGCCACCACCTGCTCGAAGCGGTGGTCGAGCACGACGACGCGATCCTCCACAAGTACCTGGAGGAACACGAGCTGACCGAGGACGAGATCCGCCTGGTGCTGCGCAAGGCGACCATCGCGGGCAAGGTGGTGCCGGTGCTGTGCGGCGCCGCGTTCAAGAACAAGGGGATTCAGGCGCTGCTCGACGCCGTGGTGGATTACCTGCCGTCGCCGCTCGACATCCCGCCGGTGCAGGGGCACCTCCCCCATCACGACGCGACGCACGCCGTGCGGCGGGCGTCCGACGACGAGCCGTTCGCGGCGCTCGCGTTCAAGATCATGACCGACCCCTACGTCGGCAAGCTCACCTTCTTCCGCGTGTACTCGGGCGTGCTGACCGCCGGCTCCTACGTGTACAACAGCACCAAAGGCAAGCGCGAGCGCGTGGGGCGGCTGCTCCAGATGCACGCCAACAAGCGCGAGGAGATCGAGGAGGTGCGCGCGGGCGACATCGCCGCCGCAATCGGGCTCAAGGACACGAAGACCGGCGACACGCTGTGCGACGAGGCCCACCCCATCATCCTCGAGGCGATGCGCTTCCCCGAGCCGGTGATCTCCGTGGCGATCGAGCCCAAGACCAAGGCGGACCAGGACAAGCTCAGCGCCGCGCTCGCCAAATTGTCCGAGGAAGATCCCACGTTCCGGGTCCACACCGACGCCGAAACCGGCCAGACGATCATCTCCGGCATGGGCGAACTCCATCTCGAGATCATCGTGGACCGCATGAAGCGCGAGTTCAAAGTGGACGCCAACGTCGGGCGCCCGCAGGTGGCCTACCGCGAGACGGTGCGCAAGCGCGTCGAGTACGTGGAGGGGAAGTTCATCCGCCAGACCGGCGGGCGCGGGCAGTACGGGCATGTGGTGATCCACCTCGAGCCAGGCGAGCCGGGGACCGGCTTCGTGTTCGAGGACAGGATCGTGGGGGGCGTGATCCCCAAGGAGTACATCGGGGCGATCGAGCAGGGGGTGAAGGAGGCGCTCGAGAACGGCGTGCTCGCCGGCTATCCGATGGTGGACGTGAAGGTCGAGCTCGTGGACGGCTCGTATCACGAAGTGGACTCGAGCGAGATGGCGTTCAAAATCGCGGGCTCCCTGGCCGTGAAGGAGGCCGCGCGCCAGGCGGACCCGGTGCTGCTCGAGCCGATCATGGACGTCGAGGTCGTGACGCCCGCCGACTACATGGGCGACGTGATCGGCGACCTCTCGGCGCGGCGCGGCAAGATCGGCGGCATGACCCAGCGGGCCGACGCGCAGGTGGTGGCGGCGAGCGTGCCGCTGGCGGAGATGTTCGGCTACTCCACGGCGCTGCGCTCGATGAGCCAAGGCCGCGCGGTGTACACGATGCAGTTCAGCCACTACCAGGAAGTGCCGAAGCAGAAGGCCGAGGAGATCCTCAGCAAGGTGAAGGGCTGAGGCACCAGACCACGCACGTGTCGAGGGGATCATGGGGAAGGTCAAGTTTGAGCGGACGAAGCCGCATGTGAATGTGGGGACGATTGGGCATGTGGATCATGGGAAGACGACGTTGACGGCGGCGATTACGAAGGT
>Ga0209810_1001310_pt1 | contig 39076 bp, 26 predicted proteins | sample Coa_R1_7_FD_187159 | JGI IMG/M metagenome (GOLD analysis project Ga0209810, IMG submission 187159) | Surface soil microbial communities from Centralia Pennsylvania, which are recovering from an underground coalmine fire - Coalmine... | ecosystem: Environmental > Terrestrial > Soil > Unclassified... | reverse complement strand
GCGTCCGGAGTTGCGCGTCGTCACGATCGCACTGACCCGAGGCATTCCCGTGCTTTCCCGCACGCCGCGTGCAACTTCCCGCCTGCGCGCCGGCGAGCGGCGCGCAGGCGGGCGGGGAGCTCAGTGCAGGTGCGCGTTCAGCTCGGCGAGGTCGAGCGTTCCCAAGCCGGTCGTGTAGTCGTAACCCGGGGTCGCGGCATATGCGCCGTCCGACCCGACGATGACGTCATGGAAGCCCGGGCCGATCGGCGTGGTGGGCGGCAGCACTTGGGTCGTCGAGCCTTTCGCCATCGCGGCGTAGGTCGCGTAGAGACGCGAGGCGGCAAACCCCGCTTGCGGATGCGATTGCAGGACGCGGGCCCACGACCCGGCCGCCAACGGCGACGCGAGGCTCGTGCCGCCGATGATGGTCCACCCTCCCTGATCGGACAGGTACAACAGCATCCCCGTCTGCAAGTCCGCGTCCATCGCGATGTCGGGCAAGCCGCGGAACGTGAGCACTCCGGTTCCGTTCACCGGCTGCGCCTGCTGCCACGAGGGCGCCGCTTCGAACTGGCTCACGCCGCCGCCGCCGGCGTACCAGGACGCCTCGCCTTGATATGCGCCGTCGCTCTGGGTGAGGAGCGTCGTGCCGCCCACCGCGACGACGTACGGCGAGGCGGCGGGGTACTCGACGAGCGGCACGCCGCCGGGCACGCCGTTCGGATTGCCGACGGAACAGAACGAACCGGTGTCGCCGGTGGAAGCGAAGAGCGTCTTGCCCTCGGCCGCGGCTTCGGCGAAGATCTCGTCGTCGAGTACCATCGACCCGTCGAGGTACGGCCCGAACTCACAGCCGCCGAACGATGCGTTCGCGATCGCGGTGTGGTCGTCGGTCACCCAGCGGTTGAACTCGAGCGCAATGTCCGAGTCGGTGAGCGACGCGGTGTCGTAGAGATAGATCTGCTTCACCCCGCGGGCCATCCCGCTCGACGCCGTCATGTCGAGCGTCCACTCGTCGTCGCCCGACGTGTCGGGACTCGACACTCCGACCGGGACCACCGTCACGGGAACTTGCGGGATTCCGTCGCCCTGCTCGTTGACGCGCAGATCCGCGACCGACTGCGTGACGTTCCCCTCGGCCATGATCGCGACCGGTACGCCGTACGCGGCGGCCATGCGGTTCGCGTCGTACGCGGCCCAATAGTCGGACGGGGCGTAGTTGCGCAGGCATCCGGCCGGGCTTTGCGGTTCCTGCACGGGCATGGGGAACGCGAGAATCTCCAAGCCGTAGAGGCTGCACGGCGATTCCGCGGCCGTGCTCGTCCGTGCGACCGGCGCCGACGCCCCCCGCTTGAGGTGGTGGATCGGCTCGAATCCCTTTCGGCTCGTGAGGCCGAGCACCGCGACAACTTTGCCCGCGAGCGAAGCGGGGACGTACGCCGGCGCGGTGTTCGCATACACCGTCTCGCCAGTGATCGTAAACTGATGCAGCTGCGTGTCGAACGCCGATTCGACCTGACCGACGCTGCCGGTCGCGGTGATGAGGAGATTGTTCGGCTCGACCGTCACGTTCTTGAAGCCTTTGCTCTGCAAGTAGCTCGTGACCGCCTGCACATCCGTTTGCGCGGGTGCGTACGTCGCGAGGAACTGGGCGGGCGTGATGGACGAGCGGGACTGCAGCAACGAGGTGAGCTGCGAGCGGTTGCGCAGCGCGAGCCCCACGCGGATCGTCATCGTGTGCGTCGTCCCGAACGGGCCGAGATCGCTCGCACCGGCCAGCGTGTATGCCTGGGTCGACGTGGTCGCCCACCCGGCGGGCGCGTTCGATGCGGTGCGCACGTGCCCGGCGGTCGAGACGTCGCTTGCCGGCAGCACCTGGGAGCCCGGGCCGCGCCCGCTGCAGGACGACGCGGCAAGCGCGACGGCCACCATGGCGACGAGATTCTTGGTCACGGCTTCCCTCCTCGGTAGACGACCATACCCGTCGTACGTCGTCTCGACTCGTCGAGCAGAACGTTGAGATTTGCTTGGAAAGCGCGCGACCGCGTGATTCGCGGCGGTCACCCGGGGGACAAGCGTCGCTGGAGGAAATGCGATGACGAAATCGATGCGGGCCGCGCTCGCCGCGGCGTTCGCCGTAAGCTCGCTGGCCGTCTCCGGCTCGATCGCGGGCGCGCAGACGACTGCGCAGACACAAGCACAGCAGCGCCAGCAAGTGTACCGGCAAGAGCAAGCGCGCAAGCAAGAACACGGCCGTCAAGAGGTCAACCGCCAGGAGCAAGCGCGCAAACAAGAACAAGGCCGCCAGGAAGTCTTCCGCAAGGAGCAGGCGCGCAAAGAAGAGCAAGGCCGCCAGGAAGTCTTCCGCAAGGAGCAGGCGCGCAAAGAGGAGCAGGGCCGCCAGGAGGTCTACCGCAAGGAGCAGCAGCGCAAGCAGGCCGCCGCGCAGCAGCAACGCCCGCCGCGCTGATCAGCGCAGCGCGTACACCTCGGCGTTTTCGGTGAGCGTCGAGAGCGAGAGCCTCGGCTCTTGCGTCAGGTCGGGGATCGCGTAGTCGACCGCTTCGATGACGGTCGGCTGCGCGAACCGATCCTCCGGCGCGGCGTAGACGTCGCGCCGAACGACGAGGAACGCCGGCCCCGGAAGCGCGCGGAGCGCTCGGATCGCCGCGTCGGGAGACGCGTCCGGCGCAAGTGCGGCCGGTGCGCCGACGTACGGGATCGGCTGCACGATGCGGGCGTCGCGCTCGAGAAGCTCGTCCGCGTACATCACCGACGCGCGCGAGCCGGACTCCGCGATCGGCAGCTCCGCCACCGCGGCGCCGGGCGGCGTGGCGGCGATGACCGAATGCTCGGCGTGAGGCCTGATCATCGCGAAGCCGCACGCGGCAAGCGCGATCGCGGCGAGCGCGCGCAGCGCCGGAGCGAGCTCGCGGTCGCGCTCGATGTACGAACGCACGACGAACGCGAGCGGAACGAGCGCAAAGAGCGTCGCGACGTCGAGCACGCGCAGGGATGGCCAGCCGAGCGGAACCAGCTCGAGCAGCCGCGCGGGGACGAGAAGCGGGACGCCGCCGAGCAAGCCCGGTACCGCGAAGACCGCTGCGAGCAGCGTGGCGAGCGCGACCCCGGCCATCGACATGCGGCCGCGAACGGCGAACACCCAGCCCGCAAGGGTCGCAAGCACGGCAACGGCGGCGAGCGGCCACGGCCACGTCAGCCCCGTGGCGCGCGCGACGCGCGCGAGCTCGTTCGACGACCACCACAGCATCGACGTCGTCGCGTCGGGCGCGAGGAGCCGGGACGCGGCCGCCGCCGCGACCGCAGCGGCGAAGCCCGTGACGCCCAGCCGCAGGGCGTCGCCGGCGGGCAGCCGCCGCATCACCGCGAGCCCGGCGACGAGCACGGCCAGCTCATACCCGGTCGCCACGTTGAGGAACGGGATCGCGGCGGCGCCGGCGATCAGCAGCGGCGTCTTCCAGCGCATGGCGGCCGCGCCGACCGCGATCGCCGGCCACAAGTCGAACGGCCCCGAAACGGCCGCTTGCTCCAGCGAGGGGACCGCGACGATCGCGACGAGTGCCGCCACGGCGCCGGCTCCGCGCGATCCCGTGAGCGACGTCAGCAGCCATGCGGCGCACGCGAGCAGTGCGGCGAGGTCCACCACGCTGAGCATATTGACGAGCTCGGGGCCCGCCCAGCGTCCCGGAAGAGCGAGCTTCAGCGCGGTCAGCGCCGGCGAATCGGCGATTCCGACGCGCGGCGCCGCGTTCGTCGAGGTCTGTACGGAGCCGTCGCGCAGGTTCGCACCGTCGCGGTGCAGCGGTGCGGCGAAAAACGCCGCGTTCCACACGACCGCGCCGTCCGACGTCCCCGCCATACGCCAGCCGTAGCTGTCGCGTGCGGCGACGACGCCGAGCACGATCGCCGCCGCGCCGGCAAGTGCGACGACGACGGACGCGATGCGCTCCCACGTGTGCGGGTCGAGCGCCGCGACGCGCAGACGGAGCCTCCCGGTCAGGCGCGCCGGCGCGAGCCGCCGTCGTGCCTGCTCGGCGGAGCGCGAAAGGACGCGTGAGCGAAGCAGCGCGACGACCAGCACGACGATGCCGCAGGTGACGAGCCCGTCGGCGAAGCCGCGCACGGGCTCGAACGGAACCGCGCCCAGAAGCAGCCCGGCGCCCACGAATCCGAGAATCGACACGAGAGCATCCCGGTCGCCGCGCTCGTACCACCACGCCACGGCGAACACGAAGAAGAACGCGCTCGCCGACGTGCTCTGTACGAGCGCGTTCGGTATCGCGAGCGCAAGCGATCCGCACAGGGCCGACGCCGCGAGCACCACCAGGCGCAAGCGGTGTGCCGTGAAGGGCTTGCGCTTCAGCTGCGTCGCCATGCGATACCCGTGGCCGCAAGCGCGCAGAGCGCGAGCACGGTGACGATCTCTCCGAGCCGGACCCAATCCTGCGGCGCGAAGTCGATGACGTAATCGCGTCCCCCCGCGCCGTCGACGTGCCACGCGTTGCCATAGGCATTGCCGACGACGTGCAGCGGCACCGGCGAATGGAGCCAGCGGAACGAGAACAGCCACGCGAGACGGCTCGACGGCGCGCTCGACGGGATCAGCCGCCAGCCGCTGTGATACGTTTCGGCGAACGCGATCCATGCCGCTGCGGGCGCATCGAGATGGACCGCGTACAGCTCGTCGTCGATGTGATGCAGGGTAAGGTGCGCCGACGACGGCGCCGCCGACGGCGCGACGACGGAAGCGCTCACGACGGACCAAGGCGCTTGCAAGTTCGTGGCGAGATGATGCGCTCCGGCGCTCAACTCCCGCGAGCGATACCGCAGCATCCACAGATCCGGCGCGCCCTCCAACGGCGCCGCCGAGACGGGGCGGTCGGGCACGTTGTCGATGCTGAGCTCCTCGCCGACCGGCGGCTGGAGCCGGGCACGACGCTGGCCGGTGAACGTCACGTCGCCGAAGCCGAACGCATAGGCCGACTCGGTGCCCGGAGCGCCCGCTTCCATCGAGAGCGTCACGGTGACGTCGAGCGGGGTCACGTTGAGGTAACCGAGGTGTTCGAACGCGATCTCGCGCAGATCGAACTCCGCTTCACGCCATCCGGTGTCGCTGCTGAGCGAGAGCGGTTGGCCGTCGAGCTGCAGCGGCGCGTCGAGCCCCGGGAAATCGCTGGGATGCGTCCACTGCGCCGGCAGCCCCGCGCTCTCGTCCGTTCCCGACGTGACGTGAACGGTTCGCTCGCCGTCGGGAGTCCGCACGCGGAACGCGATGTCGGGATGCGTTCCCGCAGTTCCCTCCCAGAAGCGGACGTGCACGTCCGGGAACCGGGAGAGGTCGACCGGAGCGAGCGGGACGGTGACGGCGTACTCGCGCCAGTGCGGCGGTCCGGAAGCCGAGATTTCCGCGACGGCGTTGCGGGTGACGATCTGCTCGTGACGCGGATCGGTCCTGATCACGTACGCCGCAGGCGTTTCACGAACGACGTCGGCGACGATTGTCGTGCCGTCGGTGAGGCGGAACGTCGCCGAGTGGCCGGCGAGCGGCTCGCGCACCGGGGTCGCCTCTTCGCGGACGACCGCGTTCACCAGCAGCGCACCCCCGCGCACGCCGGAGATCGCGCGCGGCAGGTTCGTCTGCGTGACGGCTGAGCGCTGGCCGAAATCCGCGCTGACGCCGCGGTCGACGTACGCTCGCCACGGCTCGCCCGTCAGCTCGATTCGCAGCGAGCGCAGCACGATTCCGTACGTCCCCGGCGCGGCACGCATGTCGACGCCGGGACGCTTTCCGTAGACGAGGCGCAAGCCCGTCACTTGATATGCTTCTGCTTGCTCGGGATTGAAAAACGACTGTTGGGCGACCCACGACGGGTCCGTCTGATGGATTCGCAGCGTTTCGTCAAATCGCTTGTCGAGCGCAGCTTGCAGCGCGTCGCGGATCGACCAGTCGTCCAGGCGGCCCGACGCGTCGAGCGCTTTGTCGAGATAGACCGTGTGGCCGTCCTGCCGTCGGAGAACGACGCGGAGCCAGGCGGCGATCACCGTGGTGTCGCCGGGGGAGTAGACGAGGATCGCGTGCGGGTCAGCGGTGAGCGGGAGCGGTGCGGGAAGCGGCGATCCCGCGACGGCTAGCTCCGTTGTGTGCGCGTCGCCGTGCAGCGCGATGCTGTACGACGCACCGAGACGCCCGAGGCTCAGCCGGCTGACGGGTAGCTCGAAGGCCCGCCCGGCCATCGGGATCGGGCCGCCTTCGTTCAGATCGTCGTCCGGGATCGGTTCGTCGCCGTACGACGAAATCGGCCATGCGGTGTGATCGTCGCTTCCGAACCACACCGCGTCGGCCTCCGACGGAACGCGTTCGGCGCGGACCACGACCGAGGAATCGAACGACGTCGAACGCGTCACGTGGAAGACACCGGCGAGGTTTTGCGCTTGGGGACGCGTGCCGCGCATCCAGTCACCGTGCGGTTGCGCGAACACGAAGCTCTGCGCCTCGCGCGTGCGCAGATACGACGGGCCGAGACGCGCGAAGCGCGCTTCCGGCAACGCGATCTGCTCGCGATAGATCGCGGGCGTCTCGGGGACGACGGGTGCGACGGCGAGGCGGGACGCGAGGCCGAGCGCGGCATCGACGCGCGCCTGCGGCGCCGTCTCTTGAGGAATCGACTGGTTCCCGAGAAACAGCAGCAGCGGGTCGCGCGGCGCTTCGGTGAGCCCGGCGTCGGAAAGCGGCAGCAGCGTGTCTTCGTAGCCGACGACCAGCGTCGCGTCGTTCGTGGCGTACGCATGTCCGAGCTGCGCTTCCGGTTTGAGGCGGTACAGCACGAGGTTCGGGCCTTCGTACTCCTTCACCAAGCGCGGATCGCGATCGAGGAAGCGCTCCGACTCGATCGCCGTGAGCGGACCGAGAACCTTGTAGCGCTGATAATCGAACGCCATCCGGTAGCTCGTGAGGAAGTCCTTGTGCAGCAGGATGTGGTCGAAGCCGTACAACCCGAGCGCGCCGACCAAGCGCGGAAGCTCCTGGGCCTGAATGCCGTCGGCGTCGTCGTACAGCGTCGCGGCGCTGATCGCGCGCTGCTTGAACACGGCCCCGTTGACGACGTGACTGCGGAACAGCAAGTTCTCGAAGTTCGCGCCCTTGAACCACGACGTGATGAAGATCTCGCCGGGACCGCCGGGAAGGGAGAGGACGCGGTCCTCGGGCGGCAGCAGCGCGTCGACCTTCTCGTAGTCGCTCGGAATCGTCGTCAGGAAGTACGGCTCCGCGATGCGCCCGGCGAGGAACGGCCAGGCGCTCGCGGCGACGCCGCAGAGCACCGCGACGCTCGCCCACCGCTCCCATGCGCGCGCCGAGCCGAGCAGCGTGGCGGCGCCGATCGCGAACAGCGGCGGCACGACGAGCAGCAGGACGAGCACGAACTTGTCGTAGTTCGCGCGGAAGGCGGCGAAGAAGGTGACGCGCTCCTGGAGCCACAGCAGGTCGACCGGCAGCGGCGGGTGCACGCCCTTCGCCAAGAACAGTCCCAGCAGCGCCGCGACCCAGAACCACGCCACGACGCGCGCGTGCCGGCGCAGCGAGACGAACGCGACGAACGCCGGGACCGAGGTGACGAGCATCATCGGGATCGAGGCGTAGAGCGCGGCGTTCCGTGTTTCGGGCCACCACACCAGGCCGTCGAACCGCAGCAGGTTCGAGAACGACGTGCGTGCGGCGATCGCCTTCTGCGAGATCGCCAGCGCGACGGGATCCGCCGCTTCAGGCGCCGACACGGACCCTTTGTAGAGGACGAGCGAAGCCGCGATCGGCAGCCACACGTAGCACGTCGCGCCGGCCAACGCCGCGATCGCGCCGAGCGCCGGCGCGATCTTCCACCGTCTCGTCTGCGCGCCGTCGACGATGAAGACGCATGCCAGGATGACGAAGCCGAGGATCGTGTGCGCGGGATTTCCGATCGACGCCGCCGCGCAGACGAGCCCCGTGAGAATCCCGGCGAAGAACGTCGGGCGCAGCCACAGGGTCGCGAGCGTCGCCGCGAACGCACAGGGCCAGAGCACGATATCCATCTGGAACGGCGAGGGCGGATAGAGCAGCAGCACCGCGTCCAGGATGTTGTAGCTCGCGAAGACGGCGGCGGCCGCCGCCGCGGCGGCGACGACGGCCGGCCGCAGCCACGGCAGCGCGCGACGCACGACGAGCAGCGCGGAAAAGAACGATCCGACCCCGCACAGATACACGACGAGGAAGTACATCACGCGGCCGACGGCGGCGCCGTTCAGTCCCATTCCGTGCAGAGCGGCGACGAGAAGCGCGTAGGGCAGCGTCAAGAGCGCTTGAAAGTTCGGAAACCCGAAGGCGGTCTTGACTTCCCAGCTGCCCGAGGACGTGCGCAGCAGCTGGTGCGGAAAGATGTTGTAGAAGCCGGTGTCGTGTCCGACGAAGATCTTGTTCGCCGGCAGGTTCGCGAGCGTGGTCTGCAGCGCGAGGAAGGCGAGGACGAGAAGCGCGACCGGGACCGCCCAGCGATCTCGCGGTGCGACGGCTCGCGGCTCGTCGACCACGGGCACGTCGGCCGCGAGCGTCGTCACGAACGCGGCGCGCCGGCGAAGGGCGCGAAGTACTCGATCGTGCGCCGCAGCCCTTCCTCGAGCCCGATCTTCGGCTCCCAGCCCAGCAGCCGCCGTGCCTTCGCGATGTCGGGACAACGGCGCGTCGGATCGTCCGGCGGCAGCGGCTTCGAGACGATCTCTAGCGGCGCGCCGGCGAGGCGGCACACGACCTCGGCGAACTCCCGGATCGACCGCTCGTCGGGGTTGCCGAGGTTCACGATCTCGCCAGCGGCCCGATCGCTCCTCGCGAGACGGAAGATCCCCTCGCAAAGGTCTTGCACGTAGCAGAACGAGCGCGTCTGCGAGCCGTCGCCGTACATCGTGATCGGCTCGCCGCTCAGCGCCTGCTTGATGAAGTTCGGAACCACGCGTCCGTCGTCGAGGCGCATGCGCGGGCCGTACGTATTGAAGATGCGCACGATCCGCACGTCCAGTCCGTGGACCCGCCGGTACGTCGTCGTGAGCGCTTCACCGAATCGCTTGGCCTCGTCGTAGCACGCGCGCGGTCCGACGGGGTTGACGTTGCCCCAGTACTCCTCGGTCTGCGGGTGCATGAGCGGGTCGCCGTAGCACTCGGAGGTCGATGCGTAGAGGAACGACGCGCCGTGCGCGCGAGCCAAATCCAGGCAGGTGCGCGTGCCGAGGCTGTTCACGTCGAGCGTCTCCAGCGAACGGCGCGCATAGTCGACCGGGCTCGCCGGCGAGGCGAAATGCAGCACGATGCGCACGTCCCGGACGGCGCGCGCGATCGCGTCGCGCTCGGTCGAGACGTCCGCTTCGATCAGCGTGAAACGCGCGTCGTTCTCGAACGATGCGACGTTCCGGCGGTTCCCCGTAATGTAGTTGTCGACGCCGTAGACGGTTTCGCCCGCGGCGAGAAAGCGCTCGCACAGGTGCGATCCGACGAAGCCGGCCGCACCGGTGACGACGACGCTCACCGCGGGTCCTCGACCGCCCGCTGCGCCGCCGGACGCGCGCGCCCGACCCCGATCACGGTGAAGTCATGGGCCGAGGTGTCCTCGAGATCGTACAGGTTGCGCAGATCGTAGAGCAGCCGCCCGCGCATCGCGCCCGCGAGCCGCCCGAGGTCGAGGTGCTTGTACTCGTTCCAGTCGGTCGCGACGATCGTCGCGTCGGCGTCGCGCGCGCACTCGTAGAGATCGTCGTCGTAGCCGATCGTATCGCCGAACTCGCTGCGCACCGCCGGCACGGCCATCGGATCGTGAGCACGCACGGAATAGCCCGCGTCGAGCAGCCGGCGAAGCAGCGCCAGGGGCGGGGATTCGCGAATGTCGTCGGTGTCGGCTTTGAACGCGAGCCCGAGCAGCGCGATGCGCGAGCCCGGCGGGACCGCACGCGCGACCTTTTCGAAGCAGCGCTCGATCTGCGCGGCGTTCGTCTCCAGTACCGAGTGCAGGACACGGGCTTCGACGCCGTTCTGCTCGGCGATCCGCGTGAGCGCGGTGACGTCCTTCGGGAAGCACGAGCCGCCGAAGCCGAGTCCCGGCCGGAAGAACATCGTCCCGATGCGCCGGTCGCTGCCCGCACCGTACACGACGTCGTTGACGTCGGCGCCGACGCGCTCGCAGATGTTCGCGATCTCGTTGATGAACGAGATCTTCGTGGCGAGAAACGCGTTCGCGGTGTATTTGATCATCTCGGCGGCGCGCACGCTCACGACGATGATCGGAACGCCGAGCGGCTGGTAGAGCGAGCGCATCACGTCGGCCGAACCGTCGTCGTCGACGCCGATGACGACGCGATCCGGCTTCATGAAGTCGGAGATCGCCGAGCCTTCCCGGACGAACTCGGGGTTCGAGACGACGCGCACGTCGTGGTCGCTCTCGGCGTACTCGCGGATCAGGGCGCGGACGAGGTTGCCCGTCTCGACCGGAACCGTCGACTTGTTGACGACGATCTTCGGGCCGTCGAGGTTGCGCGCGATGTCGACCGCCGCTTGCCGGACGTAGGTCAGGTCGGCGTGCCCGTCGGCGCCTTGCGGGGTTCCGACGGCGATGAAGATCAGCTCGCTCGACGTCACGGCGTCCGCGACGTCGGTCGTGAAGCGCAAGCGCTTCGCGCGCACGTTGCGCTCGATCATCTCCCCCAGCCCCGGCTCGTAGATCGGGACGCGTCCGCGCTCGAGCGAGGCGACCTTGTCGCGGTCGGTGTCGTAGCCGACGACCTCGTTCCCGAGCTCGGCGAAGCACGTCCCGGTCACGAGACCGACGTAGCCGAGCCCGAACATCGCTATCCGCGCCATGCCGCGCCGTTCCCCCACGGGTTCCGCTGGTTCATCGCGGTTCCATTATCGCGCCCTCGGGCGGACGACCTTCCGGCCGTGGAGAACGAGCATCGCCGCAATGGCGAATTCCATCCATCCCACCGCGCTGATCGCCCCGTCCGTCGTCCTCGGCGAGGGGAACATCATCGGGCCCTACACCGTCATCGAGGGCGACGTGCGCATCGGCGACGGCAACTGGATCGGGCCTCACGTGACGATCGGCACCCCGGCCCAGTACACGACCGAGAAGTTCGAGTTCAACGGTCAGCGGCAGACGGGGATCGAGATCGGAAGCCGCTGCGTGTTCCGCGAGTACGTCACCGTCCACCAGCCCTCGACGTACACGACGATCGTCGAGGACGACTGCTACTTCATGGCCTACTGCCATATCTCGCACGACACGGTGATCCGGCGCGGCGTCAACATGGCGAACAACACCCAGATCGCCGGCTTCACCGAGATCCAGGAGTACGCGACGATCGGCCTCTCGACGGTGATCCATCAGTACTCGACGATCGGCGCGTACGCGATGGTCGGGATGAGCTCGGTGATCGTGAAGGACGTCCCGCCCTTTTCGAAGATCGCGGGGAACCCGTCGCGGCTGCTCGGCATCAATGCGGTAGGTCTGAAGCGCAACGGGTTCGAGCCCGAGCTCGTCGAACTGATCGCTGCGGCGCACAAGCGCGACGCGCTCGACGACATCGACGATCCGCGCGTCGCCGACATCCTGCGGCGCTTTGCAGGCCGAGAGACGGCCACGCATCGCCCCGTGCTGCGGAACACACCTCCGTTGCGCATCTAGGAGACGCCGGGAAGGCCCGTTAAGCGAGCACGGCGGGGTGACCGTCTCGCCGTGCCCGGGGTGGCACGAATAGTAGCCGAGTCCGAAGCGCTTCCGCGTGCGGGCTCTTCGAGGGGTGGAAAGATGGCAGTTAATAGTCTGTCCGTGACGAGTCCCATCGTCAATACGGGGACCGGCACGGATCCGATCGTCGGCGTGCAGGCACCGTTGCCGACGAGCGACGGGGGAACCGGGACGTCTTCTCCCGCGCTCGTCGAGGGCCCCGGGATCGCGATCTCCGGCAACTGGCCGGATCAAATGATCTCGGCGACGCTGGGCTGGTTCAACATCGCGGACTACGGCGCGACGGATGACGGCACCACGGACTGTGCAGTCGCGATTCAAGCGGCGGTGAACGACGCAAATTCTGCATACGCCTCATCGGGCGTTTCACAAGTCGTGTGGATTCCGCCGGGGCGCTGGGCTCTGTACGAGGGGATCTATGAGCGGGACGGGGTGAGCTGGAAAGGCGCCGGAAAATTCCAAAGCGTCCTCGTGGGAAGCGCAAGCTTTATCCCAAACCCCGACCGCCCCTCGGGATACAACGGCGTGATGTGCGGACTGATCATGCTCGACGGTCAAAGCACTTCCGAGCGCGGCGTCCCCCTCGTTGGCATCACCATCGAGGGAATCGGATTTGACTTAAATCAGTGCCCGAACGTTTGGAATACGACGAGCACGACCGCGCTCTCGCCGGGGACCGGCGTGACCATCACGCCCGCATCGATGGCGGGAATAACGACTGGTCTGAACGTGACGATCGACCCGGGATCGAACGCCGAAACGGTTTCGGTCATCTCCACGACGTCGACGACTTTCACAGCGAATCTTACCAAGTCGCATGCGTCCGGCGTGCCGATCGACAATCCGAACTACACACCCGGCGGAATTCTGGCGATCCTTCAGGACGGGATCCGCCCCATGCAAAAACTGACGCTTCGCGACATCTCACTGGAACTTGGCTATAATACGACCGACATCACCGCCAACGACGGCAATTTACATGCCGGCATCGGTATGTACGGGCTGGGCATCGGCGAGAGCTATGACGTCCTAATCGAAGACGTCTGGTCACACAACGGGTCCGGACCAGTACAAGTCTACCACGGCGCGGCGAGCGGCGAGGCGTATTCGGTCCACGGCATCACGGTCCGGAACGTTCGCAGCCTTTGCGACAAGGACTTCATCCTCGACGATCGCGTCGTAATCGGCGGCAACTATTTCACCACGTACACGCCAGCGGCGAACATCGATGGCCTCGTGGTCGAGGACTGCGTCGGATACATCGAAGATCCGCCCGCTGGAACGTACACGAGCACGGGATTCAACATGGTGAGCATCGACGTGCTCGGCGTGATGAAGAACGTGCGTGTGTCCGGAACATACGGTCGCGGCGCGTCGATCGGTACGCGCGCTTCGAACGGTAAATTTCCCGGCGCCGGGAATGTCGTTACGTTCCGTGGTTACAACTCGCGAAGCAACCTCCGCGACTGCGTCATCGAGAACACGTACGGCGAGTTTATTAACCAGAGCGTTGCCTTTACGGGGTTCTCTCCCGACGTGATCGATGCGTCGATCATCATCCGAAATACGGTCGGCCGAAGCGCCCGGTACGCTAATGTGGTACAAGTAGCAACGATCGCGACGCCTTCAGGTTCCCAACTGCTGATCATCGATGGCGTCCAGGCAAGCTTCGCTCCGGAATGCTTCGCCTATTTCGTGCAAGGGGCGGGCGGGACGTACACGTCTGCACTGCTCCTCACCGACGGCGAGCTCGCGGGCGACGTCGTGCTCGCCAATGTCCAAGGCGGGGCGAATTGTCAGGCGGCCCTCGGGGTCAACGGCACCGGATGGTTGATAACGGCGACGAACGTCAATCCCCCGACCGGCTTCTCATCGCTCACCGCCGCGATCTCCGCCGGGGCAACCTCGATCCCGGTCGCGAACACCGCTGTATTCGAGGCCGGTCAGTACGTGGCGCTTGGAAGCGACGTCATCGAAATCACCGGGATCAGCGGAACAACCTTGACGACGACGCCGACGGCGTCTAGTCACGTCAGCGGAAGCGCGATCGGTCCGTCGCTAACATCCAACGGGTACCGGGTTACCGCCCCCAGCATCAGAATCTCGCGGTCGTATTACAACACGCTGACGACGTGGGCCACCTCCGTCCCTGCTTCTGGGGCCAGCCTCGTGAATCCTTACCTTTCGGATATGAACGTCGCGATCGGCGGCGGGAGCATATCCGCGATCGCGATCAACGGTGTCAACCAGGGACTGACGAGCGGAAACTTCATCGTCCGAGCCGGCGACTCTATCACCCTCACGTACAGCAGCGCACCGACCTCCTTTGTCTGGCGACCGATCGGCTAAGCCGAGACCGGCTCTTCAACCATTACCGGCTGACCACTCTCGGCGGACTTGCCGAGGGCGGTCAGCACACGCACGACGCGCGCTCCCGCCTCGAAGTCGACCGGCGAGGGACGCCGTTCGCGCACGCACGCGACGAAATGCCGGATCTGCTCGACGAGCGGAGACTCCGCGCCGTGCGCGATCTTCTCGACGGCGCCGTCGCGGTTGTCGGGCGCCTCGGCGTCCGCGCGATAGAGCGTGAGCTTCTCGGCCGCGCCGTCGTCGAACGCCATCGTCCCGCGCGAACCGACGACGGTGACGAGCCGCTCGCGAAACGGATAGTCCCACGAGACGCGCAGATCGGCGATCGCGCCGTTCGGAAACTCCAGCGTCGCGAAGACGACGTCGGAGCGCCCGGCCCGAATGTACGCGTTGCCCGCCGCGAAGACGCGCACGGGCATCGCGCCGGCGAACTCCAGGAACATCGCGACGTCGTGCGGCGCGAGGTCCCACAGGGCGTCGACGTCGGGGCGGATCGGGCTGAACGCCATGCGCGACGCCGTCATCGCGCGAATCGTCCCGAGCTCGCCCCGGCCGATCCGCGCGCGCATCTCGCGCACCGCGGGATTGAACGAATAGATGTGCCCGGTCATCACGATCGCGCCGGCGGCCGCGGCCTCGCGGGCGAGCGCCTCGGCGGTGTCGGCGCGGTCGGTGAGCGGCTTCTCGACCAGCACGGGCTTCCCGGCGGCCAGGACCGTCCGCGCGATCTCCGCGTGGAGCGAGGTCGGAGCCGCCACGATCACGGCATCGCAGTCCGGCGCCGCGGCCAGCTCCGCCGGATCGGCGGTGAGCTTCAGCCCCGGGTAGAGCTCCTGGGCGCGTGCCCGCGCCGCGGGCGAGACGTCGGCGCACCAGACCAGCTCGGCATCGTCGAGCGCGGCGATGCTCTTCGCGTAGTTCGGACCCCAGTAGCCGAAGCCGACGAGCCCGAGACGGACGGGCGGCACCCGCTACGCGACGGCTTCGGCCGGCGCGGCGCACGCCGCCAGCCCGGCGACGACGCGCTCCACCTGCTCCCGCGTGATCTCGGGGAACATCGGCAGCGAGAGGATGGTCTTCGCGGCCGCCTCCGTTCGGGGATACGTCCCTTCGGGGATCCCGAGGTCGCGATAGGCCTGCTGCAAGTGGATCGGGATGGGATAGTGGATCCCCGTCTGAATGCCTTGCGCGCCCAGCTCGCTCATCACGCGCTCGCGCTGCTCGACGCGCACGACGTAGAGATGGTACACGTGACCTTCGTCGGTGTGGCGTACGGGCGGGACGAAGCCGGCCTGCGAGAGCAGCTCGTCGTACCACTTCGCGGCCTGGAGCCGGCGCGCGTTCCACTCCGCGAGATGCGGGAGCTTCACGCCGAGCACGGCGGCCTGCATCGTGTCGAGCCGGCAGTTGTCGCCGACGATCAGGTGCTCGTACTTCTTGCGCTGGCCGAAGTCGCGCAGCAGCCGCAGGCGGTCGGCGAGCTCGGCGTCGGCGGTGCAGATGCCGCCCCCGTCGCCGTACGCGCCCAGGTTCTTCCCGGGATAGAAACTGAAGGCTGCGACGTCACCGAAGGTCCCCATCTTCCGCCCGCCGAGCGCGGCGCCGTGCGCCTGGCTCACGTCCTCGAGCACCTTGAGCCCGTGACGGCGGGCGATCGCGACGATCGCTTCGATGTCGGCGGCCTGCCCGTAGAGATGGACCGGCATGATCGCCTTTGTGCGCGGCGTGATCGCCGCTTCGATCAGATCGACGTCGATCAGGTAATCGTCGCGCATGTCGACAAAGGTCGGCGTCGCGCCGACCTGCGAGACCGCGAAAGCGCAGGCGATGTAGGTGTTCGCCGGGATGATGACCTCGTCGCCCGGCCCGATCCCGAGCGCCTCGAGCGCGAGCTTCAGCGCCGCCGTCCCGGACTCGACGCCGACGCAGTACGGCAGCCCGATGAACGCCCCGAACGCGTTCTCGAACGCCGCGACGTCCGGCCCCATGATGAAGGCCGCGTTCTGCATCACGTTCGTCACGGCACGCTGCACGTCGGCCTCGATCGAACGGTACTGCGTCTTCAGGTCGACGAAGGGGATTATCTCGGGCAACGTGCTAAACTCCGTGATTCAGCGTGAAAAGCGACACCCAGCGTTCGTGCCGCGACGCGGCCGTCCCTACCTGAGCCACCCGCGATGCGCGTTCTGCTGATCACGCGCCACATGCCGGCACGGTCCGTCGTTCCGGTCGACCGCGGCGGCGGCGGGGACACGTTCATCGAAGCCCTGCTGCGGCTCCCCGAGCTGCGCCGCGATCTCCACATCGACGTCGTGGGTCTGCATCCCGACGGCGAGCCGATCGTGCCGCCGCCGAACGTCGACATCACGTACGTACGTTCGGAGCGGCTCCACCGCTGGCTTTGGGTGCACCGCGAGGGAAAGAACGTCGTCGCGGCGCTGTTCCTCCTGGTCTACACCGCGGCGCTGCTGGTCCGTACCGCGTTGCGGCGAAGCGGCGGTCAACGGTACGATCTCGTGTACGCCGTGGGCGGCCCGATCGCCGGGCTCGCCGGGATCGCGGTGAAGCGGGTCCGCGGCATCCCGCTGGCGATGCATTTCCAATACACGTATCACTTCCGTGACGCGAAGCTTCCGGTGCGGTTCCTCGCGCGCGCCTTCTACGCGCAGACCGACGCGCTGATCGGCAACTGCCCGATGCTCGGGCAGGACGCGGTGGCGCTGGGAATCCCCGCGGCGCGGACGCACTGGGTCTACAACTGGATCGATCACGACGTGTTCCGGCCGCTCGAACCGCGCGAAGCGTACCGCGCGCGCTACGGCGTCGCCCCCACCCAAACGGCGTTCTACTTCGGCGGACGCTTCGACTACACCAAGCACGTCGACCGGGTCATCGACGCGCTTCGCGGGCTCGACGAGCCGCGCGCGGTCTTCTTCTTCGCCGGTGACGGCGTGCTCGCACCTCAGTTGCGAGAGCTCGCGGCGGCGAATCCCAACGTGCGCGTTCTGGGGACCGTCTCGCGCGCCGAGCTGCCCGCGCTGCACGCGGCGTGCGACGCGCAGCTCTGGGGCAGCGTCGACGTCGATTATCCGGGCCTCGTCATCATGGAGGCGATGTCGTCGGGCCTCTACGTGCTCACGTCGAACCGCACGATGAACCCGCTCTACCGGGATGCGCCGGTCGACCCGTCGTTCCTCGACGTGCCGCGCTTCGCGACGCTCTACGATCCGACGCGCGAGGGCATTCGCCGCGCGATCGCCGACGGCATCGCGCGGCGCGACGAGCTCAACGCGAAGCGTGAAGCGGTCGCCGCGTTCGCACGCGAGAGTTTCGGCCTGCCGAACGCGCTGCGGCTGATCGAGATCCTCGCTTCGCTGCCGCGCGCCTCGCGGCGCAGCGTCGCGGCGGGGCGGGCGGACCGGGCGGCGTCGTAACGCACGCACGGAACGCGCTCGCGACGCCGCTGCTCGGCACGGCGCTGGCCCTGGTGCTGCTGTTGCCGATCCTGCGCGTCGGCGTCCCGGCATACATGCACGACTGGACGTGGGCGCCGGACCCGGCCGGCCTGCGCGCCCAAATGCTGCAGGGCTGGGAGGCCTGGCTCGACGACGGTTTGGGGCGGCCCAATGCGTTCCCGACCGCGCTGCCGTTCTTCGTGGCGATGGGCTTGGCCACGCCGGTCGTGCCGCCGCGGGTCGAGCTCGCGCTGCTCCTCGTCGCGATTCTCGCCGGCGCCTTCTGCGCCGCGACGGTGTTCGCGCGACGGGTCTACCGCCTCGGGACCGCGGCCTACGTCTGCGGCGCCCTGTACGCGGCGAGTCCGGTGGTGCTCACGAAGCTGGTCGCCGGCCATCTGCCGTATCTGGAAGCGTACGCAGCGTTCCCGGTGTTCGCGCTCGGACTGCGTGAGGCGGGCCGGAGCGTACGGTGGGCGGCGGGCGGCGCGCTCGCCGTCGCGTTCACCGTCCTTCAGCCGCAGTACCTGGGGTTCGACGTCGTCTACGCGCTCGCGGCTCTCGCGACCGGTACCGCCTCGTGGCGCGGCGCTCTCCGGCTGGCGGCGTTCGCGCTCCCGGTGATCCTGCCGGTCCTCGTCGGTCCGACGGTAAACGCGCTGGGCGGGAACGGCGTCCTGGCGCAGCAGCACGCGGTCGTCGCCTGGGAACGCGATCAGAGCAGCGACCCCGTCGAGGCGATCGCGGGGATCGGCTACTTCACGCACTACGTGACGCGGCTCGCGCCGCCCGGCGCTTCCGGGCTGTTCGCGGTCTTTCCGCTGCTCGCGCTGGCCGGGCTCGTCGCCGCACGGCGCACCCGCGACGCGTGGACGCTCGCGGCGGCTGCCGCTGCCGGGTGGCTGATCGTCACCGGCCTGAAAGGGCCGCTGGCGCCGGCGCTCGCGCCGCTCTTCGCCGACGTGACGCCCGCGTCACTGTTTCGCGAGCTGTACGACGCCAGCGTGCTGATCTGGCTGCCGTTCGCAACGGGCGTCGCGGTCGCGACGACGCGCTTCGGCGTTCCCGCGCTGGCGGTCGCCGGTGCAACGATGCTCGCGGCGCTGGCGCCGCCCTGGGCGCTCTACGGCCGCTACTTCGGCGAAGCGCCCGAGGGAGCGACCCTCGCGCGACTGTCCGCTGCAGTTCCCGCGGCGGCGCGGGGCGCCGGGCGGGTCGTGTGGTGGCCGGCGCTCCAGCCGATCGGACCCGGCACCGGAGAGGAGCGCGGAAGCGATCCGCTCGCGCGAACGCCGCTCGACGGGGCCCTCCCGCTCTACGAGTATCAGCCCGAAGGACTGAACGGCGAGGCCGTCTCGCTCGCGGCGGCCGGCCGCTGGCGAACGGCGGCCGGCGCGTTCGCTCAGCTCGGCGTCCGGTACGTCGTGGTGCGCGCCGGGATCGACAGCTTCGCGTCCGGCCGGCCGCGCCCCACCATCCCCCCGGACGGCGCGCTCCCGAAGGTGCTCGCGCGCGACGGTTTCACCGTGTACGCCGTTCCGGGCGCGCGTGCGCTGGTGAGCGTCGAACGCGCGCCGGCGGCTCCGGCAAAGCAGCTCCGGCGGTTCGCGCCCTCACGCACGGACGCGGTCGCCGCGCCCTCGCGCATCGTGGCGGCGTTCCCGTATGCATGGCGCACGGCGGCCGCGAGCGCGTGCGGGGTGGAGTCGGTGATCGGCGGCGGCGCGACCTTGGCTCGTGCCGGCGGTCCCTGGATCCTCGCCGCCCCGCTCGATGCCACGAGCTGCGAGTGGCTCCCGGCGAGCCGGCTGGCCGCGCAGCCGCGACGCCTGTTCGTCGCAGCCGGCTCGGCAAACGCCCCGGCTCCGCTCGCAAAGCCGGGACCCTCGCTAGCCGCCGCGAGCGCGATCGTCGAGCGCCCCGGCCGCTGGTCCGCGCACGTCGAAGCGCCGCGCGACGCAGTGCTCGTCGTGCGGGTCGCGTTCGACCGCCGCTGGCGGGCGCGCGCCGACGGCCGCGACCTCGGGCCGCCGTCCCCCTGGTTCGGATTCCTCGCCTGGCCGCTGGCGCCGGGAGCCCACGACGTCGTCGCGACCTACGGGGGGACGCCGCCGGTCATCGCCTCGCTGGCCGTCTCGCTGCTCGCGATGATCGCGCTCGCCGGCGTGATCGTCGTGACGACGCCCGGCGCGGCTATCCGCCGAGGTGAATCCCGCCGTTGACGTTCAGCGCCTGGCCGGTGATGTAGTCGCCCTCTTCGACGAGATAGCGCACGAGCGATGCGACCTCATCCGGACGTCCGGTGCGGCGCAGCGGGATGCGGGCGAGCAACGTCGCCTGCACGTCGGACGGAATCGAGCGCCACATGTCGGTCTCGATGAAGCCCGGGCAGATTGCGTTCACGGTGATCCCGGCCGGTGCGAGCTCGAGCGCGAGGCTGCGGGTGAAGCCCAGGATGCCGGCCTTCGCGGCGGCGTAGTTCGTCTGGCCGAACGCACCGGTCTGTCCGACGAAGGACGAGATGCTCACAATCCGGCCGCGCCGGCGCTCCAGCATCCGCGGGACGACGGCATGGCTGCACGTGATCACGCCGGTGAGGTTCGTCGCGATGACGTCGCTCCAGTCGTCCGGAACCATCTTCTTGAACGAACGATCGCGAAGGATGCCCGCGTTGTTGACGAGCACGTCGACGCCGCCGCGGCGCTCGACGATCGACGCGATCATCGCATGAACCGCCTCGACGTCGCGGACGTCCGCGCGTGCCTCTTCGGCGCTCCCGCCGGCATCGCGAATCTCCGCGACGACCGCGCTCGCCCCGGCGGCGTCGCGCTCGTAGTTCACCGCGACATGCGCGCCGCGCCGCGCGAGCTCGATCGCGATCGCGCGGCCGATCCCACGCGACGCGCCTGTCACGACGGCGACGCTCTCACGCAGTTCCACGGGCTCGCTCTTCTTCGGGCCGGACCTCGCTCCCGCCGTCAGCGCGGCCGCAGCTCGTCGACCGCTCGCGCGAACGCGTCGGTCACCGCGTCCCACGTGAGCCGGCGGGAGCGGTCGAGGGCGCCGCGCGCGAACTCGTCGTAGCGCGCGAACAGCCCGTTCGTCGCGTCGGCGAGCGCGCGCGGCCGCGCTGCGACCACGCGTCCGGTGACGCCGTCCTCGACCGCGTCGCACAGACCCGGGACGTCGTAGACGACGGCGGGCGTTCCGTGCCGCGCCGCCTCCGTGACGACGAGCCCCCATCCCTCGCGCGCCGACGTCATCCACAGCACCGACGCATCGCGCATCAGCCGGCGGCGCTCCGCGTCGTCCACGCGCCCGGTGAAGGCGACGGTGTCCGCGACGCCGAGCGCGCCGGCGCGCCGTTCCAGCGCGGCGCGATACGCGGGCGGGCCCGAGCCGACGATGCGCAGCCGCCCGCGCCAGCCGCCGCTTCGAAGCAGCGCCGCCGCCTCGATCGAGTGCTCGATGCGCTTCGACGGGGTGACGCGCCCGACGACGATGATGTCGCGATCCCGTACCTTCGGCGGGACGTCGTCGTCCGCGGGCTCGTCGACGGCGATCGGGATTACGCGAATGTCGCCGCGCAGCCCGATCCCGCGCAGCGTGCGCGCCGACGATGCGGAGATCGTGATGACCGGCGTTCGCCGATACGGGAGGAGGTAAACGGGCTCGGCTGCGTAGCCGATCGGTCCGATGGCGCCGCCTTCGTACAGCCACACCTCGCGCGCGAGCTGGTAGATCAGCGCGATCGACGGCGCGGCGTACCAGGGCGTGAAGAACGGGATCGTGTTGATCTCGTCGATCACAACGTCGAAGTCGCACCGCTTCGCGTACCGCCGCCACGCGCGCCAGTGCACCGTCGTCTGCGAACCGTCGCGCACGAAGCGTACGCCGTCGCGCACGCCTTCGGCGGGCGCGTTCGGATAGGCGCCGCTGAACCACTCGATCGACCAGCCGCGCGCGGCGAGACGCTGGAGGATGCGCCACGTGAGGTGCTCGGCGCCGCCGGCTTTCGGATGCCAGGGATCGCGCCAGTTCAGAACCAGCATGCGGCGTGCGTCGGTCACATCGGCTCGGTACGCCGTACGCCGGGCGCGGTACTTCTCCGCGGCCGCAGCAGGCGAACCGCGTGCGCCCTGTGAAGCCCCGGCGCTCTTGGTTCCGCGTCTCGTGCGCCGGAGGTCCTCCATCGTGTCGTGGGTTCACCGTGTCGCCGAACGAGCCGCGGCCGTCACCGCCGCGGCATCGCTCGTCGCGTGTTCGGGCGCCTCGCACGCGTCGCCGGCGATGCCGGGCTACGTGCCGCCCGCGGCGTCCGTGCGGGTGGCGATACCCGTTCGCGTCGCGCCGCCGGCGACCGGCGCGTCCGCCAAAGGCGTTTCGCCCGCCTACTTCTCGACGAAGGCGCAGTCGCTGACCGTCGCGTTCTTCTCGAAGCCGCACGGGACGCCCGCGGGGAACGTCACGCTCGCGAACCTGAGCCCGTCCTCGAGCGAGTGCACGACGAGCGCGCAAGGGACGGTCTGCACGATCGCGGCGAGCCTGGCACCGGGCGACTACTACTGCACGGTGGAGACGTACTCGCAGCCGAACGGCCACGGCCCGGTCTTGTCGATCCAAGAATACATCCCGCTCACCGTGAACGCGGACTCGAGCATCACCACGCCGCCTTGGACGCTCTGGGGCGTTCCGCACACGATCGACGTCGAGCCGGTCATGACGCCGTCGCTGCGCCGGTCCGGATCCACCGTAACGGCCTTCAGTCTTTCCCGCGTGTACTACACGGTCAGCGCGTACGACCAAGCCGGCGGGTTGCTCGTCGGTCCGGGTCTTCCGGCGTGGACCGTCGCCAGCTCGAATCCCGCATTCGCGGTGACGCAGCCGGCGACGACGTCCGGCGTGAACTGGTTCGCCGTCGCGCCGCCCGGAGGCGGGCCGTTCACGACCCAGCTCTCGCTGACCGCGTCGTTTCCGCAAAGCGCGATCGACTTCTGCCGCATCGTCGGCGCGAACTGCAGCGCTCCGACGCAGACGTTGAACGCTCTGAACGTCACCGCCGACGACTGGCTCACGTTCGCGCACGATTTTCAGCGCACCGGCTACGAGGCCCAGCGCACCGGTATCTCGACGACGACGGCGGCGAAGCTCGGGCTGCGCTGGACCGTGCAAGTTCCGAACGCGACCGGGATCTACGTCAATCCTGCGGTGTACGACGGAAACGTCGTCGTCGTCACCGGCTCGCCGGCCGTGGTCTACGACCTCTCCGCGATCGACGGCTCGGTGCTGTGGTCCCGCCCGATCGGCGCGGGCAGCATCAAGGCCGCCACGATCGATCCGAGCGCCGGAGCGCACGGGCTGGTCTTCGTCGGAAACCGCACGTTCGGCGCGGGCGGAGTGGTCGAGCCCTCGACGCTGTACGCGCTGAACCTCGACGACGGTTCGATCGCCTGGCAGACGACGGTCATGGGGCTCACGCGCGGCGCCGAAGTCGTCGCGAACGGGAAGCTGTACGTTCCGACGGGCGGCGGCGATCCGCCCCAATGCTTGAACGCGGGGATTCAGGAAGTCGACGAGGCGACCGGCGCGATCGGCTGGACCTGGTACGTGAACGGCATGACGAATCCGAACGGAGGCGGCGGCGTGTGGGGCGCCGTGGCGTACGACGGCGCGCACCTCATCTTCGGGACCGGAAACGTCTGTCAGAACAGCGGGAATCAACCCGGCGTCGTTCAGACCGCCGACGGCGCGGCGGCGCTCGATCTCGAGGGCCACCTGCTCGCGAGCTACGTCGCCTGGGCGCAAGCCGCGCCGAACTATCTCCAGCTGGACTACGACACCGGCAGCAGCGTGATGATTCGAGGCGCCGGAACGCCGCACGAGACCGCGACCTTTCTGAACAAGAACTCGTCGCTGTACACGTTCAACGTGGCGAACCTCAGCGAGTCGCCGCCGAGCGCCGTGCTGCAGCAGCGTATCCAAGTCAACCCGCAGTTCGGCTACGGGCAGTACGCCTCGCCCACGAGCGACGGCACGAACATCGTCGTGCAGACGGGAGCCTATCCGAACTCCTCGCCCGGCACGACGGCTCGCGACGTGCGAAGCTCCGGTGCACGGCGCCTCCCCGCCGACGTATTCATGCCGCACGGCGTCCGTGCGACGAAGAAGATCATCGCCGGCTATCATTCCTATCTCGGCGCGTTTGGGCCGTCGGGTAACGCGCTCTGGTCGTACGAGACGCAGACGATCATGCAGGGATACGCCGCGATCGTCAACGGCGTCGTGATCGCACCCGGCGACTCCGCCGTCGTCGCGCTGGCGATGAACGGCAACGGCACGCCGCTGTGGTCCTATCCGACCGCCGGTGTGCTCGATTCCTCGCCGTCCGTCGTCCCGAGCGGCGTCTACATCGCCGACATGAACGGCAACGTCTACGCGTTCTCGCTGCCGTACTCCGCGGGCGCGACGCAGTCCGCCCGCAAACGCACCGCAACTCCATAGGAAAGGACCGTCGTGCGCATCACGATCCGTCGGCCGCTCGGTGTCGCGCTCGGCTTAGCGCTGCTCGCATCTCCGGCGACGTCGTACGCGCTCGACGCGTCGCCCGACGTCACGGTGCAGACGCTGGCAGGGTCCGGCGCCAGCGGGATCGCGGACGGTACGCCGGGATCGTTCATGATGCCGTTCGGCGTCGCGTACGCGCCGGACGGCACGATCTACGTCGCCGACGCCACCGCGCAGCGCATCCGCGCGATCGACCGCGACCATCGCGTTCGCACGATCGCCGGCGGAGGCGCGCCGGTGGGCAACGGCCTCTGGGCGCCCGGCGGGTATCGCGACGGGCACGGCGCAGAAGCGCGCTTCGACCGGCCCGCGGGAGTCGCGTGGTACGACGGCCGGCTCTACGTCGCCGACTCCTACAATCGCTGCATTCGCGTCGTCACGCCCGCCGGAGAGGTCACGACGCTCGCCGGGTCCCGCGCGCCGGGCGATCCCGTCGACGGCCCGCTCGCAGTCGCCCGCTTCGAACAGCCGACCGGGATCGCGGTCGATGCCGCCGGCACGCTGTACGTTGCGGATTTCTTCGGCATTCGCATGATTCGCGACGGGAAGGTCACCACGATTCCCAAGCTCGGCAGCACACCGTGGGGTGTCGCTGTGGCGAACTCGCCGAACGGCGCGTTCGTGTTCGCAGCCGACCTGTTCGGAATTCAGCGGCGCGATCCGGACGGAACCATCGAACGGTACGCGACGACGGAGTCGCTCGCGCAGGGCACGCGCAACATCCAAGGCATCGAGCCGTTGGGCCATCCGTTCTCGCTCGCCGCGTTCGACCCGGCGTCGGTCGTGTACGGCGACGTTCGCGGCAACGCGGTGCGCTATCTGAACTGGGATTCCGGGTCGGAGCAGATCCTCGCCGGCGTCGACGTGTTCGACGGGGCGGCTTCGACGGCGGGATACCGGGACGGGCCGGGCGACATCGCGCGACTCGACGGCCCCGTCGGCCTCGCGCTCGAGAACGACGGAACGATCGTCGTGACGGACGCGCAGAGCCGGCGCGTACGCACGATCGCGAACTTCGATCGCAGTCACGACGTGCATCCGGCCGCGGCAGTGCCGATGATGACGGGGCCGAAGGGCGCGTACCGCATCGCGTTGGTCGGTACGTCGTACTTCTGGGAGTACGAACGCTGGCGCGACTCGATCCCGGGGATCGTCGAGGGCCGTCTCGCTCGTGCCGTTTCGGACCGGCGCGTCGTCGTGACGCCGTACGTCTTCCCCGGCGCCCGCACCGACACCGTGACGGACTGGGTGAAAACCGTGCTCGCCGATACACACACCGCGGACTTGATCGTGCTGAACATCGCGACGAGCGCGCTCTACGGGCTCCCCAGCGTTCCGCGAACGCATACCGAGGAGCAACTGGTCGCGTCTCGGAACGCCTGGAGCCGCGAGCTCACCCGCAATCTGAAGGGCGCCTACGACGAGCTCCGAAGAAACGGCAGCTCGCTCCTCGTCGTGACGTCGCCTATCCCGGAAAACGTCTCGCCGTCCGAGGAGCTGTGGTTCAATCTGTACGCGTCCGGCGGCGTGCAAAAGGAGCCGTCGGCCGAGATCGGCGACGCGATGAACGCGGCGGTGCGCGCCTCCGGCGTGCCGTTCGTCGACGGCTTTGCGGTGTTCGACGACGAGGAACGCTCGCCGCATCACGTGGCGCTGTTCGGTACCGAAGACGAGCACTTCTCGCCTCACGGGCGCGAGGTGCTGGCAAACGCCCTCGCGACGTTTCTCGTAACCACCCATCCTTGGCAGCCATGAGGCACCGCGCATGCCGGAACAGGTTCGCGGCGCGGTCTTCGCGCACGTCCGGGTTCGTTCTCGCGGGGGCGAGCGTCAGTCATGCGGCGGCTCGCTCTGCCGCTGTACGCCCGGACGCGCACATGCCGTCGAGGGTGGGAAGGCGATCGGTTCGAAGCATTGAAGGCTGCGCCCGTCGCCTCGCTGCGACGCGTCGGAGGTTTGCATGATGTTCTCTCCACGGTTCCGGCCGCTCGCGACGTTCGTCGTTCTGTTCGGAGTGGCGGCGCTCGCCGGATGCGGCGGTTCGCGTGCCTCGCTTCCTCCGGCAAGTCCGCGCTCCGGCGTCCCGGTCGATGCGAAGATTACGATCAACGTCGCGCCGCCGGCCTCCGCTGCCGCTACCTCGCGACAACAGACGTATTTTTCGTCGAAAGCGCAGTCGCTGACGGTCGTGTACTACCCGAAGGGCAGCAACTCTGCCGCGGGGCAGACCACGCTCGCAAATCTTACCCCGACGTCGGGGCAGTGTACGACCAATGCGCAGGGCACCGTGTGCACCATCCGGCCGAACCTTCCGCCGGGACAATACTTTTGCAACATCGAGACCTACAGCCAGTCCAACGGACACGGGCCGGTGCTCTCCATCCAAGAAGGCGTACCGCTGACGATTAACGGCGACGGTTCGGTTAGCACGCCGCCCTGGACGCTGTGGGGCGTCCCGGCTTCGATTGTCGTAACGCCGATGCTCACGTCTCCCTTGATGCGGCAATCGGGTAACGTCGTGAACGCGTACACGCTCAGTGCGGTGCACTATACGATCGCCGCGTACGATCAGGCGGGCGCGCAGCTCGTGGGGCCTGGGATGCCTACGTGGCAGGTGAAGAGCTCGAACACCGCATTCGCCGTGTCACAGCCTTCCGCACAGAGCCCGAACACCTTTTCGGTCGCTCCCGCGGGCGGCGGTCCGTTCACCACCCAGCTGTCCGTTACGGCGACGTACCCCCAAAGCAGCGCAAACTTCTGCTTCATCGTAGGATCGAACTGTTCTGCGCCGGCCCAGACGCTGAATGCGCTGAACGTAACGGCCGACGATTGGGTCACCTTCGCGCACGATTTTCAGCGTACGGGCTACGAATCCCAGCGCAGCGGAATCTCGGTGAGCACCGCGCCGAAACTCGCGTTGCGTTGGAAGGTGCAAGTCCCGAACGGCGGGGCGATCTACGGAAATCCGATGGTGTACAAGGGCAACGTCGTCGTCGTCACGGGCGCTCCGGCCGTCGTGTATGATCTTTCGGCGATCGACGGCTCGGTGATCTGGCAGCAGCCGCTCTCGGGAGCCGTCGTAAAGCCTGCGACGCTGGATCCGAATGCCGGCACCGGAGGCTTGGTGTTCGTGTCGAATCGGGTCTTCGGTCCGAATAACACGAACCTGCCGTCGCAGCTCTATGCTCTGAACCTCAGGGACGGTTCGATCGCGTGGCAGACGACGGTAAACGGCCTTACCCGCGGCAGTGAAGTCGTGGCGAACGGCAAGATTTACATCCCGACTGCCGGCGGCGATCCGCCGCAATGCCTCAACGCCGGTGTGCAGCAGGTCGACGAAGCGACGGGACAGATCGGCTGGACCTGGTACGTCAATAGCCTTACGAACCCGAACGGCGGCGGTGCCGTGTGGGGAGCGATCGGCTATGACGGCTCGCACCTCGTCTTCGGCACCGGGAACGTCTGCCAGAGCAGCGGCAACGGGAACTCACCGGGCGTCGTTCCGACCGCCGACGGCGCCGTCGCGCTGGATCTGAACGGCCACACGCTGTGGAGCTTCGTTGCGTGGGCGCAGACCGGACCGAATGCTACGAAGGAGGATTACGACACCGGCAGCGCCGTGATGATTCGTCACGCCGGCGCGTCGACCGAAACCGCCACGTTCTTGAGTAAGATCGGCTACCTCTACACGTTCAACACGAGCGGCCTCAGCAGCTCGACGCCCGGCGCGGTTCTGCAGCAGCAAGTAACGGCGAACTCGAACTACGGTGACGGTTTCTTCGCTTCGCCGACAACCGATGGAAGCAACGTGGTCGTGCAGACGGGAGCGTACGCCGACTCGTCTTCTTCTTCGGGCACGCGCACGATGATGCAGACGGCTTCCCCGCTGGTGCGACCGGACTTCTTCACGCCGACGGGAGCCAAGCGGAGGCCGCGCAACGTGAGCGGCGCGCACTCGCTTCTCAAAGCGTTCGGTCCGAGCGGAAACCTTCTGTGGTCGTATCAGATGAAAACGTTTATGGCGGGGTATGCGGCCATTACGAATGGAGTCGTCGTGAGCCCCGGCGACAACGCGGTCGTTGCGCTGGCCATGAACGGCAACGGCGCGCCGATCTGGTCGTATGCGACCGCGGGCGCCATCGACTGCTCGCCGACGGTCGTTCCGAGCGGCGTCTACATCGCGGACGCGAACGGAAACGTATACGCATTCACGACTCCTTATTCGGCGACGGCGACGCCGTCGAGCGTTACTACGGGCGCGGCGCCGGACGTTCTGACCGATACGCCGCTGTAGCGCCGTGACCCGCACAACGCTCCATCGCGCGGCGTCGTTCGCCGTCACCGTCGCTCTGTGCTGTTCGGCAGCGCCCGCCGCGTCGCACAGCGTCCCGGGCGTCTCGGTCGCCGCGATCGCGGGAACGGGGACGAGCGGCTCAACGGACGGACCCGCCGCATCCGCGAATTTCGTGACGCCCGCCGCGGTGGCCGCCGGCCCGCACGACGAACTGTACGTGGCGGATGCGGGCGCTCAACGAATCCGGATCGTCTCCCCGAACCGCACGGTGCGAACGCTTGCGGGATCGGCGCCACTCGAGTTCGGGGGCCTCTGGGCTGCGCCCGGAAACGTCGACGGGCCGGGCACGACCGCGCGGTTCAGCGAGCCCGAGGGGATCGCCGTCGCGCGCGACGGCACGGTATACGTCGCTGACACGGGCAACAAGAGCATCCGACGAATCACGCCGGCAGGCGTGGTCTCAACCTTCGCGACCGGCTTCGGCGCCCCGCGCGGTATCGCGATCGACGACGCCGGAGACCTTTACGTCGCGGACGCCGTACTCGGACTCCGCAAGATCGCGTCGAACGGCACCGTCACGTCGATACCGGTGCCGGCGACGCGCGCGTACGGCGTCGCGCTCCTGCCTCAGCCGTTCACGATCGTCCTGAGCGACGATCACGGGTTTCTCGTCGGACCCGGCGGCACGTCATGGTATCGCATCGCCTCGGATAAGACCTCGGGTCCTCCGATTCAAGGCGACCGCCATCTCGGCGTACCGTACCTTCTCGCTCCAATCGGTCCGCGTGCGATCGTCTACACCGACCCGGACACGGGCACCGTGCGGTACTTGAACGTCGCTACGTTCAATACCGCGGTGCTGGAACAGGGCGGTCAGCCGCTCGGCATCGCGACGACGCGCACCGGGGCCATCGTGTTGAGCGATGCGGCGTCGCGGAAGATCGAGCGCATCAGCGGGTTCGACGCGCGAGACGTCGTCGATGCGGCCGTCGACGCCCTCCCGCCGCGCCGTCCGGGCACGTATCGGGTGCTCGAGATCGGGAACTCGTTCGTGTGGTGGAACAATACCCGCGTCGATTCGATAGCGCAACAGATCGCCCGCGGTATCGGGCCGAAGGCCGATGTCGTGCCGGTTCAGATGGTCGGCTCTGAGTTGCCGGCAATTGTCTCGTACATCGAGGAGTACGGCGAACTGTTCGACATGGTCATTCTTCACGTGGACGACGGGACGATCGGGAACGCGTTGCTCGAGCGGGGCGCGTCGGCGTGGCACGATCCCGTATTGAAATCGCTTCGCTCGCTGCGTGAGTCGCTCGAGCGCGAGCATGTCGGATTGCTCGTCGTCGAGCGGCCGATGCCGAACATGCTTGGTCCGGCCGAAGGAACGGCACACAACATCCGCGAGAACGCGCTTGCCGCTCCGAACGTCACGCAAAAGGACGCCTGGGACGCAGTCCTGCGCGAGTCTGGGGCTCATTGGACCGACTTGTGGCCGGCATACATGCGCGACATCCGGTCCGTCCGGGTCGAGCCGATCTACGCAGGCGACGAGCACCTCACGCCGCACGGGCGATCCGTCACCGCAGCGGCCGTGCTTCAGGCATTGCGCCCGCTGCTTCCCGCGCGGATGCGATAGGTATCACTCCAGGCACCGGGAAACACCAGGGCTTCACGCATCACGCCAGCCGGAGTTCGTCGTGAGAGCCATCGCCGCGGTCATTTTCGTCGCCTCGCTGTCGTTCGGACCAGCCGTCCCGGCGCTCGCGGAGGACGCCGTGCCGGGACACGCGGTTCTCGCGCGTGCGACCGACGACGCGCTCATCATCTGGGATGCCAGTCCGGTTGTCGCGTCGATCGTGCGCAGCAAGTTGAGCGATGCGGACGCCGATGCGCTGCTGAAACGTGACGCGCTACGCATTCTCGCGGCGAATGCTGCGAACATCGGAAATGCGGCCCGATCGGTGACCGTGCGCATCGTCTACAGCAAGACCGGAGCGGTCAGTCCCGTGTACGGCACGCCGACGTTCACCGGAATCGAGCGGTACGCGACGTTGACCGCATCGGGTCCCGACGTGCGGTCGGACCGCGACCGCTGGAAGGAGCTGGACCCGAAGTCAGCCGTCCCCGGCTGGGCGGTCTTCAAGGTGACAGGCCTGCTCCCGCCTCGGTCAGGGTAAGCGGAGAACGATGACCGCCAAGGAACTGCTCGAGCTCGGCGAGACCGGCGCGACGATCGTGAATGTCGGGAAGCACGCGGGACGCGCCGAGATTCGGGGATCGATTCGCTATCGGCCGAGCGACCTGCTCGCCGCCGAGCACATTGTTCTGCCGCTCGCTCCGGATAAGCCCGTCGTCTTGTACGACGAGCGCGGCGACGACGCGAACATCGAGAAGGTCGCGACGAAGTTGCGCGCGGAAGGTTATCGCGTCGAGCGCCTGGAGGGCGGCTTCGCCGCATGGGAGGATGCCGGTGGACCGGTCCAGGAACCGTCGATGGAGCAAGTCGTGCCGCCCGCGCGGGCGGACGAGGTAGGGCAGCTCGACCGGCGGATCTGAAGCGCGTTGCCGCCGGCGGCAGGAGGTTCACGTCGGAATGCTTTCCGCGATCTCACTTGCTGCGATAGCAGCGCTTCTCGCGTCTTCCGTCGCCGCGGCGCAGCACGCCACGAACACCGCTTCGTTCAGCGCGGTGGACTTCGCGGCACCGTCGGTCGTCGGCGCGAGCTCTACGGTGTTCGCCGTCACGGCTGCGCCGTTCAGAGCACGATGCGACGCGAAGACCGGGCCGAACGGATATCTTTCCGGAAGCGACGACACCGAGCCCATCCAAGCCGCCTTCAACGCGGCGCGCGCGGCGGGCGGCGGGACCGTTCTCCTGCCCGGTCCAGACAACTCCGGACACACCGGCAAGTGTGCCGTCTCCCACCCGATCTTCGGCGGGTTCGACAACACCACGCTCGCGGGCGCCGGCAAGTATGCGTCCGAGCTCGTTGCGATGCCGAATTTTACGGTGCAGCGCGACCGGACGCCGTACTCGCTCGAAAGCCTTCAGTATCGGCCGATTCTCGATCTCGACCTGCCGCAAGCGCCGGTCAAACCGTACAATCTCGGACAGCCGCCACTGGTGAACTTCACCATGCGCGACGTCGGGTTCGATCCGCGCGCCGCGCAGTCGGGCGGCGTGACGGGGACGGTCATCATCTCGATTCGCGCGCTGCAGTATTTCAACGCCGACAACGTCGGATTCGACCTTGGAGGGACCCCGACCACGCGTGATCTTACCAAGGCGTGGCAAGCGTTTTCGTTTCAGGCACTGCAGTTCGACGCGCACAACGCGACGCACGACCTTACGTTTCGCGGGGTGTCGTGTCACAACGGCGTCGGCTGCGTCATCCTTCGGTCCGACGCCGGGTGCGCGGTTCCCGAAGCGCCCGTGTCCGACACCCTCTCCAACGTCCGAATCGAGAACGAGAGCGACGTCGTCGACCTTCCGCACCTCGAGGACGATCGTGACGCGTTCACGCTCGATTTTTGCGGCACCGGCAATCCGCTGTTCACGAACTACGTGAACACCGGCGAGAGCATCACCGTCGCGAACTCGGTGAGCGACGGAAGCGTGAACGGGCTAAAGATCGAAGCGAGCGCGGGCGGCCGGATCACGCACCTGACGTACAGCCACGTTCGCTATCAAGGGTCCGACCACGCGACGTACGAGTCGGGCCATCCTCGCGGGACGGGCGGCATAGTCGGCATGGAGGATCTCAGCAAGAACGGAACGTCGGTCCAGACGGAGATGACGTTCTCCGACATCCACGGAAACTATGCCGCGGGGCTCTCGCTGTATCCGCAGGGAAGCGCGTCGGAGCCGATCTCGATGACGGTGCAGGATGTCGACTTGGAGAACGACATGTCGCCGTACTGCATCGGGCTGATCGCGACACAGCCGCCGAGCGGGCATGACAAGATCCACCTCGACCGGATAACCTGCTCACCCGCGCCCGTCAACGCGGCGACGAACAAGGCGCAGGGCGTCCACATGACGCAGATCGGCCGCGCTCCTGGCGCCGCGTTCACCGGCGACGTGGAGCTGAGCGACAGCACGTTTCGCGGTTATCCGACTCCGGTGTATATCTATCCCGGAAGCGGGAGCTGGCGGAACGTCATCGTGCGCAACGTTCACTGGGACACCGGACGTCCCGTCGTCGATCGGTCGACGCAGTTGCAGGGGACTTCTCCATCGCACTGAGCGATGGTCACGCCGGTACGGATCGGGCAAGACACGCGCGGATGGCTCGCGAACCGAGCCGTATGTTTCTGCGCGCCGTGCGGCGGCTGCAGCGCGGTGCTCGGCGGCTGTTCGCGTTAGAACAGTTCAGCGACGAGCCGGCGGCGAGGATGACCGGACGAACCGAGTTGAGCCTTGCGTTGGTCAAAGAGCGCCGGCCGCGCGGCGTGCTGCTCAATGTCGGGTCGTCAACCGGGTGGCTCGAACACGCGCTCGCGACGGATGATACTCTTCGCGTAGTCGCGGTCGACCATGACGAAGCGTCGGTGGCGGCCGCGAGACGGCACGCTCCGACCTCCGACATCCGGCATGCATCGGTGCTCGCCCTTCCGTTTCCCAATGATTCGTTCGACGCGGCCACGATGTTCGAGGTGATCGAGCACGTGCCGAACGGCTCCGAACTGCGTGCGCTGCGCGAAATACTACGCGTCCTCAAACCGGGCGCGTGGTTCTTGCTTTCCGCGCCGCACGATCATCCGGTCGCGAACCTTCTCGACCCGGCGTGGTATCTTGGGCACCGGCACTACAGCCACGCCGCGCTCGTAGCGACGGTTCTCGCGGCGGGCTTCACCGTCGACGACACGTACCGGCGCGGCGGGCTCGCGGACGCGCTCTCGATGAGCGCGCTGTACGCGTTTAAGGCAATCTTTGATGCCGAATTCCCGCTCCACCGGAGCGCTGAACGCTCACGCCGCGCCGAGTACTTCCCGGCAAACGCCGCACACGGTTGGACACAAGTGTTCGTCGTCGCGCGGAAACCGGCGGCTTAGGGGAGCGCGTCGAGCGGCACGGCGGCGTCCTTCGGCGAGAGATGCGGCTCACCGCGCACCGGCCACATGATTCCGATGCGCGGGTTGCGCCACGAGACCGCGCCTTCTTGCGCGGGATCGTACGGGACGCTGTTCTTGTAGTGCACGACGACGTCGTCCTCGAGGGCTAAGAACCCGTGCCCGAAGCCGGCCGGGACGTAGACCTGCCGGTGGTTGGAGGCGGTGAGCACGAAGCCTTGCCACCGCAGATACGTCGGCGATTCACGACGCAAGTCGACGATCGCGTCCCAGATCCGCCCGTGCAGGCATTGCACCAGCTTCGCCATGCGGAAGTCGTAGTGCACGCCGCGGATCACGCCGCGCGACGACCACGACACCGAGTCTTGGGCCCAGGTAACGCCGAGCCCGACCGCGGCGTACTTGGGAGCGCTCCATGTTTCCTTGAAAAAGCCGCGGTCGTCCTCGAAGACATCGGGGACGAACAGCTTCGCGTCGTCGAAGATCGTATCGAAGACTTGGATCGCCACGCCGCCCCCCTACGACGCGGCGGCGGCGCGCTCCGCGCGCGCCGCGAGATACGCATCGACGCCGGCCTGCCACGGCGGCGGAAGATTGACGCCGAGCGCGGCGGCGCGCGTGCTCGCCAGCGCGGAGTACGCGGGACGCCGCACCGCCGAGTCCGCCGATGCCACCGGTTCGACGGTCCCGAGCCCCGCGCGCTCGAACGCGTAGCGCGCGAACTCGTACCAGGTGCACGCTCCGCTGCCCGCCGCATGATGGATCCCAGTCGCGCCGGCGTCGAGCAGATCGCGGACGAAGCGTGCCGCGTGCGGAGCGTACGACGGCGAGAACGTGACGTCGTCGACGACGCGAACGGTCTCGCCGCGCAGCGCCTGCGCGCGCAGGCGCTCGAGCAGAATGGGTCCTTTCGCGGATACGCCCGCCGGACCGTACACGCCGCTGGTTCGAACGACGACCCAGCGGCCGCCGTGGCGCGGCACGAGCATCTCTCCGGCGGCCTTCGACACGCCGTAGACGTTGAGCGGCGCGGGACCGTCGTCCTCGCGATACGGCCGCCGCAGCGCACCGTCGAAAACGTAATCCGTCGATACGGTTGCGAACGTCGCACCGGCCCCGGCGCACGCCGCGGCGAGCCGGTCGACCGCGATCGCGTTCACCCCGAAGGCGCGGTGCGGTTCTTGCTCGCAGGCCGCCACGTCGTGAAACGCCGCGCAATTGATGACGAGCTCCGGGCGGTGCGCGGCGATGTAGGCCCGCACGCCCTCACCGTCCTCGACGTCGAGTTCGCGATGCGAAGGCGCGAACACCTCGCGCCCGGCGTAGGCGTCTACGAGCGCGGACCCGAGCTGCCCGGAGCCGCCGACCACCAGCACCCGCTCCGCGCGGTGCGGCATCAGTAGATCGAACCGTAGGGCCGCTGCTCGGCGTGCACCTCTTCGAGCAGCGACATCCACTGGATGTTGTAGTACCGCGGGTTGGCGTACATCGAAAGCTGGTCGAGCGGGAAGCGCTTGAGCATGTCCTCGATCGATTCGAGGACGGTGACCGACGGCGTGAACCCCGTCGCCTTGCTGAGCTTTGCATTGCTCATTCGATAGTTCCGCACGATCGCGGGCGCCGGGGCCTCGACGATCTCGACGCGCAGCTCGGGAGCGATCACCGAGAGCGACCCGGCGACGAGCATCGCGAGCTGCCGGATCTGATAGTTCTCTTCCAGCACGTTGAAGATCTGTCCGCGGATGCGGCCGAGATCGGACTCGATCGCCATGACGTGAACCCGCGCGACGTCACGCACGTCCACGAGCGGCCGCCACATCCATCCGCCGCCGTGGAGGAACAGCTTCCGGTGCAGGATCGCGTCCTTCACGAACGTGTTCACGACGAGGTCGAACCGCATCCGCGGGCTGTAGCCGTACACCGTCCCCTGCCGAAAGACGACCGGCGCGAACGCGTCGTCGGCCGCCGCGAGGATCGTCTGCTCCGCGTGTCGCTTCGAGGTCGAGTACGCGCCGCGCGGCTGCACCGCAGTCTCTTCGTCGCACATCATCGGCGTCGTGCGGACTTCGGCGCCCGCTTCGCGATCGTAGATAGATGCCGAGGAAGCGAACGTGAACCGCGCGATCCCGTGACGCTTGCAGGCGCCGACCAGCGACTCGGTCGCCGCCGCGTTCATCTGCCAGTTCGCCGCCGTGTTGTACTCCGCGGTCGGATCGTTCGAGAGACCGCCGAGGTGGCACACGGCATCGATCCCGTCGAACCACTCGTCGCGCAGCGCGCGCAGATCGCCCGCGATGATCTCGGCATCGATTCCGGCAAGCGCCTCGCGGCCGAAGAACAGGCGGTCCAGGATGACGGGGCGGTGTCCGGCCTCCGAGAGCTGACGGCAGAGGATGACGCCGATGTATCCGGCGCCGCCGGTCACGAGAACGCGCACGACGCGTGGTGCGTCAGCACACCGGGCTCAGCCTGCCCGCCGCAGCCCTACGGATAGTACTTGCCGATGGCGATCGCGGTGGCGTTCGGTCCCTGAGACGACGCGCCCGGGGCCGGCGTGGGGCTTGCTTCGATCTCCGCGGGAGTGAGCGTGACGAAATTCGGGTTGATCTTGCCGTACGGGGTTCCGCCGGAGGCGCCGCTCCAGCTCGTGAAGACGTCGTTCGCGGCGTCGACTGCGATTGAGGTGCCCGGAAAGTACCCAACGCCATTGATGACGCCGACGAAACCGAGCGGGTTCGCCTCGACCGCCGGCTGAGGGGCGGAGACCGGCGTGGCGAGCTGGCTCGGTGTAAACTCGTAGGCCAAGCCGAAGCTGCCGCCCCACAGGTTGCCGGCCGCGTCGAACGTCAGATCGTCCCAGTCGCCGTTGTCGCCCCAGTTACCGTACGGGACCACGGGGCCCAGCGACTCGACGACGGCCGGCGACCCCGAAGCCCGAATCGACGCGGCGCTCAGCTCGTAAAGCATCGGCACCTCGTTCCCGTTGCCGAGGCCGCCGCTGTCGGTTGTGAACCAGAGATCGTCCGCGGCATCGAAGTGCAGCCTGGACAAAGCCACCTGCGAGGCGATGTATAGCACAACGGACGGCGTCTTTGCGCCGCTCGTCGCGAGCGAGGACTTCGGAAACTCCACGTATCCGGACCGGCTCGGGACGCCCGCCCAGAGATTCCCCTGCGGGTCGAAGGCGATCGCCGTCGCGGGGAAGATGCTGCTGGTGATCGTCACCAGCGGCGCAGGCGCATCGCTCGTCTTCAGGGCGCCGAGTTGCCCGGGCGTGTACTCGTACAACGCCGTCCCGGCCGAATCGAGCACCCACAAATCGCCGCTCGCATCGAACGCGAGATCTGCCGACGAGGCGTGCGAACGCAAGTACAGGACTTCTTTCGGCAAGACGTTGCCGCCCGCGATGAGCTGAGGAATACAATACTCGGCCACGTACGAACCCGCGGTCCAAGCCGCTTGCCCCGAGGCCGGCGGCGTGCAAGACGGCGTGAGCGCGACCGGCGTCGGACCCGGCGTCGGCGTCGGCGTCGGCGTGGGCAGCGGCGTCGTGGTCCGCGAGACCGCAAGACCCAAGTGCGTATCGTCGTCGGTGAAGAACGCGATCAGCGGACCCGCGGGATAGTCGTACTCGCGCACGTAGTGTCCATACAAGTCCGCGGAATAAAACCGCTCGCTGAACGAATCGAGCCCGAACGCATACGTCGTTTGCGGAATCGACCACTTCGAGACGATGCTACCGTTCGAATACACGTCGAACGTGCTCTCGTTCGGCGCCGCGGAATCGACGATCATGCGTCCGCTCTTGTCGAACGAAACGTTGACCGGATTCCCGATCACGCCCGGCACCGTCACGCCGCTCGTCGAACCGGCCGGGAATTCCATCAGCGCGAACTGCCCGCCGGACGACGTACGGTAGGTGACGAACACGTCCGACTTCGAATCGACCGCAACGTATTCCGCACCGAGCACGAACGCGGGATTGAACAGTACCGAGCTGGGTGCGGTCGCTCCAGGTTTGAACACGCTGACGCTGCCTTCGCGCGCTTCGTCGATATCGTATGCGTTTGCGGCATACACCGTTCCGTCTGGACCGACGGCAACGCCGACCGGCTCGCGCCCGGGACTTTTCAATGTCTTCACGAGGGTAGTTCCGCTATAGACCCGCACGTCGGCGGCTCCGCTCTCCGCGACGTACAGATATCCCGAACCGTCGACGGCGAGCCCGGCCGGCTTCGAGAGGCCGGTGATTTGCCCGACGATGGTCGACGCCAGGCGCTCGCCGCTGTAGAACGTCACCGTCCCGGCCGAGGAGTTCGACACGTACACCGTCGGCACCGAGGAAGACGTCGCCGCGCTCGACGAGCCTCGAAGCGCCCGCGCTTGCGGCTTTCCGTCCGGCACGGACTGCACGCTACCGGGTGTCGAGCATCCCGCAGCGGCAATCGCCGCGCCGGCGACGCAAATCGCGCCTGCGGCCCAAGTCCAGGCAAGACGGCCCATGTCGAGATCTTTGTCTCTCCCGAGAAGCAGCCCTAGCGAACGTGAGGTCCGGTAAGAAACGGTGGACTCGGCGCCACGCCGTCGGTGCCGTGACCTAGGCTCCGAAGGACCGTCCCCTCGTGCGCGTCGCGGGAAAGCGACGGGGGTCGCTTCCCGCGACGATTCCACCCATATGGGGCTACGCGTACACTCCGCGGAGCTTCAGCGACTTCACGACGCGATCGATCGCGATCATGTAGGCCGCCGTGCGATACGTCACGTTGCGCTGCGTCGACACGTCGCGCAGCACCGTGAAGTTGTCGAGAAGCTGCTCGCGCAGCCGTTCGTTCACCTCGGACTCGCGCCAGAAGTAGCCCTGCCGGTCCTGCACCCACTCGAAGTACGACACCGTCACGCCGCCCGCGTTCGCGACGATGTCCGGAATCACGACGATCCCGTTGCGCGCGAAGATGTGGTCGGCTTCCGGCGTGGTCGGGCCGTTGGCGCCTTCGACGATGAGCTTCGCCTTGATCCGCGCCGCGTTCTCCGCCGTGAGGACCTTCTCCAGCGCGGCCGGCACGAGCACGTCGCACGGCACTTCGAGCATGGCCTGGTTCGACATGTGGTCGCCGCCGCGATAGCCGTCGAGCGAGTGATGCTCCTGCGCGTACGCCATCGCGCCCGCGACGTCGATTCCGTTCTCGTTCACGTAGGCGCCGGTGACGTCGCTGATGCCGATCACCGTGCAGCCGGCGTCCTCGAACATCTTCGCCGCGATGCTGCCGACGTTGCCGAAGCCCTGGACGATCACTTTGGCGCCGGCCGGCGCGATGCCGAGCCGCGCCATCTCGTCGAGCGCGACGATGGAGACGCCGCGGCCGGTCGCCTCGACGCGTCCGCGCGAACCGCCGATCTCGAGCGGCTTTCCGGTCACGACGCCGGGCGTGTTCTGCCGCACGTGCATCGAGAACGTGTCCATGATCCACGCCATGTGCTGCGGCGTCGTGTTGACGTCGGGCGCGGGGACGTCTTTGTCGGGGCCGATGACCTCCACCAGCTCCGCCGCGTAGCGCCGC
>Ga0209810_1001309_pt1 | contig 39130 bp, 32 predicted proteins | sample Coa_R1_7_FD_187159 | JGI IMG/M metagenome (GOLD analysis project Ga0209810, IMG submission 187159) | Surface soil microbial communities from Centralia Pennsylvania, which are recovering from an underground coalmine fire - Coalmine... | ecosystem: Environmental > Terrestrial > Soil > Unclassified... | reverse complement strand
CCACAAGAGGCACAGCGGCAGCCTTGCGGGCGGCGAAGATCAAAGTGGAAAGGGTTTATAAAGTTGAAGAGGGTCGGCCGAACGTTGTTGACCATATTAAAAATGGAGCGATCGATCTGATTATCAACACGCCGCTGGGCCGCGGATCGCGCTTTGACGAAAAAGCCATCCGCCGCGCCGCCATTCAACACGGCGTCACCTGTATTACAACGATTGCGGCCGCAACCGCTGCCGTGAACGGAATCCGCGCCCAGCGCGACCGCGGCATTGAAGTGGCCTGCCTTCAGGAGCTTCACCAGAAAGGCCGGGCGATGGCCCAGTACTCCAGCTCAAGCAAAACGCTCAATCCAGGTGCCTGATTCAATGAAAAACAAAGAAGTCCTCGACCATCTGAAGGGCATTTTCGTCCCGATCGTCACTCCCTTTAATCGCCGCGGTGATATTGATGAAGCCGCATTCCGCTGGGACCTGCGCCGCTACGTCAAGTCCGGTGTCAACGGGATCGTTGTAGCGGGATCCACCGGCGAAGGTCCTTACCTGACGCCTGAAGAAAGGCTGCGCCTGGTTGAAATCGCCAGGCCGCTGGTCCCGCCGCCGCAGGTCCTGCTGGTCCAGACCGGCGTTGAAACCACGCTCCAGACCATCCAGTTGAGTAAAGAAGCCATCGCCCGCGGTGCTGACGCGGTCCTGGTGCTCACGCCAAGCTACTTCAAGAACCGCATGGATTCTGCCGCGCTCACCGCGCATTTTTCCGCCGTCGGTGACGCGCTGCGCCGGCCTGTTTTGATTTATTCCATTCCGCAATTTACGGGCATTCACATGGACCCTGCAACGCTCGGGCGGCTATCACGTCACGGAAATATCGTTGGGCTTAAGGAAAGCTCCGGCAATATGGAATTTATGAAAGAGGTGCTGAAACAGGCGGACCCGGGGTTTCGCGTTTTGGCGGGCTCGGCGTTGATCATGCTGGAAGCCTTCCAGGCTGGGGCCGCCGGAGCTGTGCTGGGGCCTGCAAATTACATTCCGGACATCTGCATGGATATTTACAGACTCTACTGTGCGGGCGATGTTGAAACTGCAAGAAAATTGCAACAGCGGATCATCCCTCTGGTTGAAGAAGTCAACGTACGCGCTGGCATCCCAGGGATCAAATACGCGCTCGACTTGTGCGGCTATCGCGGCGGAAAGCCGCGAGGCCCGCTGCTGCCCCTGCGGCCCGAGGAAGAACGCAGGGTGGCCGCCGCGCTGAAAAAAGCTGGAATTCTAATGAACGGCCGCCGGGCTGCCTGATTTTTCCACTTTTCATTCGAATCGAAAGCCATTCTGGCAGCATCGATTAAAGAGTTGCCGCTGGTTCTCACGGGGCATTGTTGCATTCAAACCGGCAATGTGGCATTGAAACCTTATGGATTGCCTGTCGTTTCCATACTCACGCGTACCGAAATCGAGCCGCCTGCTGGTGGATTATCTGGAGCGGCGTGAGCAGATCAGCCGCTTTTACAACGGGAATCCATTTGACCCCGCCACGTACACGCGTCTGGAAGAGGAGCTTCGTGGATTTAAGACTGATCGAAAGACGCTTGTCGAAACGCTCCTGCGCCAGAACGCCGCCTTCGGCGCCGGGGATCACACGATAAGGAACATCGAGAGCCTGCGCGATCCAGCCACGTGTGCAGTTGTGACCGGCCAGCAGGTAGGACTGTTTTCAGGCCCCGCATTTACGCTGTATAAGGCGCTTACAGCGGTGCGCGTGTCCCAGTCGCTTAATGAACGCGGGCTGAAGACGGTGCCGATTTTCTGGCTGGCAACGGAAGACCACGATCTGGAAGAAGTCGCACAAACCTATGCCCTGAACGACGACTATCAACCGGTCCATTTGCACGATGCAGGCGAACGTCCGGCGCCGCAAAGTCCGGTCGGTCGGGTCAGGCTGACCGAGGGCGTCACGCAGCAGATCCATCATCTGGAATCGCTGCTGCCCCGGAGCGATGATCGCGCACAATTGCTCGAAGATCTGCGCTCCGCGTATAAGCCCGGAGCAACGTGGGCGCACTCCTTTGCGCAATTTTTGACGCGTCTGTTCAACCGCTGGGGCGTAGTCCTTCTTGATCCCATGGACGAGGCCGTGCATCGCCTCAGCGTCCCCATTTATCAGAAAGCGCTTCACCGTGCGGACGATCTGCGGTCGCAGCTTCAGGCGCGTTCAGGCGAATTGATCAGGGCGGGCTACCACGCGCAGGTCCATATCACGGATGAATCGACGCTGCTTTTTGCCGAGCGCGAAGGAAATCGGCTTGCTGTTCATCAGGTTGATTCCGAAGCCCGACAGTTTTCCATCGGGGACATCCAAACGGCCTCGCTCGATGAACTGGAATCGGAAATCAGCCGCCACCCGCTGAGCTTCTCTGCAAACGTGCTGCTTCGCCCGATCGTGCAGGACAGCCTGCTGCCAACGATTGCATACGTTGCGGGGCCGTCGGAACTCGCATATCTTGGCCAGGCGCAGGTGCTCTATTCCGCCTTTGGCCGGCCCATGCCTGCGGTTTTCCCTCGAAGCGGCTTCACACTCATTGACCACCGCATCGAGCGTTGGATGGAAAAATACCAGCTTGCAATCGAGGATGTCTGGCAGGGTAAAGAGCATTTGGGCCGGCGCATCGCTTCGAAGGCCTTCGCCGAGGGATGGGAGGAGCGCTTCGATCAGGTCGAGCGCGATCTCGCCGCCCTGCTTGCGAGGCTGCGGAAGGACATTGAGGCGCTCGATCCAACTTTGATCGATGCGATGGGCCACGCGGAAGAAAAAATCCAATATCAGATTGAGAGGTTGAAGGGCAAGATGACGCGCGCGGCATTGAGCCGGTCTGAGATTCTGGCCCGCCACGAAGAGGCGATCCTGCGTGCGCTGATGCCCGAGAAGGAGCTTCAGGAACGCATTGTGGGAGGTATTTACTTCCTCGGCCGCGCCGGCTACCGCCTGCTCGATCAACTGCTCGAGCAGGTTCCGGCGGATTCCTCACTGCACCGCGTGATGACATTTTGATTCCCGGTTAAGCTCTTCATTTCAGCCGCAAGTTCGGGACCCGGTACGAATAAGCCGATGGGGTTCACTTTGTTATAATAAATTGGTGTTTAGGCTTGCCTTTTGCGCTCGTAAATTACGCGGCAGGAGATGACAATGTCGGAACATGCAGCCCAGACTTCACCGACCGGCAAAATCGCAAATCGACGTCACACCATCCAGATCGAGACCCGCTCCCGAGTGGAATTCAAGGACGTCACCAGCCAGATCGAAAACCTGATTCAGAAGTCAGGAATAGAGAGCGGTCAATGCCATCTGTTTGTTCCGCACACGAGCGCGGGCGTGCTGATCAACGAAAATTACGATCCTGCGCTTCGTCAGGACATTGCCGATTTCCTCAAAAAGCTCGCGCCACCCAACGCCGACTATCAGCATAACGACGGCAACTGCGATGCCCACCTGAAATCCGTCCTGATCGGTTGCACGAAAACTCTCCTGATCGAAAACCGCAGGCTGCTGCTGGGCCGCTGGCAGGGCGTGTATTTCTGCGAATTTGACGGCCCGCGGCGCCGCGAACTGCACGTCAAGCTCGTGTCAGATTAGATATGGAAACGCTGGGATTATACATCCAGGTCCCCTTCTGCGCATCGAAGTGCAGCTTCTGCAACTTCAGCTCGCGCGTGGTGTCAGGGGATGTTTTCGATCGCTACTGCGCCGCTCTCGCTGAAGAGATTGAACGGCTTCCACAATTTTACCGGGCCCTGGGCGTGAAGAGTGGTTTACTCGAATTGCCCGTTGACTCGGTTTATTTCGGAGGCGGAACGCCCTCTCTGCTTGGAATCCAACGTCTGGTGAGGGTCTTCGAATCACTCGATCGGCGCTTCCCGTTTGCATCGCTTTGCGAGTTTACGATTGAGATCACGCCGGGATCAGCGGATCAAGACTACCTGACACAGGCGCGGGCGCTCGGTGTCAATCGCCTCAGCGTCGGCGCGCAGTCTTTTGATGATCGTGAGTTGCGGTCTGTCGGAAGGCTGCACTCGGCGGAAGACACACGGGCTCTGGTTGACGCTGCGCGAAAGACAGGTTTTGCCAATATCAGCCTCGACCTGATCGCAGGTCTGCCTCATCAGTCAACAGCATCCTGGCAGCATTCGGTCGAGTCGGTAATCGCCCTGCGTCCAGAACACGTTTCGGTCTATCTCTTCGAAATCGATGAGAAGAGCCGGCTGGGCAGGGAAGTCCTGCAACAGGGCAGCCGGTATCATGCAGACTCTGTTCCGGATGAAGATTTTATGGCCGATGCCTATGAATACGGGCGCAATGCTCTTCGCCAGGCGGGCTACGTGCAATATGAAATTTCCAATTTCGCACTTCCCGGCAAGGAGTCGGTTCATAATCTCAAATACTGGCAATTGAAGCCCTATATTGGCCTGGGCGCAGGAGCGCATTCCTTTGACGGACGAATCCGTTGGGCGAACGTCACTTCTGTGGAAAAGTATGAACGCCGCGTGCTCGCCGGGAATTCACCTGTCGGTGATCAATACATGCTGTCGCCCGACGCGCAGTTGGAGGAATTCTTCTTCCTCGGCCTGCGCCAGATGGAAGGGATTAACTTGCTTGAAGCGCACCAGCGCTGGGGCCGCGAGCGCGTCGAACCCTGGGCGCGGAAGATCGAATCGCTCGAACGCGATGGCTGGGTCGAACGCCACGACGATTGCATCCGCCTGACTGAAAGCGCTCTGCTGGTTTCAAACGAAATCTTCCAGGAATTTATAGCGGCATAGCACATTGGGCTGGTACAAGGATTTTAATAGTTATGAGCAATCCGTTGGTCGATTTACGGAGTGACACCGTGACCCGTCCCACGCCGGCCATGCGGCGCGCGATGGCGGAAGCGGAAGTCGGCGACGATGTTTACCGTGAGGACCCGACGGTCAACAGGCTCCAGGAGCGGGCGGCCGAGATCTTTCGTCGCGAAGCGGCGCTGTTCGTCGCTTCAGGCACAATGGGCAATCAGACCGCGCTGAAAGTCCACACGCGGCCCGGGCAGGAAGTCATCTGTGAAGCGCGCGCGCATATTTACAATCATGAAATGGGAATGATGGGCGCTTTCTCGGGCGTGGTCCCAAGAACGCTTTTTGCCGAGGACGGCATCATGACGTGGTCGCACATTGCCCCGCTCATCCGCGCCCGCAGTGATCATTACGCCTGCACAGGATTGATCGAACTTGAAAACACTTCGAACCTCGCCGGTGGGACGGTTTATCCCCCGGAAGTTTCCGATGAAATCTGCGACCGCGCGCACGAGCGTGGCCTTCCGGTGCATCTGGACGGCGCTCGTATCTTCAACGCAAGCGTTGCGCTGAGGAGGTCTGTGGCTGACCTGACGTGCAAGTTCGATTCCGTGATGTTCTGCCTTTCGAAGGGGCTTGGAGCACCGGTTGGCTCAATGCTGGTAGGTAGTCGGGAATTTATCGAAGAGGCGCGATTGGTTCGCAAAATGTTGGGAGGTGGAATGCGCCAGGCCGGCGTGCTGGCTGCTGCAGGGCTTGTGGCGCTTGAAGAAAGCCCCGGGCGGCTTCACATTGATCATGAAAACGCCCGCTTTCTTGCTGAAGGGCTTTCGGAAATTCCAGGAATTAAAGTCGATCCGGCAAAGGTAACAACAAACATTCTCTTTTTCGATGTTTCCGCGACGGGACTTTCCGCGCAGGAAGTTTCAAGGCGTCTCGCGGCCCAGGGAGTGCTTGCAAATGGTTCAGGCCCGACGACTATTCGCATGGTGACCCACTGCGACGTTGATCGCTCCGGATGCGAACGAGCGCTCCTGGTGCTGCGCGAGGTGCTTTCTGCGGCCAGAAGCGCGGCGAAAGCGTAATTATGCCGCCACTGGTCTCCGGAACGCTGAGCTATGGCTCAGTGCCGGCCATGGAGCGCTGAACTGCAGCCCGTCAAGTACGTGCCCAAAGGCGGGTGCTGCGTGCGGCAGCCGCCTCAATGCTTTTTGTCGGCCTTCTCGGAGTAGAGTTTTCCAAGCACTTCCACGTAGTGGTCGCGGTATGAAGTATCGTGCGGGTCCATCTCCGTGCAGATTCGATATTGTTTGAGGGCACCGTCAAGGTCTCCGAGCTTCTCGAGGGCATACGCGAGCCTGCTGTGGGCCTCAACGCTATTCGGTTCACGGCGGATCGCCTCGAGCATCTCGACGCGGGCGCGTTCCCAATCATGGAACTCGAGGAAAGTAATTCCAAGCTCCTGGTGCAAATCTCCATTTCCCGGATCGAGCATTGTTGCCTTGCGAAGCAATTCGACCGCTTCTTTGAATTGCCCGCTTGACCGGAGTTGCACGGCTTCCGACACCATTTCCCGCAGTTGCATTTCCGATGCAGCCGGATTGATGGATGTGCTCACGGCTACGTTCGAGTTCGTGGCGGCCGCGCGGGCGTCCACGTCTGATTTCTCTCCCGCGGCGGGAGAAATGAAGTACGACGTGTCTCGTTGGCCGGGGCAAAGCACATGCACGTAATGATCACCCGCTTCCACGCCCTTGATGACAAGGCTTCCTTCCGCGCCCGTGTCGCCGGCTTCCTCACCGTCAATATCAACTTTGCATCCTGCAAGCCCGGAATCGACGGTTACGGTAGCCGATGATCCCTGGTTGGCGCGCTTCTTACCTTTACCATGGAACCACGTGGCGGAAGCGTTGGCTCCAGCGGTAAAGACAAAGGCTAAAAGCAGCACGAAATGAGCGCGGGTCCTCATCGCCTTCGAGTCCATGGTAGCACAAATATCATGCCTCAGTTGATTCGCAGCCCGGCATCATCGAATTCGGGCTCATGCAGGCATGCTAGAATAGCCATGAGTTGATGTCCCGAACCGTTGCGGAGGTGCGCGCTGGATTTCGAACTCACTGATGACGAACGCGCCATTCGGGATTCTGTCCGTGCCTTTGCTGAAGAAGAAATCCGGCCTCATGTCCGAGAATGGGATGAGGCTGAGCGCTTTCCGGTTGAGCTTCTGCCACGGCTTGCCCAACTGGGATTGATGGGCGTGACGGTCCCGCCCGAATACGGCGGTGCGGGCTTCGGCTACATGCCCTATGCGATAGCCATCGAGGAACTTGCCAGGGTTGATGGTTCCATCGCGCTGGTTGTCGCCGCACACAATTCACTTTGCGCGAATCACATTCTGCTTGCTGGCACCGAAGAGCAGAAAAAAAGATTCCTGGTTCCGCTGGCACAGGGAACGAAGCTGGGATGCTGGAGCCTCACTGAGCCTGGCGCCGGCTCGGACGCCAGCGGGACCCGGACGACCGCACGGCTTGAGGGTAATACCTGGATTCTGAACGGTTCGAAAACGTTCACGACCAACAGTCATTATGCCGACATCTGCGTGGCAATGGCCATCACGGACAAGGCAAAGGGCAAGCACGGCATTTCAGCGTTTATTATCGAGAAGGGAACTCCGGGCTTCCGCCCGGGAAAGATCGAGAGCAAACTGGGAATGCGCGCAAGCAATACGGGCGAGATCATTTTCGAAGATTGCCGAATCCCCAAAGAGAATTGTCTTGGCGAGCCCGGCCAGGGATTTATCGACAGCCTGAAGGTGCTGGACGGCGGGCGCATCTCGATTGCGGCATTGTCCGTGGGACTTGCTCAGGGAGCATTCGAGGCGTCGCTTGCGTATTCCAGGCAGCGAGAACAATTCGGCCGGCCGATTTCGAATTTTCAGGCGATCCGGTTCAAGCTTGCCGATATGGCGATGGAAATCGACGCCGCCAGGCTGCTGACCTGGCGGGCCGCCGTTATGGCTACACAAGGCAAGCGGATGACTCGCGAAAGCTCCATGGCCAAATTGTTCGCCAGTGAGACCGCGGTGCGCGTTGCAAGCGAAGCGGTGCAAATTCATGGCGGCTATGGCTTCATCAAGGATTATCCGGTGGAGAAAATCTACCGGGACGTCAAGCTCTGCACGATAGGTGAAGGGACCAGCGAAATCCAGCGGCTGATCATCGCCCGTGAATCGCTGGGCGAGCCGGCATAGGTTTTGATGTGAAGCATTGGTCCACACGCGTTAGCCTCATGAGCATTCCACTTGAACAATGGGTCGAAAAAATCTCCGCCGGCGACCGCCGCGCCGTCTCGCAGGCCATTTCGATGGTTGAACGGAAGGATCCATCGAGCAGGCCCTTGCTCAGTGCACTTTTTCACAAGGGTGGCAGCGCACGGGTCATCGGCATCACTGGCGCGCCGGGAGCAGGGAAAAGCACTCTGGTTGAAAAGCTGGCGATTGATTACCGGCGGACTGAAAGGCGGGTCGGCATCATTGCTATCGATCCCACCAGTCCTTACTCCGGCGGCGCGATCCTGGGCGACCGCATTCGCATGCAGGCGCTCGCCACGGATGAAGGCACATACATTCGCAGCATGGCCACGCGCGGCCAGTTGGGAGGGCTCGCGCCGGCGGCGCGTGATGCAGCTCTTGTCCTGGAGGCCGCAGGCTTCGACACCATTTTCATCGAAACCGTCGGCGTCGGTCAGGATGAAGTGGACGTGGCGCGGCTGGCAGATGTTACCGTCGTACTTGTTGTGCCCGGCATGGGCGATGATGTCCAGACATTCAAGGCCGGGGTCATGGAGATCGCCGATCTGTTTGTCATCAATAAAGCCGACCAGCCTGGAACTGATCAGGTGGAGCACGAACTGAACATGCTCTTGTCAGTGGCTCCGCAGGCGGGTTCCCGGCGGCCTTCGATCGTGAAGACAACCGCGACCACAGGCGCCGGCGTCGCAGAACTCGTCGTCGAAATCAACAAATTTCTGGCTTCGGCCGAACAGAGTTCTTCACGGATTGATCGGCGTCAGCAAAACACCCGGTTGTATCTTCTCGAACTCCTGCGACAAACGCTGTTTGAAAAAGTTGCCGAGGAGCAGATTGACCAGAAAAGAATGAGCGATTATGTCGAAGCAATCCTCGAGCGACGGCGTGATCCTTATTCGATCGTCGATGAGATGTTGGACGCCTCAGGCGTTGGAGCAAGACGCGCTTGAGTACGGATAGATCACGGAAATGCGAATACATCATGTAGGCATTGCGGTTGAGTCGCTCGAAAAAACGTTGCCCGTCTTCGAACTGTTGCTGGGGCGCCCGCCTGACTCAACAGAAACCGTCGAAGAGCAGAAAGTCCGTGTCGCTGTTTTCAGGCTGGGCGAGAGCAGGATTGAGCTGCTGGAGGCAACTTCGCCCGAATCGCCGGTCGCCCGGTTCATCAGCAAGCGAGGGCCGGGCATACATCACGTAACTCTGGCTGTGACGGACCTGCAGCGAACGCTCGATACTCTTGAAACGCAAGGCGTGCGCCTGGTTGATCGAAAACCGCGGGCCGGAGCTGGAGGTGAATCCATTGCCTTTCTGCATCCATCGAGTACGGCCGGCGTATTGATCGAACTTCTGCAGGAGCATGGTACGGAGCAACTGTCTGACCCTCAAAGCGGAGAAAAGGATGAAGCTGGGAACGTTTGAGGTTCGCGTTCTATCGGATGGGACATTCGGCCTGGATGGCGGGCAGATGTTCGGAGTGGTTCCGAAAGTGATGTGGGAAAAGCGGCTGCCCGCCGACGAGCGTAACCGCGTGCGGCTGGGGCTGACGTGCCTGCTGGTCCAGACGGGCAAGCACAACATTGTGGTTGAGACAGGCATCGGGGAGAAATTCGGGCCAAAGTACCTGGATATTTATAACGTCAGTCATTCGACAAACCTCCTGGATGAGCTTTCAAGGTGCGGGCTCGACCCCGTCGACATCGACATCGTGATCAACACCCACCTTCATTTTGACCATTGCGGATGGAATACGCGTCAAGATGGGACGAAAATTGTTCCAACCTTTCCGCGCGCGCGGTATTTTATCCAGCGTGGGGAGTGGGAACACGCGACGCGTCCGACCGAACGCGACCGCGCAAGCTATATCGAGGAGTGGTTCGCCCCGGCAGAATCCCAGACCGAATTTCTGGACGGGGCCTGCGAAATTGTTCCCGGCATCCGCGTCGAGCTTGCGCCCGGGCATGTACGGCACCTGCAATGCGTCTGGATCGAATCGGAGGAGAAGAGCGCCTGCTTTGTTTCGGATTTGGTACCCACGCGCGCGCATCTTCCTTTTCCCTGGATCATGTCTTTTGATCTTTATCCCATGGACACGCTTGCGTCAAAGAAACGGCTGCTGCCTAAGCTGGCGGAAGAAAGAGCCCTTGTCGTTTTCGGGCACGATGCAGATGTTCCCTGGGGTGTGCTGACCGAGGTTGAGGGCAAGCTGGCATTCCAGCCGGTGGCAGTCGAGTAATTCACCCATCGGAGAGTGGAGGACGGAATTGGCAGAAGCAGAGATTGGAATTATCGGTGGAAGCGGACTTTATCAGATGGAAGGGCTCAGCGGAGCGAAGTGGGTGCGCGTTGCCACCCCGTTTGGTAAACCATCCGATGCATTTCGCGTCGGCGTCCTTGAAGGACGGCACGTTGCTTTTCTCGCGCGGCACGGGCGTGGACACGTCATCAGCCCTTCGGAAATCAACTTCCGTGCCAATATCTATGCAATGAAAAAGCTGGGAGTCGAGCGCATTCTCTCCGTGAGCGCCGTTGGCTCGCTGCGTGAGGACTTCCGCCCCATGGACATGGTGCTTCCGTTGCAGTTCTTTGACAGGACGCGCGGGCGCATCTCGACTTTCTTCGGCGGCGGCATCGTGGCCCATATTGGATTTTCAGATCCGATGTGCGCGACGGTTGTCGATGCTTTGGAAGGAGCGTGCTCAGACGCAAAGGTCACTGTTCACAGGGGCGGGACGTACGTTTGCATGGAAGGCCCCGCGTTTTCAACCAAGGCGGAATCTAACACGTACCGAAGCTGGGGCATGGACGTGATCGGCATGACCAACCTTCAGGAAGCCAAGCTCGCCCGCGAAGCTGAGATTTGCTACGCAACGCTGGCGATGGTGACGGATTACGATTGCTGGCATCCTGAGCATGAAGCCGTCACCGTCAGCCAGGTGATCGAGTATCTCAATCGCAACGTCGAAAACGCGCAGAAGATCCTGCGGGGAGCGGTCGGGCGGTTGCCGAAAGATCGTACGTGCAAATGCGGGTCGGCGCTGTCCCACGCTATTCTCACAGACCGGCGAAAGATTCCGCCTGCGGTGAAAAAGCGCCTGGGCTTGCTCATCGGGAAATATCTCAAGTAAACTGGACAAGGCGTCTTTATTCAGATTTACAAAGGGAAAAGGCAGCGTCTCATGTCGTTACTGGTTGTTGGCTCCGTGGCTTTTGATTCAATCCGAACTCCGCACGGCGAGGCGGAAGGCATCCTGGGCGGGTCGGCGAGCTTTTTTTCCGTCGCCGCAAGCTGGTTTGGTCCGGTGAAAGTCGTTGCCGTGGTGGGGGAAGATTTCGGCGAAGAGCACCTGGAAGTTTTTCGGCTTCGGTCGATTGAAACCACAGGAATTGAGCGGGCACGCGGGAAAACCTTCCGCTGGAAGGGCGAATACGTAGGCGACATGAATGACGCGCGGACGCTCGACCTCCAGCTCAACGTCTTTCAGAACTTCAGCCCTAAGGTACCGGAATCCGATGCTTCCACCGAATATGTTTTTCTTGGAAATATTGACCCGAAGCTCCAACTCCACGTGCGTCGGCAGGTGCCCCATGCGCGAATGGTTGCCTGCGATTCCATGAACTACTGGATCGAAGGCAGCCTTGATGATCTGAAAAAGACCCTTCGCGAGGTGCACGCGCTGGTGATCAATGAGGGTGAAGCCCGCATGCTTTCAGGCCATCAGAACCTCCGGAAGGCGGCGAAAGAAATCCAAAAGATGGGGCCGGAAATCGTTGTGATTAAGCGGGGTGAGCACGGCGTGAGCCTGTTTACCAACGGTTCGATTTTTTCCGCGCCGGCGTTCATGCTGGAAGAGTTCAAAGACCCCACGGGCGCCGGCGATTCCTTCGCGGGCGGATTTATGGGCCATCTCGCGCGAACAGGCGACTTCTCAGAAGCAAACCTCCGGCGTGCGGTGGTGTACGGCTCCGTCATGGCAAGTTTTGCTGTTGAAGAGTTCGGCCTTAAACGACTCCTGAGACTGACGCCTCAGGAAATTGAAGGGCGCGTGCGCGAATTTGCGCAACTCACACGATTTGATGTCTGACCGGCCTGCTGCCGATTCCTCATCGCTTCAGCCAAAACCAGTCCTTCCAGTTGGAATAACGGCAGCCGTCTGGGCCGCTATTCTCATGGTGGCTTTTGGCGGCCTCTACTACTTTTATACGCACGAACTGACGCAACTCTACGGTGACGCCTTTGCCCACATGGAAGGCGCCCGGCGGTTTCTCGACTCCCTGACGCCGGGCTATCCGGAGTTGGGCAGCGTATGGCTTCCGATGTTTCATCTGCTCGCCGCGCCCCTCGCAGTCAATGACCATCTCTGGCGCACAGGGCTTGCCGGAAGCCTTGTGTCGATAGCCGCATTCTGCGTGAGCGCGTGGTTCCTTTTCCGGCTGGCGTTTGAAATGAATCAAAGCGCGGCCGCGGGAATTGTCACCCTGGCCGCATTCCTGATATGCCCCAGCATGGTGTATCTGTCCAGCACTCCCATGACTGAGCCGCTCGCCATCATGTGGGCCGTCCTTGCCGTGTATGGATTGTTCCGCTTTCAGATGAACGGGCGAACTCTGGCTGTTGCTGGGGCCGGATTCGCAGCACTCTTCGGCACGCTGACTCGCTTCAGCGAGTGGTACGTTCTGCCTTTTGCCGTGCTGTTTATCCTGCTTGCGAGAGAAGGTCCGCGGAGATTGCGCCTTCGCCGCGCCGTGCTGTTTTCCCTGGTTTCAGGTGCAGGGCCGGCATTCTGGATTTTGCATGACGCCATCAGCTTCGGCAACCCGCTGGCGTTTTACAATGGGCCGGATTCGGCGCAGGCGATCTATGCCCACCAGGTGGCAACGACAGCGTTCCGTTACCCAACCGACGGCAGCCTGCTGATTTCAATGCGCTACTACCTTGAGGACCTCAAATTAATCATCGGCCCGTGGTCTCTGGTACTCGCAGTGCTGGGAGCATTGATGTGGGCGTTCGAACGCCGCAACCGCACGCGTCGTGCGGCGGCATTGCTGCTGCTCGTGCCCTTTCCGTTCTACATTCAGGCTATGGCCGGAGCGGCAGTGGCCCTTTACGTGCCCACCTATTTCCCTCATTCGTATTACAATTTGCGTTACGGAATTGAATTGCTGCCGGGAATTGCTCTGCTGGGGTCGTTTGTGGTTTCGCCGATGCTTTCCCGAAGTCTGCAGTTGAGAACGATGGCGGTCTGCCTGGCGGTGCTGTTCGCGCAAAGTTTTTGGATGGTGGCCGGTGGCGTGCGCAATCTGCCCGTGGTCAAGGAAGGGATTCTCAACACGCCGTGCAGTAAGGAACCCGACCTGGCGCTCATCGCTTTTTTTCGGGAGCACTACGACGGCCAAAGAATCCTGATGCAGTCCGGCGAATGGCCGTGCCTTGCGCCGATGCTGGGGATTCACTATCGAAATATCCTCTCGGCGGACAACAGGAAATACTGGAAACAACTTCATCAAGGTGCGCAGCGCTATGTGGAATGGATCGTGAGCGGTGAACTTGACCCGGTTGACCTTCTCATGCGTGCTTATCCTGACGCGTTCAGAGATTTTGAGCCGGTTTATCACTGCGACTTCCCACAGCAGCAGAGCTTCACGATCTACCGGCGCAACAGAGGATAGCGGCCATCAAGTTTTACGTGCATATGACACACCAATAATCTTATTGACGGGTAAATGCGAACAATGTTCAAAACCCTGAAAATCGCTTTCACAAAATTGCACGGCCTCGGCAACGACTTTATTGTCGCGAAGGACCGGGACCTCCCGGGCGACCTCCACCGCCTTGCTCAGGCCATCTGCGAGCGGCATACGGGCGTTGGCGCGGACGGATTTCTTGTGCTCTCAAGGCCTCAAAGTACCGCCAACCACGCCCGTGTTCGTTTCTTCAATGCTGACGGCAGCGAAGCCGAAATGTCGGGAAACGGCATCCGGTGCGCCGCCGCTTTCCTGGTGCGCGAAAACCCCCGGCGGCCTGCGCTCCGATTGGAAACAGCGTCCGGAGTGAAGATCCTGGAATCGCTGTCTCCGGGGCGAAAAACCGTTGCCGGCAAGTGGGCCTTTCAAGTAAATATGGGGCAGCCGATCCTTGATCCTGAAAGGATTCCTTTCCTTGCAGGAAGCCACCCGTCGCCGGTTGTGGGATTTCCGATGCGCACGAGTCATGGCGTGCTGGCCGCGACAGTAACATCTATGGGCAATCCGCACTGCTCCATTTTCGTTGAGGATTTCGAAAGCCTCCCGTGGGAGGAGGTAGGGCACGAGATTGAATGCAATCCGCTGTTTCCCAACCGCACTAACGTGGAATTTGTGAAAGTGATTTCGAAGAAGGAGATAGAAGTCCGCTATTGGGAACGAGGCGTGGGCAAGACCATGTCTTCTGGAACCGGTTCCTGTGGCGCGGTTGTGGCGAGTATTCTGAATGGATTCACACAGCGGAAGGTCAAGGTCCGCACGCTTGCCGGCACCCTGGAGGTTGCATGGCCCGCGGGAAAAGAAGTCCTGCTTGCCGGCCCGGCAGAACTGATCGCTGACGGCGTTTACTTTCTTCCGCGTCAGGCGAAAATGCGCAGTGACAAAACGCGACGCGGAGAGCATCTCATTTCTGTGCCTCGCCCGTCATCGGAACAAAGCGCACTGGGAGGAGTTCCTCGGTCTTGAACCCCCTTTCGGTGCGGACGATTCGTTTAAGCGTCTGGAAATATTCGCCCACAGGAATGACCAGTCTTCCACCTGGCGCAAGCTGATCGAGCAGCGGCTTTGGCACATGGTCAGGCGCGGCAGTCACGATGATCGCGTCAAACGGTGCGGCTTCAGGCCACCCTTGATACCCATCGCCTGCGCACACTTTCACATTGGCATAGCCCAGCCGATTCAACCGGTCTGCCGCCTGCCTCGCGAGCGGCTCAATAATTTCGATGGAATAGACCTCGCGGACGAGAATGGAAAGAATGGCTGCCTGATAGCCGGAGCCTGTGCCGACCTCCAGCACACGGTCCTGCGGCCTGAGCTTGAGCGCTTCCGTCATGAACCCCACAATATAAGGCTGAGAGATTGTCTGTCCGTAGCCGATGGGCAGCGGAGTGTCCTGGTATGCGTGCGTCTGCACCTCCGGCGGAACAAACAGATGGCGCGGGACGTCCTTCATGGCTTGCAGCACGCGCGGGTCTCGAACACCGCGAGCGGCGATTTGCTGCTGCACCATTTGCTCACGCGCATTGCGATACGCATCGGTTGACTCCGGTGCGGAAGCCGAAGGAGCCTGGCCTGGGCCGCGCGGCTCGCAAAATCCCGTGAATGCGGAAAAAAGAAGCACGCCGGCCAGGGCCAGTCTGAGCGGCGCTTTCCAATGAAACTTCGACTGCTTTTCCACTTTTACAGTATCCGGACACTGCCCGCGGTCGCGCAGTGACAGCGGTCACGGAAGGGGGCAACGTTGCCGCCTACACTCAATCCCGCGCACACTGCGGCATGGCGCCACGCGAGCGATAGTATAATGACCGTGGCGGAATCGGACGCGCAATGGACCTTACAACCGCGCATAGCAACGCATCGGTGGGTGTGACATGACGAGGTATCAAAAATCGATCTGGCTGTTCGCCGTACTTTTGCTGACAGGAGCTCCGGCATCCGCACAGGTAGAGCATCAGGAACATCATCCACCGCAAAGCACGGCCCGATACATTGAAATTCTCGAGGACCCAAGCCGCGATGCGTGGCAGCAGCCGCAGCGCGTGGTATCAGCGCTCGGCCTGAAGCCCGGTGAAGTCGTGGCAGACCTTGGTTCCGGGCCGGGTTATTTTACTCTGCGGTTCGCACGTGCTGTTGGGCCGAGCGGCAAGGTTTATGCCATCGACATCTCACAGGAGATGCTGGACTATCTCGAAAAGCAGGCGCATGCCAGGGGACTTTCGAATATTCAGACCATCCTTGCCGAACCTCACGACCCCAAATTGCCGCCGGATTCCGTTGACCTGATTTTTATTTGCGATACTCTCCATCACATTCCGGATCGCCCCAGTTATTATCCTTTTCTCATGCGCGCGCTCAGACCCGGCGGGCGCCTGGTCAATATTGATTTCCATAAGCGTCCTCTCCCTGTCGGACCGCCCGTGGAAATGAAGATTTCCAGAGCGGAGATGGTGCGGGAGGCTGAAGCCGCAGGCTTTCATCTCGAGCGGCAGTACGGGTTCCTGAAATACCAGTATTTTCTGGTGTTCAGGCGCTGAAGTATCGCTTCCTGACGCTTGTCATGTTTTCCCAGCAAGCTGTTGGCTACCTCGATTGAAAGGACTTTTCACCAGGGAACCGACCGTCCGATGCCCCCTTCACTCAAGCGGGAGTTGACCACCTTCAGCGCCATGGCCCTTGTGGTGGCGAACATGATCGGCACAGGTATCTTTACGACCACGGGTTTTCTGGCGGGTGATTTGGGAAGGACATCGCTGGTTCTGGGTGTGTGGCTTGTCGGCGGCGTCCTGGCCCTGGCCGGCTGCCTGGTTTACGCTGAACTCGGAGTGAATATCCCGCGCTCCGGAGGCGAATACGTCTATTTGCGGGAAGCCTGGGGCCCCGTGTGGGGATTCTTGAGCGGGTGGGTTTCATTCTTCGCCGGCTTTTCCGCTCCTATCGCCGCCGGTGCGCTTGCGATCGCCGCCTATCTCAGCTATTTTTTCCCTTCACTCTCCCCAAATTCATCCGTTGCGCTTCTGCGCTCAGGCTTATCCTGGATTCACCTCGGCAATGGCCAACTGCTTGCGATAGGCGTCATCGCGGCGTTCACAGTGATCAACATCCTCGGACTCGGCCTCGCCGCCGGTCTGCAAAATATACTGACAGCCCTGAAGATCGGCGTCCTCAGCGTCTTTCTGCTGCTTGCGTTCATGATTGGGCGGGGAGACTGGCACCATTTCGCACAGGCAACCGTTCGCACGTCGCCGCACGATCTCGCGCTGCAATTTGCCGTTTCCCTCACTTTCGTCATGTTCGCTTACAGTGGCTGGAACGCAGCCACGTATGTCGCGGAGGAAATCCAGACGCCGCAGCGGTCGCTTCCGCGGGCGCTGGTTGGGGGAACGCTGATTGTGATCGTTTTCTATCTGGCGTGCAATGTCGCCTTCATCTATGCGCTGCCGCTCGGGAAATTGAAAGGCGTTCTGCCCGTCGGCTCTGAGGCCGCGCGCGCTCTGTTTGAAGGCCGCGGCGGCGCTATCTTCAGCGGCATGATGGCCGCAGCGCTGCTCTCGTGTATCAGCGCCATGGTAATCGTCGGGCCAAGGGTCTATTACGCCATGGCGCAGGACGGGTGTTTCTTCCGGTCGGCTGCGCGCGTTCACCAGAGGTTCCAGACACCGGTTGTCGCGGTGCTTTTTCAGGCGCTGGCAACTATTGTCATGATCGTTACAGGAACTTTTGAGGCGCTCATTTACTATATCGGCTTCATGCTGGTTCTGTTCGCGGCGTTGGCCACGGCCGGGTTATTCCGTCTCCGAAAGAGAGCGAACTGGCAGAGGCTCCCGGCGGTCAATTGCCTGTTTCCATTGGTCCCCGCAGTTTTTCTGGTCGCCAGTTGCGGTATGTTGATTTCAACCATCCGCCTGCGCCCCACAGAGTCCTTCCTGGGTCTGCTCACGGTATCCTGTGGCGCGGGAATTTACTGGTGGACTTCCCACAGAAACAGCAATCGGCGTAGAGTATAAGATTGCGTCGGCGAAGACGCGAAGCTGCGGTGGCAGTCAGAATCTCCAGAACCAGCGAATGAGGAAACCGTCCAGTTCAATTTCTTACGGCAGGCGGACCGCGGCCGTTCTTCTCCTGATTCCGGGTCTGTTCTTTGCCCGGACCACAACAGGGTTGGCAGAGGTTCCTCCTGTCCGCTATCTGCTCGACCTCAGGAACCCTGCTTCGCATCTTGTCCGCGTCACAATGGAAATACCCGAGGCCGGTGCTGGTACTGAGTTCCAGATGCCGACCTGGAACAACCTCTATCAGATTCGCGACTTCGTTCGCGATATTCAGGACGTTCAGGCCGCATGCAAGGGTGCGCCCGCGCCGCTGCGCCGGGTGGATATAAATACATGGGCGAACATCAACCCCTGTCGCGATCTTGAACTCCATTACGAAGCATATGCAAATGAGGACAACGTTTTCTCTGCGGTCCTTGATTCGCGCCATGCATTTCTGAATTTCGCCTTATTGCTCTTTTATCTTCCGCAAAACCGCAAGCGCCCTGTCAGGGTCAGGTTCCTGCTGCCGGAGGGCTGGAAGATCGTTACCATGCTGGACGATGGGCCGGAACCGGGCGAATATCAGGCACCGGACTATGATCACCTGGCTGACAGTCCCGCCGAGGCAGGAAACTTTAAGGAGTACGATTACCAACAGGACGGTGCAACGTATCGCATCACTTTCGATGGCGACGGAAAACTTTATTCCCCGGAACGACTGCTTTCCGTGCTCAAGAAAATTACTTCGACCGAAACCGCCCTCATGGAAGACGTTCCTTTCAAGCGTTACACCTTCATGTTTTTCTTCCCGCAGACCGGCAGCGGCGGCATGGAGCACCGTGACGGCACGGCCATCAGCATTCCGGCCGCCGAGATGCGAGGCGGTCTTGGCAGTCTCGAGAGTACAGCCGCGCACGAGTTTTTTCATTTGTGGAACGTCAAGCGCATCCGGCCGAAAGGGCTTGAGCCGATCGACTACATTCATGGAAACGACACCAGCGACCTCTGGTTTTCCGAAGGCGTTACCAGCACGTACGCGGAGCTTGTGCTGCTGCGGGCGGGATTGATCAAGGAGAAGGAGTTCTACAAAGAACTGGCCGAGGCCATCAATGAGTTGCAATCAAGGCCGGCGCGCCGCTTCCAGAGCGTCGAGGAATCTGGGCGTGAAGCCTGGCTTGAAAAGTATCCGGATTACTTTCGGCCCGCGCGAAGCATTTCTTATTACAACAAAGGAGAACTGCTCGGGTATCTGCTCGATCTCGGAATTCGCGAGGCGAGCAACAACCGTTACAGCCTCGATGATCTGATACGTCGGCTTAATCGGGAATTCGCCAGACGCGGCCGCTATTTCGATGATGCCGATCTCGAGCGAATCGTCAGGGAGCTTGCTCCGGCCTTCCCATGCGACGAATTCTTTCGCGATTATATCAGTGGGACGCGTGAGGTCGATTATGGGAAATATCTCGCCTATGTGGGGCTTGCGCTGAAGGAGGAAACGGTAACGGCGCCCGATCTGGGTTTTGAATCGCTCCAGGGGTTTATCGGGCCCGTCCACGTGGAAACGGTGGAACCGGGCAGCAACGCGGCGATTGCAGGGATCCAACCTGGGGACATCCTTCTCAAAATGAACGGAGTAGAACTGCCGGTGACGCCTGAGCGCGAGTTGATTTACTTCAAGCCTGGACAAAAGGTCACTTTCACAGTACAGAGAGGAACGAAGCTTTTCGATATTTCATTCGCGCTGGGTTCGAAGCCAGCAACAATATATAAAGTGGAAGAAGTGCCCAACGCTACGCCGTTCCAGAAGGCACTGCGCGAAAGCTGGCTGAAGGGGAAACACGCGTCTTTTGGGGAAAAAGAGAACTGATGTTCAGAACGGTGTTTGTCTGCTCGGTCATCATACTCTATCTCCTCGTCCTTGGGCCGCCGCTGTTGTTGTACAGCGCCGTCACCGGAAACACGGATGTGCTGTATAAAGTCGGCATGTTCGGAGCGAAAACCGCGCTGTTCCTGGCCGGTGTGAGGTTGATCGTTACAGGGAAGGAAAAAATACCAACCGGCATTCCAGTCGTTTACATGCCCAATCATCAAAGTAATTGTGACCCCCCGGCCGTTGCTGCGGTCCTTCCGCCGGTGCTGATCATGGCCAAGAAGGAATTTTTCAAAATTCCCATTATGGGAACGGGCATGCGTATGAGGGGTTTCATTCCTGTGGACCGCGCAAACCGTGAACAATCCTTTGCCGCACTAGACCAGGCCATCGAAGCCTTGAAGAGGGGTCATTCGTTTCTGGTTTTTCCCGAAGGCACCCGCAGTCAGACCGGCCGGTTGCAGCCCTTCAAGAAAGGCGTATTCGTAATGGCAATCCGGGCAGGCGCGCCCATCGTGCCGATTTCGGTTTCGGGAGCGATGAAAATCATGCCGCGGGGCAGTTTCAAGATCCATCCGGGGCAGGTTCGAATCACAATCCACGACCCTGTTCCCACAACAGGATGCACGATCGATGACCGGTCAAAACTCGCAACGCAAGTCCGACGGGCGATCATGACCGGACTCTCACCTGAGGAGCAGCCGGAAGGCGATTGAGGTGTAAAGACCGCGACAAAACAATCAGGCCTCGCGCTTTGTTTCTTGCTCGCCCTCCTGGCTTGAGGCGCCTGGACGCCTCATGTATCTGCGAACCGCTGCGTAGATCTCCGGCAGGCGGGCGTAGGCGGCGGAACACTTCAACCACAGTGCGTTATCTATGGCCGGGTAACCCGAAACGATTTTGTTCGATTCAACATCTGCGGGAATTCCTGTCTGCGCGGTTGCGATCACATTATCGCCGATGGTCAAATGACCCGCCACGCCAACTTGCCCGGCCAAAACAACGTTTCGGCCGACCTTGCAACTGCCCGCCAGTCCCGACTGGCCGCAGAGCAGGGAATCGGGGCCGATGTCGCAGGCGTGCCCGACCTGAACCAGGTTGTCAACTTTAGTGCCGCGGCGAAGGCGCGTTACGCCTACGGTAGCTCGGTCGATGCAGGAATTCGCCTGAACTTCAACGCCATCCTCGATGATCACGGTGCCGGCCTGGACGATTTTGTAATAAGAGCCGTCCGACTGGCGGGCAAACCCAAATCCATCGCCGCCGATGACAGCGCCGTTTTGCAGAACGACGTCATTCCCGATCTGCACGTTCTCGCGGACAACGGCATGCGAATGCGCAAAGAAGCGGTGGCCGATCTTCGCTCCCTGGTAAATCATCACATGCCCTTTAATCACGCAGTCGTCACCGATCTCAACGCCGGATTCGATAACGACATAAGCGCCAATCGATGGATTGCGGCCCAGCTTAACATCGGGAGCAATTACAGCGGTGGGGTGGATGCCGGGAATGGGCTTCGGCGGCGTGTAAAAGAGTTCGAGAGCGCGGGCGAAATCCAGGTAAGGATTATCCGAGCGCAAGGCCGGACGGCCGGGGTCCGGCTCCTGTCGTGAAAGGATTACGGCTGCGGCCCGAGTCGAGACGAGCTTCCGGCGGTACTTGGGATTGGACAGAAAGGTCAACTCGGAAGGCCCTGCTTCTTCGACTCCGGCAACGCCAGTGATTTCAAGATCGGGAGGTCCTTCAAGAGTACATCCCAGCCTCTCCGCAATTTCACCCAATTTCATAATGTGGAACTCCTCGCTTAGTCGGGCAGCACGTTCAGGATCACACGGGATGCATCGCGCCCGGCCGACCGCTTTTTCTTCATGTGAAAGGTTATCAAGGGCGGCAGGGAGTGACAATAGCCGTCAAGAGAACAAGGGTACTTCGACGGGGTTCTGCTGTCCTGTTGCATTTACTCATGATCGCTGGAGTGGTTAAGAACTAAGGGTCGGCCCGGGGATAGTACCAGCTGAGATTTCTTCAGCAATCTGCCCGGGATTGCGCTGGAACATCCCCATACGCCGGGAACACACTTCACCGGCAGCGCATAGTGTCTCTGGGATCATTCTTTGCCTTCGAGTTTCGATTGCCAATCGAGAAGAACCGCGATGGACTCAGAAGCACTGGGGTCGGCGCTGGTGATGACAAGGAATCGGCTCCCATCGCGTGCCACATCAAAGAATGGTGCGGCGAAGCTTGGCAGGTTCAACTGGAAAATCGGATGGAGTGCTTTCACGGTCACCGACCCCCCGACTGTTTTCAGATCGGCCTCCATCAGGCGGTTGCCCATGGTCAGGAAATAGAGATGCCCCTCCTTGTCCCACCGGACTAACCATCCACCGTTTTGCGAAATCTGAAACTTGCCACCCGGTCCCGGGAACGGAACCACATAGACTTCGGGCCGTCCGGTTTCATAGGAGAAATACGCCAGCCAGCGGCCGTCTGGAGAAAAATGGCCATCATACTGGGAGGCGCTGACGGGGGCTGCGCGGAATGGTTTGCGGTCGCCGGATAGCGGCAGGACCCAATCTTCAGTGCTCCCGCCATTGACGGGAAATTTATCGAATGAAATGTAGCGGCCGTCCGGTGACCAATCAACAACGTTGACGCGAAAAACCTCTTTGCCAAAAGTAAAGAGCGTTTGCTCTGCACTGGACCCGTCCGCAGATTCACGGCAAATCCCAGCCTTTCCATCGGGCTGGCAAGCGTGGGCAACATACTTTCCATCGGGCGACCACAGCGCGAAGGTTTTGAGTCCCGGGCCGAACGTCAGACGAGTTCCAACCCCGCCCAACGAGGAATACGACCACAGGTCACTCGCATTCGATTGCGGGTCGTCAACCTCGGCGAGGATGTGCTTTCCATCGGGTGAAATCTTATCAGAGCCGTAAACGGCGACCGGTCCTATGCTGCCGAGCACATTTCCATCGCGGTCAAACCATTCCAAACGCCCCTCGATCGTCCCACCCTGAAAAGCGAGGACTCTTCGGGAAATTGAGTAACTCCGGGCTTCAGCAAGCGCCGTAGCTTCTCCCGTAACCTGACCCGTGGACCCGTCGAATGGCTGCGCGAAGATACGGCCATTCCGAATGAAAAAGAGATGCCCTGAGGCGAATTGGGGCGATTGGGCCCCTCTGAGAACCTGCTTTTGCTCCTTTGAGTCCAGCGAGCCCATCCATATCGAAGGCAGAGCATTAACACTGGAGGATGACATATAAAGGAAGCGCCTGCCGTCAGAAAGGAAGGCAGGTGCTCTGTAGGTCGTTTCGCCCTTCTCGAGGCGCACAGCCGGACTGGGCTTCCCTCCCGACGATGAAATTTGATTGATTGGCCCGTCGCATCGAGGAGTGAAGAGAATGGTTCCGGCCGCGTTCCAGGCTCCGCCCGCTCCGACGCACGAGGCATCAGCCAGGACCTCAACGTTTCCGTTGTCCACGTTCACAGTCTTCAGTTTTTGGTCCGCAAAGAAGCCCAGAGAATGGCTGTCCGCCGACCAAAAGGGCATTGCGGCATCCTCGGTGCCAGCGATGACTTGGGCAGTGGTTGACCTCAGCGGCCGTACCCACAACTGAGTAACCCCTTTCTGGTCGGTAGCCGAGAATGCCAGATCATTGCCATCCGGAGAGACGACCGCCGGACCCGCACCAAAGCCGGAATCACGAAAAGTGGTCTCGGGAGGGGGAGGAATGTAAGCGAGAACTGGGAAAGGGGCAGACGCGGGCGCGGGCGATTTCCAAATAGCATGGCCTTTTATCAGCACTGCCGTCAGGAGACCTGCCAGCGCCCAGGGGATGGCCCGCTTAAGGCGTCGTTCCCCGCCGCTAATTTCGGCCTTGTTTGTCACCGCCCCTCCTGCCAAACCGGCGGGGACATCGCCCGTTAGACACTCTTCAATCGTAATGCGCGCATCGCCGATGGCTTGCAGACGCTGGCGCAGATCCTTTTGCAGGCAGCGATAAATGAGTCTTTGAATTGGAAGTGGCGTACTTTTCGGCAGCAAGGCCCAGTCCGGTTCCTTCGTTATGACAGCCGCCAGGACATCGGAGATCGTCTCTCCCTGAAAAGCCTTCCGCCCCGAAAGCATCTCGTAGAGCACACAGCCAAACGCCCAGACGTCACAACGCCGATCCACACGATATCCCTTTGCTTGCTCGGGGCTCATATAGGCAGCAGTACCCAGAAGCGTTCCTGGCATTGTGGCGATCGTTGTCAACCCGGGCGACTCTGCAGTATCACCGGTGGCGGAGGGATCGGATGGAGTCAACACCTTGGCGAGTCCGAAGTCCAGCACCTTGACGGCGCCTTCGGAAGTGATCTTGATGTTTGCGGGCTTCAGGTCTCGGTGAATAACGCCGCGCTCATGCGCGTATTCCAGGGCCTCGGCTATCTGACGGGCAATGGGCAGCGCGTCCTGGCAGTGAAGCCCCTTGGGCTCCCGCGGCAGGGCAGAGCCCTCCCCATTGATTTTTGCCTCCAGAGTTTCGCCTTCCACCAACTCCATCACTAGCGCGCGGACGCCGTTGGATTCTTCAATGCCGTGGATGGCAGCGATGTTAGGATGATTCAACGACGCGAGCATTCGGGCCTCGCGCTCAAAGCGTGCCATGCGCTGGGCATCACGGGCCATGGCTTCAGGCAGGACCTTCAATGCCACGTCACGATGCAGCTTTGTGTCGCGGGCGCGGTAGACCTTGCCCATGCCGCCTTCGCCGATCTTACCGGCCAACTCGTAGTGCGCAACCATTCTTTCGATTTCAAGGGTCGCTTTTGGCGAGTGTGGCCACTGCCTTTCCTTCGCGATGACCTCTGCGGCGACCTCGATGGCCGGAGTTTCCAGGAAATCTGCCGCCCGTTCCGCTTGCGCCAGCAGGAGTTCCACTTGGCTCCGCAGTACGGCATCTCCGGCGCAGGCTTTTGTGAGGAACGCCGCCCGCTCGCTCCCGTCCAACTCACGCGCCGCGTGGTAAATCCGCTCGATTTCCTGCCAGCGTTCATCCATCTTTGTGTTTTCCGCTCAGTTCAGCGTACAGCCATGCACGGGCCATGTCCCAGTCGCGCTGCACAGTCTTGGTGGAAACGTTTAGGGCTTCAGCCGTTTCTTCAAGACTCAAGCCGCCGAAAAAACGCATTTCAACCACCTGGCTCTTTCTCGGGTCGAGAGTTGCCAGGCGACGGAGGGCCTCATCCAGTTCCAGAAGGTTCACTGAAGGGGACGGCGGGGCGGCGACAGAAGCCTCATCAAGCTCGATCATTACGTGTTCGCCGCCGCGCTTGAGGCGGGCGCGACCGCGGGCGTGGTCAACAAGAATCTGTCGCATGGCGCGAGCGCAGAGCGCAAAAAAGTGGGCCCGGTCCTGCCAGCTTGCCTCTCCCGCATCGACCAGCCGCACGTAGGCCTCGTTCACAAGGGCCGTGGCCTGCAGCGTATGGTTCAGGCGCTGGCCGGCCATTAATCGCTTGGCAATGCGATGAAGTTCGTTATAGACCAGAGGCGCCAGGCGGTCGAGAGCTTCCTTGTCGCCGCCGCTCCAGGCCCGGAGCAGCATCGTGACCTCGTGGGGTGAAGGAGGCCCCCCCATAGCTTCCCCCCGCCTTTAAGTTAACCCGATGGGATAACCATAGCACAGGGCAGGGAACAAATCCACGGCCTTGGGCCGAACGCGAAGAATTTCGGTGCGAGGCATGTCCACAATGTCAACCAATTCTCGTTCTTTAGATTGAAGGCGGTTAAACATTCAACGCCGCTTGCGGGCGGGATCGTCTGTGGGATCCAAATCGATGGTGATGCGCCGGGCGCGCCCCTTCAGACGCCGACGATGCCGCTCGATCACCCGCTCGGCCAGCGCCTCCCCCATCCGATAAAGCTGCTTGCGCTTCGGAGCATTTTCGAAACGCGAAAGGGTGGGCTGGGAGGCCAGGTCCTCGCCCTCGATGGGATCACGACCCACCAGGAGTTTGTGCACCGGATCGGAAGCCAGCCGCGCCGCGTCGTTGGCGTCCTCGTAGCCGCAGGCCAGCGCCATCACGCGTTGCGTCAGCAGTTCGCGCACCTCGTGCCGTATCTTACCTGGCTGACGCTGATCGACCAGACACGCGGCCAGCGACGAGGTCAATCGCAGACATCGGTCCGCCGCGCGAAGCAGAATCGCTCCCCCATCGGAACTGCCCTGCCACCGATCAAACTGCACCACCACCGGCTTGGGAAAAATATCCGGGAACAACAAACACTGTGTTGTGGTATGCTCGGCCAAGTAAAAGCCTCCTCGTGTGCTTTGAACAGCCGTTCCGCGACGTGTTTATAGCACCGGAGGCTTTTCTTGTCTCAAAAAACGTGAATTATTCAGGTTAAATGATCTGGATCAATGGAGAGGAGTCACTTCTTCTCAAGCAATGCCGGCCAGTGGATGAGGAGAGTGATGGGGCGAGCCACCTGGTCGTCAAAAGTCGTGACGATGAGGCGTCGGCCGTCCGCGGTCACGTCGAAGATGGATCCCATCGCGTAGTCATCAACGTTGAAAAGCGGGTGCGGCGTTCCGATTTCGAGTGACTGGCCCGCTTCGGTTACGGGCACTGCCACCAACTGGTTGTCCAGCGATATGTAGAATATTTCTTTCCCGTCCCATCCCCACTTGAGGCCATAGCCCCCATTCGTGGAAATTTGGTAACGACTTTCCGCGCCGGGGAATGCCGCCGCGTAGATTTCTGGCTGTCCCGCCTCGGACTGGTACGCAAGCCACTTGCCGTCCGGCGAAAAGTAACCCACGGTCTCCGATAAGGAGAGGGGGGATTGGCTAAAACGGAATGGCTTGCGGTCGCCGGCAAGGGGAAGAATCCAAAGGTGAGCGCCGGCTGCCGGGCTAAAGTAGAGGTAACTGACATACTTTCCGTCCTGGGACCAGCTCCAGGGAAACTTAGCGCCCTCAGAAGGCGGGAGAACGGTTTCCTCCGCTCCGGATCCGTCGGCAGCCTTTTCGTAAAGGCCAAAAAGGCCGTCGCGGTTGGAACTAAAAATAATGTGACGTCCGTCCGGTGACCAGGTGGAGGTACCCACGTTTTGAATGCCGAACGTCAGACGGATTTTGGTGTTGCGAACAAAATCGTACACCCAAAGATCCCGCTTCCCTCCCGAAATGGCATCATAGGCCACTTTCCTTCCATCCGGGGAAAACTGCACGCAGCAGTAAGCATTCTTATCTGGAACCGCCCCAAGCCGCTTCCCGCTGCGGTCGAACAATTCCAGCTTCAGCCCGCTACCCTGCGAGGAACTCGCATAAGCGACGAGTCCGTTGTTTGAAACGGAGAATTGGCCTTTGGAGAAGAGATCATTGAACAGCACGCCTTCAGCGAGGGGAAACGCATCGCCTTCAAGCTTCAGGCGTTGTAGGTCGAATCGTTGGGCCATCAGCGTGGCTCCTTGAAGGAAGAGCAGGTACCCTGAGGCGTAGGCCGCGCCGGAATTAGCCTGCACGAGAAACTTCGTTTGCTTCGAATCAAGCGAAGCAGCGAAGATACCGTTGATTCCACTCTCAGGAGGAGCGTACGGGTCGCCCCCGAAGTAGAGGAAGTGACGTCCATCGGGCAGAAAATAGGGCCATCGATGAGTGCGCTCTTTGCGCGCCGTGTCGAGCTGGGTTACAGCAACGGGCGTCCCGCCTTTTTCGCTGACACGATAAATGGGATGGTCCGACCAACTGCCAAACAGGATATCCCCCTCCTGACTCCAGGTTCCCCCGATCCCCCGAAACAGGCTTGCTTCGCAAATGGTTGCCGGTGATCCCCCTGATGCTTCCACTTTCTTGAGCTGCCCTCCACTGAAAAACCCGATGAACTTACTGTCCGGCGACCAAAAAGGCGAAGCCGCACCTTCCGTACCCTGCAAGGGCTGCGCGATGGGCGAATCGAGCGGGCGAACCCATAAAGCGGTCCTGCCTTCGCGGTTGGCCGCAATGTAGGCCAATCGTTGCCCGTCAGGGGAGAGCGCGAATCCCGACTCAAATCCCACGAACCTGAAGGACGAGCCCGCTGGCGCATCAATGGACGCTGAGATCGCTTGCAGGGCCGGAGTTGGTGAATTGAGAGCTCGCCATACTGTGAGTCCGGCCAGGGTTGCGCCTATCAAAATCCCAACCGCCCATGGCAAGGCTCGCTGCACTCGGGGGCGACGTCCTTCCGGAATAGCGGTGGTGGATCGTTCTCCGAAAATAGCGTCGCCCGCCTCGACGCCGGCCATCGTTTCTTCAATCACGACTCGAGCGTCGCCGATGGCTTGCAGACGCTGGCGCAGATCCTTTTGCAGGCAGCGATAAATGAGTCTTTGAATTGGAAGTGGCGTACTTTTCGGCAGCAAGGCCCAGTCCGGTTCCTTCGTTATGACAGCCGCCAGGACATCGGAGATCGTCTCTCCCTGAAAAGCCTTCCGCCCCGAAAGCATCTCGTAGAGCACACAGCCAAACGCCCAGACGTCACAACGCCGATCCACACGATATCCCTTTGCTTGCTCGGGGCTCATATAGGCAGCAGTACCCAGAAGCGTTCCTGGCATTGTGGCGATCGTTGTCAACCCGGGCGACTCTGCAGTATCACCGGTGGCGGAGGGATCGGATGGAGTCAACACCTTGGCGAGTCCGAAGTCCAGCACCTTGACGGCGCCTTCGGAAGTGATCTTGATGTTTGCGGGCTTCAGGTCTCGGTGAATAACGCCGCGCTCATGCGCGTATTCCAGGGCCTCGGCTATCTGACGGGCAATGGGCAGCGCGTCCTGGCAGTGAAGCCCCTTGGGCTCCCGCGGCAGGGCAGAGCCCTCCCCATTGATTTTTGCCTCCAGAGTTTCGCCTTCCACCAACTCCATCACTAGCGCGCGGACGCCGTTGGATTCTTCAATGCCGTGGATGGCAGCGATGTTAGGATGATTCAACGACGCGAGCATTCGGGCCTCGCGCTCAAAGCGTGCCATGCGCTGGGCATCACGGGCCATGGCTTCAGGCAGGACCTTCAATGCCACGTCACGATGCAGCTTTGTGTCGCGGGCGCGGTAGACCTTGCCCATGCCGCCTTCGCCGATCTTACCGGCCAACTCGTAGTGCGCAACCATTCTTTCGATTTCAAGGGTCGCTTTTGGCGAGTGTGGCCACTGCCTTTCCTTCGCGATGACCTCTGCGGCGACCTCGATGGCCGGAGTTTCCAGGAAATCTGCCGCCCGTTCCGCTTGCGCCAGCAGGAGTTCCACTTGGCTCCGCAGTACGGCATCTCCGGCGCAGGCTTTTGTGAGGAACGCCGCCCGCTCGCTCCCGTCCAACTCACGCGCCGCGTGGTAAATCCGCTCGATTTCCTGCCAGCGTTCATCCATCTTTGTGTTTTCCGCTCAGTTCAGCGTACAGCCATGCACGGGCCATGTCCCAGTCGCGCTGCACAGTCTTGGTGGAAACGTTTAGGGCTTCAGCCGTTTCTTCAAGACTCAAGCCGCCGAAAAAACGCATTTCAACCACCTGGCTCTTTCTCGGGTCGAGAGTTGCCAGGCGACGGAGGGCCTCATCCAGTTCCAGAAGGTTCACTGAAGGGGACGGCGGGGCGGCGACAGAAGCCTCATCAAGCTCGATCATTACGTGTTCGCCGCCGCGCTTGAGGCGGGCGCGACCGCGGGCGTGGTCAACAAGAATCTGTCGCATGGCGCGAGCGCAGAGCGCAAAAAAGTGGGCCCGGTCCTGCCAGCTTGCCTCTCCCGCATCGACCAGCCGCACGTAGGCCTCGTTCACAAGGGCCGTGGCCTGCAGCGTATGGTTCAGGCGCTGGCCGGCCATTAATCGCTTGGCAATGCGATGAAGTTCGTTATAGACCAGAGGCGCCAGGCGGTCGAGAGCTTCCTTGTCGCCGCCGCTCCAGGCCCGGAGCAGCATCGTGACCTCGTGGGGTGAAGGAGGCCCCCCCATAGCTTCCCCCCGCCTTTAAGTTAACCCGATGGGATAACCATAGCACAGGGCAGGGAACAAATCCACGGCCTTGGGCCGAACGCGAAGAATTTCGGTGCGAGGCATGTCCACAATGTCAACCAATTCTCGTTCTTTAGATTGAAGGCGGTTAAACATTCAACGCCGCTTGCGGGCGGGGAAAAGGGCTGGGGGGACAGCAACGCAGGACGCCTTCGACAAATCAAAATTCGGAGGTGTGCGATGAATACAATTCGAAGACTGACAATCTTGGCGGGGCTTAGTGTAGTGGTTTTAGCCATGAGTGCCTCAGGCGTGAGGGCTCAGGGGCGGGCGCTTTCAGTAACCAATTTTTCCGGCACATTCAATCTGCCGTTCGACGCTCAGTGGGGACGCGTGGCTCTGCCGGCCGGTGAATATAACCTCTACTATGGGAGCTTCGTCGGCGGCACAAAATATGTGGAAGTTGAAGGAAAAGAAAAGGGAAGTCTGCACATCCTGATTCTGGCAGGGGCTCCCATCGATGTTTCAACCAATGCAAGGAACTCGCTCGTCTGCGTCCGGGTGGGCAATATCGGTATCGTGCGGGCGCTCGAGATGCCTCAAATCAGCGAGGCGGTTCAATTTACGATGCCACGGGGTGCAATGCTGACAGCACACAACGGCAGACACCATGGTTCCACGCAGATTGCCGAAGCACCCATGCTGATACAACGGATCCCTATAGTGCGAAACTCAAATTGACCTCCTGACGGATTGCCACAACTTGCGAGGGGCGGGTCTCCCAACCCGCCCCCAGCACGTCTTCATGCAAGAACCTCGCTCAAGCCATTAGCGGCATGCGTAGGACAACAGTCTCCCACCTGGCGGGCGACGTCTCAGCTCAAAGATGATCAAGCGCATTAAAGAGTAGCAAAGCCGGTATGCGGCGGATGTTGCATTATGCACAAATCCTGGTGGAAGCGGAAGAAGTAGTTTAAAGCTGCAGCACGAACTACCGATATCAAATAAGGAGAAATTCAAAATGAGCCGGATACGAAAAGGCATTCGCGGAGGGATAAGAATACCAGTCGAACTGCCCGTGCAGATCCGTTGGAAAACCCCGGCCGGCGCTGAACGGTCGGCTCATGGGAAGACGGAAACCATGAGCGGCAACGGTCTATTCATCCTGGCGCCCGTCCGGCTGAAGCACGGGACGCCGATCAAGTTCACGGTTTCGCTCCCGGCGGATGTGACCAAAGTTCCAATGCAATTGCAGTGCGAAGGGCGGGTCGTTCGACAGCAGAAGAGCGGAGGGGCGGCCGGGCTCGGGGTTGTGATCGACAACTATCGCCTCGCTGCCGCGAAGGTCCGGGCGTGATCCGCGGTCCGGTGGGGTTCAGCCCTTAATACCCTCGGTAAACGCGTGCTTCCAGTTATAGCGGCCTTTGTGGCACGGATTTCTCAGGAATCGGCGGGTCCGGCACCTTCTTATCGAACGTCAGGAAAGCCGGTATCGGCCCAGTACGTTTAATAACAGCCATGCAGCGTAGGAAAATTGCCAACAGTAAGCACAAGACGAAAATCCTGATTGCGGATTCTGAAGCTGTCTTCCGCGTGGGGCTGAAAAAGGTCTTCGGGCTTGAAGATGATCTTCGCGTGGTTGCTCAGGCTGAGAACTCTCTGCAACTGGTCGCGATGGCAAGATCCTTTCGGCCCGATCTGGCCGTCGTCCAGCAGGAAATTGTGCTGAACGGACACAATGACCTGGTGGAGCGGATCCAGCATGAATCTCCCGCATGCAGGGTTGTCTTGACGGCTGCACACTTGAGCGCGGGAGAGATTGATAATCTTCTCCGGAGCGGTGTCTCCGGCGTGGTTCCAAGATCGGCCCAACCCGAAGAATTCGTCGAAAGTGTGCGCCGGGTGGTGCGTGGCGAAACCGTGCGACCATTGCGGTTGGAAAACACCGAAAAGGCCACCGTGGCCGATTACGCTGATCAGAAATCTCGTCCGGTTGACACTCTCACGCCAAGGGAAAAGACAATCATCAGTTGCCTGACCCAGGGCTGGCGCAATCGCGACATTGCACAACACCTTACGATCACCGAACAAACAGTCAAAAACCATCTCCGGTCTATTTACGATAAGGTCGGCGTTTCAGATCGCCTTGAACTTGCCCTGTACGCCATCCACCAGCGGCTCGATTTACCTCCCGTTGTCTCTTGTAGTTAGCGTAGTGCCGGGAACTGCTCCCGTGGCACATTCTCCGAATAAAACCCAAAGCCTGCTTATAGCTCCTCCGCAAAGACGGTTTTAAGTTACGTTTCACGGCCACGGGCTGGATTCACCCTCACATTGCCCCGAAAAACCAACTTGGCCTGATCGAATGGCCTGTGTTAAGATGCGGTTCGTTTTGGTCCTTTAGACCCGACCGGGTTCAAGCGGGTAATCATCGCAGAACAAGGCTAATGCGCTGAAACGGTATGACTTATTACTGAAAAACATGCTTCAGAAGGCTGTGGTTCTTGATTTATGATATTTGTCCGCATGGTGGGAGAGGAAACGCCCTAAGTGGTGGAAATTTCTTCGAGCTTGAGATAAAAGATATTTCTATTCATCATCTTAGTCTTTATTAGATCAAGTATTGCATGAAGATGCTGAATTTTTCATCTCTTAGAAAGGCTCGCTGAGGCTAACGAATGGCGGTGCGAACAGGCAACATTTCCGCTGAAATATCGAGCTTTCTTGACTATGCCCAGGTGGAAAAAGGTCTGGCACCTAACAGTATCGCCAGCTATGAGCGCGACTTGCGGAAATTTGTTGAGTTTCTGCACACTTCAGGCTTGCTTCTGGAAAATATCCAGCACGAGCATATCCGGAAGTTTCTAGAATCTCTCTACAGAAACGGCTTGAGCGCTCGTTCTGCGGCAAGGGTCCTTGCGGCACTGCGCCATTTCTTCAAGTTCCTAGTGAAGGAAGGCAAGCTTGCCCACGACCCCGCACATGAGGTCGAGACGCCTCACCTTTCCCACTCGCTGCCGAAGTATCTGAGCTTTTCGGAAGTCGAGGTCTTGCTGGCACAACCTGATCCGACAACCCCTGCCGGCCTTCGTGATCGCGCGATGCTGGAACTGCTTTACGCCACAGGCATGCGGGTTTCTGAATTGTTGAATGTAAAGTGGGGGGATTTTGAACCCGAACTTGGCATTGTCCGATGCATCGGGAAGGGTAGCAAGGAAAGGCTGATTCCAGTTGGAAAGTCAGCATTGCGCGCGGTAGAGGCATACATCCGCCAGGGACGCAGCGCCCTGGCCAAGCGCCCGAATGTCCCGTTTCTGTTCCTGAACCAGAAGGGTGGCCGGCTTTCGCGAGTGGGATTCTGGAAGATTCTGTCAGAATACGGCCGACGTGCCGGCATACAAGTATCGTTAACGCCGCACATGGTGCGGCACTCCTTTGCGACTCACTTGCTTGAGCGCGGTGCCGATTTGAGGTCAATCCAGACGATGTTGGGTCACAGCGACATATCCACGACCCAGATTTACACGCATGTCCTGAAGGAACGGCTGAGGCAGGTTTATCAAACGCATCATCCACGAGCCTGATGAAAACATCCTGTAACTGTTCGCGAGTAGGAAAATGACTGATTACAACTTCCTGATGGAGAGCCGGCTTTCACCGGCGCAGTTTCAACTTGTGAATGAGCTCAGCCGCATAGCATATAGCGAAGGGATCAATCTCTACCTGGTTGGAGGCGCGGTCCGCGATATGACCTTTGGCCATACAGTCATCCGAGACCTTGATTTTGCGGCTGAAGGCAACGTCCAAAAGATCATGCGCCATCTGCCCTTCGCAGGAACTTCAAAAAAGGCTGGTGGCGTTTCGCCCTCCTCGTTGGCGCTGGGCCCGGCGGAGATTACCACTTCCTGGACCGACAAATTGCGAGGGTCAGTCGAATTCTGCATGAGCAATGGGGTCCGGGCCGAAATCGCACAATGCCATCAGGAGATTCCCTCCAAGCCCGGACGCCCACCGGAGATCGTGCCTGCAATGATCTTCGACGATCTTAAGGGCCGGGATTTTGCCTGCAATGCGATGGCGATATCACTGCATCCTAATTCGCGCGGATTGCTTCTCGATCCCAAAAATGGCGCAGGCGACATTGAAAGGCAGGAGCTTCGAGCGCTGCATCCACGAAGCTTTTGGGAAGACCCTGTTCGCATTTACAGATTGTTTCGACTGGGGCTCCGGCTTGGCTTCAAGCCTGAGGAAAAGACCCAACGATGGCTGGACGCCGCATTGGCTGAGAGAGTCTGGATGGATATTCCGGCGGACAAACAGGGGCGCGAGATCGAGGCAGTGCTGAGGGAAGAAAACCCGGAAAAAGTGTTCAAGCTCTACGAGGAGCGCGGCATTCTGAGCGGCCTTGACCGCAGTCTTACACGGATTCCCTATGACCGGTTCCGCAAAGTCGGCGCGCTCGCCCGGAAGTTTCCAAACGATGATATGTTCCTGCTTAATTTCGATTGCCTCGTGTCCAAATTAAGCGGACCTCATAAGAAACGACTGGCTCAGAAAGTTCTGCGGGATGCCCAGACGGTGAAACTTGTTCTCAACATGGACCGTGAAGCGAAAAAGATTTCAAGGACTCTTGCGACCGCAAAATGCGCGGCGCCCAGTCAGGCCTACAGGTTGCTTTCAGAGCAACCCAAACCGCTTCTGTACTATATGCTGGCGTATTATCCCCAGGCCAAAATTCAGAGCCGGATCAAGAATTACCTGGACAAAGTACCGCAAATCCGCGCGCGGCTCCCAGAAAGCGAACTTCTCGTGCTGGGAATCAAGCCCGGACCGAAGTTTGACAAGATTCTTGAGCGCATCTTTTTCGATCAGTTGGATGGAAAAATCAAAACACATCAGCAGATGATGAGTGAATTGCGCTCGCTCGCCGGTATCAAGGAACCTGCGCCCACGCCGGCGGCACTGGCAAAGCCCAGCAAACCCGCCGCAGCCAGGGCCAAGGGAAGAATTGCCAAAATTGCCAGCGCGGCCGCGAGGCATAGCAGGAAGAACAAGGGCGGACGTTGAAGTCCGATGCCCTCGCGGATGCAAAACAACGCATCCATGTAGCCATCGACGAGTGAAAATTCCAAAGGGGGTCATGAAACGCCATGGGGAAATTCATTATCGGCATTATTTTCGGGATTCTCTTGGTGCCGGCGGCTTTCTATCTTTACTGTGTGTCGGGCTATGCGCCGGTTGCAACCGCCGCTTCACCGATGCCGTTTGAGCGGTTCTTTGCTAAAACGGCTTTGCATGCTGCGATAAACCGCGAAGCTCCCAAGACACATTCCACTCGGGCCAGCGATGGAGAATTGCTGGCCGGTGTCGATGTTTACCGACATAACTGCGCAGGATGTCACGGGCTGCCCGACACTCCACCTTCGAATGTTGCCAAAGGCATGTTTCCACCGCCGCCACAGCTTTTTGAGCCTGGTCACATGGTCACCGACGATCCTGTTGGCGTAACCTACTGGAAAGCGAAGCACGGCATTCGGCTGACAGGCATGCCGGGCTTCACCGGATTACTGACCGATGAGCAGTTGTGGAACGTCAGCCTCCTGCTGGCAAATGCCGACAGGTTGCCTCCTGATATTAAGCAGGCACTTGAAGCCCAACCGCAGGCGGCCCCACCGCCATCGACCAAAAAGTGACCTGGTGTATTTCTACTTTTTCGGCGACCTGCCAGGGCACGGCGTACATCAACAGCATCTCGTGGCGGGCAGCACTGCGCGACGTCACGCAAGTGTAGATTCAAGGCCGCTGCTTCGGCGACCCGCAGGGGAGCGGCAGCGTCACCCTTAACGGTGAGCCGATAACATCGCCTTCTGAACCACATCAACCGAGCCCCGCCCCAACGCCTGGGGGAAATGCGAATGACGGCCAGGATCTCCGTCTTTAGTCGGGCGATCGTCGCTGCGGCATGCGTTTTCGCTTTATCCTCTCCGGTGGTTAAGGCACTCAAAGCCTTCCAAACCGCCAACGGGCTGCAGCAGAGCAACGCGCTGGATTGTGAGACCGCCGGGAAGCTTTCACCCTGCATGGGTCAGTTGAAGTGAGGAGGTAATGCAAGAATCCTTTCGGCTTCGCGTTCAGGCCAATGACTGGTGACCTGACCCGGCCAATCTGCTTTTCTGGTAAAATGGCTGCGAATGACTTCCGAAAACTTTGTCCATTTGCATCTACACACGGATTACAGTCTGCTCGACGGTGCCTGCGGGATTGACCGGCTCATGGACCTTGCGGCCCAACGCCATATGCCGGCCGTAGCCATCACAGACCATGGGAACCTTTTTGGGGCCGTGAAATTTTATGAGGCGGCCAGGAAACATAACATAAAGCCCATCATCGGCTGTGAAGTGTACGTCGCGGCAACAAATCGCTTTGATCGATCACCTGATGCTGACCGGCCGTTTCACTTTGTCCTGCTCTGTGAAAACGAGCGCGGTTATCGCAATCTCGTGAAGCTGGTTTCATCGGCCTACACCGAGGGGTACTATTACAAGCCGCGAATTGATAAAGATCTGTTGTCCCGGCACTCGGAAGGACTAATTGCTCTTTCGGCCTGTTTGCGCGGCGAAGTCGCCGTTGCACTCTCAGCCGGCCGTTACGATGCTGCGCGGCGATCCGCGAATGAATTGCAGGAAATCTTCGGGAAAGGGAACTTCTTCCTGGAAATTCAGGACCAGGGGATGCCGGAGGAGCACAAAATCAATCCTGACCTGGTGCGCCTCTCGCGGGAGACGGGCATCCCGCTGGTGGCAACCAACGATTGCCATTACCTCACGCGCGACGACTCCCGCGCGCAGGAAGTCCTGGTCTGCATCCAGACAGGGAAAACCCTGAGCGATCCCAACCGGATGAAGTTTCCCACGGACCAGTTTTACTTCAAGACTTTTGAAGAAATGGCTGCGGTGTTCAATGAAATTCCTGAAGCCGTAACCCGCACGCTCGAAATCGCTGAGCGCTGCAACCTGGAACTCGAAAAGAAAGAGCACGTCTTTCCGCATTTTGAGGTTCCGCCCGGTGAGTCGCTCGACAGCTATTTCGAAAAGGTCACACGCGAAGGCTTTGCAAAGCGCCGCGAGCGCCTGGAACGCCTGAGAGCTGAAGGAAAGCTTCGGTATCCGCTCGAAGCCTATGAAGAGAGGCTGGAGCTTGAGCTGGATTTGATCAAGCGGATGCGTTTCTCCGGATATTTCCTGATCGTTTGGGATTTTATCCGCTTCGCGCGCGAGCGGTGTATTCCCGTCGGCCCGGGCCGCGGTTCTGCGGCGGGCAGCCTTGTCTCCTACGCGCTGCACATTACGGATATTGATCCGCTCCAGCACGACCTGCTGTTTGAACGCTTCCTGAACCCGGAAAGAATAACTTTTCCGGACATCGACATCGACTTCTGCATGCGCCGGCGCGGCGAAGTAATCAATTACGTCACGGAGAAATACGGCAGGGAAAACGTCAGCCAGATCATCACGTTCGGAACAATGGGCGCCAAGGCCGTGATTCGCGACGCGGGCCGCGTACTCGATATGCCCTTCGCAGAAGTGGATAAGATCGCCAAGCTCGTGCCCACGGTCCTGAACATCACGCTCGAAGAGGCTTTAAAACAGTCTCCCGAGCTGGCGCAGCTGAAGGCGCAGGACCCGCGCGTTGCCGACCTCCTGGAAATCGCCGGCCGCCTTGAAGGGTTTGCTCGCCACGCTTCCACTCACGCTGCGGGCGTTGTGATCTCGCCGCAGCCGCTCCAGGAAATTGTTCCGCTTTACAAGAGCAGCAAAGACGAAATCACCACACAGTATGCGATGGACGATCTGGAGAAGATCGGCCTTCTCAAGATGGATTTTCTCGGGTTGACCACCCTGACTGTTCTGGACGATTGCCTGAAGTTGATCGAGGCAACGCGCGGCGAAAAACTCGATCTCGATTCGTTGCCCAAGGACGACCCCGAAACTTACGAACTCCTGGGCAAGGGGCTGACGGCGGGCATCTTCCAGTTTGAAAGCCGTGGCATGACGGAGATTTTGCGCCGCGTTAAACCCAGTCGCCTTGCGGACCTCACAGCGTTGAACGCGCTTTACCGTCCCGGCCCCATTCAGGGCGGCATGATCGACGATTTCATTGCGCGCAAAACCGGAAAGAAGCGCGTGACCTATGATCTGCCGCAATTGAAAGACATCCTGGACGAAACCTACGGCGTGATCGTTTATCAGGAACAGGTGATGCAGATCGCGGCGGCCGTTGCGGGCTTCAGCCTGGGGGAGGCCGACGTCCTGCGGCGGGCCATGGGCAAGAAGAAGCCTGAAGTAATGGTGGCGATGCGGGAGAAATTTCTGGCGGGGGCGAAAGCAAATGGCGTGCCTGCGGCAAAGGCCGAAAAACTGTTTGACCTGATGGAGCAATTCGCTGGTTACGGTTTCAACAAGTCTCACTCGGCTGCCTACGCGCTGGTGGCCTATCATACGGCATATTTGAAAACGCACTATTCTGTGGAGTTCATGGCCGCTTTGCTGACTTCCGAAATCGGCAACCCGGACAAGCTTGCGGATTATCTGAACGAGTGCCGCGACATGGGCATCGAGATCCTGCCTCCGGACATTAACTCCAGCGACCGCACGTTTACTCCCAGCAACGGCCGCATCCGGTTCGGCCTCACAGCCATCAAGAACGTTGGTGACGCGGCAATTGTCTCCGTGCTGGAGGCCCGAAACAAGCTGGGCCGTTTCGACAACCTCTTTCAATTCTGCGAGCACGTTGATTTGCGATTGCTCAACAAGCGGGTGATTGAAAGCCTGATCAAGGCGGGAGCAGCGGATTCTCTGGGGGTCAGGCGGTCGCAGCTTCTGGCCGTGCTCGACCGCGCCATGGAATGGGGTCAGCGCCGCCAACGGGTTGCAGAGAGCGGACAGCACGGGCTGTTCGGAGGAGGCAGTGAAACATCGACCGCGCCTCCCATCGAACTGCCGGATGTTCCAGAGCTTCCGGAATCTGAGCGCCTGGCCGGCGAGAAGGAGCTTCTCGGTTTTTACGTGACCGGCCATCCACTGGAGAAATATCTGCCCAACCTCCGGGAACTGACGCAATCCAACACTTCGACGGTGGATGAGCTTGCGAATGACGCCCCCATCACGCTGGGTGGGATCCTCACCAGCCTGCGAGTGAGGCCCAGCAAGAAGGGCGCACTGTGGGGATCCGGCGTGCTCGAAGACCTGCGTGGCACCGTCGAACTGCTGATCTTTCCGCAGGCGCTCGAGCAGCTTAAGGGAGTGCTGAAACCGGACACGGCCCTTCTGATCAAAGGCCGGGTACGCCACGATGAGAATGCCAGGCCGAAAATCGTCGTAAATGAGGCCAAACC